>Ga0208623_100351_pt1 | contig 35829 bp, 30 predicted proteins | sample HotLakConsUCCL28_FD_184737 | JGI IMG/M metagenome (GOLD analysis project Ga0208623, IMG submission 184737) | Hypersaline microbial mat communities from Hot Lake, Washington, USA - Hot Lake Consortium UCC-L28 (SPAdes) (version 2) ...
AAGACCCAATCATCGCTTTATCCGCCAAAACAGCGTGATTGGTTGCTTCCAGACTTCGCCATGGATGAGCAGGCTCGTCGTCTTGTTCCGCCGAATCGAGTTCGTCTCCTGCGGACCGCCAGTTCGCATCCGGTTGCTCTCCACCCCGCCTCACAGCGACGCAGTTACCTTCAGCTACGGGGCCTTGGCCAACCCCGGTTCGGACTTCCACCGAACCAAGTGAGCGCCCTCGCGGGCGCACTCATCCCGGCCGGAGCGCAGCGGAGAGCCGGGATCTCGGAGGCGACGTCGGCAACGTGCCGATAGCTCACGGAAACGCCAACGGTGGGTCGGAGGTCCCGGATCAAGTCCGGGATGACAAAGCGGGGAGTTGGGAGAATGACTCATGACTCTCCTGTCATCCCGGCCGGAGCGCAGCGGAGAGCCGGGATCTCGGAGGCGAAGTCGGCAACGTGCCGATAACTCACGGAACCGCCAACGGTGGGTCGGAGGTCCCGGATCTAGTCCGGGATGACAAGCTTGAGAGATCCATGAATGCCAGGCCTGGAGCGCGCAAGCGCAAGCGTCGGCTTTTATCCGTTCGTGCTCCGCGATCACCTAGTCGACATCCAGCTTCCTGAAAAACGCTCCCGCGTGGCCGAAGTGTTTTTTCAACTTGTCCTTGTCCATGCGCTCGGCGGTTCGGCACATCATGGCCCAGCGCGGGTTCTTGGCCAGGGCTTCGCGGTGTTTCCAGATGAATCGCCAGTACAGCCCGTCCCAGGTGTCGGCCCAGTCGCCGGATTTCCAGTCGCTCATCTTCTTGATGTAATTCGAGCCGGAGAAATAGGGCTTGGTCGTGATCAGGCCGCCGTCGGCGTGCTGGCTCATCGCGTAGACGTTCGGGACCATGACCCAGTCGTAGCTGTCGATGAACATTTCCATGAACCAGCGGTAGACCTCGTCGGGGTCGAACTCGCACAGGAACATGAAGCCGCCGAGGACCATCAGGCGCTCGATATGGTGGCAATAGCCGGTCTCGAGCACTCGTTGGATCGTGTCGTCGATCGGATCGATGCCGGTCGTGCCGTCGTAGAAACTGGCTGGAATCTTGCGCTGGTGGTTCCAGTGATTTGTGGTGCGCATGTCCACGCCGAGCGCTTCATAGGTCGCACGCATGAACTCGCGCCAGCCGATGACCTGGCGGATAAAGCCTTCGAGGGCGTTGATCGGAACGTCGCATTGCTCGGCATGATCCAGGGTTTTCGCGACAACATACTCCGGCGTGAGCAAGCCGATGTTCAACATCGGGGTCAGCACGGCGTGCCAGAGCCAGCTCTCGCCGGCCACGATGGCATCCTCGTAGTCGCCGAATCGTCCGAGGCGCTCGTTCAGGAAGGCCCGGAACCAGTGTTCGGCCTGTCCGTGACGGGTCGGGTAGATCAGGGTGTCGATGCTTCCGGGTGCCTCTGGAAAATCGTCTTCCACGCTTTTCTTCGCCTGTTCGTCGATCTCGTCGTGACCGACTCCGGGCAGCTCGGGGATCTCGCCATAGAGCTTCTTCGGAACCTTCTTGCGATTGTCTTCATCGAAGGACCATTTGCCGCCGACCGGCTCATCGCCGCTCATCAAAATGCCTAAACGCTTGCGCTGCGACTCGTAGTACTCGGCCATGAACCAGCGCTTGCGCCCCTTGCTCCACTCCTCGTTCTGCTCACGAGTGTTGAGCCAGCCCGGAGTGGCCAGCAGTTTCAGATCAAGGCCGATTTCATCGGCGGCGGCGCGCAAACGCTTCGTAGCGGTGAAGTCCACCGGATCGGCCGCGACCAGCGCATCCACTCCGTCCTTCTTCAGGCCTCTCAGCAGCCTGGCCAACGCCTGCTCGTCGCGCTGATGCTCATAGAGTCGGACCTCATGGCCGTCCTTTTCAAGACGCTTCCGATAGTGCGCCATGCTGGCGCGATGCAGCCACAGCTTCTGCTTATGGAAGCGCATCGGATACTTCGCGTCGCCGAAGAACAGCGGGTCTTCGAACAGCACGATGCGATCCGGCGACAAGTCGAAGCCGGGGTGCTTTTCGAACAGCTGATGCGGCCAGATGATCAGGGCGCTGGTCATGATTGTCTACCGAAGGAAAACCGACAGCATCGCAGCCATCCTGTGCAGAGGGCGTGGACTGGATCGGGCTGAGAGGGCCTCAGACGTCCTGTAGAAATTGCCAAGGTGAGTTTGGCACACGCTTCGCTCAGACAGGCGAAACCGCTTTTTCCGCCTGGCCCTGCGCTTCTCGGCTGCGTCGACGGCGGAGACCTCATCGATAGTCTCGTTCCTGGGGCATAGGGGCCTGCTCAGCCGGGGGAGATCGTGCCTGTCGTGGAGCATTGCCTCGACCACTGTGGAGCGAGCTTCGCGATGCTCCGTCTGCTCTTGACTTGGCATTAGCCCTGGAAGGCGCAGAGAAGCGCAGGGCCAGGCGGATCGCCGGTTGGCAGAAGATTACCGCTTGCGACTGATCGAAGACCTGCAAAACGACCTGGCGAGGCTGCAGGGACGTGCAACTTACTTCAACGCTGTTCTTGACAATGTTCGCGAAGCCAACCGGCTGCTTCAGACACCGTCGCCCGATCCGAAGGCTCTCGTCAAGGCTGCCTATCGCGCCTCGGAGGTCAATTACGATCCCCCCGACGCGGGCGACATGGGACCAGATCGTTTCTTCGGGACATATCGGTCTGCTTGACCGCGATGCCGCCGGGCAACTGGCCGAACACTTCGCGTTTGATTTTTCTCGTGAGGCGAATGACCTTCTGGTCGACTCCGGGTATCGCAAGCATTTGCGAAGTTTGATCCCCTTGCGTGTTCAGGAAGCGATTCGCGAAGGGTGCAGCGACATTCGCTCTGAAACCGCACTTACTAATACCTTCATAAGTATTGCCTCATTCAGGGCGCCGGACGGATTCGCCTGCAAGGCAAGGTGGCGAAGGCATAGTTGCTCTACGTCGAGCCAGCTTAACGCCGCAGGCGGATTCGTCCGGAGCCCCCTTCGGGCTTGCCCCTCGGCGCGCGTGGACAGCGTTGTCGGCGCTTGATGTAGCCTGGCTACAGACTGCGCTCCGTCGCCTTGCCACGCACGCCGAGAGACAAGCTGAATGAGGCAATACTTATGAAGGTATTAGTATCGTCGGATTCGTTCCCGAGTGCGTCATCGATGTCGAGGAGGCCGCACTACAGGAGACGGCCGACGCTCTGGTGGCCGACCCGGATATCCTCTACCTGCTCAGGTGGCACTACTCGCACGCCTGGTCCGCTGTGATCAATTCCGGGGGAATCGCGCTCCAGGTCCGCCACGCACTGGGCGCGCCGAAGTCTGCCTCCGAGACGCAAGGAGAAGATTCCTGATTCTCCGACCGGCGGGGCTCATGATGGCTGCTATCGCGCGATAGCTGTGCTAGCATAGCGCTATCATACTTTCGACCGAAGCATCTTATGGCCAATTTGAGCATCCGAAAGATGGACGAAGCCACCGTGCAGTCGCTGCGTGTGCGCGCCGCTCGACACGGTGTTTCCATGGAAGAAGAAATCCGGCGTATTCTCGATGCTGCCGTCAGGCCGCCAATGCCCCTCGGTGATATGGCCCTGCGGCTGTTCTCGGGCTTACCCGCCGGGGAGGACATCGAATTACCCAAGCGCGAGCACTCCGAGCCCATCGACCTGTGATTCTGCTCGACACCAACGTCGTGTCGGAGCCCATGCGCGCCCGGCCGAATCCAGACGTCATCCGCTGGATGAACGAACAAGACGCCGCGCGCCTTTGTGTTTCGTCGATCACCGTTGCCGAAATACATTTCGGTATCGCGTGCCTGTCCAAGGGTAAACGTCAACGTCGATTGCGCGAAACCTTCGGCATTTTTGTGGATCAGGCGTTCGATTCGCGCATTTTGTCCTTCGCCACTGCTTCAGCCGAGATCTACGGGCAGATCCGCGCGACCCGCCGTGCTCAAGGCCGACCCATGACCCCACTCGACGCACAGATCGCAGCCATCGCCCTGGAGAATGACCTGTCACTTGCGACTCGAAACGTAAAAGACTTCGACGGACTGGATCTCGTCATTCACAATCCCTTCGAGGCTTGAAGGTTTTCCAATATCCTCCGTTCCGTCGTGAAACATGTCCGCGATCGGAACCGAGCGGCGCACCCCCAGAGGCTCAATCAAGGTCTGCCTCGACCCGGTTGCGTCCGGAATGCTTCGCGCGGTACATCAGACGATCGGCCCGCTTGATCAATTCGCTCGATGATTCGCCAAGTCGAAAACTGACCACGCCCAGCGATGCCGTGATGGGCTGGCCATCCGGCGTCGTGATGGTGCGGATCGATGCGAGCAGATCATTGGCGAAGCGGACGATATCGTCGTTGCCGATATCGGGAAGAAAGACCGCGAATTCCTCGCCACCCCAGCGCGCAGCGGCGTCGGTCCGGCGAATCCGTTCCCGCAGCAGGGCGGAGAGTTCGATGAGAACGCGATCGCCGACATCATGGCCGAAGCGATCGTTGACCTGCTTGAAGTGATCGATATCGAGCAGGATCAGACCCAGACCGTCCAGCCGCCGCTCGGCCGAGAGCAACGCGGCGTCCAGCCATTCCTGCCCGTGCCGTCGATTGAACAGCCCGGTCAATCCATCGATCGTCGCCAGCTCCTGCAGCCGCGCCTCCAGGCGCTTGCGTTCGCCGATGTCCATGATCGTGCCGGCCAGGCGCAGCGGCTGGCCGTCCTCTTGGCGCATCACGACCCGACCCCGGATATTGATCCAGGCATAGCCTGCATCCGACCGGAGCATGCGCAGGTCCATGTCGAAGTCCTGACGCTGGGCATCCAGATGGGCCTGCATCCGCCGGATGAGCTGCTTGCGCTGGTCCGGATGCACGAGCTGCAGCACGGCTCGACGATTCACGGCGACTTCGTGGGATTGATACCCAAGCAATCCGGCGGCGCTTTCGCTGAAGGTGAACCGTCGTCGCCGCAGGTCCCAGTCCCAGAACCCGAGCTTGGCGCCAGACATGGCCAAAGACAGACGCTCCTCGCTGGCGCGAAGCTCGAGTTCGGCCCGATGACGACTAGTGATGTCGGAAAACGTGGCCACGACCGCTTCGATCCGGCGACCGTCATCGCCGACGACCGCCTCGGTGCTCATTTCGAGCCAGCGCATGTCGCCGTCATCGGCATCGAGTCCGATCTTCACATCACGCTGGGCAACGCCGGTGGCCAGCGTGCGGGTCAATGGGAACTGATCGGCCGCGAGCGGTTCACCGGCCTGATCATGGAACGGCAGCACGAGCTCGTCGAGTTCGCTGGTCAGCAGGCGTTCGAGCGAGAGGTCAAGCAGCTCGGCGGCTCGCGCATTCGCGATCCGGATGCCGCGGCCCGCGTCGACGACGATGATCCCCTCGGCCATGGCACGGATAACCGACTGCATCCTCGCCTCGCTGTTGCGGAGCTGGCTGCGGATCTGCAGCGCCGCGGTGATGTCCTCGAGCAGGACCAGCAGGGAGGACGGCCTTTCGTCGTCGCCGATCCGGCACAGATCCAGTCGTAGTTCGAGCGTCCGTTCGTCGGGCCGCTTCAGCGTAAGGTGATGAACATCGGACTTGCGCTGCCCCGCGGCAACCCGTTTCAGCGCCCGTTCGACCGTCGTCCGGTCCCGGCCCTCGAACAGCATCGGCAGCCCCGGCAGCCTGTTCGCCTCGCGCGCCAGCAGCTCGGCGAGCGCCGGATTCGTGCTCAGCCAGTGCCCGGCCGGGTCGACGCTGCCGATACCGATGGTGGCGTGGCGCACCAGGCCCTCGAGCGCGTTCGGCTGCTCGGCCGAAGCGCCGCCCCCCAACCCGATGAAGCCGCTTTGCTTGCCCCCTGCCCCCATGGATTCAGGGGCGTTGTCGGTCACGGATCGATCGGAATTCGTTGCCTACATACCAGTTCGGCCAATCCTCGCCTTCGGCCAGGTAGCGACCGACGCGATACAGCACGGTGGCGTCCTGCGCTACGCCGCGGAAGTCCCAATCCGGGTCGAAGACATCACCGACCTTGTGGTAGCGGTTGTCGCGATAATCGCGCTCGATGGCCAGCACGTAATCGGCGTCTTCCTCGACGTGGGTGAAGCCGCTCTTCGCATACAGCGCAGGAATGCCGCCACGCGCGAAGTTGAAGTGGTCGGAGCGGTAGTAGAAGCCGGCCTCCGGGGTCGGCTCGGGCACGGCGCGGCGGCCTTCCGACTCGAGCGCCGCTTCGAGAATCGGCTCCAGTTCCGAGGATCCGATGCCGATGACGACCATGTCCTCGGTCGGTCCGGCCATGAAATTGACCGCGTCCATGTTGATCGCCGCGACGTGCTGCGCGGGCGGCACGATCGGGTCGTTGACGTAGTGACGCGAGCCGAGCAGCCCGAATTCCTCCAGGGTCACCGCCAGGAACAGCAGCGTACGCTCCGGCGGGCCGGCTCTCCGGTGCATCCGAGCCAGCTCGAGGATGCCGGCCGTGCCGGAGGCATTGTCGATCGCGCCGTTGAAGATGCCGGCCGAACCCGGCAGCCCGAGGTTGCGGCCAAGGTGATCCCAGTGGGCCATATAGACGATGGTTTCCTCCGGCCGCTCGGTGCCTTCGAGTTTTGCCAGCACGTTATAGGACAAGCCCTCACGCACCGCGTTGCGAACAGCGGCCGTCACCGCGCCGCCCAACGATACCGCCGTGAACCCGGGTTCCTTTGCCCGTTCCTTCTGGGCGTCGTAGTCGAGGCCGGCGCGTTCGAACAGATCACGTGCCGCATCGACGGTGATCCAGCCTTCCAGGGCCATCACCGGATCATCGCTGGGCGCGGCCAGCTCGAACTGCGGGCCCGACCAGGAGTTGGTCACCACTTCCCAGGGGTAGGAGGCCGGCTCGGTCTCATGCACGATCAGCGCCGCCGCGGCCCCCTGCCGCGCCGCTTCCTCGTACTTGTAGGTCCAGCGGCCGTAGTAGGTCATCGCACGACCATTGAAGCGCTCGCCCTCCGGATTGGGATAGCCGGGATCGTTGACCAGGATGACGACCGTCTTGCCGGCCACGTCCAGACCCGCGTAATCGTTCCAGTCGTACTCCGGTGCGACCACGCCGTAGCCGACGAACACCAGTTCCGATTCGACCACGCCCTGCGGCTCGGTTCCCAGGCGCCGGGTGCCGATGATCATGTCCTCGGGAAAAGTCAGTTCATGGTTTTCGCCCAGACCCTCGATCTTCAGCGAGGAGCGTTCCTGGTTGATCATCTCGACCATCGGTACCGGCTGCAGGTAGCTGTCGCCGTAGCCCGGCGCGAGACCGGCTTCCATGAACGCCTCGACCAGATAGTCGATCGTCATCTGACCGCCTCGCGATCCGGGGGCCCGACCCTCGAATTCGTCCGACGAGAGTATGCGCATGTCCTCGACGAAGCGCTCCGTGTTGAAACCGGTCTCCGGTGGCTCGGGCAGTTCGAGCCGGTTTCCCGGCTCGGCGACGGTCTCCTCGGTCTGTGCCGGGGCTTCGGGCTCGGGCGCCGCGTCCCGATCGCAGCCGGTCAGTACCAGCAGGGGCATCAGGGCGATGGAAATCATCAATCGGGTCATGCTCGACTCTCCGCTTGCTTTCGATTGTGTGCGCAATCGCGTGATTCTACCCGGCTCGAAGCTTGTCGGTCGACCGGCGGCCCGGACGATTGCTGCCGGCCTGCACAGCGAGTGACTCCGACAGACCGGTACTTCGCAGTCGAAATTCGTCTTCGGTCGAAGCGAGTGCTACCCTTCGCCCGTCTGATCAGTGAAGGAACGACGATGTCCAACAAGAGTATCGGCCTGGATCAAGTGCTCCAGGATTACCTGCTCGAGCAGTCGCTGCGCGAGCACGAGCTGCTGGCCGAGCTGCGCGCGGAGACGGCGACCCTGCCGGAGGTCAATATGCAGATCGCGCCGGAGCAAGGTCAGTTCATGGCCCTGCTCGCGCGCCTGATCGGCGTTCGCCAGTATCTCGAAGTCGGCACCTTCACCGGCTACAGCGCGCTGGCGATCATGCTCGCCCTGCCCGAATCGGCCGAGGCGACCTGTCTGGATGTCAGCAAAGAATGGACCGATACCGCACGGCGCTACTGGCAGCGAGCCGGACTCGAGCCGCGCATGCATCTCCATCTCGCGCCAGCGAGCGATACGCTCGAAAGGCTGATCAGCGAGGGGCGGAGCGGCCATTACGACATGGCCTTCATCGACGCCGACAAGACAGGTTATCCGACCTACTACGAACGGTGCCTGCAGCTCGTGCGCCCGGGTGGCCTGATCCTGGTCGACAACACCCTCTGGGATGGCCATGTCGCCGATTCCCGCCGCAACGACGAGGACACCCGCGCGATCCGGGATTTCAATCGCCAGGTCCGGGACGACGAACGCGTCGACCTGTCGCTGCTGCCGCTGGCCGACGGCGTCACTCTGCTGCGCCGGAGAGGCGAGCCTTGAAAATCTCCGCGCCCAACGTTAAACGGCGGACGAGTATTTGCATAGCAGACTTCGCGGCAATCCGGGCGTTATCGTGACCTGACGCATGGCAGTTCATGAAGAGTTCGGGCTAGGGCAGCACGGCGACCAGCATAATTCCGAGCAGCAGGATCAGGGCAGACAGCCAGACCAGCGTGAACCACGGGAACGGCTGTCGCGGCTGGGTCTCGATCTGGTCGACCAGCCAGCCCCGCAGCAGCGCCGTGTTGCGGGTGTTGGCTTTGTAGATCGCGTCGAAGGCATCGCCGATCACCGGAAGCAGCCCGCCGAGGAACTCGATCAGCATGTTGACAAGCATCCGGCGCTGAATGCGACGACTGGCACCGACCCGGCGCGCCTCGCGCAGCACGTACAGGGAAAGGATCAGGCCGACGAAGTCTCCGACGATCGGAATGAGCCCGATCAACGGGCTGAGGCCGAATCGGAACCCGGTGAACGGGATGTGGAAATTGCTGTCGGTCCAGAAGCTGAACCGATCGAGGCGCTCGAGCGCGGCGGCCGCGGTCGCCGAATCGGGTGAAGGCATGCTGAGATTGCCGCTTGAATGATCCTTGATGCAGTCTAACGGCTGGCGTTCCCGGCCGGTCCGTCACTGCTCCCGCAGGCTCCGTACTGTCTGGTGAATTTCACCGACTTCCGGCGATCAGAGCCAGATTGATGGAGCTTCTGGCCTCCGGAGCCTATGCCAATCAGACAGTTGAGCGAGAATCTTGACTTGGCTCGAATATTGCATATCGAGCCTGTCGGTTGATCGAATGGGAGACCCCGAATGAGCCAGGAACGCGAAGACAACGTCTACTCTTTCCGCGAAGAGGCCGAAAACCGGGCCTTCGAGATTCCGGCGGAAGAACTTGAGCGCATCATCGCCCGCGCCAGCGTTATCGAGAACGCCGCCGGCGACGGCGAGCGGCGTCACTTGAGCGAAGGAGAGATCATCAGTATCGGCCGCGAAGTCGGCCTGTCGGCCGAAGCCGTGCGTCGGGCCCTGGCCGAGTACCGGGCCGACACGCTGTCGCCGCCGAGCCCCGAACCTCACCCCCTGCTCGGCCAGCTTTTCGGCCCTTCATTCGCACGCGCGCGTCGCGTGGTGCGGGGCAATGCGCGGGCGCTCCATCGCCGGTTCGAACGACGCCTTCGCGGGGAAGAGCAGATGCGACCGGTGCGGATGCGCGGCACGGAATCGGTCTGGGAGCCGGACTCGAGCTGGATCAGCAAGCTGACCCGAGCCTTCAATGTCGAGGGGCGCAGTTACGAACTGGCCCAGCTCAAGTCGATCAGCATCGTCACCGCACCCGCGTCGACCCAGGAAGCGCTGGTCACGCTGACTGCGGATTTGAGCCAGGAACGCAAGGAAACGATCACCGGCTGGGCGTTCGGCCTGCTCTCCCTGTTCGCCGCCATCCTGGCCCCGATCTTTCTGCTCAAACTGGGCGTCTGGTTGCTTCTGCCCGCGATCGTCGGCGGTGCGGCGGTAGCCGGCTGGTTGATCAAGTCGAGCCTGGAAGGCAAACGCCGCCGCGTTGCGCTGCTCCTCGAAGGCCTGCTCGACCAGCTCGAATCCGGCGGCGATTGAAGCGCGGCTTCAAACGGGTACCCAGGTCACGACCGCTGCGGTCAGCGCATAGAGGACCACGAAGGGAATGATCAGAAAGCCCATCACATCGCGGGCGTGAACCAGAACACCGGCCCCCATGACCGGCAGCACCGCCAGCAGGAAAAACGGCTGGAGAAGATTGGTCGAGGTCTCGCCATAGGCCACCGACATCGCCACCCGGGCCACGTAGGCCTGCTGCTGCTCGACGGGCAGATCGACCGACAGGGCCAGCGCGGTTTCCGTCAGCGCCGGACCGATCACGGCCCATTCGCCGCCGGCCGAGGGGATCGCGAAGTTCACCAATGCGCCGGCGAACTGCGCCACCAGCGGCAGGGTTTCCAGGCTGGCACCCGCAGCCAGCCAGAGCGAAAGCTCGGCACCCAGACCGGTGAACATCATGATGCCCATGATGCCGGCATAGAACGGATACTGATAGATGATGCCGAACGCATTGGCGCAGGCGCGCTTCATCGCCAGTCCATAGCGCATCGGTGTCCGATGCGCGATCAGACCCAGGGCGACGAACAGGAAGATCATGATATTCAGGTCGATGCTGAAGCCGTTGACGGCGAAGTGCCTCACGACGTAGCCCAGCGCCAACAGGCCGACAAACAGCGGCAGTAACGTTGAATTGTTGAGACGGTCCGACAGGCTGTTGCCGTCCAGGGTCAGGCTTCGGGCCTCTTCGGCCACGCTGGCCTGCTCGGGCCGTTCGGGGTCGCGGAGCTCATCGAGGGTCCGAACCCGGTCGGACGTCGGACGCATCAACCACATCAGAAGCGGCAGCGTCGCGAAATACATCGCGATGTAAACGATGTTCAGCGGACTGCCGAGGGTCCGGGAAGTGGCGATCGTCGCGTCGAGCACACCGGACTCGATCAGGAAATTGCCCTCGGTGTTGAGCAGCAGCGGAATCGAACTCGACGCCCCGCCGACCCAGGGTTGCCCGGACAGGTAGACGCAGGCGATCAGGTAGGCGTAGTCGACGCCGGGCACGCGCCGCGCGAGCTCGCGGCCAAGCACGGCGGCCAGAACGGTCCAGCCCCAGCTCACGAGATTGAACAGTCCGCCGGCAACGAGCACGATCACGTAGACCGCTCCGGGTGTCCGGGCGAGCCTGGCCAGACGATCGATGGCCCGCGACGCCGGCGGCGACAGCGCGATCGCAAAGCCGGTGGCCAGAATCAGCACCATCTGCATACCGAACTCCAACAGCATCCAGAAGCCTTGATACCAGCCATCGACGACCGCGATCGGCCCGGCACCGGTCAGCCCCCAGGCCAGCGCCCCGACCAGCAGGGTCAAAGCGAGGGCGAAGACGAACGGGTCGGGAATCCAGCGGCGCAGGCGTCGCGAGAAAAGATTGGCCAGACCAGCGAGCATCAATCGAGTGTAATCGGGAACGGCCTCTCCCGCACTGCGTCATTCCGGCGCTGGTGGTAGACTCGCGCTCCATCCCAGAAAGCCTTCCCCGGCCGCAGCCGGGAGCAGTCAACCAATGCCACACGATCAACCGGTCATCGCCGTCGAAGCGGCCGACGGCCATTGCTTCGAACTCATCCACGTCGCGCCGGAAAAGCCGGCAGCGAGCCTGATGTTCATGCCGGGCATGGGCTTGTCGGCCCGCCAGTACATCCCGCTGGCCCAGGCCCTGGGTGAACATGGCATCGAGGTGTTCATTCATGAATGGCGGGGGCTCGGATCGTCGAGCCTGCGCGCCGATCGCGCGATCGACTGGGGCTACCGTGAATTGCTCGAACTCGATCTGACCGCGGCGCTCGGTCGGACCCTGGAACGGGCCTGCGACAGCCGGCTGCTCCTCGGCGGTCACAGCCTCGGCTCGCAATTCGCCGCGCTGCTCGCCGCGACCCGCCATTCGGATTGCGCCGGGCTGGTGGTGATCGCTGGCGGCTCACCCTACTGGCGCTGCTATCGCGGAGCACGGGCGCTGCTGTTGCGGACGGTTTTCACCGCCCTGCCGCTGGTGGCCCGGGCGGTCGGCCACTTTCCGGGGCGGCAGATGGGTTTTGCCGGTCGCGAGGCGCGCGGCGTGATGGCCGACTGGGCGTTTACCGGGCGAACGGGCTCCTACAACGTCGATTCGATCGATCAGGACCTCGAGGCCGCGATGGCGGAATTGAACCTCCCGATGCTCGGTCTGCGCCTGCAGGATGACTGGTTCGTCACGCAAGCCTCTCTGGATTATCTGCTCGACAAGATCGGCGGCAAGCGCGACTACCGGACCCTGTCCGCTGACCAGCTCGGCGGGCGCGCCGACCACTACGACTGGATGCGCAAGCCCCGCGCCGTCGCGGAATCAATCGCGCTCTGGCGGCAGGAGCCGACTCAAGAGCGAAGCGCGGCGGCGATAAGACGGGCATAGAAGCGTTCGGAAAAGCCGTCCGGCCGGTCAAGACCCAGCCGGGCCAGAGCCTCGGATTCGCCCTCGGGTCGGGCGCGCAATGCGGCGAGCACCAGGCCGAGTTTGTTGCCCGACATGGCCTTGAGCCGCTGCAGGCCCGGGATCAGCCTCTGTTCGATCGGAGTGAAATCGCTCCCGAAAGGATATTCGGGGAAAGTCCCGGCGCTGAACTGCTCGCGCAGCAACTCCGGCCGGTTGCGCCGCGCCTGATCGGGGATGCGCCAGGCCGGATCGAGCTTGCCGGCCGCGCAGGCCGTTGCGACCAGCGCCTCCTGGAATTCGGCGTCCATGATGCCGACGAGGGCCTGGATGCACTCCTCATCGGTTCGACCGCGCAGATCGGCGACGCCGTATTCGGTGACGACGAGATCGCGCAGATGGCGCGGAATGGTCACGTACGGATACTCCCAGACAATGTTCGAAGCCCGCTTGTCGCCTTCGCCGCGGGTGGCGCGTAGCATCAGAACCGACCGCCCATCCTCCATGGCATGAGCCATGGCGACGAAGTTGTACTGGCCGCCGACGCCCGAGACGACCTGATGGTCCTTCAGACCGTCGGAGACCGCCGCGCCGGTGGCCGTGACCATCATGCAGGTATTGATGAACCGGGCCCGGCGACGCTGGGCGATCTCGAGCAATTCGTTGCCGCCGTAGAGCTGGTTGATGCGCCCCACGCCATGCATTCGGAAGCGCGGCCGCTGATCGGCATCGAGATCGCGCAGGAAGCGATAGAAATCAGCGCTGCCGAGGAAGAATCCGCCTTCCATGAGCGTGCCCGTTCCGGCACCCGGCACCGCGTCTCCGGCATTGGCCTGGCGTTGCGTTTCGAGGTCGTCGAACACTTCGCGCTTGAGGATCCCGGCCCTGTGGAGGTGCATGAAGCCATCCATGAACATTTCGCTGGCTCCGAACAGGCCTTCGACAAACGGATCGTGATCGTCGAGACCGACGGGGGTCGCTACGCAGCGATCGACCTGGCGTCGGTAGAGCGCGTTGTCGGAATGGCGCAGGATGAGGCTGTGAACGAGGGCGTCGCTCAGGGAGCCGATCCCGATCTGGAGCGTACCGCCGTCGGCAACCAGGCGCGAAGCGTGGAAGCCGACCGCATGATCCTGGATCGACACCGGCATCCGGGGCAGCGCGAACAGCAGCTGGCGGGGATCGTCATCGATGACCGTATCGAAAAAGCCGCGCTCGACCTCCGCGTCGCCGAGCATGTACGGCAGATCGGGATGAACCTGCCCCAGGACCAGGCACCGACGGCCAGGCTCGCGGGCGAGCCGGCGCTTCAGGTCGAGGCTGACGTCGGGATTGCAGGACAGGCTGTAGTGCTCATCCTTCGGACCAGCGATCAGCTGCGCAATCACGTTGACGCCGCGATCGGCGATATCGCGCGCCACATGGGTGTAGTTCGACGAAATATAGTGGCGCTGCAAGGCCGGTTTGCCGAGCGCGGAACCCGATTGGAAATAGAACTCGGCCAGGTCGATGTTCTCGGGCAGAGGCCCTTTTTCCATGGCCTCCAGATAGGCAAGACGCGGATAGTCCTGGCCGAACTGGCGCTCGAGAATGGGCCCCATCAGGCGCGCCTCGAGCCAGTGCCGGGGGCGCGGCGGATCGAGGCTCAGCGCAGTGACGATGGACAGGTGGATGTCGCGCTCGCTGCAGGCGCGCCGGAAGAACGCGTTGACCAGGCGATTGGGTTTACCCAGCCCGAGCGGGAGCCCCAGCACTACCCGGCGCCCGACGATCGCGAGCGTTTCCTCGACCACTTGCTCCAGCCTGTCATTCACCATCTTTCAAATCGCTTCCTGTCGTCGTCGGCCCGGTCCGCCGAATTTTTCAATCGTGACACAATTCCGGGCTCCGCGGGCGTCACCGAACGGCCGCGGTCCGGCGTTCGTCCTGCTCGAAAAGCTTCGGGGGCTGTTAAACTATCCAATCCGTCCAATGTGGTTCGCTCAGAACCACGGGCGTTGAAGGATTCAAAGGGTCCGATCACCCGCATCCGATGAGCATTTATGTTCTTCTGAAGTATCTGCATGTCGTGCTGGCCCTGCTCAGCGGAATCGGCTTCGCGTTGCGCGGCTACGTGCGGCTCGTGCTCCGACAGCCGCTCGCCCATCCGATGGTCCGCATCGGGCCCCACGTCATAGACACCCTGCTGCTGTTTTCCGGAATTGCCCTCTGGGTTCAGATGGCGTTTTCGCTGTTTTCCTGGATCGGCCTCAAGATGCTGCTGATCGTCGTCTACCTCACGCTCGGCATCACCGCGTTCCGCATGAGCTCGCGCGGCGCCGCAATCATCGTCTATCTGATCGCGCTTGCGCTGTTCGTCGGCGTCGCGATCGTTTCCGTCCACAAGCCGCTGCCGAGCTGATGACGCCGACATCGACCCATCGTTTCGATTCCGCACGGGCCGAAGCTGCACGGGCTGGCGGCGCAGAATGGACAGGCCCCGGCGCGATGCGCGCGTTTCGCGGAATGTGGCTCGCGGTCGCAGTGGGGCTGGTCACGGCCTGCGCCGGCGGGCCGATGCAGGTCAGCGGAGAACCGCCGCTGACGCGTCTGGATGGCCTGACTATCGATGGCGACGAACTCGTTCTAGCCTTCGCGGTCCGGAACGTCAACGACAGGCCACTCGATGTGCCCAGCATGCAGTACAAGCTCGAACTCGATGGCATGCGCATCGACGAATTCGACGAGGACAGACCGCAGCTTTCGATTCCCCCCCGGGGGCGCGATCTGGTGCGTATTCGAGCCCGCGCTTCAGGCGACATCATTGCCGAGCTCGAGCGCCTGGCGCGCGGCGAGCGAGCCAACCTCCCCTGGCGCCTTGAAGTGACGGTTGACGGCCTGGCGCGACGGAACCAGCCGGAGCCGGCCACGGGCTTTCTCCACAGCGTCCCGGGACAAAGCGGACGTTTTCGATAGCTCGACCAAGATTGACCCGCAGGCGGCGCGGGACTACGCTATACCGATTCATTTGATACTTAAGGAACGCATCATGAGCTTGCGTGTCACCCTGGAGTTCACCGAAAAGGACCTGGAGCACTTTCGCAACCTGGCACGCCAGGCCATGGCCAACCTCGAAGAACTTCCGCGCGAGGCGATCATCGAGAACGCCCGCCAGCTTCTGACCGACGTCGACAACAACGTCGAAGCCGATTACATCCGCTCGCGTCTGGGGCAGCTCCAGATCCTGATCGACATGCTCGAGGACAACGGTTGGGGCATGAAGGATGTCGGGCGCAAGCGCGTTCTGGCGGCACTCGCCTACTTCAACAACCCGGACGACCTGATTCCCGACCATATCCCGGGGCTGGGTTTCCTCGACGACGCGATCATGGTCGAACTGCTGGTCCGCGAGCTGAAGCCGGAAATCGACGCTTACCGGGATTTCGTCAAGTACCGGAGCGCGGCGGCCAAGCGCAAGGGCGTCGACCCGTCGGAGCTCAACCGTTCCGATTTCATCAAGAACCGGGAACAGGCCCTGCTGTCGCGCATGCGGCGTCGCCGTCGCCGCGGCGGAGGGGGAGGCGGTGGCAGCGGAAAATCACCGTTTTCACTGTTCTGAACGGAGCATCTCGATATGCGGGATCCCGTCTTCGAGGTAGGGACCGCGCACGGTGCTGAAGCCGAGCTGTCGGTAGAACCGTTCGAGGTATTGCTGCGCCGAAATGCGAATGGATTGACCGGGAAATCGCCTCGAGGCCTCGCGCAACGCGCGTCGCATAAGGGCACGCCCGAGTCCCTGGCCGCGCCCGCTTGAGGTCGTCAGGACCCGTCCGATGGATGGGTCGGGGTAACGCAGACCCGGAGGCAGCAGGCGGGCATACGCCAGAACCCGATCGCTGTCGTTCGCGGCCCACAAGTGAATGCCGGGCACGTCGAAATCGTCGAGGTCCTGATAGGCACAATCCTGCTCGACCACGAAGACCGCTGAACGGGCCGCAAGAATCGCATAAAGCTGTTCGAGTTCGAGCTCCCCGAAGCGAGCAACCGACCATTGAATTGCAGAATCACTCAATCTTTTCGTCCTGTCACGTCATGTCATTCGAGCCGAATCATATCCGCCTTCTGATCGGAATCGAAGCCGAGCCCGGACCGTTGCCCGCCCGAACCCTGGAGCGATCCGCCTGCGAGGGCCTGGCCGATGCACTGGCAACCGATCTGGCCCGGCTGGCCCCGCAGGCCGAAACGTCCCTGCTCGTGGTCGCCGGAACCTTGCTGGAGCCGGCCGATGCACTGCGTCCGGGCTTTCCCGTCTGGCAGGCTCTCGAGTCGCTCGTTCGATCCGTCCCCGCGGATCCGGGCGGCGGCGGACGGGTTCTCGCGATTGGCGCACACAACGGGCGCCTGCCCGAGTCCCGACTGCAACCGCCCGACACGCCACCGTCGGGACAGTTGCTGATCGTGCCCATGCTGCTGGTTGCCGACGAAGAGGTGGCCGATGAACTCCGGGCCGATCTGGAGAGCGGCTTGTTCGAACGGGGCGGTGTTCATCCGCCGGCGCGAGCCGTGCTCGCGGAAGCGGCGGGCATCGAGAGCACGCACGGTCAGCTCCTGACGCTGGCCGATCTGATCGCCCTGCAGCAGGTCCAGCTCGATAGCGCCGGGATGGGCGCTTTCTGGCCCGTGGCCGAGCAGGCCCTGCTGGAGCCGGAAGCCGCTTGCCGATTCGACCTGCCGGCCGGTCTGACGGTCGACTGGCAGGATCGACGCGCCGTCATCGATTTCCACAGCTTCGACCAGTACGGCGAAGCGCCCGACGCCTACGCGCTCTGGGTTCGGGCTTTCCGCTCGCTGTGCGCGCTGCTCGAGCTGCACGGCATACCCTGGCACGCTCGCTCGGACCTGACGGTTGACGAACGCCTGAACTGCCTGGTCGAAAGCCTCGGTCCGGTAACAGCGGAGACCAGCCTGACCATCCAGCAGCACGACGACTGCGGCCTGCTGGCCTGGACCCTGGTCGAGGACGGTCGTCAGATCAATCTCTACCCGCTCGACGGGAGAGCCTTTTCCGACCTGCGCGACGAACTTCGCCAGCGCGGCCTCCCCCTGAGCAACAATCCGGGCGGTGTTTGCTACGATCCGGAGCTCTGCAAGCTGAGTCCCGCACCCCTGCCATGAGCAAGAAATCCCGGCGCTATGAATCCAATCCACGGGCCTATGTGGACCATTCCCCGATCCACGGTCGCGGCCTCTTCGCCCGCCATGCCATCGCCTGCGACGACTACATCGGTACCTACGAGGGTCCTGCGACCCGCGAAGACGGCATGCACGTCCTGTGGATCTGGAACGAGGACCGCGAGCGCTGGGAGGGTATCGACGGACAGAACGAAATGCGCTTTCTCAACCATGATCCCGAGCCCAACGCGGACTGGTGGGGTACCGATCTGTACGCCATCCGGGATATCGCGATCGATGAGGAAATCACCTTCGACTACGGCTGGGACAACGAAGAGGACTGATGCGCGGCGATCGGCCACTTCTACCAGGACCTGCCTGAGTCAGTCATGACCGGAAAACCCCACCGCCCCGAGAAACCGCGACGACGCCCGCGCTGGCGCTGGATGCTTCTTGCGGCCATCGCCATACCGACCGCAACATGGATCGGCTGGACCGAGCGCAATCCCGATCAGGAGCGCGCACTGCGACTGCTCGTTCAGGACAAGCTCCAGACTCATTTCCCGGAAGCGATGCGGCTCCCGGACGACCGCATCGGGCTGCTTCCGCGATCGGAGCGCTTCGGCGCCGAGGAGCCGCCCGACGTGATTCTGGTCCATGGCCTCGACGAACCCGGCCTTATCTGGAATGAAGTCGTCGGGGCGCTCGATCAGGCCGGCTTCAATGCCTGGGAATTCCGCTATCCCAACGACCAGGCCATCGATTCAAGCGCCGATCTTCTGGCCGAGGTCTGGCCCCAGCTTGGCAACGCCGACGGTCCGACCCTGATCGGTCACAGCATGGGGGGACTGGTCATCCGGGATTTCGTGTCCCGCTGGCGCCATCCTGTCGACGTCGGACCGGCCATCGAAGGTCCACCGGTTCGCGGTGTCATCCTCGTAGCCACGCCCAATCAGGGCTCGGAACTGGCCCGCCTGCGCGTCTGGCTTGAGTTGCGCGAGGCTTACGCCGACCTCACCCTGACCGATCGCGAGTTCTCGCTGCTGGCGGGACTGCGCGACGGCACCGGCGCGGCCAAGATCGACCTCAGGCCGGACAGCGCCTTTCTCCTGGATCTGAACACCCGGCCCTGGCCGGACACGGTGCCCCTGTTCCAGATTGGCGGGGTTCTGACCGGAACCACCGCCGATGCCGGCGAACTGAGCGCCCTGGCGCGCGAGCTCGGCAACGAGTCTCTGGGCGAACAGGTCGAAGCCTGGTGGGAAGATGTCGGCGAGCAGGTTGGCGACGGCGCGGTTTCGCTGGAATCGCTGAAGCTCGACGACGCGCCGCCACCGCTGATCCTGGAGGCCAGCCACCGCGGCTTGCTGCACAGCCTGCCGTTTTCGGAGGGCCCGCCACCGGCGATCGAACCCATCATCGCCTGCCTGCACGAATGGCATAGACCGGCCCGGCGACAACCGGTCGACCGCATTGAGGAATCTGAATGACGCAGTTGTTCACCCGGCAGGCATGGAGATCGCATTCAGCCGCAGTGTGGCTTTGTTCAGCTAGTGGGCCACGCGGCAGGTTTCGATAACGCAGTCTGACGAAAGCCACACTGCGGCCTGGCATTTGAATTCAATCAGTCAGGGGCGCCAAGCAGGCCCCGACATAAGCATTCTCGCTCTTGCCAGTGGAATCACCATTGCCTGCAAGCGACGCCTTGATTCGCGCCATTCCTGATGCCCTGAATGCGATCTAAATGGTTGCCGGGTTAATAAATAATGAGACCGTTAGTAAGCACTCCTCTCCGACTCGCTGAAGTTACAGGATTAACGACGGGGTACACTAGAATGATGTTTGCGGCGGAGGAAACGAAGCAAAGGAACATGACAGGAGCCATCGGGAGCTGAACATGAACGAGATTGCGATTGTCACTGGCGGCACGCGCGGAATCGGTGCGGCCATTTCGAAGGAATTGATTGCTCACGGATACAAAGTCGCCGCAGTCTACGGGGGAAATGCCGACGCGGCGGCGAAATTCGAAGAAGAAACCGGCGCGCGAGCCTTTTGCTGGGACGTCAGCAATTTCACGGCCTGTCACGATGGCGTTGCCCGCATAGAGGATGAGCTGGGTACGGTGAGCATACTGGTCAACAACGCCGGCATCACGCGCGACGGAACCCTGCACAAGATGACCGAAGAGCGGTGGCAAGTCGTCATTCAGACCAACCTGAGTTCGTGCTTCAATATGTGCCATGCCGTCATCGGCGGCATGCGCGAGCGCCACTACGGGCGCATCGTCAACATCGGTTCGGTCAACGGTCAGACCGGTCAGTACGGACAGGTCAACTACGCCGCCGCCAAATCGGGAATCCACGGCTTCACCAAGGCCCTCGCCCAGGAATCGGCCGGGTTCGGCATCACGGTCAACGCGATCGCGCCGGGCTACATCGAGACCAGCATGGTCGCCCAGATACCCCAGCGCATTCTGGAGAAAATCGTCGCCGGCATCCCCGTCGGCCGCCTCGGCCAGCCGGAGGAAATCGCCCGCGGCGTAACCTTCCTGGTCGACCGGAATGCCGGATTCATCACCGGATCCACCCTCTCGATCAACGGCGGGCAGCATATGTACTGACGGGAACAAGGAACAAGGAACAAGGAACAAGGAAGGGACAGGGCTTCAGATTTCTCCTTGCTCCTTGCTCCTTGCTCCTTGCTCCTTCCCATGCTAAGATTTGTGCAGCGCACAAAAACGCGCGCTTCGTCCCACCGACGCATGAATCGAGGCAAGACCATGAACAATCCGACCGCACTGGAAGAACTGAAGAAGGCGCAAGCCATCCTGATGGAAACGATCGACAAGTCGGCGCGTACCCATCTCGACGCCGTGGAGAAACTGCTGGAGTTCAACAAGCAGCGCTTCTCCAACATGAGTGACGCCAAGGACCCGGCCGACTACATCGCTCGCCAGTCAGCCGCCTTCAAGGATTACGCCGAACAGTGCACCGCGCATTTCGAGGCGCTGACGGCGATCGGAAACGAGTCGCGAGAGCAGCTGACGGAACTGTCCCAGGAATTCGCCAAATCGCTCGATTTCAGCTCGTTCTTTCCGTTTGCTCCGACCGGCGGGGCCAGGCCCAAGGGCAAGACCGGCACCAGGAGCAGCTGACCTGAACACCGGTCCCACCGGCGGCGCACGCCGCCGGTGAAGCCCCCTGCGCTGCTCGAACTCCAACCTCGGCGAGAACTCCATGGCCCGATCGCGGCGCGAGATAAAGAAATACGCCAACCGGCGCCTCTACGATACCCGGACCAGCCAGAGCATCACCCTCCAGGACGTGCGCGACCTGATCGGTCGCGGTGAAAACGTATCCGTGATCGAAGCGAAGAGCGGCAAGGACGTTACCCGCCAGGTCCTGCTGCAGATCGTCGCCGATCAGGAAATGATGGGCCGTCCGCTCCTGAGCAACGCGTTTCTCGAAGGCATGATTCGCATCAACTCGAACCCGATGCGAGACCTTGCCCGCCGCTCGCTGGAAAAGATGATGACGCAGCTCGATTCGCAGCGGAAAAGTCTCGAGAACGCCTGGAGCGCGACCCTGAACCAGGCGGGGCTCGAACCGCTGGGGGTACCGCTGGAGTCTTTCAGGCAGTTTCAGCGCCAGATGCTGACCCTTTGGTCGGAGGCACTGTCTCCCTCGCTCCGGACCGACGCGCCTCCTTCCGGACCGGAATCCGGAGAGGACGGGCCGACCGCTCAGGATCGAAGCGAACCACCCGCGAAGGCCGTCAAGAACCTTCATTCCGAAGACCAATAACAATAAAAAGGATGTCCCTTCATGGAACTGAACGACAGCAGAATCATCATCACCGGCGCCGCCCGTGGCCTCGGCCAAGCCATGGCCGCCAATCTGGCCCGGGCCGGTGCGCGCCTGGGCCTGATCGATCTCGATGATGCAGCCCTGTCCAGGACTGTCGGCGAGCTGCCCGGTTCGGGCCACGACTGGGCGGTGGCCAACGTTGCCGATGAAGCCGCCGTCGTCGCTGCCTTCGATCAGTTCGCCGGATCCCTGGATCGAGTCGATGCCCTGATCAACAATGCCGGCATCACTCGGGATGGGCTGCTGGTCAAGGCCAGGGACGGCAGGATCGAGAGCCGCCTGTCGCTGGAACAGTGGCGGCAAGTCATGGACGTCAATCTGACCGGCGTATTCCTGTGCGGTCGCGAAGCCGCCACGCGGATGATCGGTGGCGGCACGGGCGGGGTCATTATCAACATCGCCAGCATTTCGAAGGCAGGCAACTTCGGCCAGAGCAACTACTCGGCGGCCAAGGCGGGCGTCGCGGCGATGGCCGTGACCTGGTCCGCTGAACTGGCGCGCTACGGCATCCGGGCCGTTTCGGTCTCACCGGGCTTCACCCGCACCGAGCTGGTCGCTGCGATGCCCGAGAAAGCCATCGATCGCATCACAAGCCGGATACCCGCCGGGCGCCTGGCCGAGCCGGAGGAGATTGCTGCTACCATCCGATTCGTTCTCGAAAACGACTACGTCAACGGTCGCGACATCGCTGTCGACGGTGGCCTGAGACTTTGACAACATTCATCCTGCCGAGGATCTGATTCCGATGCCCGAACAGAAGCCGAAATCTCGACCGCAGGGGCTTTCCGCGGCTGCCGCCGAAGTGGCGCGAATCGTCGACCTTTCGGCCGGCATGATGATCCGGCTGGCGCGCAGCCTCGAATTACCCGACCTCGACCCACTGAATCTGAAGCGTCCGCTTCTGGCCGCGACCATGAACACGTTGCGCCATCCGCAGCGCATCCTCGCGGCGCAATGGGATCTGACGCTGCGCTATCTGGGCCTTGTCAGGTATCTCGGTTTCCGGGCCGCGGGCCTTTCGACCGAGCCGGCGGCCAGCCCGGCGCGCGCCGACCGTCGCTTCCGGTCGGAACTGTGGAACGAGCGCCTGATCTTCGATCTCATGCGCCAGGCTTACCTGCTGACCGCCGACTGGATGCTGGCCAACGTCGCCCGGATGCAGGAACTCGACCGCGACGACCGGCTGAGAATCCGCTTCTATACCCGGCAATTCGCCGACGCGCTGTCGCCGTCGAATTTCCTGCTGACCAACCCGGAAGTCCTCGAGGCCACGCGCGAAGAAAACGGCCTCAACCTTCTGCGCGGCTTTCGCGCGCTGCTCGAGGACCTGAGCGAGGGCAATGGCCAGCTGTTGATCTCGATGACCAACGAAGGCGCGTTCGAGGTCGGCAAGAACATCGCCACCACCGAGGGCGCGGTGGTCTATGAGAACGAGATGATGCAGTTGATCCAGTATGCGCCGCGCACCAGGACCGCCTATATCCGGCCGCTGCTGATCATCCCTCCGTGGATCAACAAGTTCTACATTCTCGACCTGCAGCCGAAGAACTCATTCATCCGCTGGGCCGTCGATCGCGGCTATACCGTGTTCGTCGTTTCCTGGGTCAACCCTGACGAAAAGCTTCGCTACAAGCGCTTCGAGGATTATATGCACGAGGGCCTGCTGGCTGCGCTCGACGCCGTTGAACAAACGACCGGACAGCGCCAGGTCAACGCCATCGGCTACTGCATCGGCGGCACCCTGCTGGCCGCCGCGCTCGCCTGGATGAAGGCCCGAGGCGATGACCGGATCCAGTCGGCCACGTTCTTCACGGCCCAGGTGGACTTCTCGGAGGCCGGCGACCTGCGGGTCTTCATCGACGACAAACAGCTGAAGCATCTGGAAAAGCGGATGAAACGGCAGGGCTACCTCGACGGTGAGGCGATGGCGCTGACCTTCAACATGCTGCGCGCCAACGATCTGATCTGGACCTTTGTGGTCAACAACTACCTGCTCGGGCGTCCGCCGGCCGACTTCGACCTTCTCTACTGGAACTCGGACTTCACCCGCCTGCCGGAGACCATGCACACCAACTATCTGCGCGACATGTACCTCGAAAACCGCCTGGCCGAGCCCGGCGGCATCGAGATGGACGGTGTGCCGATCGATCTTTCGACGATCGACTTGCCGGTTTACATCCAGTCCAGCCGTGAAGACCATATCGCGCCCTACCCATCAGTGTACAAGGCGACCCGGATCTACTCCGGAGAGACCACGTTCATGCTTGCCGGATCAGGCCATATCGCCGGTGTCATCAACCCACCAGCGGCGAACAAGTACGGCTACTGGACCAACGATGATCTGCCCGCCGACCCCGAGCAGTGGGTCGCCGATGCCGACTATCACCAGGGCTCCTGGTGGCCGCATTGGGACGAGTGGTTGAAGAAACGCTCCGGTCGAAGAATCGCCGCGCGCACGCCGGGCGACGGCCAGCTCGAAGTGATCGAGCCGGCACCGGGGCGTTACGTCAAGGGATGACGGTTTCCTGCCCTTTGGGCTATCCGGCCTGGACTCCTTTCGCGGCGTCCGATTGATTGGTCGAAGCGGCTGAAAGCAAAGGCGTTCCGCCGGCGCTATCCGGTCGCGATTCCTGGTAACCCCGGGCAATCAGCAGCAGCGCCCCGATGAAGATGATGCCGAGACCTTGAAGGCTTGCCTCTCCCATCGGCCGATCATTGCAGAGCAGCCGCGGCATGGCGAGCGCGCCGAATCGGGTAAGATCACCGGTCATGAAAATTGCCAGCTGGAACGTCAATTCGCTCAAGGTTCGCCTCGATCAGGTCCTTGCCTGGCTCGATCATCAGCGTCCGGACGTGCTGGGCCTGCAGGAAACAAAACTGGTCGACGAGAAGTTTCCGGTTGAGCCTTTCACCAAACTGGGGTACCAGGTCGCCTTCGCCGGACAGCCGACCTACAACGGCGTCGCGATGATCTCGCGTTCGGCCCTCGTCGACCCGGTCGCCCGCATCCCGGATTTCCAGGACGACCAGAAGCGAGTCATCGCGGCGAGCTGCGATGGCGTGCGCGTCATCAATCTCTACGTCGTCAACGGCAAGGAAGCCGGCTGCGACAAGTTCTACTACAAGCTGCGCTGGCTGGAAGCCGTCACGGCCTGGATTCGCGATGAATTCGAACGCCACGATCGCGTCGTCGTGATCGGAGATTTCAATATCGCACCCGACGACCGCGATGTCTACGATCCCGAAGCCTGGCGCGAAAAGATCCTCTGCTCGACGCCCGAACGTGAGGCTCTGGCCACCCTGCTCGAGCTCGGCCTGCACGACACCTTCCGCTTGTTCGACCAACCCGAAAGAGTCTATTCCTGGTGGGATTACCGGGCCGCCATGTTCCGGCGCGGGCTCGGCCTACGCATCGATCTGTTGCTGTGTTCCGATGCATTGAAGGCAAGCTGTCGCACGAGCTATGTCGATAAGGAACCCCGCCGCAACGAACGTCCCTCGGATCACGCTCCGGTCGTGGCCGAGTTCAAGTTCTGAGAATCCCTCACCGCTTGAACCGGTTGATCAGCGAGCGCAGCGCGAGTGGCCTGATCGGCTTGTGCAGGAACTCGCAGCCCGCGCGGCGCGCGGCGCGGCGCACGTCATCGGCATGGTCGGCGCTGATCAATATGGTCGGACAGGCCCGCCCCTCGCTGAGCAACTGCTCCAGCAGCTCGAGCCCGGTTCGGCCCTGATCGAGATGGAAATCCAGCACCATCAGCTCCGGTGCCGCTATCTTCCAGCACTGGCGGGCCTCATCCAGGTCGCGCGCCAGATCAACCGCGAACCGCCAGCCGGCGAGCAGGGTGCCAAGCGAATCGAGCATGGACGGATCGTTGTCGACCACGAGAATGCGACCGCCGAAACCCTGCTCGGACCGCACCGAGCGTTCGGCCTTCGGGGCGGCGGGTGCGACGCGTTTCACGCTGACCCCGAAGAACGTGCCTCGGCCCGGCTCGCTGGACAGGATCAACGGGTGGCCGAGAAGACGGGCCATGCGATCGGCAATGGCCAGACCCAGGCCGAGGCCCGGTGCCTGGTGGTCAGCGTTCAGCCGTCGGAACTCCTCGAAAACCAGGGCCTGGGCATCCTCCGGAATTCCGGGGCCGGTGTCCCAGACCCCGGCCAGCACGCGATCACCCTGACGGCGGACGCCGATGAGAATACGGCCCCTGTCCGTGTAGCGCACCGCGTTGGACAGAAAATTCTGCAGGATCCGGCGCAGCATCTGCGGGTCTGAAGCCACCCAGACCCCGGTCCTGACATAGTCCAGCACCAATCCGCGCTCACGGGCGAGCAAGCGGAACTCGCCGTGCAACTGATCGAACAGCTCCGTGATCGGGAAATGAGTGATCCGCGGCTCCAGACCACCGGCGTCGAGTCGCGAGATATCGAGCAGTCCTTCGAGCAGGCTCTCGGTCGCTGCCAGCGCCCCCGAAATCTGCCTGAGCGGCTCGAGTTCGGCCTGCCGATCGACCCGACCGAGGACTGAATGGGTCAGCAGCTGGGCCGCGTTCAGCGGCTGCACCAGGTCATGACTGACGGCGGCCAGGAAGCGGGTCTTGGCGGCGCTGGCACGCTCGGCGTGCAGCTTCGCCTGTTCGAGCTCGCGGGTACGAGCGGTCACGCGCTGCTCGAGGGTCTCGTTGACCTGTTTCAGAGCCCGGGCGGTGCGGCGCGATGCGGTCACGTCGGTGAAGGTGGCGACGAATCCGCCGCCCGGCATCGGATTGCCGCGGATTTCCATGATCCGGCCATCGGGCCAGGGCCGTTCGACCAGATGCTTCGATCCGCCACGCTTGTAGGCCAGGCGACGCTCGATCTTGGCGTCGAGATCACCCTCGCCCATCAACCCGCGCTCGGCATTGAACCTAAGCAGATCGGCCACCGGTCGACCGACCCGGATCAGATCCGGCGGGTAGTCGAACAGATCGAGGTAGGCGCTGTTCCAGGCCACCAGGCGCATGTCCTGATCGACCACGCACACGCCCTGACTCATGTTCTCCAGCGCACCGGACAGAACCTCCTGAGAGAATCGCGCCTGTTCCGCCGCCTGACCGACCAGATCGGCCACGGTATCCAGCGGTGCCGGCGTCCGTTTCCGGGCCGCATCCAGGAGCAGCCGTGATGAGGCCGAACCGACCACCGCCGAAAGCTCATGCTCCAGCGCGGACTCGAGCGGCCGCCCTCTTGTGTCGACGGCAAACAGCGCCTTGACCCGATCGGGTGGAAGGAAGCGTTGGGCAAGGCTGCGCAGGACCGACACATCGAGGACCTGTCCGCTTTCGTGGTCAATGCTCTGACCCGGCAACCAGCGAGCAACCGACAGCACGATCAGGCCGTTGACGACCAGCGAACTGGCCACGGCCCGGCTCAGGGCGTCCAGGCTACCCAGACCGAGAAGATGCTCGGGGGAAAACAGGGTCAGCCCGAACGGACCGTTGCTGACCCAGGACGGCGCGCCCGCCGCCGTGCTGACCATCAGCGGCAGGAACAGGACATAGGCCCAGACCAGCGCGCCGCCCAGAATTCCCGCCAGCACCGCACCGGCCGGCAGACCGGGCCGGTAGACCGCCAGAATCATCGCCGGTGCCAGCTGTGCCAGACCGGAAAACGAAAGCGCCCCGATATCCGCCAGCGCCTCGGCCGTGCCGATCGCGCGGCCGTAGACGTAGGCCAGCAGCATGACCAGCGCAATCCCCAGCCGGCGCTGCTGGCGCACGCTGATCCCGATCCCGGTGGCCTGGGACCAGCCTTGATTGACCAGAGCCGGCGTCAGCCAGTGGTTGCCGATCATGATCGACAGGGTCAGGCTCGCCAGCACGACCATGCCCGTCGCGGCACTCAAGCCCCCGAGAAAGGCTACCAGGGCCAGACCGTCCTGATTGCCGGCGAGCGGGAGCATGAGGACGTAGAGATCCGGCGGCACACCGCGATCGGCGAGCAGCGAATTTCCGGCCCAGGCCAGCGGCAGAATGGGCAGGCTGATCAGAACGAGGAAGAGCGGAAACATCCAGCGTGCCGCGCGGAGATGAGCCTGATCGCGACACTCCACGATGCCGATGTGGAACTGATGCGGCAAGGTGAACATCGCCAGCGCGCCGAGCAAAGCCAGGGTGACGAAAGTGTCGGCATTGGCAAAGGGCGGAATGGTCGTGCTGGAGAGCAGGTCGCCCGGCCCGGAAAACAATCCGAAAACGACGAACGTGCCGAGCGCCAGCATCGCGATGAGCTTGAGCAGGGACTCGAAACCCATCGCCAGAACCAGCCCGCGGTTGTGTTCGGTCGCTGAAGCACGGCGGGTCCCGAACAGCATGGCGAAGATGGCCATTATCGCGGCGACGTAGAAGGCCAGGTCCTGCCAGGCGGCCAGTTCGGCATCCTCGACCTGACCGAAGCTCAAGGCTCCGAAGCTCATCGCGACGGCCTTGAGCTGCAGCGAGATATAGGGAACGATACCAACCACCGCAACGCCGGTCACGACCGCGGCGAGCAGCGAAGACTTGCCGAAACGCGAAGCGATGAAGTCGGCAATGCTCGTGGAGTTCTCGGCCTTGCTCAGGCAGACCAGTCGCTGCAAGAACGGAAAACAGACGACGAACAGCGCGATCGTGCCAACGAAAGTCGGCGGCACCGGCCAGCCCGAACGCGCCGCCTGGGTGGTCGTCCCGTAAAAAGTCCACGCCGTGCAGTAGACGGCCAGAGACAGCGAGTACACCAGCGGCCAGGAGCGTCGCCAGCGCTCGGGCGAACGCTCGCCGGCCACCGCCATCCCGAACAACAGCCCCAGCCAGGCAAGCCCGGCCAGGACAACGGTTGACATGGAAACGTTCAGCACGGCTTCATGTTAGCCGCTTGCCGAGCGAGTTTCTCCCTTCCTGATTACTAACGGTCTCATTATTGAGCAGACACTCAGAGCTACGGACGCGTTTGCCGGCAAGGCGCGCGAGTGCAGGCATAGCCGGGCCTATGTCAAATGAGCGCAACACGTGCGGTCGGCTTGCGGTCGAGCGCTTCTTGCCTGCGGCAAACCGCACTCGCCCTCCAGCCTGCACTGCAGGCGGACGCGTCCGTAGCTCTGAGTGTCTGCTCAATAATGAGACCGTTAGTATGTGCGAGACTCAACCACCTGCTGAGGGAACGGACATCGGATTTCGCCCACGCACTTCGGGCTTGGCAAGTAGGCCGAGGGAATTTCACCCTCAGCCTCTCTCAGAACCGGACGTGCCACTCTCGCGTCATCCGGCTCCCGTTATCGAGCCGTTGGAATCCCCATATAGTCTGGCAAAAGTACCTCGAGTGGAGACGCGAATCCCGGAAAATTCCAACCCTCACCAAACGCCTTCCTCCTCAAGCCCCACCTCCACCACCCCCGCCCAGTCGCGATTCGCCGCCGGGCTCGCCGGACTCGGGTGCAGGATGCGCAGAATCCGGGCATCCGGCGCGTTGCGCCGCAGGCAATGCTCGGCGAACCCACCGACGGCGATCAGAATCTCCGCTCCGAGCACGTCGAGTGCTCGGACCAGAAACCGGTCGCAGGCCGCATAAAGGGGCTGTCGTTCTTCGGCCGGGAGTTTGTCGGGGGTGCGGTTGCGGCCGCTGGCTTCCATGAACACGAGCGGACAGTAATTCAGAACGAAGTGGTCGGCGAAAAACGCCTCGGCCGAGCCGAAGCGATCACGCATCAGGCCCCAGAAACGCCGACCGCTGACCTCGGAGCGCTGGCAGTCGAAGCCGGTGATCGGCCGCTTCGGGTGTTCGGGGTCGGGCCTGCCGACCGCACAATCGATGCCGAGCCAGTCCCGCACCAGGCCGATTTCCCCGAACGGCACGCCGACCTGCGCCATGCCCCAGGGGCCCGGATTCATGCCGAGAAACACGACCCGCTTTCGCCCGCTTCCGAACTGCCTCAAGTATTGTTCATGAGCCTCGCGCGCGTAGACCAGCGGGTTGTAGACATAAGCCGTCGGTTCACCGAAGTGCAGGCGGTCGACTTCTTCAGCGAGCGAGCGCGTCGCGTTCAGCAGCGCCCGGCTCACCGCCTTGATGTCCCGACCGGGACCATCGAGTGCCGCCGCCCCTGACTTACGGCACACGTCTTGATTACGTCGAGCAGGTAGATTGGCAGCTTTACCCGTCTTTCTCATCCGGTCGAGTATCCCATGCTCAAAACGCTGCTGTTCCGTTTTTTCGCCCTGGTCCTTCTGATCGCCGTCTCGAGCCCGAGCCTGCTGGCTCAGGACGAGGCACCCCCGGTCGAGGCCGAGCCCGAATCCTCGGCCGCGACGATCGATACCGTCGATCAGACCGTCAATGAGGCCGTCAATGAGCTCTCCGACCCGGTCGATCCGCAGACCGGGGCGATGCCGGCTGCCGTCGAGATGGAGTGGCTGCGTGACGCCGGGCCCGACACCGTGGTCTGCCCGTTCCAGGGCCGGATCGACTACGAACCCGGCGAGATCGAGTGCGGGCTGATCAAGGTGCCCGAAAACCGCGAAGTCGAGGGCAGCCGGACGATCGAGCTCAACTACGTCCGCATCGTCGCGACCGGCAAGAACCACGAAGACGAGGAGGTCGAAACCCGCGATGACCCGGTGATCTACCTGACCGGCGGACCCGGCGTGACCGTCGATGGCTACGTCAGTCGCTTGAAGGACCACCGCCTGGTCGCGCAGCGCGACCTCTACATCCTCGAGCAGCGCGGCATCGGCAACTCGGGCGATTTCTGCCCGTTCTTCGACGACCGCAACCGGGCCACCCAATTCCACGCCGACCGCGAATCCACCGAACGCGCGAGTCTCGATCAGGCCGAGGCCTGCATCACCGGCGCGATCGCCCGCGGCGTCGACGTGACCGGCTACAACACCTTCGAAAACGCGCGCGACGTCAAGGCGCTTCGTCTGGCCCTGGGTCTGGATCAATGGAACGTCTGGGGCATCTCCTACGGCTCCGTCCTCGGCCAGGCCTACATGAAAGTCGATCCCGAAGGCGTCCGCGCCGCGATCATCGACGCGATCGTGCCGCTGGACCTCGGCGAACTGATGCGCATCTCGCACTGGCACAACGCCAATCTCGATCGCCTGTTCGCCGCCTGCGCCGAGCAGCCGGACTGCGCCCGGGTCTACGACGGCCTGCGCGAGCGCCACATGGCCGCGATCCAGCAGATGGAAGACTCGCCGATCACGGTCGAAGTGGAAGCGAGCGAAATGTTTCCGCAGGGCGAAGTCCATTTCTTCTCGACCATCATCGCCGGCCTGCCCTTCAGCCTGATGTACGAACAGGAAACGCACCCGGCCCTGCCGGCGATCATCGATGGTCTGACGCGCGTGGTCGAATCGGAAGACGACACCTTCTTCCGCGGCCTGGCCCAGGCGATGACGATGGGCATGGGCGGCTTCGGCGTCGGCATCTCGATGGGCATGGCGACCTCGGTGCGCTGCCAGGACGGCTACGTGGATTCGGCCGCGGCCTTCGCCGCACAGGATGCGGCGGCCTATCCGGCTCTGTTCAACGCGTTCAATCACCCGACCGTGGTCGCCGAGGCCCCGCAGCGCTGCCGCGACAAGGGCCTTGTGCCGCGCGACATGGAAGCCTACTCACCGGTCGAGACCGACCTGCCCGTGGTCGTGGCCAACGGCCGCTGGGATCCGATCACGCCGGTCGAACTGGCCGAATACATCATGCCCGGCTTCGAGAATGGCGAGCTGGTGGTCTTCCCCCACGCCGGTCACGGCCCGACCCGTTCGATCGATTGCGCCGGCGACTGGATGAATACCTGGTTCGATGATCCGAGCCAGCCGGTCGAACGCGAATGCGTCGAAGAAGGCGAAGAAGCCGCCGAATTCCTCGCGCCCTACTTCAGGACATCGGTCATGACCGACGCGCTCGCCCTGATGAACGAGAACGAGGATCGTCTCAAGGCCCACGGCATCTGGATGGGGGCCTCGGCCGGCCTGACGATGCTGGCGGCCTTGTTCCTGCCGCTGGCCTGGGTCGGACGCCGCTTCAATTCCCACCGCCTCGAACCCGGCGGCGGCAGCCGCCTGCTGATGTTCCTCGCCACCGGATCGGCCGCCACCTGGCTGATCGGCCTCGGCGTTGCCGCCTACGTCACCTCCGAAATCACCGAAGCGATGCTGCTGTTCGGCATGGTGCCCTGGGCGATGTGGTTCGCCTGGCTCGGCCCGCTGAGCGTGCTCCTGGGCCTGATCGCCCTGGTCCAGACCTGGCGCAGCCGCGAACGCATCCGCCTCGGATCGCGGATCGGTCTGATCATCAGCGGGCTGGCGGTGATCAGCCTTGGAGTGGCTGGCCAGGTCTGGTCGCTCTGGCCGATCTAGCCGCGCTTTACGGCGCGCGGCACTCGACCGTGAATGGGCACCTTTGGTCGAAGTTCTTGACCAGCAGGACTGGTCGGGGTAATGCATTGCATTGCGCGTGTTCAAAGAGGGTTCCGCCCATGCTCCGCTTGCTGGGCGAGTTTCTTTTGCCAGACGATGCAATAGGTCTAAGATCAAAGGCGTTCCGCCCACGCTTCGCTACCTGGGCGGGTTACTTTTCGCAGCGCGCCAAAAGTAACCAAAAGCGCTTCTGGGTGGGCCTGGGCGACTTGCCCTACGGGTCCCCCCGGATCAAGTCCGGGGCAGGCTCTGCGATGCTCGGATCAAGCGGCGGTCGCTCAACTCACGCGCTACGGCTCCACTCCAGGGCTTCATGCGCCTTCGGCGCAAACCGCCCTTGCGTTCCCGCCTGCGCTGCGCTCAGACACACGCTCCCTCCAATCCGCTTGATCCTGCGCTTCTCGGCTGCGTCGACGGCGGAGAGTTCATCGATGTCCTGATTCTTGAGATATTAGGGCCTGATCAGCCAAAGAGATTCTGTCTTGGGCCGAGCTCAGTCTGGACTCCTGTGGAGCGAGCTTCGCGATGCTCCGTCGGCTCTTGACTTTGCCTTAGCCCTGGAAGGCGCCGAGAAGCGCAGGCCCAGGCGGAAAAAGGGCCACAGCATCTCTGACCGGAGAGAGCGTAGCGAACGCAGGGAGTTCTGTGGACCCCGCCTGGACCGAGCATCGCAGGGAACCGGCCGCAGGCCGGCGCCTTCGCGGGCGTCCAGATTTTTTGGGTACTTTTGTATCGTCTGACAAAAGTACCTCGCCCTCAGCCAAGCGGGGCGAAACCGCATTTGATCTACGCGCCGGCGGCGCACAAAGACCTGGAGCGGGGCCGTTGCGCGTGTCGGCGAAACCGCCTTCAAGAGCCACCTGGCAGGCATGCCAAGCAGCAGAAGCAGCAGAAAGAACAAATCCAGTGGTAACCTCTCAATGCGATCCCCAGAAAGGACGACTCTGATGGCGAAATCGAAAGCCATGAGAACCTTCAACCCCGGCTTCGCCGGACCACTACTACTCATGACTCTGCTGCTGTTGCTGCTCTCCAGCCCGGCGGCAGCCCAGAGCGTCGCGGCCGAGCCCGATGCTCAGATCGATGCCACGCTTGCCAATCGCCTGGCCGTGCTGGATGAAGTCATCGAAACGGCCGTTCGGACGCGATTCCAGGCGATTCCAGGCCTCGAAACCGTCGAGGTGGAATCGCGAGGCGGTTTGCTGCAGCTGCGCGGCGAGGCCGAAAGCGTCGAGCTGATCGAGCTGGCCACCACCGTGGGCGAACAGCAGGACGGCGTGCTGCTGGTCGACAACCGCCTGACGGTGAGTACCGATGTGAGCGTTCGGGTTTCGCCGCTTCTCGAAAACTTGCGCGAGCGCACGACGAAGTTGATACAGGCTTCGCCGCTGTTACTCGCGGCGCTGCTGATCCTGCTTTTCAGCCTGTGGCTCGGCCGCTGGCTGAGCCAGCGAAAATTCATCGAGCAACGCGCCCTGCAGCAGCCCTTCGTCGTCCAGCTCCTGCGTCAGGCCGTTCGCCTGGCGGTCTTCGGACTCGGCCTTCTGGTCGCGCTCGACCTGCTCGGCGCCACCGCCCTGCTCGGCGCGCTGCTCGGTACCGCCGGCGTTGTCGGCATCGCGTTCGGATTCGCGTTCCGCGACGTGGCCGAGAACTACATCGCCGGCGTCCTGCTCAGCCTTCGCCAGCCGTTCATGCCCAAGGACTTCGTCGACGTTGACGGCCGCCAGGGTTCGGTGGCCCGCCTCACCTCACGCGCGACCATCCTGGTGACCCCCGACGGCAACCACCTCCGCCTGCCCAACGCGATGGTCTTCAAGGCCGTCATCGTCAACTATTCAAGAAATCCGACCCGCCGCTTCGATTTCGAACTCGGCGTATCGACCGACACCGATCTGAGCCGGGCCTGCGAATTGGCCCTGAAAACGCTCGATGACATGCCCGACGTGCTCGACTCACCCGCTCCCCAGGCCGTGATCGGACGCGCCGGAGATTCGACCATGGTGCTCAAGTGCTTCGGCTGGGTCGACCAGCGCGAAACCGATTTCCTCAAACTCAGCAGCGAAGCCATCCGCCTGGTCAAGGACACCTTTGACCGCAACGGTATCGAAATGCCCGATCCGGGGTTTCGCGTGGCGCTTAGTGGGGATTCTTATGCGGAAGAACAGCTTGCTGCGGATTCATCCGGGCGGAAAGCGCAGGCCGAACCAGAAGCGGCCGGCGAGCCGGCGCGACAGGCGGACGTATCGCCCGACACCAGCGTCGAGGAGGTGATCGAGAAAGAGCGGGCGGCGACTGAGGGGGATCGGCTGAGGGCGGATGCGAAGTGGGAGTAGTTGGTTGTGGGTGCCGGGTTCGGGGTTCAAGAAGGGCGGTTGGCGGCGTTTGACACCTTGATGGGTTCGGACTTAGACTCGGCTCAGCGCTGTGTTCTGTGGGGGCATTAATGGCGGTTTCTGGCACAGATTCGAACATACTTCTGAGCATCCTCGCTCAGCTCGCGGGACATGCCCGGGGCGTCATGGATCGGGGCCGCCGCATATTTCACGGGCCAATCTTCACTCGTACATCGGCGGCCGACCTCACAAAGCCGACCAGGCTTGTTTTCGATCAAGGGCAGGCCGGCGATTATCGGCCCACCAGTCTCAGTGGTATTTTTGGAATTTGCTTCGTAGCAACGGGCAATACTGCAAAAAAAGCCCAAAAGAACAAGCCCTTAAGGCGGAGCGGAACAACAATAAGCGCGCTATGAAGCGAGACGCTGCTATATCGAATATTGTAACCTTTCGCCAGATATTTATTAGTTAGGCGGCAACGAGAAACGACTATGGATTCACTATTCAAACCTGGAAATAACCATGAGTACATTATGTCTGTGTGGAGGGAGCGGGATTCGGCCACGGATACTGAACTATTGGAGTGCATACGATCAGAGTGCGATCCTTGTAAGATTGCAGAGGCTCGTATTGAAAATGGTGGAAATCAGGTTGGCGTGCTTGGACTGATTATCGAGGAGATAGGCAGAAGAAAAATACGTGATGCTGCACCCATCATTGTCGAATATGTGGCTTGGCCGTATTACGATGACTTTTGGGTGCATCTTGTGCCACGTTGCTTTGAAGCTTTATGTGAGATAGGCGATGATTCAATTGTTGGTCGCTTCTTAGAATTGACTTCTGGCGATAACGCAGCAAACTCGATAATCGCCAATCTCCATGCAGTCTCGCCTCAGATATACTCAAATGGGCTGGTGAAACCATTGGAATCCGAACCGGAAAAAGATCCCCGCGCACGAATAATCATGATAGCAGTAGAAGAAAACCTCATAAACGTCGGACAAATTATTAAATGGGCGGATTCTACAATTGGCAATGCAAATCAACCTCCACAAGCATGGTTGTGCGATTTATCACTGCAAGGGCATTTTAATATCCGGAGTGCGCCCGAGGACGGTGATATCGTTTTTTCATTCGATGAACGGTGTATCTGTATAGTTGCCTTCAACAAGGCGGGTGTAATTTCTTTAACAGACACTGTTGAAAAGATTTTTCACGAAGAACTTGCTGGATTCATAATCGGAAAGAAGGCTTTGATATTTTTGTTGCAAGCCGAGGCTTTTCGATCCAACAAAGATGTTATTGCCATCCAAAAACAAATAGAAAAGTGCTTCGATGGAATTGTTGAACAAAGGCCTTTGTTAATGAATATGATAAAAGACCTGACCGCCTAATCGGGTAAGGGCGGGTGTCTAGCCCGCCCTCCCCACAACACCCTGCATGCGGGTCCGCACAGGGCGTTTCACTTGGAGTGGTGAAGCTTGATCCATCCATCGCGCAGTGTGACCAGCCCCG
>Ga0208623_100362_pt1 | contig 34489 bp, 30 predicted proteins | sample HotLakConsUCCL28_FD_184737 | JGI IMG/M metagenome (GOLD analysis project Ga0208623, IMG submission 184737) | Hypersaline microbial mat communities from Hot Lake, Washington, USA - Hot Lake Consortium UCC-L28 (SPAdes) (version 2) ...
GACAATCTCGTCAAGCACGAGCGGGACAACTGTGCCCCCGATTCAATAATAACGCATATTTAGTAAGCGATTGACGAAGAAGTCTCTGTCACCGCATCCATTCGTTGAGTAATTGAAACCGTCGCTGACTCAAAATCCCACATCGCGGCCAGAAATAAGTTGGCCTGCGGCCAAAATAATTTATCTCACGGATTCAGGTTTGAAAATAAAAATCGCGCTTGCTCAATTTTCCGTCGATTGCGGAAATATCGATTCGAATCTGGAGCGTATCCGGACTTTCGCCGAACGCGCTTCGAGGCAGCATCGCGGCGGGTTACTTTGCCTTCCGGAGCTGTCTACGACCGGCTTCAACTGGAAACTAAACCGTGAGCTGTCGGGCCGCTGGGCGTCGACTCGGGAGGCCCTTTCGGAGATCGCCCGCTCGGCGGGCCTCGACCTTTGCGGGTCCTTTTTGGAGCCTTCCGAAGACGGCCGGGGGGTCAACCGCTTCCTCTATTTCGATAAAGAAGGGCGGTTGGTCGGGTCTTACGACAAGATCCATTTATTCTCCGCTTTCGACGAACAGGATCACATCCGGGCGGGCGATAGGCCGGTCGTGGGCGAGACGCGCCTCGGGAAAATCGGGTTTTCCATCTGTTATGACCTACGTTTTCCGGGGACTTTTCGCCGCAATACGATTTCCGGCGCGCGCATCCACGTGCTCCCGGCGGCCTTCCCCAAACCCCGTCTTTCGCACTGGCGGATTCTCCTCCAGGCCCGCGCGATCGAGAACCAGTCTTTTGTCATCGGCGTCAATCAGTGTGGATTCGAAGGACCCGGAGAAAAGCCAAGCCGCACCGAATACTTCGGGCACTCGATGGCGGTGGGACCGACCGGAGTGATTCTGGCGGAAGCCGGGGAGGGCGAGGAACTCTTGCCCGCCGAATTGAACCTCGCCGAACTGGAGGAGGCGCGGAGTGTTTTCGACAGTATCCGCGACGGCCGTCCGGCGGTGGATTGAGCGACCGCTCAGCCGGGCGTCCGGACAATCTCAAGCGCAAAGGAGGCGCGGTCCGCGGCTTTGAAGAAAGCGGAGCCCGCCACCAAGGTGTCGGCGCCGCAGCGGAGGCAGTCGGGCGCGGTGGCGAGGTCGACGCCTCCGTCCACTTCGATGCGGAAGCCGAGATTGCGCGCCTCCCGCCATGCTGCGAGCGTCTCGATCTTCGGCAGCACATCCTTCCGGAAGCTCTGGCCGCCGAAGCCGGGTTGAACCGTCATGAGCAAGACGATGTCCGAATCCCCGAGGAAAGGCTGCGCCGCCTCGGCCGGGGTGTCGGGATTGAGGACCACGCCGGCCTTGCAGCCCTTCGATTTAATCCGCCCAAGGGTTTCCGCCACCGGGTAGTCCGGCTCGACGTGGATGGTGATCTGGTCTGCGCCCGCTTCGAGGAAGGCGTCGACGTAGGCATCGGGATTGTCGAGCATCAGGTGGACGTCGAAAAAGAGGTCCGAGACCTCGCGGAGGGCCCGGATGGTCTGAGGTCCGAAGCTCAGATTGGGCACGAAATGCCCGTCCATGATGTCGAGGTGAATCCAGGAAAGCCCGGCCGCCTCCACCTCGCGCAAACTCTGTTTCAGGTTGCCGTGGTCGCCGGCCAGGATCGAGGGGGCGAGGACGATAGAGTGCGGCGTCTTCATCACGGTGATTAAGCTGCCCGCCGGCCCGTCCGCTGGCAAGCATGCGCTGGCTTCGGGGGAGTTTTTCTTGATGCTCGATCAGGGCTCGCCTTAAGTGCGTGCATTATGGCGGAGTTTGCTTCCAGTTCGAAGGGTTGTTGCAGCCCGGCCCGATCCGAAACGGGTCCTGTGGACGTTAGGGAGGCAAAGCTTTCCGAGTCCGCGGGATCGACGGAGGGAATGATTCGACTGGACGGCGGATCGTTCCTGATGGGCTACGAAGGGCCGGAGGCTTGGGTCGAGGACGGGGAGGGGCCCGTGCGCGAGGTCCGGCTGGACCCGTTCTGGCTGGACGCGGCCGCGGTCACGAACGCGCAGTTCGAAACCTTCGTCGCGGAAAGCGGCTACCTGACCGAGTCGGAAAGATTCGGTTGGGCCTTTGTCTTTATCGGTCAGTTGCCGAGCTCCAAGCAGCGCAAATTGCGGGAAAGCAAAACCGTGCAGGGATTGCAATGGTGGTATGCCATCGAAGGCGCCTACTGGCGGAAGCCCGAAGGGCCCGGCTCGAATATCAAGAAGCGGATGGACCACCCGGTGGTCAGCGTGTCTTGGAACGACGCCGCCGCCTACGCCGCCTGGGCGGGCAAGCGTCTGCCGACGGAAGCGGAGTGGGAGTACGCCGCCCGCGGACCGAGCGTGGGGACCCTTTATCCCTGGGGCGAAGCGCTTGAGCCGGAGGGGAAGCACCGCTGCAACGTCTGGCAGGGTGATTTCCCACACACCAACACGGCCGAGGACGGTTATGCCTGGACCGCGCCGGCGAGGTCGTTCCGCCGATCCGAGTGGGGATTCTACAACCAGCTGGGGAACGTCTGGGAATGGTGCGCGGACTGGTTCGACCCCAACTGGCATGCGATGGAGAAGCCGGAAACGCGGATCAATCCGAAGGGCCCCCCGAGCGGCCGGTCCAAGGTGATGAAGGGCGGCTCCTTCCTCTGCCACCGGAGCTACTGCAACCGTTATCGACTCGGTGCGCGCACCGCCAACACTCCGGATTCGGCGACCACGAACCTAGGCTTCCGCTGCGCGCGGGATTGAGCGGGGGCTCGGTAAGACGGTGTCGGCACAACGGCTGTCGCCGTCGTGCTACGGCGCGGCGTCGTAGGGTGCCGGCGAGAGCCGGTGCCTCCGGGGAGCGGTGGCGGGTTTGCCGGGGTTGGCGCCGCCGGGCGGGCCGGCACAACGGCTGTCGCCGTCGTGCTACGGCTCGGCGTCGTAGGGGCGACGGCGGGCTGCGATCCCCCGTGCGGCGAAAAAGCGGTGGCTTGGCCTTCCCCTAAAGCAGGCATTCGAGCACTTGCCCGAGATTCGTAATTTCCAGATCCGCGCGAACGCCGGCGCAGTCCGGGTCGTCCGTTCGTCTCCGCAAGGAGAGGCGGTCCCCGGCGAAGAGGGCCGTTTGATACCCGAGTTCGGAGGCCGGCCAGATGTCGTTGCGCAGATCGTTGCCGACGTAAAGGCTTTCGCCGGGCTCGATCCCGTATCCTGTGGCGAGACGGTCCGCCGCTTCGCGGTAGAGCCGGAGGGACGGCTTGGCTTCCAGCAGACGGTAGGACCAGACGCAGCACTCCGGGTCGAGACCCAGCGCCGCCAAGTCCATCTCCAGAAAGGCTTCAAACAGCAAGGGCGTGAAAAACTGGGCATTGGAAACGATACCCATCTTGATTCCGCGCCCGCGGAGCTCCGTCAGTACCGCTTCGAGTCCGGGCATCGGGCGGGTCGGATTGACGCGGGTCTCGTAGTCGACGGCGAGGTCCTCGAGGTCCGGGAGTCGGCCGGCGTTCGGAGCGCCGGGCAAAGTTTGCAGGAATTCCTTCCACACATCGCGGATTTCGACTTCCGGGAATTCGATGCCCTCTTGGCGGCGTGCGGCCTGTTGTTTCCGCACGATCCCGGTGAAGGCCTGATCGAGCCTGCTCCGCGTATCCGTAGTCCGAATACTTGAATCCGCGAGGGTGTCGCGCAGGGCCTGATTGCGGTCCGCCTCCGCGGCCAAGCTGATATCGCCCACGCCGGAACTGAAGAGGGTTCCATAAACGTCGAAGACGACGGCGCGGATGTTCTCCAGCGGCCGCAGTCTCGCCTCCGCGTCGGGCGGCGGCTCCACGGCGGAGGACCGGCTTCTTTCGCGGATGCGTTGCAGGCAGGCGGACTTGTTCATTCAGCTGCGAAGGAGTCGAAAATTCTCCGGTTTGAGGAAGCCCTTCAGGATCCGTCGTTCGTCGAGGTACTCGGGGCGGCTGGAGCGGGCGGACGAGATTTTATCGTAGATGTCCAGCAGTCGCCGGGCGTAGGCATCGAGACCGAAATGCTCGCGGACCGTCTCGGCGTTGGCTTCGATGGCACCCTTCTCCGGCCATCGGAGTTCCGCCCCGAGGTCCTCGCGTCCCCGGCGATCTTTCCGGAGGCGTTCGAGCACGGTTTGCTGCATCGATTCGTCGAGCCCGCCGAAATCAACGATGCCGGGGCCCGGCGAGATGGCCTCCAAGGCGCGCTCGAACGCATCGGGCGGGAGGGGGCGGTGGTAGGCGACATAGCTTCGAATCAGGCCCCGGCGAAGTTTTTCCCGAAGGGCGTCACTGTCGATCCAAGCCAACGGGACCGGCAGGTGGGGGTAGAGATGGTCGATTTGCAAGCCCGCCCGTTTGAAGTCGGAGGTGATCGAAGGAAGATCCCGGCCGAGCACGGGTTTTCCGCAGAGCCAGGGTTCGAGAAAAGCCATGCCGAAGCCTTCCGCCATGCTGGTGCTGAGCACGGCATCGGAAGCGTCCAGCAGTTCCTCGTAGCTTCGGCCGCCGTCCTCGGCGATCCCGAAGCGGGCGGGTAGGTCCAGCGAGCGCGCCAGTTCCCGCCAGTCGCGATAGCTTGTCAGGTAGTCGGGGTTGGTCGGTCCGAGGGTGGTGGCGAAGACCGTCCCGGGCGCCGCGAGGAGGGACCAGAAAAGGAGCTCGCCGAGATTCTTGCGCCGAAGCGCGCGGACCGGGTAGAGCACCAGCCGCTCGGCATCGAGTCCTTCGAGGAGCTTCTTTCTCCCCGCATCGTCGGCCGGGCGGGATTCCGGCCCTTCGACCGGATTGGACAGCAGGTGGAGCCGCCCTTCGTTGAGGAGCGTGGCTTGGAAGATCGCGCGGTCCCGCTCGTTCAGGACGGCGTAATGGATCTGGGGCGCGGCCGGGTAGAGCCGGCCCGCGTATTCGGCGAGGCGGTGGTTGCGGGCGAAATTTTCCGGGCGTCCGTCTTCGGCGAAATCGTGCATCTGCAGGAGCATGGGTTCCCGCGACTCCGCCATCAGCGAAACGAGGCCGGGGAAGGCGTCGTTTTTGCCGAGGGAATGGTTGTGGATGTGCCAAACGTCGGGCACTCCGCCCAGTGCCTCGACCGCCGCTTCGCGCAGCCGTGCCCAGAGGACGACGGGCGCCGGAGTCGACTCCCGGGCGCTGGAGTAGGCGAGCCCTTCGACGACCCGGTGGGGAATTTCGCCAAGTTCCCCCTCCGGTGGAGGTTCGCCGCAGAGCGCGACCGCCTCGGGCGCCCCTTCGAGCATTTGAAATCCCCGCAGGCAGGAGTCGACGACCCGGCTGACACCACCCCGCTTCAGGTGGTAGTGGACGATGGCGATGCGAAGCGGCATGGGGGGCGGGCGGCTATCCCTTGATTCCGTATTTCTTGCGGTAGGCGGGAATGGTGGCCATGGGCGGACGCTCGTACTCCACGATCTCCCGGGTGAGCTGCTCGTAGCGGTTGCCCTCGGCTTGGAACTGGCGGTAGAGCGTCGCCATGTCGGGCAGGCGGTCGACCATGCCGTAGGCCTTGAGCCGCTTGATGAAGGTTTGGAGAATGCCGAAAGACATCTTACCGAGCGCGTTGGTGCTCTGGTTGCGGTGGATGCGCTGGTCGAGGTCGGTCTGCGCGAAAGCTTCGAGGCCCCACTCGCGGTAGACGTCGAGGATGTGGGCGGTCTCGACTCCGTAGCCGATGGGGAAGGGGATCTTTTCCAGCACGCCGCGCCGGACCGCGAACTCCCCCGAGAGCGGCTGGATCAAGGCGGTGAGCTCCGGAAAGAAGAGCGAAAAAAGCGGGCGTATCAGGATTTCCGTTACACGACCGCCCCCGCTGGACCGGATGCCGGTGGAATAGGCCATGGGCCGGTCGTAGAAGGCTTTGCAGTAGTGGACGCCGTCGTTGTGGATGAGCGGCGCGACGATACCGGTGACGAAGCGCGGATGGATGTTTTTGATGTCCGCGTCGACATAAACGATAATGTCGCCCTTCAACTGATAGATGGCCTTCCAGAGGTTCTCCCCCTTGCCGCGCTTGTCGCCGACCTCGGGAAGGATGTCCTTCGCCCGGTAGGTGTCGGCGCCGAAGGAAGCGGCGACCTCCAGGGTGCGGTCCTCCGAGCCCGAGTCGATGACCGCGAACTCGTCGATCAGCGGGTAGCGCTCCATCAGCTCGGACTTGAAGATGACGATCTCCTTCCCGATGGTCTTCTCCTCGTTGAGGGTGGGAATACAGAGGGAGATTTTGAGGCCCTTGGCTTCCTTTTTACGGACCAGTTCGAGGATGTCCCAGAACTCGCCGTGGTGGAAGGTATTGGTTTCGAGCCATTTCGTGATCTTGTCACTCATCGCAGAGTCCTCCGTCGATGGTTTGCAGGAGGGCGACGAGCTGGGCGATACCGTCGAAGAGCGGCTCGATCTCGATCGACTCGTCGAACTCGTTTTTGTTTTCCCCGCGGGTCAGGCCGAGGGTGACGCTGGGGACGCCTTCGTTGATCAGCTCGCTCAGTTCTCCCACGCTGGGCTCCACGTAGGGCTTGACGGCGAGGCGATCGAGGATGCGCCGCATCGATTTGACCAGGGGATGCGCGTAGGCGAGACCGCCGGGCCGGCGCTGCGCGATGACGGCGAGCTCGATCTCGGTTTCCGAGCTCTGCGCGATTTCCCCGATGATGTCCTCGATATTCCCGCGCAGGCGGCCGACCATGCCGACCTGTTCGCTGCGGATCTCGAAACGAAGGCTGGCGGTGGTGGGCTGCGTGCCGAAGGAAGTGCCCGCGTTGATGGAGCCGAAAAGGATGCGGGTGGGCGGCTCCATCGGGATGGGAATTTCCATGATCCGCTGGACCACCTTGGCGAGGATGGCGACCGAACCGGTGGCGCCGAACTTGGTCCAGTCGTATTCCGAAGGCACGTTCACGATGATCTCGCCGCGGAGCATGCCGACCGAGTTGTAGCTGAGCCGGCCGAGCTGAATCCCCTCCACGCAGACTCCGGCGCGGAGCGGCAGTTTGTTGTTTTTCAGAAAGAAGCGGATGCCGGCCAAGTCGCCGCGGCCGAGGCTCCGGCTGCAGCCCATCAAGAGGAGGTTGCTGCGGAAGGTGATCCCGAGCCGCTTGAGGATCTCGGGCAGGGTGACGATCGCCGCCAGGCCGAGGCTGTTGTCGCCGATGCCAGGGCCCTGGATGCGGTCCGGGCCGACCGACATGGCATGGTCGACCTTCGCGCTGAAGACGGTGTCGGCGTGGGCGCAGACCAGGATATTCGCATCGCCCTCGCTGCCGGGGAGCATGGCCACGCCGTTGCCGGCCTCGTCGATCGAGATGTTCTGGAGCCCGTCCTCGGTGAAGCGGTTGCCGAGAAAGGTGATTCGGTCCGCCTCCTCGCCGGTGGGCGAGGGGATTTCCCCCATCATGAGAGCGTTCGCCAGCAGAAGCTCCCGAATGGAAAGCAACGCCTCGCGGTGGTGCGGAATTTGATCGAGTATCGTTTCAAGGGAATCGGGCATCAGTCGATCTGGATTTCGGCCGGATCGAAGTCGACCTCGGGATAGCTGAGGTGCATGTCTTCGAGGCAGGCGACTACGATTTTCGCGACGAGCAGATTACGCGCCCATTTCTTGTTCGCGGGGATGACGTACCAGGGCGCGTGTTTGTGGGCGGTCTTTTCGAAGACCTCTTCGTAGGCTTCGACGTACTTGTCCCATTTCTTCCGGGCGGCGAGATCCGAGGGGTCGAATTTCCAGTTTTTCTCCGGCTTGTCGAGGCGTTCCTGGAGGCGCTCCTTCTGCGTGTCGCGGTCGATGTGAAGGAAGAATTTCAGAATGATGGTACCCTCGTCGACGAGCAGCTGCTCGAAGTCGTTGATATGGCGGAAACGTTTGCGCCAGACCTTCTCGGGCTGGAGATGGTTGACCCGGACCGCGAGGACGTCTTCGTAGTGGCTGCGGTCGAAGATGACGATGTCGCCCTTGGCGGGCACGTGTTTGTGGACGCGCCAGAGGTAGTCGAAGGCCAGTTCGTGCGCGGTCGGCCGGTCGAAACTGGCGACGTGGACCCCCTGGGGGTTGACCCCTCGGAAGACGTGTTTGATGGTTCCGTTCTTGCCGCTGGTGTCCATCCCTTGAAGGACGAAGAGCAGTTTCTTTCTCCGGTCGACGAAGAAGCGTTGCTGAAGGTCCGAGAGGCGGATGTGGAGATCGTGAAGCGCGTCGCGGGATACCTTTTTATCGTCGGGCAGGTCGCCCCACGGATTGGCGGAGACTTTGGCCAGTTTGTCGTTTTGACCCGGCTTGATCAGGTAGTGGTCGAAGTCGCAAAGGCTCATAGAGGGTCACCAGTCCAGTGGCTTTCGAGAGGTAGGTCAAATACTCAAAGCGCCCTCGCCCGAAGGGGCCTGTCACTTGGAAATCCGCCGCCGCTAGGGTTCCGCGGCGGCAGACCCCGGCCAGGAATGGTCCCGCGCGGGGAAGCAAGGGGCCGGCCCGTCCGCAGCGGAGGCGATGCCTGCGATGCTTCAAAGCCCCGCAGCCTCTCGAATGAACTTCCCGAGAGGACGAAGCGAGGTGGGCGCTTGCCACCGTCGGGTGCGGGGCCTAAGCAGGCTTGGAAATGAGTGAACCGGCGGAACTAAGCGATGCCCTGGCCCGGCTCCTGCCGGGTCCGATGCGCGGACGGGTGGCGGCGGCCGGAAGCGGTGGGGCGCTCGCCGGACCGGGCGGGGACTGGTTCGACGGTGCGGCCCCGCAGCGGCGCGCCGAGTTCCGGATGGCGCGGGATTGCGCGGTGCGGGCCTTGGAGGACCTGGGCCTCGGCGGGGCGGAGGTCGGGCGGGACGCGGAGGGCTTGCCCCGATGGCCGGAGGGCTTCGTCGGCTCGATCACGCACTGCAAGGGAATCTGCGCCGCGGTGGCCGCGAGGCGGCGGGACGTCGCGCTGCTCGGGCTCGACTTGGAGCGAACGGACCGCCTGAAGCCGACGGCGGCCGGACGGGTGGTGCACCCCGACGAAAGGGACTGGGCGGGCGGGGATCTGGAGCGGGCCAGCCTGTTGTTTTGCCTGAAAGAAGCCTTCTACAAGGCGCAGTTCCCCCAGTGGAAAGTGGCGGCGAACTTCAAGGACCTCGCCCTCGCGGTCGATGAAGCCCGGGGGTGCGCCCGGATCGTGGCTTTCGCCAAGGGATTGGGAGCGGCCTTCGAAGGGATGGAAGCCCGTTTCGAGCTCCGCTTCGCCCGCCAGGGGCGCCACGCCCTCTCGATCTGCTGGACGGCCGCCGGGTGAGCGGCGGGATCAGGCTTCGTCGCGCAGCCAAGGGCGGCTGTTGACCTGCTCGATCCGCCCTTCCGAGAGCTCGATCCACATGGCCAGCACCTCGCGGCGGGGCACGTCGCTGAGGTAGCGCGGCCGGTCGTCCGACCGGTCGAGGTTTTCGAAGGTGACCACGCCTCTGGAATAGACGGTGAGGGCCCAGCCGCTGCCGTCGTGGACGAGGGAGACGTCCGGGTGGGGCGAATCGGAATCTCCGGCCTCCACGAGTTCATCGAGCAGTTCGCGCATCCGCTTGTGGTCCGGATTGATCTCCGAGACGCCATGACGGTCGGTGGTATGGTAAAACTCCTTCATCAATGAAGGTCGAGGTAGAGCACTTTGGAATTCCGACCGTTGGCCAGGTAGTCCCGGCGCCGTTCTTCCGGCAGGATGGACGAATCGCCCTCGGCGAAGCCGCAGACCTTTATGAAAAAGTTGGTCGCCTGGGTCGTCATGGCGATCACCCGTTTCGCCCCGCGTTTCCGGGCTTCGGCGCAGGCATACTCGACCATGCGGCGGCCGACGCCCTTGTTCTGGTAGAAGGGCTGGACGTAAACGCTGCCGATCTCGAAGACCCCGCCCTCCTCGTAGGCTTGGAGGGCGACGCAGGCCACGATGCTCCCGTCGATTTCGTAGACGAGAAAGTTTTCGATCAAGGCCTCGATCGAAGGCTGGGAGCGGTCGCGCAGGGTCTCGCGGCGCACCCCGCCGCGGGTGATGTTGTAGATCGAATAGGCGTCCGCTTTGACGGCGGGGCGGATGGAGGCGTACTCGTTGGAGTAGACCATCGTGCCGATGCCCACCTTGTCGAAGATCTCGTTGAGGAGCGCGCCGAAGACGCGGCCGTCGAGGAGGTGGGCCCGCGGGACGCCGGCGTCGATCGCCTTGACGGCGTGTTGGGCCTTGCTGAGCAGGCGCTCGGGGATTTCGAGGCTGGAGCGCCCGAGCAGGTCGTCCAATTCGCGGACCGGGATATTGGTCAACGGGAGCCCGTCGATCCGGATGCCTTCCTGGGTGGTCAGGAAGATCAGCTTCGAGGCGCTCAGCTGGGCGGCGAGTTCGGCCGCGAGGTGGTCGGAGTTGAGCCGCAGGGGCCGGCCCTCCCGGCTGAAGGCGATGGGGGTGACGACGGGGATGGTGTGGCCGTCGAGCAGGCGGGTGAAGAGGGTGATGTCGAGTTTGTCGACGACGCCGCTATTCTGTTGGTCGACGCCCTTGACGATTCCCGTTTCCTTGCCGCGGACGCCGTTGCAGGTGGCGCAGCGAAGGCCGTTGCGGGTCAGGCCCTGCATGATCTCGAGGCTGACGACGGCCGAAGCGCGGGTGGCCAGCTCAAGGGTGGCGGCGTCGGTCAGGCCCTCGCCGTGGGCGTTGCTGATCGCGACCGATTTCTCCTCGGCCAGCGCATTGAGCTGTTGGCCGATCCCGTGGACGAGGACGATGCGGATGTTCAGCGAACGGAGGACGGCGATATCCAGCAGGACGTTTTGAAAATTCTCGTGGGCGACGAGACTGCCATCCAAGGCGAGGACGAAGACCTGGTCCCGGAACATGGGGACGTACTTCAAGATGCCGCGGAGGTCGGTCGGCTTGATCGTGGTCTCGACTGCGATGGGTTCGGACATGACGGAATGGATGCGAAGCATTGGGGGGACTTTTCGCTCTGGCAAGGAGCTTGTTTTGCGCGCGACGGGGGCGGCAAATGGATCGACAACCGGCCCTGCCCGGCCTGTGATGGCCGGCATGCCCGCCGATCCCTTCGCGAAGCTGTCCGACACCTTGGTGGAGCCGCTCGAGAGCTTTCTCGCCTGGCTCGAGCTGGAGCGCGGCTTGGCCGCGAATACCTTGCAGTCCTACGGCCAGGACCTCGCCCAGTTCGCCTCCTTTCTGGAAGCCCGGGGCCTGAAGGACTGGCGGCAGGCGGATGGCGGGGCGCTCAACGATTGGATGAGCGAATTGAGCCGGCGGGACTACGCGCGCAGCAGCCAGGCGCGGAAGCTTTCGGCGGTGCGGATGTTCGCCCGGCACCTGGTGCGCGAGAATTTCCGCAAGGACGACTTCAGCGAGCTCGGCAGCGCGCCCAAGCTTTCCCGCAAGCTTCCCGAGGTGCTCACCCGCGAAGAGGTGGAGCGGCTTATCGAAGCCCCCGGGCGGGGGACGCCCCACGGGCTTCGGGACCGTGCGATCCTCGAGCTCTTCTACAGCAGCGGGCTGCGGGTCTCGGAGCTGTGCGGGCTGCTCTTGCAGAGCGTGAACCTCGACGAGGGCTATGCGAGGGTCTTCGGCAAGGGCTCGAAGGAACGGATCGCGCCGATCGGCGGGCCGGCGGCCAAGGCGATCCGCGACTACCTCGTCGGCGGGCGGCCTCATTTCGTGAAGAAACGGACCGGCAGCGAGCTCTTCCTGAGCCAGCAAGGCCGCCCGATCTCGCGGAAGATGGTGTGGGTGCTGCTGAAGGAGCACGCCGCCCGCGCCGGCATCCGCAAGACGGTCAAGCCGCACCTCTTGCGCCACTCCTTCGCCACGCATCTGCTGGAAGGCGGAGCGGACCTGCGGGCGATCCAGGAGATGCTGGGCCACGCCGATATCTCCACGACCCAGATTTACACCTCGGTGCAGGCCGCGCGCTTGAGCGACGAACACGCGCTGCACCATCCGAGGGCGAAGTTTTTCTAAAATGTGCGAACGTATTTGCCCTTCAAACTCCCCTCCTGCTCCGATAGGAGGGGTGCCCGAAGGGCGGGGTGGTCGCCGCTCCTGCAAATAATTTCGCACCTTTTAGTAAGCCCGCGACACGGACCTTCGCGCCGTCGGTTTTCCGCGAGCAAAGACCCGAAAGACGAAAGAATGCGCAATCGAGGAGGCCAAGCGGTGGCAGGTTCCGCGAGTTTTCCCAGAGCGGGCCATCGGATGGCCGCGGCGGGCGACGGCGCAGAGCGAGGCTATCCTGATGGCGCCCGCCGTTAATCCGGCAGCGCCCGCTCCGGTTCGGTGCGGCTGCGCTTCTCCGCGCGCGAAGCGGGACGGGCCTTCGGGTTGCCGACTTTGAAGATCCGGTCGAGACCGGCGATGATGCGGGAACCGCGCCGGTAGTTGATGTAGGAGTAGAACCACTGGATCAGCACGACGACCCGGTTGCGGAAACCGACGAGGAAGATCAGGTGGACGAAAAGCCAGGCCAGCCAGGCGGGGAAGCCGGAGAACTCCAGCTTCTTGATCTGCGCGATCGCCTTGGAGCGTCCGATCGTCGCCATGTTGCCTTTGTCGAAGTAGGTGAAGGGCGGGTGCTCGGACCGGCCGTCCACTTTTCCGGAGATCACCCGGGCGACGTACTTGCCCATCTGCATCGCCGCGGGCGAGACGCCCGGCACCGGCCGCCCCTTCGCGTCGACGAGGTGAACGATGTCGCCGATGGCGAAGGCCTCGGGATGGCCCGGCAGGCTGCAGTCCGGCTCGACCTTCAGGCGGCCGGCCCGGTCCTGCTCGACGCCGAGGAGGTCGCAGACCGGGCTGGCCCGAACCCCCGCGCCCCAGAAGATCGTTTCGGCCTCGAGGCGGCCGTCCTCGAGTTCGACCACGCCCTCGCGGATATCCTTGATCTTCTGGTTCAGGCGGACTTCCACGCCGAGGGACTCCAGCTGCCGCTGGGCGGAGGCCGAGAGTCTCTCGGAAAAGGGCAGCAGGATGCGCGGGGCCACTTCGAGCAGGATGATCTGGGCCTTCTCCGGTTCGATATTGCGGAAATCCCTCGCCAGCACCCGCTTGGTCAGTTCGGCGATGGCGCCGGCCATTTCCACTCCGGTGGGACCGCCGCCGATGATGACGCTGCGCATCAACTTGGCCCGGCGCGCCGGGTCGCGCTCCCGCTCGGCTTCCTCGAAGGCGAGCAGCAGGTCGTGGCGGATGCGGGTGGCGTCGTCGAGGGTCTTGAGCCCCGGAGCGTAGGCCTCCCACTGGTCGTTGCCGAAGTAGTTGGTCCGCGCGCCGATCGCGAGGACGAGGTAATCGTATTCGACGGCTCCCGTGTCCCGCAGGTCCACCCGCTTCTCCGCGAGGTCGATGCCGGTGGCCTCGTCGAGGATCACGCGCAGGTTCTTCTGGCGGCTGAAGATCGAGCGGATCGGCTTGGCGATCTCCGGAGCGGAGAGGCCGGCGGTGGCGACCTGATAGAGGAGCGGCTGGAAGAGATGGTGGTTTTGGCGATCGATCAGCGTGATCATGACGTCGTCCCGCTTCAGGTGACGGCAGAACTCAAGCCCCCCGAAGCCGGCCCCGAGGACGACGATGTGCGGTTTTTCGTTAAAAGCTTCCACCGGTCGAACCCTTGCCAGGAAGTGGCCGGACGCAAGCGGCGCGGATGCTTCGGGCCGGTCGCGCTAAAACCAGAGGTCGATGAGGAAGAGCCCGATCACGCAGAGGCTGAGGCCGAACTTGACGGCGAACGCGACCACGCCGCCGATGAGGCTGCCGAGGCCCGCGCGGCCGCCTTCGCGCAAAGTGCGCCCGGCCAGCAGCTCGCCGACGACGGCCCCGGCGATCGGGCCGACGATCAGCCAGAAAAGCGGGGGAGGCAGGAACAGGCCGATCAGGGCGCCGATAATCGCGCCGCAGGCGCCTTTCCACGAGGCCCCGAACTTCCGGGCGCCCCAGATGCCCATGTAGATGTCGGCCAGTTGGCCGACCAGGGTGATGAAGCCCGTCAAGAGCACGATCTTCCAACTGACCGAGGCGTCCGTCATCCAGATCTTGTGGACGATGACGCCGAGCCAGACGATGAAATTGCCCGGAATCACAGGCAGGAACGAAGCGACCAAGCCGATAAGAAAGAGCAGCGTGACGGTGCCGGTGGCGAGGTATTCGTTCCAGTCCATGCAAACCTTGTGTAGCGCCCGGCGCGAAGATGGCAATGGAATCGAAGGGCCGTGCGATCCGTGCCCGGTGCGGACGGCGGCCGAAGCGTCCCGGAAGCCGGGGTCGACGGATTCGCCGGTTGACTCGCTTTGCCGCACTCGTTTTCACCTTTGCGCTTTCCTTCGCACCGATGAAACCGCCCCCCAGATTCGACCGAAATTTCCTGACCGGGCTGGCGGGCGGGTTGGTCCTGCGCCAGGCGGAAAAGCTTTTCGAGGGGCACTGCGTGGAGCGGGCCGACTGGGCGCCGCCCTACTTGAAGGGGGAGGTCCGCGGCGCCCAAGGACGCTACCGCTGCGAACTGAACCTGCGGTCGACCGTTTTCGTCGAGTCCCGTTGCGACTGCCCGGTGGGGCGAAAGGGCAAAATCTGCGCCCATTCGGTCGCCGTCGCCCTCCAGTTCGAGGCCCTGCGGAACGAGGCCTCGGTCGCAGCCCGGGAGAGCGCCTCCGAAGCGCCCGTCGAAGCCGAGCCCTCCGGGCCGGCGACGTTGCGCTCGCTGCGCGTTTCGGCCGAGGGGACCGCCTTCCGCCTGCTGGTCTTCCTGCCTCCGAACTTCGAGGCGGCGGCCGGTCGCGACGCCATCGTGGTCAAGCTCGACGCGGCCGCAGGACGCGAAGTTCTGCCCCTGAACCAGCTGCCGACCAGCCAGGCCTACCGCATCAGCGAGGGTCAGGAGGCGGCTCTCATCAAGGTCGAGTCCTGGTGCGGGGGAAAACTTCCCGGCCTGCTTCAACTCTCGCGGGCCCGCCTGCACGCCCTGCTCGGGCCGCTGGCCGGCGAGCCCTGCGTCTATTGGGTGAAGCGCCCGCAGGCGCCCATCGAGTGGGTGGACGGCGGTCTTGCCGGCGTGCACGAGCACCTCGGCGATCCGGCGAAAGAGGAGAAGAGATCGGATGCCAGGGAAGCGGCCGCAGAGTCGGCGCGTCCGGCCCCGGCTCCGGCGGAGAACCTTTCCGTGCGCGAACGGAGCCGGCCGAATCCGAGGCGGGAGGCCGAGTCGGGCGCCTTTACCGGCTGGCAGAGCCGGGCGGGCGATTACCCCGCGGCCCGGGCCGGCGCGGCGGACCTTTCGGACTACCCCTCCAACCGAATCGTGGTCGACGGATCGCCGAACTACCTTGCTATCCGGCTGCCCTTGGGCGATCCCGACGATACCGGAATCCAGCCCTTGCGGGCCGCGCTCAAGGCCGAGGGCTTCATGCTCGAGCCTTCGAATCGCAGGTGGTGGCTGCGGGACCGGCACAAGACGCTCAACTTTCTGGCCGCGCACTGGAAGGACCTGCGGGAGCGCTGGCAGGCGGTCTTCACGGAAAACTTCGAGCAGCGTTTCCGGGAGGTGAGCTTCGCCGAACTGGAGGTGAGCGCACGGCCGGAGGGCGAGCGCTTCAAACTCGAGGTCTCGCTCGGCGGCGGTCGCGACGAAATGGAGCTCCGCCGCGCCCTGGCCAGCGGGCAGAACTACCTCGGCGGCGAGGAGGGACCGGTCGTGCTGCTGGACAAAGCTTCGGTCGACCGGCTCCACCGCCTCGAGAAAGCCGCCTCCGGGCAGGCGGACCGGCCCTTCACGCCGACCTTCAGCAAAGTCCTCGGCACGGAGGAGCTGGCCGATGCGGAGGGCCTGATCGACGAAGTCTGTGCGGGCTGGCAGCCACCCGAGGCCTGGCAGGCCCGGAGCCGCGCGCTCAAACAGGTCGGCGCCCTCGAGCCGGCCCCCGTGCGCGAGGGCTTTGATGCGATCCTGCGCACCTACCAGCGCATCGGGGTGGCCTGGCTCTGGCACCTCTACCGGCACGAGCTCGGCGGCATCCTGGCCGACGAGATGGGCCTCGGCAAAACCCTCCAAGCCCTTGCCCTGATCGAATGTATCCGGAATTCCGATACCGACGGACATCCCGCGCTGGTGGTCTGCCCGGCCAGCCTGGTCGAGAACTGGATACGCGAGGCCCGTCGCTTCACCCCCGGCCTGCGACTGGTCAAGCACCACGGCCCGAAGCGTGCGACGGAGCCGGTCGCTTTGGAAGACGGCGATCTCGTGGTCACCTCCTACGGCACCCTCCGTCAGGACGCCGAGCTGCTTTCGACCATGGACTGGAGCGTGGTAGTGGGCGACGAGGCGCAGCACATCAAAAACCGTCGCAGCCAAAACGCCCGAACCCTCAGCCGCCTGCACAGCAAGGGACGCTTTCTGCTGACCGGCACGCCGGTGGAGAACTCGCTCGACGACCTGATTTCGCTCTTCGCCTTCCTCATGCCCGGCTACCTTCAGCCCGCCCAGGGAAAGCTCAGCCAGGAGGACCGGGTCTGGCACCAGCAGCGCCAGACCCAGCGCGCGGCGGCCTACATCCTGCGGCGGACGAAAAAGGAGGTCGCCCCGGAGCTGCCGGACAAGATCGAGAAGACCTTCTTCTGCGAGCTCGGCGACCGACAGCAGCGGTTTTACCAAGAGACGCTCGAACGCACGCGCAAGGAGATCTTCCAGCTCGAGATGTCCGGCGCGAACGAGGGCCGCGTCAAGTTCGCCGCCTTCACCGAGCTGCTCCGCCTGCGCCAGGCCTGCGTCGATCCCCGCATCCTAGACGAAGCCTTCGCGGCCGAGGAGTCGGCCAAGCTGGCGGCCTTCGAAGAGTTGCTCGACGAGTGCATGGACAACGGCAGCCGCATGCTCGTGTTTTCGAGTTTCGTCACCGCGCTCAAGCTGCTGGCCCTCCACCTCGAGGAAAAGGGGCACCGCTACTGTTACCTGGACGGCCAGACGAAGAACCGCCTGGCGGTCTGCGATCGCTTCAACGAGGACGCCGGGATTCCGGTCTTCCTGATCTCGCTCAAGGCGGGCGGCACCGGCCTGAACCTGACCGGCGCCGACACCGTGCTCCACTACGATCCTTGGTGGAATCCGGCCGCCGAGGCCCAGGCGACCGACCGCGCCCACCGCATCGGCCAGGAGAAGGTCGTGACCAGCATCAAGCTGATCGCGACCGGCACGGTGGAGGAGAAGGTGTTGGAGCTCCAGGCTCGGAAAGCCGAGATCCTGGCCGAGCTCTTCGAAGAAAGCTCCGCCGCCAACGCGAAAGTCAGTATCGACGAAATCAAGGACCTCCTGGCCTAGCCCCCGGCTGGCGTCTAAGGCGGAACCGGTGGTCTGTTCGCCCGCGAACACCCAGCGGCGGGAAGAGCCCCTCAGTAGGCGGCAGGCAGCAGCAGCAGACTCAGCATCAAAACCAGACCGCCCCAAATGATGAAACGGAGCAGGCGGGTGGAGCGCGAGGCGGCGGGAAGGCTGGCCGCTATCAAGCCGACGACAATCGCCGGCGAAAAGAGCGAAAGCACGGTTCCGATCTGCTGGCGGCGCAGGTTCTTTGCGGCCGCAGCCGCCATTCGTATCGGCAAAGGATCCAGCGCGAGTGCCTGCCAGGCTTCGGGTTCGTGTTCGAGGATGCGCACGGTCTATAGGAGGATCGGCGGAAAAGTGCTCCTCATCGAATCGACTTAAAAAGATTTGGGCATCGAACAGTTCCACCTCGGCCATGATCCCGAGAAAATCCGCCATGCTTTCCAAGGCATACGGATCGTAGCGAACTCTCGGATTGAGATTCCAGACCGCAAAAGCGAGGCATACCTGACGAAGGTCGGAAGCTTCCGCGGCCCTTTGCGCGGGGCTGCGGGAGGAGGCATGGATGGGTGTGCCGGGGAGGGAACACGCGGCGGCGAGGCAGAGGAGCAGGCGGAGACGCAGGGGGCACGGATTCACCGTCTTCGTTTTTCAGGGTCCCTTGTTCACCGAAGCGGTGCGACCGCCCGGTCGACGATCCTGAGCTTCGGAGACTGACCGGCCGCGTCGCGAAGCGCCTTCTGCATTTCTTCGATCAGCGCTCCGTAGATCGGGCGCTGCCGTTCGAGCTCCTTCCGCAGATGCGCGAGTTCCGCCCGAGCCTTGCTCCGGTCGATTCCGACGGCTTCCGAGGCATCGCCGGTCGATCCGGAGGGATTGGGCGCGGCATCGGTTTCGTTCGACGAAGCGGCTTCGAGTTCGAGCCTCAGCTTCGCTTCCTTCGACTCCAGACCTTCGACCACCGCCTTCTGTTGTTCCGCGCGGACCCGAAGGTCTTCTACGAAATTCGAAAGAAGCTCGATGGACCGTTCGAGTTGGTAAGTGATGGACTTCTCCGCGTAGAGGTTTGCGACTTCCGCCGCGATCTCCGGGTCCGGGTGGCTGAAGCAAATCCGGACAAGGAGGCTTAAGCGGAGCCGCTCTGCGCTGACATTGCGCCGCAGCAGCTCTCTCGGATCGTCGATTAGGCCGTCCTTTTCCGAAAAGGGCTCGAGGAATGCGCTCAAACGGCCGCCTTCCCTCAGGCTCTCTTCGACTGCGAGGGTGACCGGTTCCGCCACCATCTCATCCACCGCAAGTTCGACTTCCTCCTCCCGGCTTGGAGCGGGGTTCTCAGCCAAAGGGGGGTCTTCCCCCGGCACTGCGATTATCGCGCAGGCCAGATGCAGTTCATCGACTTTGTTCCGGTCTTCGACGCTTTCGGTTTTCGGCGTGGAAAAGCATCCTGCGAGCGCAAAAAGGCCCAGCGCGGCAGCGAGGAATCGCCGACTCGCGCGCTGCCAAAGGAATAGGACCTCCATCGGGCCGCCGAGGGGACGGCGCGCGCGGTTCGTCCGAGGTCTTTCTTGGTTCCGGTCAATTAGGCGATTCATCCACCGGATACTGCGGACAAACCGGAACGAAGCGAGGAAATTCACCCGCCCGTTAAAAAATATTCGATCCGGGCGGAACCGGTGGCCTGTCCGCCCGCGAACACCCTGCGGCGGGAAGAGCCCCTTCCCGACTTAAACGGGAGAAGACCGCCGATCCATGCCCCGCGCCTTACCGGGCGGCGGCCGTGTTGGCCGGGCGCGCCTTCAACTCCAGCTCCAGCAGTCCGGCCCAGGTGCGCATGTAGAGCGCGGCGTCTCTGCGGTTGCCTTTTTGGAGGCTGCGGGGGCCGCCGGGGAGGGCGTGGAGCACGCGCGGGTTGGCCAGGTGTTCGAGCTCGTGGATGTCTTTGAGCTCGAGGCCCGCTTCGAGCAACTGGTCGGTCAGGCTGTCGATCGGCGCGCCGTTGTCGGGGCAGTAGTCGTTCGCGAACTCGGTCCACTCGTCGATGTAGTTTTTGCGGGCGAGGGCGGAAATCTCCCGGTCCGACAGGGTGGTGAGGCAGCGGGCCAGGTGTCCGCAGTTGCAGCGGCCGACGTGGCCCCAGTTGTAGTCGGCGCCGTTCTCGATATTCGAGGCCGCCTCGCGCAGTTTTTCGATCAGGTGGGTGCTTGCTCTTGCCATAGGTTCCTCCGTTTTCGAAAAAGGAGGTCGTGTCCGTGCGGAATCTCAAGCTCCCGGGGGAGATTTTCGGGAAAAACGATTCGGCCGGCCGTGCGTCGGCCTCCGACGACGGCCGTCAAACGGCCTTCAGGCCCGCGGGAGCAGGAAACGCACGCAGGTGCCCTCGTCGGGGGTGGATTGGATATCGAACGAGGCCCCGTGCGCCGCGAGAAAATCCCGAACGATCCCGAGACCGATGCCGGAACCTTTTTCGCCTGCCGTGCCGCGGGTCGATCGATGAAGCTGATGCGCCTTGAGCGCTTCCAGCTGGGACGGGTCCAAGCCGACGCCGTTGTCGCGGACCGCGACTTCGACGAAATCGTCGTGCCGGCCCGCGCTGAGCTCGACGAAGCCTCCGCGGCGGGTGAATTTGAGGGCGTTCGAGACGAGGTTGCGGAGCACCGCGGCGAGCATCCGGGTGTCGACCTTGACGAGGAGCTCGGGGTCCACGCGGTTGGTGAAGGCCACGTCCTTGCGGTCGAAGGAGGGACCGAGCAGCTCGGCGGTTTGTTCGACGAGGTCGGCGAGGTAGGCCGCTTCCGGCGAAAATTCGATCATCCCGGCCTCGCTGGAAGAGGACGCCAGAAGGTTTTCGAGGAGCGAGTAAGCCTGACGGGAGGACTCGCCGAGATCGGAAACGAGCCGTCGGTAGTCCTTCGGATCGAGCGACTGGCCCTGGTTCTCGAGAAGCGCGCTGATGTTGATCAGACCGTTGAAAGGATTGCGCAGGTCGTGGGAGATGACCTGAACCAGGCGTTTCAGGCTTTGGTTCCGGAGCTCCGTCTCTTTCCTCGATTCATCCAGCAGGCGATGGAGGCGGCGGAGTTCGAGTTGTTGCGAAACCTGCCCGGCGAGCACCTTCAGCGCGAAGATCTGCCGATCGCTGAGCTGCTTCGGAACCGTATCGATCACGCAGAGGGAGCCGAAGGGGAGGTTCCGCGCATCCTGCAGCGGGGAGCCCGCGTAGAAGCGGATGCCCGGTTCCCCGGCGACATAGGGGTTGTTCCGGAAGCGGTCGTCCCGGGTCGCGTCCTCGACCACCATCGGATGGTCGCCGTGCACGATGCCGTGGGCGCAAAAAGCGGCTTCCCGGGGCGTTTCGCGGAGATCCGAGCCGACCCCCGCCTTGATCCACTGGCGTTCCTCGTCGATGAAGGTGATCAGGCAGATCGGGACTTCGCAAATGTCCGCGGCGAGCCGGACGATGTCGTCGTAGCTCTCCTCCGGAGGGGAGTCGAGGATGCCGAGGGACCGAAGCGCTTCGAGCCGCTTGTCCTCCTCGGGATGGAGCGGATAATCGGGCACGGAGAGGAGGCTAGACGGCGCTTCCCGCGGTGTAAATCCATCCTTTCGGATTCCTTACGGTAGGAGACGGGCCTGAGTTCCGCGCTTGCATTCGGACGTTTCCTGTCTTTTAGGTAGGCCTTCGTCGGGGAAGTAGCTCAGTTGGTTAGAGCGCCTGCTTCACACGCAGGAGGTCCCGGGTTCGAGTCCCGGCTTTCCCACCACTCCTCCCGGGGCGACAAGGGGCTTGCCCGAAGCGGGTGGCGCGGGCAAAAGGATGCGGTGCAATTGCTCTTACTTGCCTCCGGAAACAGCCACAAGGTCGCCGAGTTTCGGCGCTTATTGGCCGGGACGGGCCTGGAGATTGCCTCCGCCGCCCGCTGCGGCGGCATGCCGGCGGTGGAGGAGACGGGAACGACTTTCGCGGCGAACGCGCGGATCAAGGCGGAAGCCCTGGGCGCCCGTGCTCCGGAATCGGCCTGGGTGCTGGCCGACGACTCGGGCCTGCAGGTCGATTTCCTGCGGGGGGCGCCGGGGGTGTTTTCCGCCCGCTACGCGGGAGCCGGCGCGGGCGACCGGGACAATTTGGAAAAGCTCCTTTGGGCGCTGCGCGAGGTTCCCGAAAACCAGCGGGCCGCTCGGTTTCGCTGCGTGCTGTGCCTGATCCGCCCGGGGGCCGAGCCGGATTACTTCGAGGGCGCCTGCGAGGGACGGATCGCGCTCCGGGCCGCCGGCGGGAGCGGCTTCGGCTACGACCCCGTCTTTATCCCGGAGGGCTTCGACCAAAGTTTCGCGGAACTGGGGGAGGCGGTCAAAGCCGAGCTGAGCCACCGGGCGAAGGCGGCGGCGGCCTTCCGGAGATGGCTGGACGCTCGTCCGCCCGCACCGGGAAATAGACCAGGATGACTCGGCGGAGCGGCACGGGGCCAAGCAGCACGCGCTGCCGGAGGGAGCCGAGGAGACCGAGGAAGATTCCGGTCCACTCGCCGATGCGATCCATTGTCGCGAGGAAGCGGACCGGCGGGACGGCAAGAATCATGGTCGAGCCGAGGAGAGATAGGCTGTGTTGAAGCGTTCGCGCTGGTCGTTCGTGCCGAGCATGAGCAGCCGCGCGGAGGAACGTAGTTCGGTCGAAGCGGGGGGATTGGTGTGGGTCTTGCCGTCCTCCTCGATCGCGATTACGACGAGTCCGGTGTTCGCGCCGATGCCGCTTTGAGCGAGGCTTTTCCCGGCGAGCTTGGGAGGCACCCGGACCGAGAAGAAATCCGCGCCTTCGCCCACCATGATCGGTTCCCGCTTCATCAGGTAGGCGTTGATGAACTCGCAGCCCAAGGAGGCGTAGCTGAGCACGAAGTCGGCTCCCGCCCGGTAGATCGCCTCGAGATTGCGCTCGCGGGTGATGCGGCTGACGATCCCGAGATCCGGACGCAGGCGGCGGAAATAGACGGTCAGGTGGATGTTTTGGGCGTCGTCATTGGTCGTCAGCGCGATGGCGGAGACGTCGTCGATGCCGGCCCGGAGGAGGGTGGCGCGGTCCGCCGCGTTGCCGATCACGACTTCGTCGCAGAAGGGGGCCAGCTCTTCCTCCAAGGCCGGATCCCGGTCCAGAATGCGCACGAAGACGCCGCGCCGCTTCAACGCCCGGGCGGCGGAACGCCCGACTTTGCCGCCGCCGATGACCAGCACGCGGTGGCGCTGCCCGGTATCCTCGCCGAGGATACGGTCGAGCTTCTCGACTTGGTCCGCCCGGCCGACCGCCACGGGCAGGGACGTATCGCCGAGCGGCTTGTCCGGATCGACGGGCTGCAGACGCCCCGCCTCCCAGATGCCGACCACGCTCAAGCCGGTCGTCTCCCGGAGATTGGCCTGGCGCAGGGTGACGCCCGCGAGCGGGGTGTCGTGGACGAGGAATTCGACGATCACCAGATCCTTGAAGCGACCGACCTCATGCGCGCTGCCCGCGCCCGCACTCACCCGGGCGGCGAGGTGTTCGCCCAGGCGCGTCTTGAGGGGAAGCGGGTAGGTGGCCCCGCTGAGGGAAAAGATGTCCAGTGAATCGTCGTCTTCGGCCAGCGCGATGATGGGCAGGTCCGGGGCGATCGAGCGGACGGTGAGGAGGATGTTCGTATTGCTCGCGTCCTCCGCGTTGGCGAGCAGCATGCGCGCCCGGTCCACCCGCACCGCCTGGTAGGTCCTGGGGTCGTCGATTTGCCCCGAAACCACCGTGAAGCCCTCTTCCCGCAACTGCGCCGCCGTGGATGGATCGTTCTCAAGCAGGCAGTAGGGAATACCGTTGAGCGTCAGTTTGCGGATCAAACCGTTGGTGATCGAATCGCGCCGACAGATCACGACGTGGCCCTCGGTCTCGGGGGGCATTTCGCGCAGGATCCGCGCCTGGATTTTCGCCTCCAGCCAAGGGGCGTAGAAAAAGCGGATGAAGGCGAAGGGCAGCATGATCAGGAGCAGGACCACGCCGGAAACCAGCACCAGAATGCTGAACAGACGGCCCAGGTCGCTGTGGAAGGTGATGTCCCCGAAGCCCAGCGTGCTCATCACGGTGAGGGTCCAGTAGAGCCCGGTCAGCCAGGAGTGCTCCTGGCCCTCCCAGATCATGACGACGTGAAAGAAGAAGGAGTAGAGGAGGACGATCGCGACCAGAAAGATCAGGTAGGTCCTGAACGCACCGAGGTTCCGCTTGGCCTGCGGATCGCTCAGGAAGTAGGAGAATTGGGATACCAGAAACTTCATGAAAACCCCGCTGGATCGGTTCCGGACATTCGGCGAGGCTGAGTCTCCTTTGCCCGGGCTTCAAGGTATTTTGAGCGGTCGGCCGGGGCGCTCGATCCGGCGTCCGGCGAAAAGCCGAGTCTCTCAAATCCGGCCTCTCATTTGACCCTCGCGGGGGGCGGGAGCATGTTAGAACGGTTCAACGGTCGGGACTGTCCGGCTGTTTCCACCAAAGTAACCGGACCATCCGTTAAAAAAAGAAATCGAACCAGTAAATCCAAGAACCAGTTATGAAACCGATCGCACTGCTCATTCTCTCCCTGCTGCTGCCTTTCGGCCTCTCCATCCAAGCCGACGAAGGCGGTGCCGATAGGGATGCTTCCGAATCTTCCTCCGACGCAGGGGCCGAAGCGAAGGAAGAAATGGACGTCGCCGAATTGCTTGAGGCGCATGACGAATACCGCACGATCGCCAAAGCGCTTCGTTCCGTCCGTCTGTTCGAGAACCTCAAAGAGGACGAGGACTTGACCGTTTTCGCGCCGACGGACGCCGCCTTCGACAAGCTACCCGAGGCCGCCGTCGAGGATCTGATGCAACCCGAGAACATCGAATTGCTGAGAAACCTGCTTCTGTTTCACGTCGTCGAGGAAAGCGTGCGCGCCGAAGAAATCGAATCGCGCGAGGTTGAAACCGTTTACGGCGAAAACCTCATGCTGGAAAAGATCGACGGCAATGTCTTCATCATGGGCACCCGAGTGGTCGAGCCGGACATGGAGGCGTCCAACGGGATCGTCCATGGCATCGACACCGTGCTGGTGCCGCCGTCTCTTTGAGCGGAACAGTTCTCGGGCGGCCGAACGATTGCCGTCGGCAGCGGATCCGGCCTCCGGCGGACGGCCCCTTCCGGTGCCGCGGTAGCTCGGCTTGGATGGCGAAGGGTGGACAAGTCCCCGGCCCGCCTCCCGCGGGTTCGGCGCATTCTTGCGGCGATCGACTCGTCTTTTAAACTTGGATTGAAGCCTCGCTGTAGCCGATCCGAGGCGCGGCTGCAATCGGGCGAACTTATCCGACAGACCACTAGCGGTTTTCCGCGGACTTCAGTCGTTCGCGCAGGGAGGCCAGCCCGCGCGAGTAGGACCAAAGGAGCCAGAGGCCGGCGAAGGCGAGCAGGCTTCCGAAAACGAAGGCGAAGCCCTTGGTCAAAAGATTGGCCGCCCCCGGGCTCGAGATCGCCATCAAGCCTCCGACGACGACGAGCGGCAGCGCACGGGACTTCCGCTTCGAGGCGATCTCCTCGAGCTCAAGGTGCAGGAACTCGTGGTCGGAGAGCCCCTTTCCGGAATCCTGCCCGGCCGATCCGGCAACGCGCTTCTTGACCTCCAGGAGTTCGTCCCGGTGGCGGCCCTGCCTGAAATCGTCCTGAATCATGACAATATTGAATTTAAGCGCCCGTCGCATCAAAGGCAAGGCGGGCGGATCAATCTTTCGGGCGTCAGGAGGCCGGGCTGAAGTCGAGCGCCTCGAGGTCGAAATCCATTCCGCCGACCCGGGTCGCAGGACCGGTCATGCGCACGGCATAGTCGTCGCCGATCTCGATTCCGATACGGCCGCCGGGCATGTGCACGGTAATCGCGCGGCCGCAGAGGCCGATACGATGGGCGACGGCGGCGGCGGCGCTGGCGCTGGAGCCGGAGGCCAGGGTGTAGCCGGCTCCGCGTTCCCAGATCTCGATCCGGATATTGTTCCGGTCGATGACTTTGAGGAACTGCACGTTGGTGCGCTTGGGGAAGTTCCGGTGGGTCTCGATCGGGGCGCCGAGGCGGCAGGCGATTTCCTTGCCGATCTCCGGCAAAGGAACGACGCAGTGGGGGTTTCCGATGTCCGCGATGTAGACGGTGTAGCTTTCCCCGTTGATCTCGAGTTTCTGGCCGAAGTTGTGGTCGGTCTGTTCGGGACCGTCGATGGGAATGTGGTCCATCGCGAAACTGACGCGCCCCATATCGACGGTGATTGATTCGAGACCGTCGTCGACTTTGCAGGTAACGATACCGCCCGGCGTTTCGACGGAGAAAGGGGCGTCCTCGACCAGCTTGAGGTCGTAGAGGTAGCGCGCGAAGATGCGCAGACCGTTTCCGCTTTTTTCGGCTTCGGAACCGTCGGGATTCAAGATGCGCAGGCCGAACTCGGCTTTTTCCGAATCGCAGGGGCCGTAAAGGATTCCGTCCGATCCGAGACCGAAATTCCGGTGGCAGATGCGGACGATCTCCTCGGGCGAGGGCAGCTCGGGCGCGTCTTTCGGATCGAGGACCAGGTAGTCGTTCCCCAGGGCGTGGTACTTGGTGAATTGCATGATTTTCAGCATGGCGGCTTGGAGGAAAGAGGCAACCGGGAAAGCGGGGGAAGTGCGTTCGGGGTCGTGGCGGCGGCCGATGAGGGGGGGGTGTTCGGGCCTTTCGAGTTGCTCGACGGGAGGCGTGCGGGGCGGTGATTCGAAGGGCGCGAGGACCCGAACTTCGGCAAGCCTTCAAGCCTTCTATTCGCTTGTTCGTTCGCGTTGGGGAGGTCATTATTCCCGGGTTGGACTACAAAGGCTCATCACCGCAGGATAAAGGCGGTCCGGACATTCCCGACGTCCCCCGCCGGGGGCGAATGCAGCTTGCATCCACCGCCATTTTTTTGGTTTTCGGAATCCTCGCTCTGGCCTGCATGCTTTCGGGCGGGCTCTCGACGCCGGCCGGTGCCTCGGCCGCGCTCTTGATTCTGGCGATGGGCGTGTTTACCGCCTTCGTCTTCGGTTTGAAGGGGGTCCTCGTCGAGATCGTCCTGCTGAGCGCGCTGCAACTCGTTTTCCTGGCGGAGGCCGGGCTCGCTCCCGGTGCTTTGAATCCGGCCCAGGTCGTGACGCCGGCCGTTCTGGTCCTTGTTTTCTCGCTCGCGTCCATCGGCACCGCGCTCTGCGCCGGCTATCAGGTCCGGGCGGCGGAGCTCGCCTCGCACAAGGAAAACATGCTCCGCAAAATTTTCCACACCCTCCCGATCGGCATTTGGGTTTGCGCGCGGGACGGGAGGACGGTCTATGTCAACGACCGCTGGGCGAGCTTTTCAGGCCGGCGTCCGGCGGAGATCCTCCGCGAAGGCTCGCCCGACCCGCCGGTCGATCTGGGGCCGGACTGGGCCGAGCGTGCCGCGACGATTCTCGATGGCGGCGAAAGCGCGGTCTACTACGAGTCGATCGATTTGGTCGACGACGAGGGGCGCGAGAGCAACCTGACGCTCCTGACCACGCGGGTGTTCATCGACCACCTGGGGGATTTTGGAACGCTCTCGCTGCTGGTCGACGAAACCAGCACGCGGCTGCACGAGAAGCGGATACGGACGACCGAGCGTCGGCTCCGGCTCGCCCTCAACAACGCGGTGATCGGCTTTTGGGACGAGGATCTGGTCAACCGCAAGGTGTTTGCGGACGAGAACTGGTACCGCATTCTCGAGGCGGACGATTCCGAGGCGGCCTCGCCGATGGAAACCTGGAAGGCGCGGCTCCATCCGGACGACCGGAAGCGGGTGCTCGACGCCTACGAGACCTTCATGGGGAGCTCGGGGGAGAAAAGCCTGCGGATCGATTACCGCATCCGGAAAGGCAGAGATGAATTCATCTGGGTGCAGGACCGTGTTTCGGTCACGGAGTGGCGCCCGGACGGACGGCCCGCCCGCATCATGGGAACGCTGCACGACATCTCGGAGCGCAAGCGGGACGCGATCGACCTGAAGCTGGCGAAGGACCGGGCGGAGGCCGCCAACGAGGCCAAGGGGTATTTCCTGGCCACGATCTCGCATGAGATCCGCACGCCGCTGAACGCGATCATCGGATTGTCCAGTTTCCTCTCCGAAAGCAGGCTGGACGAAGAGCAGCGGGACCTCGCGCAAACCATCTACACGAGCGGCAAGAGCCTGTTGCTGCTGGTCAATGACATCCTCGACTTCTCGAAGATCGAATCCGGGCGCCTCGAACTCGAAACCCAAGAGTATCCGCTGCGGCTCTGCTTCGAAGATTCGCTCAAGCTTTTCAGCACGCGGGCGGCGGAGAAGAACGTCGAGCTCAGGTTGGACTTGGACCCGGACCTGCCCGAGTTCGCCCTCGGGGACATGGAGCGCCTGCGCCAGATCGTCAACAACCTCGTGGCCAACGCGCTCAAGTTCACTGAAGCGGGAGAGGTCGAGATCTCGGCGCGTCGGGTGGAGCCCGAGGAACTGCCTCGGGAACGTCGGCCGGATCCGCTGGAGCCGGTCGGCTTCCTCGACCAAGCGGACCACGACTACTTGGAAGTGCGGGTCAGGGATACCGGCGTCGGCATTCCCAGGGAGAAGCAGCACCTGCTCTTCGAAGCATTCAGCCAAGCCGATCCCTCGACCACCCGGAAGTACGGCGGGACCGGGCTGGGCCTCGCGATCTGCAAGCGCTTGGTCCAGGCGATGGGCGGCTGCATTTGGACCGAGAGCGAGGCGGGCGAGGGGGCCGTATTCGGATTCGTGATACGTACGAAACTGATCCGCGGGGACGCCGAGCTCGGGCGATCCACCCGCAGCCCTTTCAATTCGGAAGAGCGCATCGCCGAGCAGTATCCCTGCGACATCTTGGTAGTGGGTCCCCCCCGCAGCACCGACGCCCTGCTGCTTTCCTGCCGCAGACTGGGTTACGCGCCCCATCACTTCACCGATTACGACATCGAGGCGAACGCCTTCGGCGGGCGCTTTTACGACCTGGTCTTCATCAGTGTGGAAGAAGAGGCGCCCGCGCTTGCCCTCGCCCGGAATATTCGAAAGAACGCCGCCGGGAAGTGGGCGAACACCATCGTCGGGCTGTTGCCCGAAGGGAACGGGAAGGCCGGTCCCTCGGAGGAGCGCTGCAAACTGAGCGGGATGGAGCTGGTTCTGGCGACCCGTCCCAGTCGAAGCGTGGTGCGGGAATTGATTATGGATGTGTTACTTGCGCGCGGTTGAAGGCGCTCACGAGGGCGCGAAGGCCGGCCAGTTCGATACTCGGATCGATGCCGCAACCGTGGACGATCCTCCCGCTGCGGTGCCGGATCTGGATGTAGGCGGCGGCTTGGGTTTTCGAGCCGCCCCCGATCGAATGCTGCCGGTAGTCGAGCAGGTTGAAGTCCTTCCAGCCTTTCGCCTCCAGAGCGTCGGTAAAGGCGCTGATCGGCCCGTTGCCGCTGCCGACGACCTTCTGCTCCTCGCCCCCGTAGAGTACGTCCGCCTCGACCCGGACCTCGCCGGACTTGGAGAAGTCTTCGCGGTCGATCGAGAGAATCTCCAGCGGGGTCTTCAAGTTGACGTATTCCCGGAGGAAGATCCCGTAGACTTCGCGCGATTTCAGCTCGCGGCTGTCCTTGTCGGCGGCGTCGTTGACGACTTGCCCGACCTCGGCGTGCATCGCCTTCGGCAGGTCGAGTCCGTAATCGCGGGCCAGGATGTAGGCCACGCCTCCCTTGCCGCTCTGGCTGTTGATGCGGATGATCGCCTCGTAATCGCGTCCGATATCCCGCGGGTCGATCAGCAGGTAGGGCACCTGCCAGAGGGCGTCCGGGTCGGTTTCCTTCGCGCGCAGGTCCATGCCTTTCTTGATCGCGTCCTGGTGGGAGCCGGAGAAAGCGGTGAAGACCAGGTCGCCGGAATAGGGGTGCCGCTCGGGCACGCTCATCCGCGTGACCCGCTCGTAAACCGCGCGGATCGACTCCAACTCACTGAAGTCGAGACCCGGGTCGACCCCTTGGGAGTAGAGGTTCAGAGCCACGGTCACGATGTCGAGGTTGCCGGTCCGCTCGCCGTTGCCGAAGAGGGTGCCCTCCACCCGGTCGGCCCCGGCCAGCAGGCCGAGCTCGGTGGCGGCGATTCCGGTGCCCCGGTCATTGTGGGTGTGGAGGCTGACGATCGCTTTGTCGCGCTCCTTCAAGTGGCGGCAAAACCACTCGATCTGGTCCGCGTGGACGTTCGGCGTGGCGACCTCGACCGTGGCCGGCAGGTTGAGGATGATCGGGTCGTCCGCCGTCGGTTCCCAGACCTCCATGACCGCCTCGCAGACCTCCAGCGCGTAGTCGGTCTCGGTGTCCGAAAAACTCTCGGGCGAATACTGGAAGCGAACGCGGGTTCCGGGGATCGTTTTGACGAGGTCCTTGACCAACCGGGTGCCGTCGACCGCGATCTGCCGGACTTCCTCCTTCGACTTGTTGAAGGTCACCCGGCGTTGCAGGGGGGAAGTCGAATTATAGAGATGGACGATGGCGCTTCGGACGCCCTCGAGGCTCTCGAAGGTCCGGCGGATCAAGTGCTCCCGCGCCTGCACGAGAACCTGGACGGTGACGTCGTCGGGAATCCGCTTCTGCTCGACCAGATTCCGCAGAAAGCGGAACTCCGTGTCGCTGGCCGAGGGAAAGCCGACCTCGATCTCCTTGAAGCCGATCTCCACGAGCAGGTCGAAGAACTCCAGTTTCTCGTCCACGTTCATGGGCGTGGCGAGGGCCTGATTCCCGTCGCGCAGGTCGACGCTGGCCCAGATGGGAGCCTGCGTGATGACCTTGTCCGGCCAGCGGCGGTCGGGGAGGTCGATCCGGGAAAACGGACGGTATTTGGTGATGGTTCCTTTTTGCATGGTGCGACTGGAAAACGTGAGAGGCTGACAGCGAGGGACGTTAAAGGAAAGCGAAAGCACGCGGACCCATGGAGGAGGGCGTGCCGGGCGCGTCGGCGCCTGCATCGCGGGTGCCCAGCCGGGGCGGACGGAAGGCTTCAGCAATCCCCCGAGGGGAGTCGGCGCATGAGCTGCCGCGCGGCTGGAATGGAGTGGCCCGGTTTCATAGGGAGCAAGGAACCAGCATCCGTTTCCGGGTCGCGCTGTCAAGTCAAGGGAGGAGAGGCCGCAGAGCCGAAGGGCCCGCTCACTTGAGTCTTGTTTGTCCTGTGATATGGAATCAGATTTGCGCAACAGTGTCGGATCCTAAGACAGATTTGAAAGGGCGCATGATTGTCCTCGGCGTGACCGGGTCGATCGCGGCCTACAAGGCGGCCGACATCACCAGCCGTCTGACCGAGGCCGGCGCGCGGGTCTACCCGGTCATGACGGCGGAGGCCTGTCGGCTGATCACGCCGCTCACCCTTCAGACCTTGGCCCGAAACCCGGTCGCTACCGACCTCTGGAAGGAGGGCCAGGGTTGGCAGCCCGGTCATATCGAGCTGGCCGATCAGGCCGATCTCTTGCTGGTTGCCCCGGCCACCGCCCATTGCCTGGCGCTTTTCGCACACGGGCTCGCGCCCGATTTGCTGAGCTCCATCCACCTCGCCACCCGCGCACCGGTCATGCTCGCCCCTGCGATGAACGGAAAGATGCTCGACCACCCGGCCACTCGTGCGAACCTCAAGCTTTTAGCCGAGCGCGGCTGCCGTGTGATCGAGCCGGACAGCGGGATGCTGGCCTGCGGGTACGAAGGGAAGGGGAAGCTGGCTGCGGTGGACGTGATCGTCCAAGCCGTGGTTCGTTTTTTCGCAGCCGGCTGAGCAAAGCGCATGGATCACGAGGGAAGCCAGAATCCGGAGGAAGGAGCAGATAGCCCCCAACAGAAGGAGCGGCTGAAACACCGCGTGTTGAAGCCGGGCGAGAGCTACGGGAACTACCGCGTCGTCCGCTGCATCAGTGCGGGACTGATCGCAAACTACTACCACATGCAGCACGTCCGCGACCTGCATGACGTGACGGTGGGCGTGTTCCACCCCCGCAGCCTGAAAGATCCGAAGTTCGTCAAGCGGCTGCAGGCCTTGCAAAAGGCGACGGACGGCTGCCAGCACGAGGGAATTCCGAAAATCCGGGATATCGACGAGATCAACGAGCGGCATTGCATCTTCCTCGACATGGTCAAAGGCCAGTCGCTCAGCAACTACTTCGTCGCGAACGGGCAGCCGGGACAGTCGGGCGTGGGGGTCGGCAACGCGACGCGCATTCTCGCACAATTGCTCGGCTTGCTCGGCTACGCCCACAGCATGAAGCTGGACCACCGGGATCTCGATTCCGACCTCATCTTCGTGCAGGAGGACGGATCCCTGCGGGTGCTCGGCCTCGGCGTCAAGGCGGCGGCTGGTGTGGAGCTCTTCGAGTCGATCGTTTCGGCCTCGGTCTCGCCACTGGTTTCCAATAAGACGGCCGGGCGCTTGAACTCCTTCGACGTGATGAGCGCCGAGTACCGCGGCGGTGTCGGCGAAGACGCGCGGGTCGACGTCTACGAGGCCGGAGTGATCGGGTACTGGCTGCTGACCGGGCGGAAACCCGAACGCGAAAGAATCCACCCCCCTTCGGTGCAGATCGAGGGCCTGAGCCCGCAATGGGACGTCTTCTTCGCCAAGTGTCTGGAAAGCGATCGCGACGAGCGTTACGCCTCCTGTAAGGTCGCGTTGGTCGGGCTGAAGGAGACCGAGCAGGAGCCGGAGTCGGAACGTGCCGGATTCATTCAGCGGCAAATCGACCGCATCCCGGTCCCGCAAAGCATTCTCGCGCGCGGCGAGCTCGCGGCCCGTGTCTACCGGCTTTCGGTCATCGGCGTGATCGGGCTGACGCTGACCGCGATCACCGCTTCGTTCCTCAAGCTCTCGTTCGAGGAAACTGAGGAGTACGACCGGGTGGTCGCGACGGTGGCCGGCCCCGGCGAAAAAGCCCAGCTGCTGCTGAAGCTCCAGCCCAAGGTGGCGCGGGTCGCCTTCGAGCGCTACCGGGACGATTTCGTGTCGGGCGACGGAACGCTGGCGCTGAAGGTCCAGCCCGGCGATTACCGGCTGCGCGTGTCCGCCCCGCGTCATATCGATCGCTTCGTCGAGGTCAGCGTCCGCCCGTCCGAGACCCAGGAGTTCTCGATCGAGCTCAAGCCGGCCTGGACGGATTTCCGGATCGTTTCGGAACCGGGCGCGACCGTGTCGGTGATCGACGAGCGGAATCTCGAGATCGAGCTCGGCCTGACCGATGGGGAGGGCGACTTTTTCCTGAAGAAGGGCATCTTCGCGGGCGTTTACCGGATCGTGGTCCGGAAGGAGGGCTACGAGCCGGGCATCGTCGACAACCAGACGCTCCAGTTCGGCGAGATGACCCAGCTCGAAGTCCCCTTGACGCCCCTTCCCTCCAGTTTGACCGTGAGGACCGATCCTCCCGGCGCGCGCGTCACGGTCAACGAGCGCGAGGTCGGGCGGACGCCGCTGACGCTGGAGTCCGTGGAGCCGAGCGAGCACAGCGTGGTGGCGGTTCATCGCGAGGGTTTCCGGTCGGTCGGGCGGCGCGTGACGATCGAAGCGGGCGAGGACGAGCTGGTCGATTTCGGCCGTCTGACTCCGCTCTCGGGGGAGATCGTTTTCGAAGTTTCTTTCAAAGGTGTCGAAGCGTCTGAGGAGGAGGGCCTGCTGCGGGAGCTACGCGCGGAGATCGACGGCGAGACGCGCCGGCTGGAAGGCACTCGATTGGATTCCGTACCCGCCGGGGCGCGCGAGCTCCGGCTCGTCCATCCGCTCTTCCAATCGCCCCTGCGGGAGGTGATCGTCGAGGACCGCGAGGTCGAAACCGTCGTGGTCCGGATGCTTCCGAAGCCCGGAGTGGTCGAGCTGAAACTGCCGGGCGGGCTGGAGCCGGTCGTCCGGGTGAACGGGGAGGATGCGGTTTTTCGCGAGGACGGCGGAGTGGAGGTCCCGGCCAACGAGGCGGTCGATTTCGAGCTCCGACTGGCCAACTACCTCACGATGGTGCGGCGTTTCGACCTGGCGCCGAACGAACGGGTCGTCTGGAAGGTCGATCCGGTTCCGATCCCCGGGCCCACGCGGGGCCAGTCCTGGACCCTGCCTTACCTTGGCTTGAAATTCGCCTGGATCGAGCCCGGGACCTTTACGATGGGAAGCCCGATGCCCGAGCCGGGGCGTCTGCCGACCGAGGGCCCGCAGACCGAAGTGCGCTTTACCCGGGGCTTCTGGATGGGCGTGCACGAAGTCACCCAGAAACAGTATTCGGAGCTCATGCCGGAAAATCCTTCGGAATTCCGAGGCGCCTCGAATCCGGTCGACAGCGTGGTCTGGGCGGACGCGAAGATTTACTGCGAGTTACTGACCGAGTTCGAGGCCGACGCGGGCCGCCTGCCCGAGGGCTACGCCTACCGTCTGCCGACGGAAGCCGAGTGGGAGTATGCCGCACGCGCGGGAACGCGGACGCCTTTCTCCTTCGGGTCGCGGGCGGACGCCTCGATGGGCGTTTTCCGGGGCGTCTATCCGCCGGGGACGAACGAAGGGCTTCGCGTCCCCGACCACTACGGAACCCTTCCGGTAGGGTCCTTCGCAGCCAATCCTTGGGGTTTGTTCGACGTCCATGGCAACGTCGAGGAATGGACGCTCGACGCCTACAACGGGCGCCTTCCGGGCGGCTCCCAGACCGATCCTCGGCCGCGCGGCGAAGGTCGGCGTATCGCCATCCGCGGCGGCAGCTGGGAGGACTTCGCGGTGCGCGTCCGGAGCGCGGCGCGCGATGAAACCGGACCCGGGACCGAGAGCAATGGGCTCGGTTTTCGCGTTATTCTGGCTCCGGTCTTTGAGGATTGACCCGGGCGATCAGGTTGAAAACGTTTTCGTCGTGGTCGAACCCCTTTTGCGTCACCGAAAAATGCAAGGCAGTTCCAAATCTCAGCTGGCGGCCATCGTACTGGTGTTACTCTGGACCGGCGGACCACTCGGTGCGGAAGCGGAGGAGGTGGCGCTGCCTTCGGTTTTGGAACTCCAGCGAGCCTACCTGGAGCCTGTCCCAGGGTTGGAAGCCGTTATCAATGAATAGGTTGCGGGTAAAAAAGTGGGGCGAAAACAGGTAAAAAACCTGGATTCGCCCCGAAAAA
>Ga0208623_100364_pt1 | contig 34174 bp, 21 predicted proteins | sample HotLakConsUCCL28_FD_184737 | JGI IMG/M metagenome (GOLD analysis project Ga0208623, IMG submission 184737) | Hypersaline microbial mat communities from Hot Lake, Washington, USA - Hot Lake Consortium UCC-L28 (SPAdes) (version 2) ...
CCAAGGGCCATCATCGTCACTGTCTTTACTATTGTGCTTAATCTCATCTGCTTAGCCCTTATTTAATCACCGCAAATTTACCCGTATGCTCTCCGACCCCGGGCGCTTCCACATGGTAGATGTAGATCCCGTAGGCCAGGTCCAAATTGTCTTTGGTCAGCATATCCCAGACGTAAAGTCCGTTTTCAATTGAATTGTTGACCTGCAGCGTCTGAACCAGTTGTCCCGCTACATTGAAAATGCGGATGGTCGACTGTGCCGGCAGGTTTATGAAATGAAGCTGGCGTTCCTGCTGCGGTCTCACCGGAGTAGGACGCTGCTCAGCAATATTCGTTACGATGTATGGATTGGGTACAACACGGATGTCAGCAAGCCGTTCACGAGCCAGATCAGCATCTTCACTGGCAACATTCGCTGAGGCATCAATGGTGAACTCAAACACATCCTCGTTGGTGAAATTAACGGATTGCGTCATGTCTACCTGGTCGCCCGGCATAGGCCGGAAAAGCACATCCGATTCATGCGGGTTCAGCGTCAACGTGTGTACCACCTGCGCCTGCTCATTCAAAATGTGTATGACGTCACTGAAATTCTGCTGCGACTCTCCGGCATACAGCGCAGAAATGGCGGTATTGCGATCAGGAATCTGCTGATTTCGCTGCAACGCGAATCCAACTTCCTCGCCGGTGTTCGCGTCCAGTATACGCAGGTTCGTTTGTGTAGCCGGAATTCTTCGGGTCAACGGACCTTGCGTTAACTCGATTTCTTGCGTCGGTAATTGTTGGGTAGCAGCCCCGAAATACAACAGGTAACTGCGCATATCTTCAATATCGGTGTTTTCAGCCGTAACAGTTGCCTGCACACCGATACCGGAATCGGTGGTCCACCGGGTCTGACGGAGCTTGCCAACAGACTCCGGATTCCGGATAACGACCCTGAATCCTTCAATGACAGGCGAATCCTGCCCCTGCAACGATTCCCGCTCCTCAAGGAGAATCTCGCCGCTGGTTACGTTCGTAAGGGTGTAGGAGGTTGCATCCTGTCCGTCCGGACCGTTAAATGTGATTCGGTATGTACTTCCGGGATTCAACCGGCGGGGATCCACAATATCCACGAGCACGTCCCCATTGGCATCACCCGCGGTTTGTTGCACCACCGGGGGCTGAGGCCCTACGTATCCGGCAGAAATGGAGGCCGGTATCACAGACTGGACGTTGACTCCGGCAATCAGTGTTCCGTCCGGATTGATACTCAAGTTAATCGGCGACTCTGCCGGTGCAATACCTGCCAGCGGCGCACCATGATTATAGGCAACCACCGCGTAGTAGTACTGCCTGCCATTGATTACATCGGTATCTATATAATAGCGCTGCAACCCGGTATTATCGCCCAGATAAAAGTCTACACCGTTAATGTCAATCGGGTGATTTCCCGAAAATTCATTGACTCGGTCAAACTGTGCAATAGGTTTGAGGAACTGCAGATTCCCCCTCCCATCGGTAATCTTGCGCGCATCCAGCAGGGAAGGATCCGTAGCGCGATAAATTTTATACCCCTCAAAGTTATTGGGGTTTTGTCCCAGGCGCTCCAGATACCGGTCGAAAACAAACTCGGCCTCATCATCCCAGTACAGGGTGACCCTGCCATCACCTGGAACGGCCCGTAAAATGGGCGGTGGTGGCGCCGTCGCAAACTGGTAGTTGGCCTCATAGGCATTAAAGGCCTGACGCAGACTGTTTTGAACCAGTTCGATGTCCGCATCATTGGAGGAGGTATTGGCCTGGGCAATACTCACGGCAATGGCAAAGCGCTCTACCGCACCGGCACGCAGCGGAAAGTAGGAAGACGTAATAAACTGATCGGTATCCTGAGAAGCGTCCGGAGCAGCGGTAAATCTACCGGGCGACATGTGCGTCTGCCACATCTCCAGGTTCGTCGTGGTATTCGAAAACGATCCTGCTGAACGGAATGTGGCCGATGTAATCCCGATGGCATCGGTTTCAGCTACGTCCGTTTTATCAATATTCGATTCCCCGGGGAATCCGGTAAACGCACCGGAACTGGGTAATCCGTCACCTTCACCGCGGGACCCGGTTCCCTCTACTCCGTCAATACCCACATCATCCGCGCTGGCAATCCAGTTGCCGTTATTGTCAAAAAAGTCATCCCTGGCTTCATCAATCATGGGCGCAGAGGTATTGAAATTCCGGAAATAGTCGGTAAACGTAGACGCAGGCAACCGGTCCGCATACAATGTTACCAACATCTGCTGATTATCGCTCACGAGGGAGGCAAAGGCTGCGTCCGATTGAATTTTCTCCCGGATCCAGGAATTTGGAACTACCAGACCCGTCTGAATCGTATCACGATCGGCAAACGATTGAATATCTTCGTAGAAACCGTCATACAGGTAATTGATGTAACGGACCGGTCGGGTCAATACGGTTCCATCGGGCTGCAAACGGGTCAGCGTGAGGTGATTGGGCTGATTTTCATCAATAATACCATCGAAGTCGTCATCAAAAAGGTTCTGATGACGAGCTTGCAGGGTATCTTCAACAACCGGGTTTACCGGGTTGGCTCCACCCGGGAATATCGGACCGTTTCGGGTCAGTGTGATTTCACGCCCCTGGGTACTGACGGTGACTTCCTCATCTGCGCCAAGATCCGGATAGCGTGTGAGGATACGGTTACCGTCTTCATCAATCAGAACGATGGGTGTTCCTGCCGTGAGAGTACGTGGCTGGAAATCTTCTGTCAAGAACAGTGGCGTTACTCCGGCGGGACCCGTGACAGAGGCGGTAGATGGGAAGAATCCGCCGTTTGGCTCCAGCAGCGGAGCAACCAGATCCTGATTCCGGGCATCGTAAAGGTCAGATGCCGGAATGTAGAAATCAGCATCACCGTCATTGTCAATTCCGTCAATGGCGTTACCGGGGGTTTCCAGGAAACGGATACCTGCCACGCCGATTGCAGTTCCGTCAAATTCCGCCGGTGATGCCGTAGGTCGGATATCGGTATAAAATGCAGTAGAACGTTGCTGGTCAAAGTAAGGACGGTCATCTTGTGGTGTTCCTACCCAATCGGCCGTCCAGAGCATGAATGACACTTTATCGTAATCATAGGAGGCATCATTCCGGATTTCAAAAATATTGAAATGAACATCGGCAATCAGATTTTGTGTCCAGGCCAGAATACGGCTATCCATTACCAAACCGAGGCCTCCGCGCGTATTATCGGTTGCATCCGGGCGGTATAAACGGCTGGATCCATTCACATAACGTCCGTATAAATCATCTCCGGAACGGTAGAAGAATTCCTGATCTGCATTGAATATACCTTTGCCGAAATAGCCGTTCCACTGACCAGCCCACCCCGGATCACCCTCGTCATCCATTTTATCTGGCCAGGTAGCAGGCCAGGTATTCATTTCTTCTCCAAAGCGTGGTCCGCGGTCACTTCGGGCCAGCTCTTCGGTAGTTTCAGCGGCATAGCCCGGGATGGGGTTATGCGTCCAGCTGTCACCGGTAGGACTCTGCCCAACCAAAGGATCTACCACCACCGGGAAAACATTATCGCTTCCCTCCAGCTGATTCCGTACCTCAGCTCCGGTAAAAATGGAAATAAAATAAATATACCGGCGGTTCGTGTTTTTGGGATATTCGTAATAGAGCTCATCCCGGTTACCCTCCCCTGTTCGACCACCAAAACCAAAGTTATGGTAGGTCGACCGGAGATTGTTGGCATCCAGTATGGATTTTCGGCGCTCTTCGAAGTCAGAACGCTCTTCGCTTGGACGTGCATCCGGATTGAAGGTAGTCTGGGCATTGATTATGCCTGGAACCGTCAATCCGCCCAACAGCAGAAGTCCCAATATTGCGTGTGGAAATTTTCTCATCATGTTATTACTGTAATCGCACTGTTTTTCTAAAAGGAGTACTGAACACCGAGCTGAACTCTGCGGGGCTCACTGTACCAGGATGGGTTTTCATAGAAACCCCTGTCAAACTGAGCAGGCGGACGAAGCGGCCCCGTAGCCACACCGGAATCACCGTAAACAGCATTCACGTTTCTGCGGTCAAGCAGGTTGTAGACGTTCAGATTGACCCTGAGCGTGTTTCCGCCCAACCTGAAATTCTTGTAGGCAGAGAAATCAAGCGTAAAGGACGCCGTCATGCGCGTACTGTTGGTCAACACTTCACCGGAGGCAGAAATACCGGTCCGGCGTGGAATATCCGTACCCGGTGTGTAAGGCAAACCGGTGGCAAACCGCTGAATCATGTTAAATCCCCAATTGTCTTTGGCATAAAAGAGGGCAGAGTTGAACACATGTGGCCGGTCCCAGTTGGCCGGAGTAAGGAATCGCGCCAGTGCCGCGCCGGTGGTATCCGCACGGTTAACCGCGGCAAAAAACTCCGCCGAAGGATCTGAGTTGGAATCCTCCGCTACCGAATAGGTGTAGTCAAATCCAAACGTAAGATTACTGGAAAAGCGTTGGTTAAGCGCAACCGTCATACCCCGTATATTCGCATAATCCCGGTTAACCCAGGTTCCATAGCGAACCGAAGGAACTGAAGTCAGGTTCAGCGGACCGGATGATACATAGTCACGCTTATCTTCGTAGAAAGCGGTCACATTCAGAGCAAAGCCCTGGAAGAGCTCTTGCTGCAGACCAATTTCATACTTTACACTGCGCTCCGGACGTAAATTCGGATTACCGTAGATTCCCTGGGTACCCGATATGGCACTGATCACAAGCTGATCACCGTTATAGAGCCGGTTGTAATCCGGAATCTGGAAGAAATATCCGTACGAGAAATGGATAACACCGCGGGAGCTGATCGGATAAGCCAGACCCAGACGCGGACTCAATGCATATTTAGGATCTGCCGCCGTCCAGAAGGATGCATCCCTGTTTGCCGGACGCTGAAAGAGCTGAGGGTTCTGCGTATCTGACGGAACTCGGGCATTGGGCTGGAAGTAATCAAAACGGAGCCCAACATTAATAATCAGCGATTCATACTCAATGCGGTCCTGCACATAGGCCGCCATGAGTACCGGTTTTCGGGTCCAGGTTTCATGGCCTGGTATGTTTTCAATCGGGTAACCCAGCTCCGAATCTACCGAAGAGTCGCCGCTTAGATTGGGTGGCACAACCAAATCACCTTCCGAGGAGAGCGGCTGCAGTCCGAACGAACTGTAGGTCATTACGTCAGCCTGCAGTTCAACACCAGCCTTGATAAAATGCCGGTCGTTGAGCTGCGTAGAATACTCCGCTTTGGCTATGTAGCTGGTGGTTGATCGGTCGAAGAAACCATTATCTGTACCATAGCGGGCGAAACGACCGTCGGTGTTATAGTAAAAATCCGATGGCAGCAGTGCCGGGTCATAATTGATGTAATTACCCACCCGCTCATAGTTAAAGTACCTCGGATCAAACGGACTGTCGTAGGTAGAACTGTTAAAAGCGTTATACCGTACGGCCAGGTTGGTGGTAATATAGGAGGAATTTGACGGGGTGATGGTCGTCCGGAAATTCAGAAAGTAATTATCGCGCTCATACGAGCTGCGACCCTCAGGAACGAGTCTGTTAAAATGATCGTAACCGCTGCCCCATTCACTGCTTACATTCCCAATCAGGTTGAAACGGAACATGCGCGACAGGTTATACTGCAGATTCATCTGACCGCTGACCGTATTGAACGGATTCATCGCAACCAGCGCACTGTCGCGCTTACCGGAATCGGTGTAGCGAATAAACTCCTCCCCGTCAATCAAGACACGCTCAACTTCGGTGTACCAGGGTTTGCTGAAATCGATCTCGTGACCAAACTTGTTGCGCATGCTGCTGGCCGGAATCTGCGTCACACCAGGCTCCCAGGTTCTGGAGCCATCGGGCAGATCTTCCGGGAAGAGTGGACCCAGGGGTGAGTAGGCATTCCTGCCAAAAAGCCATCCTGTATTCGTAAACCGCCGGCCACTTACAAAAAGCGTAAGCTTATCGCGAATAATCGGTCCGGACAGACTCCCCTCAATATTATATTGGTGCATGGGATTGACCTCGCTGACTGAACCCGGAGCCCCCATATATAAGGTGCCGCCCTGCGTAGCGTAGTCGCCTCCCCAGATATTCAAACTTCCACGCCAGTCGTTGGTCCCGGAACGTGTGGCGATGTTCACAATACCCGACATGGCCTGACCATACTCAGCATTGAAGGTACCGGATACTACCTGCAGTTCCTCAATAGCCTGATTTTCAATTCGTAAACCGGATCCGCGGTCATAGTCATCCGTCACGCGGACACCATCCACGATGTACGCTACTTCAGAGGCCCGTCCTCCGCGGATGTGAATAGCTCCACCCGGACCCACCGTAACGCCGGCCTGCAGCTGAATGATATCACCCACCTCCTGCACCGGCATTCGCTCAATCTGGTCCCGGCTCACGCGCGACTCAGAACTCGTCAGATCCCGGATCACGACATCCTGAGTAGCCTGAATAACGACTTCTTCCCCTACAAAGGTCTCGGGGCTGAGGCGAACATTAACCTCGGTGTTCAGATCTGTGCGAACCTGCACATTTTCAACTACCTGAGTCTGATAGCCGATAAACCTGAATTCCAGGGTGTAGGTACCTGGACGTACATTCAGGATGCGGTATCCGCCGTCAAGATCGGCGGCAGCACCTTGCACGGTACCCGCAACCTGCACCGTAGCACCAGTGAGAGGCTCATTGGTACCCTCCTCCAGAATAGTTCCAACAATTCTACCCGACTGGGCATGGGCCGCCGTCAATCCAAGACTCAACAGGATTATGGCTGTCAGTAAAAAGCGATTTCGTAACATCATTTACAGTTCAAAGGATAGGGTATTAAGTCGTTGTAAATCCACGTAGGCATTGTACCGTGACTTTAACTCGGTAATTTTTGCGGTACGCTGCTGCTGCCGCCGGGTACGAAAAACATAATCCCGCACCTGCGGTTCAGCTTCCCGGAAGCTCAGTGCCCGGGACTCAGTCCGGCCCAGAACACGCAATACAAGGTAGTAGTCTTCAGCTATCTGAAATGGTCCGGCATACTCTCCGGCCTGCACGTCACGCAGGGCCGGACCGATGGCGCCAAATTCGGTTACAGGCAGATTTCCGATATACCCCTGCCGCCGCTTACTTTCAACCGGGGCACCGTATTCCTGCAGCTGCTCCTCAAAAGAAGCCCCTTGTCGGAGACGCTCAGCTACCCGTTCGGCAGTCGATTCGCTGGTAAATACCATTTCTGCAACCTCAAGGTGCAACGGGGAGGCAAATTCTTCAGGGTATGAATCAAATGCGGCACGAACCTGCGCTTCATCCACGCGTACCTGCTGGTCGATGTAGCCTTCAAAACGCTCAAACAGATACCCATAGAAGGTTTCTTCGATGCTGCCCTGAATAAAGGCACGGTCCAGCGACGGGTAGTTATTAATGAGCCCCAACGCATAGGAACGATAGACCATCCCCTCTAACTGCTCCCGGAATTGATCAAAACCGGAAGCCTGTGCACGACGGGCAGGTGTGGTGTAGTAGGCCTCTGTGAGAAAATCGCCGACCGTGAACCGGAAACCCTGATACCGCGCCAGCACAACATCCCTGGCTCCATCGTCAACCGGCAGCGGAAGCTCGTTGAGTTCGGGATTATGCGCCTGGTAAAGCGACGAATTCTCCGATATCAGCTCCCACAAAACATCAATGCCTGCCTCGTTCCAATCCATAGCCGATGTAACCTGGCGGATGTCGGCCCGGGTGGCCAGCTCTTCCTGCTGCGCCCGTGCTACCTGCCTCAATGAAGACCGTCGGCGTGCAAATTCGGTTTCAGTGAGCATCGGAGCCGCTGCAACTTCAGTTAATTTGATAATAGAGTAGCCTCGTGATGTTTTAACGGGTGCACTGATTTGGCCGGGTTGCATGGAGTAGGCCTGCTCCTCAAAAGCGATGTCCATTTCATCGAGGCTGAAATAACCAAGATCGCCGCCCGACGAAGCCAGTTCGGGATCACGAAATACCGAAGGGGCCAGCGATTCAAACGTAGCCCCGTTTTGCAGCAGATTGTACAGGGAATCCGCATCCCTACGGGTTTCGGCAAACAAGTGTGACGCCCGCAGTGTGGTGTTGTAGCGGCGGAAAACTTCCCGTTCGTGCGACTCCGTTACCTCCACCAGATCATAAATAAAATGACGCTGGTAGGCTTCCATGAGTACTTTACGCTCAATAAGCGCACGATTGTACAACGCATCGGGCTCACGGTCCCACCCCTGTTCACGGGCATATTCAACAATAGCATAACGCTCAATACGGGCATCCAGAACACCCAGCCGTACTTCTTCATTCAGATTGACCGCCTGCCCGGTACGCAGATAAAATCGCTTGAGCTGATTGGTAAAGTGGCGATCCGATATCTCAAATGAACCCACCGTAGCAACAACACCTTCACTTAATACCGGTTCATCTCGATCTGCAACACAACTCAGCCCCCACATCGCCAACACCAGAGCGGTTACGGCAACACGAAATCCACGGCGTTGATCTTGATTACATTTTGGCATTCTGAAATTCATCCGGCGAATTGCTACGTTCAATTTCCCATCAAATTCAACAAAAACAGGCTTTTCCACTTTTATAATCGCTCAGAAAAGCGGTATTCCATCCAACAATGACCTGTCGGCTATTTGCTTTCACTGAACGAAAGATAATGAAAGCGCTTACATTGCACAAACTTTTTTTGCCTAATTCGAATTCGAACGTTCGATTTGAAAAGCGCTTTTAGGATGTAAATAACGCGTATTGAGGATGAGACCAACCAAAAAACACCTTGAACAAGGAAAAGCGTAAAGGCTTACATTCAAGTGGAAGAGCCGCGAAACGCATCATTACACGGAAAAATCCGCCTTCTTCTGCTTTGCAGCCAACCCGGTGTTCACCTAAGGCACAGATACGGAAAAATGCCGGAGGTATCAGGGCAGATACCAGCCAAAATCAGCTGCTGTTATTGCAGATACGCGCACATACCGGCAGATATCCGGGCGGATTTCAACCTAAATCAGGTGCCGTAATTGCAGATACGCGCACACGTTGGCAGGTATTCGGGCGGATACCAGCCAAAATCAGGTACCGTAATTCTTGATGATATAGTCGTCAAGCAGCTGCTTGAATTCCTTGCCGATGTGATCTCCGGCGAGGGTTACCGCATGCTGTCCGTCAATATAAACCGGCGCCTTCGGCTCCTCAAAGGTTCCGGGAAGTGATATTCCGATATTGGCATGTTTGGATTCGCCCGGTCCGTTGACAATACAGCCCATAACGGCAACCTGCAGCTCTTCCACACCCGGATACACCTGACGCCAGATGGGCATCATATCCCGGATATACCCCTGAACATCATCGGCCAGCTCCTGAAAATAGGTACTCTTGGTTCTGCCGCAACCCGGACAGGCCGTTACCTGGGGAATAAAACTGCGGATTCCGAGCGACTGCAGGACCTGCTGGCTGACCCGAACTTCTTCCGCACGGTCGCCCCCGGGTTGTGGAGTCAGAGATACACGAATGGTATCACCAATCCCTTCCTGCAACAGAACCGATAAAGCCGCACTGCTGGCAACAATACCTTTCATACCCATCCCGGCTTCCGTAAGGCCCAGGTGCAGGGGATAATCCACCACGGCCGACATCCGCCGGTAGACGGTAATCAAATCCTGAACCCCGGAAATTTTGCAGCTGATCACAATTTTGTCATGCGGCTGCCCTACCTCCTCGGCCATTCTGGATGAGCGGATGGCGCTTTCAATCATTGTGTCAATCATGACTTCCTTGCTCGACTTCGGGTCGGGCAGGGCATTGTTGGCATCCATTTTTTCGGCCAGCAACTGCTGATCGAGCGAACCCCAGTTCACCCCGATACGCACGGGTTTGCCCCATTTCACAGCCTGTTCCACAATGGTACTGAAATTCTTGTCGCGGGCCTTGGTGCCGGTATTGCCTGGATTAATACGATATTTTGACAATGCTCTGGCACATTCCGGAAATTCCGTCAGCAAAACATGTCCGTTATAATGAAAATCCCCGATTACCGGAACCTCAACATTTTTTTTGTCGAGGTAGTCCATGATGTAGGGCACAGCCTTGGCTGCATCCTTATTATTCACCGTAATGCGTACCAGCTCCGATCCGGCATCATGCAGCTCTATGATCTGTTTAGCGGTATCTTCGATGTCGGCCGTGTCGGTATTGGTCATACTCTGCACCACAACCGGGGCACCGCCACCAACCAGCACACCGCCTACATTAACCTGGACTGAATTTCTACGGGGAAGCATGGAGCTCATAATTAACCTGGAAGTATAAATTTGGTAAACGTTAGCTGTCTCTACCCACAAACATCACTTTTTCTTGCTGAGTTCAAACAGGATGCGTTTTTCTTCAGCGGAAAGACTGGCGTACCCTTTTTTGGAAATTTTATCGAGAATACGGTCCATTTCCGATTGCTGCTGCTCTTCAATCTCCTCGATTATATCCGCATCGGTCACAACCCGCATATTGGGATTGCGGGCACGGCGGCTGCCGGTCGTGGAGGAAGTCGCGCCCGATTTGCCGCTGCCCGATGAAAACACGCCTGCGTACCGGGCTGCAAGAGAACCGATCCAGGCATCGTAGTTGTAACCGCGCTGGTAACCGCGCATCAGCAGGTACCCCCACAATGCCCCGCCAAGGTGTACCACGCGGGCAATATTATCGCCGGAATTCAGAAACAGCACATCCAGAATAATGAGTCCGGCTACCATGTATCGTGCCTGAATGGGCGGCAGGAACAGCAGCATTATCTGCTGATAGGGAAACAACATGGCAAAAACCACCATCATGCCAAATACAGCTCCGGAAGCCCCGATTGTAGGGGCGTCGGCGAAACCGGAAAGCAGTACGTGAATGAGGCCGCCGCCAATCCCTGCGCCCAGATAGAGCACCGAAAAATTCCGCGGTCCCAGCGTGTCTTCCACCGGCTTGCCCATCCACCACAGCCACAGCATGTTGAACAGAATATGAAAACCGCCTCCATGCAGGAACATGTAGGTCACCAGTCGCCATGGCTGGTAGAGATTTTCAAGCCCGTCCGGCGACAGTCCGAGCCAGGTGATAAGGGCTGCGTTGACCACCGACAAACCGAAAAGGTCGGCCAGGGCCTGCAGCAAAAAAACCGCGATGTTAATCAATAACACCCATCGGAGCGCCGATGGCAGCCGCATGAACCCCTGTTTTACCGATTCAAAGAAAGACTCCTGATACATAGCCGTTTAGTACAGGTTGGTTGGCATTTTCCAGTAACGGATAAGGATGAAACCCACGATCATGCCCCCGAGGTGGGCAAAGTGAGCAACCCCGCTCATCGTAGAGGTGACCCCGTTGAACAGTTCGAAGGCACCATACCCGATTACAAGCCACTTCGCTTTAATCGGGATGGGCGGGAATAGCAGGAAGATCTCCCGGTTTGGAAAAAGCATCCCGAATGCAAGCAAGATTCCGAAGACTCCACCGGAGGCACCGATAACCGGATTCGGTGCTACCAGCATATGAAGGAGTGCCGCACCGATACCACACAGGAAATAATAGGTCACAAACCTTCGCGTTCCCCAGATGGCCTCAATCTGCTGACCAAAAATCCATAAAGCAAACAGGTTGAAAAACAGGTGGCCGATGCTGCCGTGCAAAAACATATAACTGACCAGCTGCCAGGGATAAAACACACCGGGCTCCAGCGGGATAAACCCGATACCGCGGAAGGGCGGATATAACACGAACAGGCCTTCAAGAATGGAGCCTACCAACGGGGTAGTTTGTGCCACAAAAAAGAGCACATTGACAATAAGTAAGTGTTTAACCCCGGGTGGAAAGACCGATGGCATCCCGAGTCCGCTTGATTGACCTAGCAAAATGTGTAAAAGTTAGTGGGTGTGCAGTTTATCTCGATGTTGTGCAGTCTTATAATATACGTTGATTCCGCTTAAGGTCACTCCGGGAATTCCCTGTCCGGGATAAACGGTGTCGCCGCACATAAAAAGGCCCCGGAAGGGCGTCACCGCCGGACTCCAGTCCAGTACCGACCGCTGCATCTGCTGGGGGATGCCTCCAACCCGACCGTTTTTCCGGTACACCCAGTTCTGCCAGGTAACCGGGGTACTGGCAAATGCCGTAACCAGCTCCGCGGCATCAAAACCGGGCAGTTTGTTCCGCATGGCCTGCAGCAGAAAATCCTGCGAGGCCTGCTTGACCCGGTCGTAGCTGCCGTTAAGCAAGAACCAATCCTCGGCCGGGGTGTGTGTACTTACATTCATCGCCCTGTACCCTTCCGGCGCCCTGGCATGGTCGCCCCGTCTGGACATCGATACAAAAAAAGAACGCGCTCCGGTAAATGGCATTGGCTGGTCCAGATGAATCTGGTGATGCAGGGTCATATCCTCCGCATAGGAATCCGTCGTGACCACGCCCATGGTGAAGGCACCCCAGGCCCGGCTGTAGCGATCCGATTGTCCGGTAAAGTAGGCTTGCAACGCCCCCCCGGTAAGTTCTTTCATATTCCACACCGGCAGATTGGAATACACGAGTCTGGAGCGGTACACCCTGCCTGCAGCAGTGGTCACATCGTACAGGCCATCCGGTCGGCGGACCACGGAAGTCACCTTGTTTCGGGTAAGGACCTGCCCCCCTCTGGAGGTTATGTACTCCTGAAGCACCCGAATCATTTCGAGCAGACCGCCCTCCACATAATAGTTGGAGTAATTCGTGTAGGTAATTCCGGCGGCCCCGAACAAAAACGGCACTTCGCTTGCATCAGCCTGAGCGGTAATCATGAGCTGCTCGTCAATGAAGCGTCGAAACGGTTTGGTGTCAACGCCGTAATCCTGCATCACCCGGGCCACGGACTTCCGGGCGAATCGCAGTACGGGAGCGTCCAGCGGCGAGTTGTGTACCGCCAGCCTGAGCCAGTCCACCACGCGCTGTGGGGGGAAGGTGGTGTTTTGCGATGAGACCTTCCAGACCGTATCGGCAACCTCGAAAGCACGGTTCCAGAATGAGCGCTGTCCGTCCGGATTGCCAAAAACACGTCCGGCCTCGGCAATCCATGCTTCGCGGTCCTGATAACGGATGCATTTTTTTCCGTCAATATGAACGCTCATTCCCGGACTGATCAGCGTTTTGGGGATGGTAATGCCCAGCATAGACTCCAGTCGGGCCAGCGGCTGATGCGTATCGAATCCGATAAGCGTGGTAGCGCCCGACTCAAATACATAGCCTTTGCGTTTAAACGAGGAGCTGCACCCACCGGGTACGTGGGCGGCTTCCAGGACGATGGGATTCAGCCCGTCACGTGCCAGCAAGGACGCGATGGTCATGCCCCCCATTCCGGACCCGATGACCAGTGCATCGGTGGTAATAACATGTTCTTGATTCATGACCGGTATAACAACCGGAGGCCACCTATTTGTTCCGCTTACCAGCGAATAGGCTCCTTATTCAGAAAAGCTGCAATGCCCTTTTTACAATCTTCGGTGCCGCGTGCCCGGGCGTTGACTTCCGCGGCGTACCGGAGGGCATCATTCCAGTTTTTGGCGGGCACCTCCCGCAGGACTTCCAGGGTCCGGGAAACCGCCTGAGGACTTACCTGATGGCGAAAAACCTCGCACCACCAGTCGATCCGCCCCTGAAACGCATGTTCAGGTACACACTCGGTGACCAGTCCTATTTTTGCGGCTTCCTGTGCATCAATCAGAATCCCGGAGAGCAAGAGTCTGCGCGCCTGGGTCTCACCAATTTTGGCAAGTACAAACCGGGATACCAGTGCCGGAACAAATCCGATTCGTGTTTCGGTGTACCCGAAACGGGCCGTATCCGCCGCGATGGTAATATCGCACAGGGTCGCCAGTCCGCATCCACCGGCAATCGCGTGACCGTTGACAGCCCCGATTACGGGTTTCGAGCAACGGTAAACCTGCTGAAACATCGCCGCCAGAGCCTGGGAATCCTCCAGATTCTCCTGATAGGTGGCGGATTGCAGCTGTTTGAGCGCGGCGAGGTCGGCTCCGGCCGAAAATGCTTCACCGGCGCCGGTTAACAGCACCGCCCGGATATCCTCCCGGTTTTCTATCTCCTGAAATACGTTGTGCAGCGCCTCAACGAGCCCGCGCGAGAGCGCGTTCCGCTTCTCCGGACGGTTTAATGTGATGCTTGCGATGCCGTCATCAACATTAAAGAGCAGTAAGGGCGCAGCATCCACGGTCATACCAGTGCCGTTGCCAGTCTGGGATTGGCGACCGGCGCGTCGCTTTCCAGAAGTCCGTCCCGCAGACGGACCACCCGTCGGGCATGCTCGGCGATGTCTTCCTCATGGGTAACCAGAATAATAGTATTACCCTGGGCATACAGATCCTCAAAAAGCTCCATGATTTCATAGCCGGTTTTGGAATCGAGGTTTCCGGTGGGCTCATCGGCCAGCAGAATTGAGGGATTGTTAATCAGGGCGCGGGCAATGGCCACCCGTTGACGCTGTCCGCCGGAGAGCTCATTGGGTTTATGGTGCATTCTGTCGGTCAACCCAACCTTTTCCATCACGGCTTCGGCCCGCTCTCTGCGTTCTGAGGTCTTCACGCCGGCGTACACCAGCGGTAATTCAACATTGGCCAGGGCCGATGAACGGGGCAGCAGATTGAAAGTCTGAAATACGAAACCAATCTCCTTGTTCCGGACCGATGCAAGTTCATTATCGCTGAGGGTCTTTACATCATGGCCGTTCAGAATGTATTCCCCGCTGGTAGGTGTGTCCAGGCAGCCTACGATGTTCATCATGGTCGACTTTCCCGACCCTGAGGGCCCCATCAGGGCAACGTACTCATTACGGGAGATGTCGAAGGATACACCACGAAGGGCATGAACAGTCTGGGTGCCCATAACATAGGCTTTAGTAATGTCGGTACAGGAAATAACGGTCTGATGGTCCATAAACGTCTCCATAGGTGTATGTTGCATTGGATACGGTGTACGGTTACAATTCCGTTGAGATACGTCCGAGGTAGTATTCCAGTAATTTTTCCTGAAATACAAAGCGGTAGACCGCCTGAACGCGGTTTGAAGAGGCACTGACAAATTCCGCCTGGGCCTGGGTGAGCTCAATCAGGGTACTTGCCCCGACACGGAATCGCTCCTGCTCGGTTTCAAAGGCTTTGGTAGCTGCAATCAGACTCCGCTCGGTGGTTTCCAGCTGTTTGGCAGCGGCCGTATAATCGTTGTAGGCCTGTCGGACTTCCTGGAAAATTTCGAGTCGTTTGGTTTCCAGTTCAAGCACGGCATTTTTGTACTGAATCTGACCGATCTGGACCTGACGGGTGGTGTTAAAGCGGTTAAAAATCGGTACCTGAATGCTGAAACCCAGTGAGCGGGAACGATTACGGTCTGAAAACTGCTCGAGGAAGTCGACGGTCTGACGGGTAATGGCACCGGTATTGGGATCCAGCGTTGTCTCGCGGAACTGATCGGAATACCCGCTGGAAAGGGAAGCACTCAATGATACGGTAGGCAGGTAAGCACCGCGGGCGATGCGAAGGTTTTGGGATGCGTTGGTTATCTCAATTTCCGTACTGCGCAAATCGCGGCGGGTTTCCATGGCCTGCTCAACCAGCTCGGCCAGGTCGAAGTCCTGCTGAACCAGCGACTGATCACGAACTTCCGGAATTTCAAACTCATATTCCTGGAGCGGATCAACCGCCATGATACGAACCAGCTGGAGTTTATTGATATTCAGAGAATTCTCCTGCTGCACGATTTCAAACTCATTGCGGGCAACCAATGCTTCCTGATTGTACTGGTCAACCAGCGGTCGCATCCCCACTTCAACCTGGGCCTGAATCTGCTCGAGCTGTTGTCGGGATGATTCCAGGTTTTCCTGGGCGATAGTGAGCAGTTCCTCACCCAAAATCACATTCAGGTAAGCCACAGCGGTATTGAATATCACATTTTCGCGCTGTCTTTCCAGCATTTCCTCAGCAGAAAGCCGGGCCGACTGCGTGGCACGCAGGTTGTTGATATTTCGAAGTCCGTCAAAAATAACTACACTACCACCGATAGAGCCGTTCATGGTGTTGGTCGTGAAATCATCAAACTGCAGGGTTTCCTGCACAAACTGCCGACCGGTTCGTCGGGTACCGCCGAAGTTGGCGTTCAAATTAGGAAGGAAATCCAGCTGGGCGCTGCGGACGTTGGCATCCTGAATTCCCATGTTGTTTTCAGCCTGTTTGAGTGCGGGATTATTTTCGAGGGCCAGGTCGATGGCCTGCTGCAAGGTAATAGTCTGTGCCTGTTGGGACTGACCCGCCACGGTGAGCCCGAAGATGAGGGTAACGAGAAGTGTAAATCGCATAAAAAGATGGGTTACAAATGGGTTTTAAACGTAATGCTTTAGACGAACCGTAATTAGTATGGTTGCATTCCATTGACTTGCAACCACTAACAGAAAAGAATGAAATGATTGAATCAGCGGGACTTTCCGGCGCCCACATCTTCCACAAAAGACACAATTTTATCAACGGCTTTGCGGGCGGCATAGGTTTTCAGGGCCGCCACCACCGAACCAATAACCGTGATTTTACCGGAGGCGGACCTGCCGTCATCCCGGTTTCCGGCCAGGAAACCGATTAAAACTGCCGCGCCAACCAGTTTCAGGGGGTGCTTTTGAACCCATTTTCGGGGATCAACCGTTTCGGTTACATCCTCCTGAATATCAGTTATATGGCCCGACAAATCCGATTCGAGTTTATTGAGCTCGGCTTTCAATGCAGCCTTGCGGTCTTCCAGATCTTTTTTGAGTCGGGCAGTTCGTTCATCCATAATTATTTTCAGCTTGTTTTCGACTTAGTGGGCGCAATGGGAGATTCAACAAGAACGGTATCGTCGTTGTGCCGGGCAGGCGCCGATACAGTTGGATCGGTCATAACGGCTGCACCGTTCGGACCGGCTGCGCCAGATACACCGGTTTCATCGCCGGAATCATCCACGCCGGCCTTATTCACGCCGGAATCACCCGCGCCGGACGAATCAGAACGGTTATCGTTGAGAAATTCCCGGGCGATACGCTCCCTGACCTTGTCTTCAATGGCTTCGGGGGCCAGCAGATAAACCACAAGGGCAAAGACGGCGAGGAAAAGAGCGACTACCCCGAAACCCATCGCATAGCTGTCCAGCAGGTCGCCCAGGAAAAAGCCCGCAGCCAGCAGAAAAAAAAGCAGGGCCATCAGTGCAATCAGCGTAGTTGCAACCGTCGAGGCAGTCTTGGCGAAAATGTTCGCTATTTTCTCCCCGGTTTCCAGGGCTACCAGTTCCAGGCGCTTTTCAACATAGGCCCGCATATCAACGGGAATTTGTTTGAGTCGGTCCAGGACGGGATGTTTGGGTAAGTCAGTCATGCAATTAGTCTCTGCTGAAAAGACGACCAAGCAGGTAGCCCAGTGCCAGGCCTGCACCAATAGCAAGCAGGGGCTTCTGTCTGATCAGCTCTTCGGCTTCGGATTTCAGGTCCTGTATGCGGGCCTGCAGGTCTTCGTTTTCAATATAATTTTTTCCGGCTTCACTGAGCTCGTTTAACCGCCGGGTAAGGGTATCAAGCGTTGTTTGCTGCATTTCCTGCCTCCTGTTATTTGTAACCGTAATATAGGGCTGCAGTTACAATTTTCGAACTGCTGCTTGCCGTTCAGGCAGTTATTTACACCTATTATCAACAAGGTTGTGGTGCTGACAGTTCAGACCAGTGCAAACATGCGCCCGGGACGCTGTTTAACCCATCCGGCAAGTTCCATTTGCAATAAAACGGCCGAGACCTGCGGCAGCGGCAGACGGGTACTGCGTGATAGTCCGTCAAGATCCAGTTCCCCCTTGTTTGCCAGGGCATCCCAGCAGGCCGATGCTCCTGCTGACAGCCCTTCCGGCTTGACCAGCTTGTCGATTTTTCCATCGCTGAAGGCTTTGAACTGCATCCAGGGGAATTCGGAAATGATGTCTTCGATGTGTTCAACAAGTTTGCCGCTGGCCTCCCGAATAAGCTTGTGGCAACCGGCCGCCCGGGTATTGGTCAGGTTATGGGGAACCACAAAAACCTCGCGATTCTGCTCCAGGGCGAGTCGGGCCGTGATCATACTGCCGCCTTCCGCGCCGGTTTCCACCACCAGAATACCCACCGACAGCCCGCTGACAACCCGGTTGCGGGTCGGGAAGTTCATATAATCCGGCTTGGTACCCGGCGGGAACTCACTTACAACGGTGCTCCCCTCCCTGATCATGCGGTCGTACAGATCGGTATTTTGCCGGGGATACACCACATCGATACCCGATCCCAGCACGGCGATGGTCTTCCCGCCTTTATCCAGTGCCTGCCGGTGCGACACCGTATCGATGCCGTAGGCCAGTCCGGAAACAATGGTGATTCCCTGTTCCACGATTTTCCCGGTGAAATGACGGGCCATATCTTTACCATAGGGCGACGGGGACCGTGTTCCCACTACGGCGATACCGGCGTGGTTGAGCAGGTCCACGTTCCCCCGTGCCCAAAGTACAACTGGAGGGTCATCAATTTCGCGAAGTAGTTGCGGATAGGCCGCGTCTTCAGGAATCAGCAGCCGACAGCGAAGGGCTTCCGTACGTCGTACCACGGTGTCTACCATGGCCCAGTTCGAAAACGAACGGATCTGCTCGGTAACCACCTTCCCAAATCCGGGAATAGCCAGTAAATCGCGCTCCGACAGGCGGAAAATGTCCCGCGGGCGGTCAACACGTTCCAGCAGCAAACGGGAACGGTGTGCTCCCACCTTCGGAACCAGACTAAGCGCTATGCGGGTTCGGATATCTTCATTCATGAGCCTCCTGAATTCTGGACCACAGCAGGTCCTTTAATTCTTTCAAGTTATGGGAGGTGGCAGCTGACACAAGGATATAATCATCGGGAAGATCAGGGAGCTCTTCCAGTTCAAACCCGGGTTTGAGGTCCATCTGGGAGACGACCACCAGCCGGGGTTTTTCAAGCAGATCAGCGCGGTATTCGCGCAGTTCATTCATCAGGATACGGTACTCTTCCTCGATGTTGCTCATGCAGCTGATGACCAGCATGAGCACTTTATTGCGTTCAATGTGACGCAGAAAACGGATTCCGAGCCCCTTGCCCTTATGGGCATCCTCAATAATACCGGGGATGTCGGCCATGACAAAACTGCGGTAGTCGCCCAGGGTAACCACCCCGAGATTGGGCTCCATCGTGGTGAAGGGATAATCGGCAATTTTCGGCCGGGCGTTGGACAAAGCGGCCAGCAGGGTGCTTTTTCCGGCATTCGGATACCCCACCAGCCCTACCTCGGCAATGAGTTTGAGCTCAATTTCAACGATGATTTCCTCACCGGGCACGCCGGGCTGCGCATAGCGGGGGGTTTGATTCACGTCGGATTTAAAATAGGAGTTCCCTTTCCCCCCCTGCCCGCCTTTGGCGATAACCAGCTGCTGTCCGTCCTCGGTGACTTCCCCCAGCAGGCGACGCGTTTCAAACTCGTAGGCGATGGTTCCAAGGGGTACGTCCAGTATCACGGGCTCACCATCCCTGCCCGACTTATTCGCACCGCTTCCGTTCTCACCGTGGGTCGACTTGAGAAATTTCTTGTAGCGAAGGTCCAGCAGGGTATTCAGATTGCGGTTACCCCGCAGCACGATGTCGGCCCCGCGACCCCCGTCGCCTCCATCCGGTCCCCCCTTCGGAACGTACTTCTCCCTGCGAAACGATACCGCTCCGGCGCCGCCGTTTCCGGCCGTAAGATACATCTTGGCATAATCAGCAAATCGCATGGTGTTCCTGGGTTAAATCAACGGTAGGTGTGTGGGAGTCCCGACGGTCGGGCGATCCGGACCGGCACGGGGTACTGCGCGCAGTATGAACCGGGATGATCCGCTCCGTAATGCATACCAATCATCATCGCCCGGAAACCGATCGTTACTGCGTTCAAATTGACCGGCGGAATTCGTTTCCGATGCAAATCGACGCCGGAAAACTGCTCCGGGTGCGTATCAATCCGTCATCTATATATAGTAGAGTAGAAACGGACCGGATTATTACAAAAATAGTCCATTTTTCACAGTAAAACCTTACGCGATTGTCAAATGGGGCTTATTTCCGGCGGGAAACGACCAATACCTGCTCAAATCCATACTCATTCAGCAGCTCGTTGTACATCTGTATGGCATTACCCCATCGCGGAATATCGCGCACCGATACCGTGTACAAGCCGACACGACGATTGAAGGTTACCTCGAAGGGAAGGCCGGTTCGCCGGACGAAGTCATCACGCATACGATTGGCCATGCTCTCGCGTGCATACGCCCCCACCTGCACAATGAACAGGTATTCATCGGGTTTCACATGACTGGGAACCACCACAAAGGCATCGGCGAATTCTGTCTCCTGCAAAATGCGTTCTAGCCGTTCACAGACATCCCGCCACTGTTGGGAGGGCACGGTCTGAATCTTGTACATGCTGTCGCGAAGATCTTCAACCACCTGAACCTGAAGTCCGTAGCGGTCGCGGGCCAGCTGCGCGTGCGCTTCCGCCAGCGAGCGGGTGTTCTGCGCACCAATCTGTACGGCAAACATAAGCTCGAAGGAGTCATATTCCTCATCGGTGATGACAAAGGCATCATCGAAATCGGTCCGGGTATGCAGGATGTGCAGGATTTCATCGACCTGCTCCTGAGAGGTCAGCTCGCTGCTGAACAGCCTGTACGTCTCCGTTTCCGGACTATACTGAAACTCAAACAGCAATCCGGTTGCCTGTTCGGCCAGATAATGGGCCATGATGATGCGCGGCAAGGTGTTCATGACGGCCGTCTGAATGCGGAACGACTGCGGCTCGGGTTCGGGTTCGGGAAGAACGATTACCTCCGGCTCGGCAGAACGAAGTTCAAAATCCAGCCCTTCCACAAAATCTCCGAATTCGGTAGCTACGATGCTGACCTCACGAAACGCCGGTTCGGCTGTCACGTTCAGCAATGCCAGCTGGGTGCTGTCGGGCTGAAGGCGATACCGTCCCGGACGCACCTCCATTTTGTAGAACGAGCCGTCGAAGAAGGTTCGGATCGCATCCACCTGCCCGGTCTCCAGATTTTCCAGTCGCATAGTCAGACCGCTCACTCCCTCGGGCTGGTCCCGGAGCATGCGGGTTACCATTCCGTCAATGATACCGGTGCGGACAAAAGCCACATCGATGACTTTAAACTGATTGGGATCGGTGACAATGGAGAATTTTTCGCGCACTGCAGTCAGACTCGGATCGCGGACCAGGGCCTCGTTGACCTCCACGTTGTAGGCGTCGTATTGTCGCAGCTGGGTGAAAATAGCGCGGTCTTTTTTGTAGAAGGAACGGGTTCCGGCGCCCACCAGACGAATGGCATTGTTGCCCAGGAGCTCATCGCCGGGTGAAAATCGGCCTGAGCCGTCGTTGTCTACGAAATTATTGGCTACCAGCGCGGCGCGACCCACCTGCTGGCGGTTGTCAAACACGAAGATATGGTCGTCATGGAAGTAGCCGATGGAGCCCCGTACGGCCTGGTTGATGACCTGACTGCCCCCGGAGGACCGCACCGAGGTGTTGAAACGCGCCGAGGGGATATCAAAACTCAGCGATATGAACAGGGCATTCTGGTTGTTCGGCACAAAGCGGGTGTAGGAAACCTGCAGCTGACCGGTACTCAGAATCCTGCGGGAGGCGGAAAACTCGACGCGCTCCATACTGCCGAGGTTTTGTCGCCACTCGATCAGGTTCCGGAAGAAGATACCGCGAAGCGGGGCCCACACGTCCGTGGTTCGGGGCGTGGAGTAGCTGGTTGTCAGGGTGTAGCGGTTTTGGGAGAGGGTTTGCCCGGCCACGATACGTTGCAGCGACCGAAATCCGCCGGAGACCGACAACGTCCGGAATCGGGTGGTGACGTTGGCGTTGTAACTGCGCAGACTCAGGTCGGTATATTCGCTGTTGTCGACGCCGGCCCGCACGAACAGTGGGATGAACCGGTTGGGCAGGTTCACAAATCCGCTGAATCCGTACTGAAAATCCAGGTTGTTGTTGATGGTGCGGTAGGTGCCGCGGTAGTTGTTGAAATAGCCGTTGAAAAAATTACTGTTCAGCGACTGATACGTCACATTGAACTGCTCGTATTTGGTGGGGGCTACCTGGATGTTGGTAATCACGTCGCGCAGCCATCGGGCGCTGTGCTCAGCCACGACGAGCGACTCCTCCTGGGGGCCTTCCTGGTATTCGGCCCGCAAACGCAGGGTGTGGTTCAGGTTAATTCCGTACGAAGTAGTCAGCACGCCCAGCCAGTAGCCTTCGGGCTGCAGGTTGGTGGCCACACTGCGACCTACTGTGGCGGTGTAAAAGTACTCATCGGGCGGGGCGAAGTAGAAGGGGATGTTCAACCGGCGATTCAGCTCACTGACCTGCCCGTCCGGGGCGTAGACCACCACGCGGATGTCGTTGATCCCGTAGGTAATGGGCAGGCGGACGTTGTACTGCCCGGTTTCATCGACGGTAAAGAAATCAAAAAGGCGGTCGTTGATAAAAACCTCGACTTCTGAGTCGGGCGAGGCCATTTCAACGAGGTTGAACTCATCGATGACCCGGGTGGGATACAGGGGTTCGTTGGTGACGGAGACGCCCCGGGTGCGTTGTCGGACCAGGTTACCGCGCGGGGCCACATCGCCCACGTAAATCTGTCGCACGAAACCTTCCGGACGGTAATAGCGCCAGCGGACGTTGCTGAAAACCGCTTCGTCAAAGCCGCCCTGCGACTGCCGCATGCTTACACTGCCCTGCACATCGCCGTGGAGGATTTCAACGCCGCCGGTGAAGGAGCCGGTTGCCGAGTAATTTTCGAAGTCCTGGGTGTTGGCGTTCAGGTTGTAGTCAAGGAAGCCGCCGTTGAACAGTTTGGGCTGTCGTCCGATCTGCGGCTGGTAGATTTCGCGGCTGCCGGTTTGCGACTGAATCCGGGCGCGCAGGCGCTGGCGCTCCTGGCGGACCAGGATGGGAACCCGTTCGGAGGTAAACAGGCGTACGCTGAGCAGTCCGAGGTCGACCCGGAATTCGAACTCGAAGATTTCCTGATAGATGGCCGGGGAAAGGTAGATATCGAACTGGCCCACGATGAAATCATCGGCGGTGAAGGTCCCGGAGCGGTCGCGGTACTGCCAGGTCATGGCCGTGAAATCCAGGGCGAAGCTGCTGGCATCGGTGTTGATGTAGCCGGTAATGCGCAGGTTATCCCAATCGGTTTCGTGGTAGATCAGCAGGGGGTCGAACAGTTCGGCGAAGGGCAGGAAGAAGCCATCGTTCTGGTAGATACCGACTATATTTGTGGCGACCAGCTGCATGTACCGGTATTCGAAGAATACCTCGTCGTAATCAGTTGCTGTCTGCGCGCTGGGCGTGGAAAGCGTACTGAAAAAAAACGCAATGAGTAAGGTGATTAATTTCAGGGGGGTGCGCATCGGCCGAGGTTTCATTCAGGCCTGAAAATACGCAATATGGGCGAAATGGCCGCAGTTTGTGAAAGGACTCTAATTTACGGTAACAGGGGCTGAAACCGTTAGGGGCGCCATCGGGAAGTTATTCGCGGCGGGCACATCTTGTCGGGCGGCCTGAAAATTCAGCTCTACGGTGTAATTACCGTTAGGAACGAGGTCTTCAGGGAGGACAAAGTTCCGGAAACCATCTACAAATATACTGGTTACGGAGCGGTCTTCATGGACGGTTTGTCCGTTTGCGTTAAGGACTTTTAATGTAATGGTTCCCAGGAACGGGGCATTTCCGGTCATGTCTACATTATAGCGGAGTACGCGATTTCCGCGCTCTTCGTCGAACAGGTAGCCGATCTGGTTCACGTCCATTTCAACGGTGGCATCGCCGCGTTTGTACAGGGCCGCGATAACCTGTCGGAATACAAAATTCAGCTGAGCACCTACGGCGCCCTCTTCAACAGCGGATATGTCAGCGGCCTGGGGCGTAGCTACCACGGCCAGTCGCGTCCAGTAACCGCCTTCCGGCATGGTATTCGGGGCACGGGCCTGGAGCCGGACTACTTGTCGTTGGCCGGGCTGGAGGGTAAAGGCACGCGGAAAAGCGCGGACAATATCCGTCAACGAGCGATCAGTTTCAGTGGCATCCTCATCGAACGCCATGGTCACGTAGCCAAGCTCATCGGAAACCGGATACCCGAACAGGGTTTCGATCTGGATATCCTGGGGTGCATTGGCGTTGTTGATGATCATTACCGATGAGAAATTATTCTCGAAAAACAGCATCGTGGGCGAGATAGTCACCTGGGCCCGGGCCTGCAGGGCCAGTGCGAAAGCAAAGAATGCTACGAGGAAGATGCGTTTCATAAAGGTAGACTCTGAATTACGGATAAAAAAAAAGGCTCCTTAATAATAAGGAACCTTTTTTGAAGAAACTAAAATGGGTTTAGTTGTAGGTCACAGTAAATGTAATTGGCGATCCATTTGAATTTCCTGTAGAATAGGATCCTATATTTGCTGTGGCAATTACACCAAGCTCACCACCAACATCTAGAGTGACATCACCATCAGCGAGTGTAACAGTACCACCAGAGGTAACTTCATTAGCACCTAACCAAACAGAAGGTGTAAATGTTGTTGCATTTGCACCAGATCCATCAGTCAATGTGGCGTTTGTAAAACTAACAGAAACAGTTGCTCCATCAGTTCCTTCTATTTGTAGAGATCCTGGGGAGGCGGCTGCACCAACATTAGCTTGCTCTGCATCATCGTTAGCGTTTGCATCCAAAACAGCCGCTACATCTGCCTCAATTTCTCCAAGATTAATGTTATCTGCAGTAAGTGTTAGGTTAGCGTTTACTTCGGTTTCTACTGCAACATTTGCTGTGCTTTGTGCAAAAGCCATAACTGGCAATGCGAAGAGAAGGGTAAAGAGTAATTTTTTCATGACTGTATTGTTTTGTTGTGTAAATGTAAAGTCTTTTGTGGGTTTTGAACTAGTACTAAGTTAGGGCAGTAAATTCCTTAATAAAATTAGGTTTCGTTAACTCATGGGCCATTTGGCAAGCAAATCGACCTGTTTTGGTTAAGAACTCCTAATTAAGCTTGACATGGTGAACACGTTGACTTTTCGATGTAACCGCGATGTATGTCCCATTGTTCCGGTGTTGTGCATTTCTGTTTTCCTGCACCAATACTGCATTGTTGCAGCAGATTGTAACCCATCCGTCGAAGTCTGCATCGTTTATGCTGCACATCAGTACGTTACTTCGAGGTTGAGCGTTCCCGTATAATTGCCGCCGGGCACGTCGCCCACGGTGAGTTTGCCGAATACATTGATATTGATGTAGATGTATTCGGGTTCGCCGGTCAGTTGTCCGGGTTCGCTGACGCGAACGGCATTGAATCCTTTAGAGAGCGGCTGCATGGGTCGACCACCCTCTAATCTCGGGGTTTCGGAAATGTAATAGGCGAAGCCCAGTTCCATATCGATTCCGCACGGGTCTTCCCCGCACATGATGCCCTCGGTTTCCAGCTCCAGCTGGTCGGGCGCATCCAGAAACAGTTGCACATCGCTGACATTCAATACCGCCACCTGAAACCAGCCGCTGCCGTTTTCATCGAGTCCGACCAGGGCTTCGGAGTTCTGCAACATAGACCCGAAGTCCAGCTCTTGTATGGTCGCGGCACTGACTTCGGAGTCGATATACACACTGAACTGCAGGAACTGGGCTTGTGCCGGCAGGGCCAAAAGCAGTGATGCTATGAAAATCAGGACTAACCGCATCAGTTGTAGGTTACCTCAATGGTCAGCGTGGACTCATACGCACCGATATCATTTGCTGCATTGCTGGTGATGGTGCCGTAAATAAACAGGAAGGTCGACACCGCAGCCGGAAGGTTAACCCCGGCAATTTCGGGCGTTGGGGGCGGACCGGGCGGAGCACCGGCCGTGCGACGGGTCATGGGATATAAGACCGGATTAATGGTAAAGTCGACCGCCTGGGTTGCATCGGGCATGGTACCGCCGGAGTTATCAAAAGCGAATCCATAGGTAACCGGAATACGGCATTCCACATCTGTACAAGCGGCGTCTCCGTCCAGGTACAGAAATCCTTCATTGACAGTCAGCCCGGCCCCGGTAATTTCGATGATTACATCCAGGAACGGGAGTCCTTCGATTTCGAATATCGCCTCGTCCCCGGAATTGATCTCGATTTCCTTCGTATCCCCTGCAATGATATTCCCAAACAGCAAGTCAGCATTGATGGCGGTTATCGCTGCCGAGGTGGAATAATACTGCCCGAAATTTATATCTGGTCCGGAGGGATTGGGCGTAAACTGGGCCTGCATCGCCCAGGGCCATGAGAAAACGATCACCATAAAGAGTATGGTGCTGCGCATCAGATAAAATCGATTTCGATGGTGAATTCCCCTTCGTACTGCCCGAGGATGTCGCCTTCGAGCTGCATGTTGCCTCCGACCCAGAAGAAATACTCGCCGTCTTCACTCATCTGAAGGTCGCGGTTTTCCAGGGTAATGGGTTCGGAGAGAAATTGATTTTCGGTCTGGGCCCCGCTCACGTCGTAGACAAAGACCAGCGGTGAGCCCCCTCCCACCCGGATCAGCTCGCGTTGCTCCTGAAAGGATACCCTGAACAGCATGCCCGGACTTCCGGAAACGCGCAGTACACCGGCGCCCGGATCTTCGCGGGGGTTTACAGTAATGGATTCCTGCCCGGGACTGACCCGACCCAGATTGATATTCGCACGGGTTTCAATTTCGACTACTGCCTGAACCTCAGCACTGACCGTGATATTGATAAACTGACCGTTATTTTGCCCGTTTTGTGCCATGGTTACACCGGCGGTGGTCAGCAGGAAGACCACAGCGATCAGCATCGCAGCCGGGGAGATAGCAGGAAGTCGGACAGCAGGCATAAGATTGTAGGTTTTATCGCTGATAATTTAGTCTAATGTAGGATTTTAACCGCGCACGACGCAGTTAAAATTGATTAATAAAGGCCTCGGGCCGTTAGAAAGTGCTAACCCGCCGGTCGGATTCATCGAATTTGTGCCTGTAGAGGTAACGCAGCGATGTACCCGACCATTGCCCGGGTCGGCCCGAAAGGCGGATTGGTCCCGGGGAGGACGTACGGTAAGCCCCGGGTCTTACCGGATCAGTGTCATTTTCCTGGTGAAACTACCCTCGGGGGTGATCATCCTATATATATAGATGCCGCTGGCAACCTGACCGGCATTCCAGCTGACCTCGTAGAACCCGGCCTGGCGAAATTCATCCAGCAGCACGGCCAGTCGCCGACCGGTGATATCAAAGACTTCCAACCGCACGCGACCGTCGGCGGCCAGTGCGAAGGGCACGGTGGTGGTCGGGTTGAAGGGATTGGGATAATTTTGTTGCAGCCCGAACCCGGCGGGAATATCCGATGGCGGATTGGTCGGAGTGATGGTTATTATGAACCGGGCACGGGACGGGTTGGATTTCATGAGGGCGGGACCGTCGGTGCGGTCTGCGATGGGTGCTTTGGGATAGGTCATAACCCAAAGGGAATCGGTGCCGGGCGCCGATTGTTTGCGCAGGGTACCGCTGGTGGTCAGGGAAAGGCTGATACCGGCTTCCAGCGCGCTGCGATCGTACACCTCGCCGGTCTGACGGTCTTCCAGTTCGATGACCCAGTCTTCCGGAAGGTTCTGAAACCGGTTCAGGGCAAGCTCGACCGAACCGTTGAAGCCCTGTCCCTGAACGGTGGCATCCAGATCCATGGGGAGTTCCAGGGTTCGCGCGAAGCGATCCGGCAGGTTGTTGATGGCCAGGCGGTCGCCATCGGGATTCACGGTGAACAGGGTGATGTAGGTGTCCGACAAGGACTCCAGGCGGTACGCGTCCAGCGGATCAATCCCGGTGCGGGCCTGGTCGGTGAACATGAACAGGGCCCGGCTGCTCAGCGAATCGGTGGTGGTCACCTGAAATTCAATTTCGGGGTGCGCGGGACGGCGGTAGAACGTTCCGGAAGTGGTGGTCGACCGGGCGGAGGTGTTCACCTGCAGTTCGGGGTTATCAGCTGTGGCTTTGACCCAGAAGCCCTGGAAGGGTTTGATGTAGCCGTTCCCCCATCCTGCTACCCCGTTCCATTCCAGGAAATCGCCGTTGCCGCCGTTGGCCTGCTGGTCCCACACGTAGATGGTCGGACTGATATTGGTTTTGGTCCATCCGGTGGCGTCGTTCCAGAAAATGGTTGACAGGTAAGGGTTGCCCACCAGGTTCCAGCCCTCATCGCCGGTGGCGGTATAGGTGACGGGCAGGCTGACATCGCCGGCGTTTTCCTGGCCGATGACTTCCAGGGTGACGGCCGACTGATTATACCGGCTGTCGGTGGGGATGTCGCCGAAGACGTAGGTAAACAGCCCGCGACCGGGGGTCAGGGCGTCGGTGGCATTGTCCGGGGCCCGCCAGCGCTGGTTATCGGTGCCCTCGAAGGTTTCCTCGTACCACAGCACGCTGGGGATAAGGCTGGAGGAAACGCCGAGATCGCTTCCGGTAAAACCCTGGGTGGTGAGTTCGGAGAACAGGTTGGCGTAATCGGTATTGATGGGCGAGGAGAGCAGTCGCCAGCCGCCGGGGGTGCCGGAAGCGGGGACCCATAGCTGTCGCAGGGCGCGCAGCAGTCCGCCGTTGTAGGCGATGTTCTCCGCCACGAAGGCCTGATCGGAGCTGACGGTGAGGTTACCGCTGGTGAGGGTAGCGGTGCCGGTTACCTGCAGATTGTTGGTGAGGGTGACGCCCGCGGCGTTGCTGACCTGCAGATTCAGCACGGAAGCCGGGAGTCCGCTGCCGGTTATCTGGGCTGCCGCACCGTTGTAGCGGTAGGTGGCATCGGCGCTGAAGCTCCGGGATGTGGTGCGGATATTGCCGTTGGGGGTATTGGCCGCGATACCGTCTGGCGAGCCGATGCTCAGGGTTCCGCCCTCTTCAAGGGTGAAGGACCCGTCGCCGAGGATAATCCGGGCGCCGGTGAGCAGGATGCCGGCCCCGTCGCCGGTGTCGGTGACGGTGATGGTGCCGCCGGCGTTCAGGGTGACGTTGGCGGTGAGGGTTACGTCGTGGTCGGTTCCGGCGTTACCGCCGATGATCACGGTGCTGGCCGAACCGGGCGCTTCGTTGTGGGCCGGACCGTCGTGCCCGGTGACCGACCAGGTGGATGCGTCCTCGTAGTTGCCGGAAGTCCGGCTATAATAAATGACGGTTCCGTCAAGGCGACCTACCGTGTAGTAGCCATTTTCCAGATCGTCTGCGTTTACAGCGAACTGCACCCGATTGACGGCGCTGAACGAAGCCGTTGCCGTGATCACCTGCACGCCGGCTGTGGCAAAATCGCCATCGGTGGGATGATAGAGCAGCACGAAGGTATCGTTCGGGTCGGGAACCGGCAGGTTGTAGTCGGTGAAATCAAAGTACACGGCCAGGGTGCCGCCGGTGGTGACAACCGATTTTTCCAGGTACCACACACGGTTCCAGCGTTCATAGCTGGACTCCCCGATGGCCAGGGTTGAGGCGGCCAGTCCGGTGAGGTTGTTGTGTGCGGCCATGTGGTAGCGCTGGCTTGCTGTCAGGAAGGTGAAGGCGCCGGTGGCGTTGAAACCGAGTCCGCCGGAGGTGAAGACGGTCTGATTGACCAGATCGGTGGAGGTGATACGACCGATGCCGCTGAGCTGGTGATAGAAATCGGGGTCGGGCGGAGTGAAATAGGTGATATTGGCATCGATGCCCACACCCCATCGCGCGGACAGGTAGTTCTGCAGGAGGATGAATTCGGTGGTGTTGAGCACACGGTCGTGCATGACGACCTCGCCTATCCGACCCCGAAAATAGTCGTTGGTGCGGAACCGGCCCAGCGCGGCGCCGTTCATGCTGGTGAGGGACTGGGCCGTGCCACCCGAACCGATTTGGGTTCCGTTGCGCCAGAAACGTCGGGATGGGGTGGGAATGGCGGTGTTCAGATTGAAGGTGTGGAGCTCCCCGTCGATGCTGGTGGTGAAGGCGGGTACGGTGGCGGTGTAGTTATTGCCCCAATGGTGATGTTCGAAGGTGGTGTTGCCGTTCCAGAACAGGTGCAGATTTTGATTAGCACTGGAAGTGGCACCGCCGAAGTAGATGTTTCGACCGGTGAGCTGTTCGGAGCGGTCGACCATAAAGGTGAGGGTGTAGTCGGTGCCGGTCAGCCAGGTTCCGTCAAAGGGCAGAAATTCGGCATTGTCAAAAATCAGGGATGGTCGACCTCCGAAGGCGCCGGTGTTGCTGCGTACCGGTCGGCGCGCGGCATCCGCCTGTTCGGCATGGCGGGCGTTGGGCGACTTATCGCGCAGCACGGCTACGGGGTCGCCGAAGGCGGCGGGGGTAGTGGCAGCCGCATCGCTGAAGGCATAGCTGTCATCGGCCACATCGAACCAGACCTGCAGGTCATCGTTGGCCAGTCCGGCCGGGTAGTAACGCAGGATATCGAAATCGACAAAGGTGACGGTGGCGGTGGCCGTTACCGGGTTGCCGTTCAGGGTGGCCGAAACGGTTGCGCTGCCGGGGGAAGCCGGCGCGGTAATCGGTACGGAGTAAGTGCCGTTGTTCAGATCGGTCACGGTGCCCAGCGTGCCGGAGGTGGTTGAAAATACGACGGTTTGTCCGCCGGAACCGACCAGGTTGCCGTTGGCATCGCGAACTTCCAGCACAATGGTCGACTGGGCGGTGCCGTTGGCGGTGATCTGATCGGGAACGGCCTGGAGGGTGGATTCGGCCAGGTCAGCCGGACCGGCGGTGTAGTCGAATTCCAGGGTGGTGCCGGCCGGACTGCCGTTGACTGCAGCGGTCAGGGTGGCGGTTCCGATCTGGGTGGGCGCGGTCAGCGTGGCGGTGTAGGTTCCATCGCCGTTGTCGGTCACGGCGCCCAGCGTGCCGGAGGTGTTGCTCAGGGTGACGACGGCCCCGCCGGTGGTCAGATTGGCGCCGAAGGTATCGCGGAGCTGGACGGTCACGGTGGACTGATCGGTGCCGTTGGCAATCAGGGAGGTGGTAGTGGCGCTGAGCAGGGTCTCGGCCGGATCGGGCGCGCCGGACTGAAACGTTACCGTGGCCTGACTGGTAATCGGATCGCCGTTGATGGTACCGGTGATGGTGGCCGTACCCGCCGAGTTGGCGGAGGTGAGTACGGCGGTGTAGGTACCGTCGCCGTTATCACTGACCGCACTCAGGGTGCCGGAGGTGGTCGACAGGGTGACCGCATCCCCTCCCACTGTGCGATTCGCGCCGTTTGCAAAGCGGGCTTGTACGGTGATCTGGGTGGTGGAAGCGCCATCGGCTTCAATGACGGTGGGCTGGGCAGCAATGGTGGTTTCGGCGGGGTCGGCCTCGGCGGTCGACAGGAAAAAGCCCAGGGTGAGGTAGCCATCCTGCAGGTCGTCGGAGTCGATGGTAAAAGAGACGATATCGCCGGAGATGCTGGCGGCGCTGCTGAGTACCTGGTTGTCTTCAAAGATGCTGAAATCATCCTGCGAGGCGTTGAAAAGCAGGCCGTATTGACCGGTACTGACGCCGGGGGTGACATCCAGTACGTCCAGGTCGAAGGAAATGGTAACCTCACCCCCGCTGCCCGGCTGGGTGATGTCTGCGTACCAGACGCGGTTGGGGCGCTCATACAAGGCGGTTGCGGTGAACAGGGTCTGGGCGTGGAGACCGGTGGCGTTGTTGTGGGCACTGAGCAGGAAATGGCCGTCGGTACTCAGAAATTCGGCGGTTGTAGACTGCAGTCCGAGTCCGCCGGAGGTGAAGGCGGTGCTGAGAACGTGGTCTGTGGAGGTGGTTCGACCAATACCTGCCAGCTGATGGGTAAACGGGTTTGATCCGTTGTAATAGTCGGAGGCGGGCGCGAGTGTTGTTCCCCATTTGGCGGCGGCATAGTTCTCCAGGATGAGTCGCTCGGTGGTGTTGAGCAGCCGGTCATACATGTAGGTTTCCCCGAAGCGACCCCGGAAAAACTCGGCGTTCTGATAGGCTCCCAGGCTGGCACCTTCCATGGAGATGAGGGTGGCATTGGTGCCGCCGGTTCCCAGCAGGGCACCGTTTCGCCAGGCCGAGCGGGCGTTGGATCCCAACGAGGTATTCAGGTTGAAAGTGTGGATTTCGCCGGCCAGATCGGGGGTGTAAGCGGGTACCGTTACGTCAAAGTTGTTGTTCCATTGATGAAATTCCAGCCTTGTGCTGTTGGCCCAGAACAGGTGCAGGTTGGTATTCTCCCCTCCTCCGGTTCCGCCAAAGTAAATATTTCTTCCGTCGGTATCGGTTGACCGGTCTACGAAGAAGCCCAGGGTGTATTCGGTTCCGGCCAGCCAGGTTCCGTCAAAGGGGAGAAACTCGGCGTTGTTGAAAATCAACGAGGGCCGAGCGCCAAAGGCACCGGTGAGACTGAGTTCGGGACGGAGTGCGGAGGTGGGCTGGATGGCGTGCCGGCCCGCGGGCGACTTATCATTGAGTCGGGCGATGGTCTGCCCGTTGGTGGCCTGGGCTGTCCCGGAGGGATTTGAAAAACGGGTTTCAGGGTCGGCTGCATCGAACCAGATCTGCAGGTTGGTATTATCGAGGCCGCCGGGATAGTAGTCGAGCACCAGGGGCTGCGGTACGACGAAGGAGGTACCACCAAATAACTTGTAGTGGTTGGTACTGATCTGTCCGTTGGTGGTATTGTTTTCCTGGATGCGCAGGTTTTGTATCCAAAGGGTGTACTGGGTGTTGTCCTGGATGGTAAAAACGGCGGGATTGAACTCGATTTCAACGGTGTTGGCGTTGATGAGACTGGCTGTGGCGGGGGTTTCTCCGCTGCCCAGAACCTGATAGTTGGCAGCTCGTTCGGCGGCGTTGGTTCCGGTTCCGGGGATCAGGGAGATGGGGTTGCCCTCGAATTCTGTGTTGAAAAATATGCGCAGACGGTTGGCTGTGACGACCTCGATGGAGACTACATAGGGACGGTTGACGTCGATTTCAGGTTCACCGGTGACCGTCCCGATGACGTTGAGGGTGGTTTCATTGACGTGGTTATAGTCGCCGGTGGGATCAACGGTCATGTTGTTGGCTACGGTGACGTCAATGTCGGCGGTTACCGTGGTAGCATCGTCGATGACCAGGTTGTGGAAGGTTACGTCCTGGTTGGAGTTGGACGACAGATTAACATCACCGCTGAGGGTGACGGTGCTGCTTCCGGCGTCAAAATCGCTGCCCCCATTCAGGGCCACATCGCCCTGGAAAAGAATCTGGCCATCCCCGGCTGAGAAATCCCCGCCCCCTGTGAAGGTGGATGACCCATAGACGTTGAATGAGCCCTGATTCAGGAAGAATTCCGATCCGCCGGTCTGGATGAAATTACCGCCAACAACGGGCGGGCCCGGCGAGCCTACATTCACGGTACCGGTCTGGATTTCCAGCAGGGCGCTGGAGGTGTGGGTAAAGTTACCCAGGATGGTGAAGGTGCCGTCATCCACCAGAATATCACCATCGTTCACAGAGGCGTTGGTCAGCGTGGCCGAACCGCTCTGTACGTTCAGGGTACCGTTATTGTTGATATTGATGGTGGCGGCGGTAAGATCGGCGGTGTGCAGGTTGATCTGGCCGACCAGGCTGAGGGTTCCGCCGATGGTGATGGTGGTGAACCTTGCGTCAAAGGTTTTGTTGTTGGCAACCGACAGGTTTCCATCTACGGTGAGCGTGCCCGGCGAGCCGCCATCGGTTACGTTCAGGTCATTGCCCAAATCCATATTTCCACCCACATCCAGGGAGAAGTCGGTTCCTACGATGTTGGCTGAGTTTCCGGTGGTGAGGTCTCCGCCGATGGTCAGGGTCACACCCGTGTTGATGGTGAGGGTCTGGTTGTTGGAACTCATGCTCAGGCTGCCGATGGTAGTGCTGGCATTGAGAACCGGTTCATCGCGGTTATTGTTGATGAAATTGATATTCACCGCCGTTCCCGGACCGGGCACACCGTCCGACCAGTTGGCCGGACGGTGTGCCCG
>Ga0208623_100365_pt1 | contig 34163 bp, 28 predicted proteins | sample HotLakConsUCCL28_FD_184737 | JGI IMG/M metagenome (GOLD analysis project Ga0208623, IMG submission 184737) | Hypersaline microbial mat communities from Hot Lake, Washington, USA - Hot Lake Consortium UCC-L28 (SPAdes) (version 2) ...
TCATCCGTATCTGTCGTAGATGTCATAGCTGGAACCCTACGACACTTACGACTCAGGGGCAGAGTTCTTAATCACGGTGCTTCGCGTGACGCTTACGGTGGCTTCGTCGTAGGTCCAGGTGGTGGTGTCCCCGGAGTCGGCGGACGGGTTCGGCCAATAGGTGCCATCGAAGTTGATGGAGTCGTCCGCATCTCGCCAAGTCGTCAGGCTGGTCAGCTGGCCATAGGCGTCGTATCCGTACTCCCGAGGGTAGTCGGTTTCGCCCCAACTGTGGGTTTGGCGACCGAGGAGGTCCTAGGCGAAATAGCTGTTTTGCAGGAGCGGATTAGTCACGATGGCGACCTGCCCGGCCCCGGGGAGGCCGCCCGCGACGTATTCGAAGGCGGTGGTGTTTCCGGCGGCATCGGTCAGCCCCTGACCGAACCCGGCAAAACCCTCCGCCTGGGAGAAGCCATTCGGCTGGAGATCGACTGAGGCGCGGGACCACTCCTGCTCCGGTGCCAGGACCTTCGACAAAAAGCCCGTCTCCGGTGGGGAGACGGGCTTTTGAAATGACGGGAAATCCGCGTGGGGATCAGCCGGCTTCTTCGGAGCCGGTGCCTTCGGCGTCGGTGCCTTCGACGGAGTCGGCGACGAGCTTTTCTTCCGGGGCGGAGGACTCGCCGAGCGGGTCCGGGGTGGGCAGGGCCACGCCTTCGACGCGCTTGGCGGCTTCTTCCGGGCTGAGCTGCTCCATCTCGGCGCCGAGGGTGTCGATGCGGAGCTTGCGGTAGCTCGGGAGACCGGTGCCGGCGGGGATCAGGTGACCCATGATGACGTTCTCCTTGAAGCCCTTGAGCTCGTCGATCTTGCCGAGGGTGGCGGCGTCGGTGAGCACGCGGGTCGTCTCTTGGAAGGAGGCGGCGGAGATGAAGGACTCGGTCTCGATCGAAGCCTTGGTGATGCCGAGGAGGACGGGTTCGCCCTCGGCGGCCTTGCCGCCGGCTTCGACGATTTCGTCGTTGGCCTTCATGAACTCGAAGCGGTCGATCTGCTCGCCCCAGAAGAAGTCGGAATCACCCGGGTCGGTGATGCGGACCTTCTTGAGCATCTGGGCGATGATCACTTCGATGTGCTTGTCGTTGATGGTGACCCCTTGCAGGCGGTAAACCTTCTGGATTTCCTCGATGAGGTAGTCGCAGACGCGGTCGCGGCCGAGGATCTCGAGCAGCTCGTGCGGATCGGCGCCACCTTCGGTCAGGTGCTGGCCCTTGTGGACCAGGTCGCCGACCTGGACGGTCAGGTGCTTGCCGTGCGGGATGAGGTGGGCTTCCTCGTCGCCGGTCTCGGGATCGGTCACGAGGAGCTTCTTCTTCCCGCGGACGGTGCCGTCGAGCGAGACGATACCGTCGATCTTGGCCATCTCGGCGGCTTCCTTCGGGCGGCGGGCTTCGAAGAGCTCGGCCACGCGGGGCAGACCGCCGGTGATGTCCTGGGTTTTGGAAGCCTGGCGGGGCGTCTTGGCCAGCATGGTGCCGGGGGCGATCTCGTCGTCCTCGTTCACCGCAACTTGCGCGCCGGTGGGGATCGCGTAGGTGGCGATGACCTTGCCGCTTTCGTTGTCGACGATCTCGACCTGCGGGTTGAGGTCTTCCTTGTGCTCGATCACGACGGTGGCGATCCGGCCGGTGGACTCGTCGAGCTCGCGCTTGACGGTGACGCCCGGGATCATGTCGCTGAACTGGATGCGACCGGCCTTTTCGGAGAGAATCGGGATGTTGTGGGGGTCCCACATGGCGAGGATCTCGCCCTTCTTGATCTCGCCGCCGTCGGGCTGGGTGAGGACGGAGCCGACCACGATCTTATAGGTTTCGACCTCGCGGTCTTCCTCGTCGAGGATCTGGACGGAGCCGGTCTTGTTCAGCACGATGTTGGCGCCGTCGGCGGTCTGCACGATGCGGAGGCCCTTGTACTTCACGCGGCCGCCGGCGCGGACCTTGATTTCCGGATTCTTGAGCACGCCGGAGGCGATACCGCCGATGTGGAAGGTTCGCATGGTCAGCTGGGTGCCGGGCTCGCCGATGGACTGGGCGGCGATGATACCGACCGAAGCGCCGCGCTCGACCATGGAGCTGGTGGCGGGGTTGATGCCATATTCAAGGGCGGTGATGCCGACCTTCTTCCGGGTGGTCAGGGCGGAGAGCACCTTCACGCGCTCGATGCCGACCTCCTCGATCTTGCGGGCCGCTTCTTCGGAGATGAGCTCGCCGTTCTTGACGATGAGCTGATCCGGATCGAGCGGGTTCTTGATATCGCTGGCGGAGCAGCGTCCGACGATGCGGTCGAAAAGGCTGACGATTTCATCATCCCCTTCGTAGATCGCGTGTTTCCAGACGCCGTCGCGGTTGCCGTCGTCGTACTCCTCGATGATGCAGTCCATCGCCACGTCGCAGAGCTTGCGGGTCAGGTAGCCGGCGTCCGCGGTCTTGAGGGCGGTATCGGCGAGGCCCTTACGGGCGCCGTGGGTGGAGATGAAGTATTCGAGAACGGAGAGGCCTTCGCGGAAGGACGAGAGGATCGGGCGCTCGATAATTTCGCCGGAGGGCTTGGCCATCAGGCCGCGGGTGCCGCACAGCTGGCGGACCTGCTGCTTGTTGCCCCGAGCGCCGGAGTCCATCATCAGGTAAACCGGGTTGATGGTCGGCTTGCCGCCATTGGACTTGAGCTCCTCGAAGACCGCCTTGGCGATCTCGTCGGTGGTGCCGGTCCAGATGTCGATGATCTTGTTGTAGCGCTCGCCTTCGGTGATGATGCCCTTCTTGTACTGGGCCTCGACCTCGTCGATCTTGGCGCGGGCGTGCTTCACGATCTCCGGCTTGGACTGCGGGATGATCATGTCGTCGATCCCGATCGAGACGCCGGCCTTGGTGGCGATCTTGAATCCGGTCTCCTTCAGTCGGTCGAGGGTCTGGACGGTGCGGGCCTTGCCGACCGCCTTGTAAGTCTCGAGGATGATGTCACCCAGTTTGCCCTTCGGGACGGAGAAGTTGATGAAGCCGAGTTCGTCGGGCCAGATCGTGTTGAAGATCACGCGGCCGACGGTGGTGCGGATGACCTTTTTCTCCGGGTTTCCGTAGGTGGTCTCGCCCTTGGCGTAGTCGGGGTTGATGAAGTTGATCCAGTCGTGGAGATCGAGCGCACCGTCGGCGACGGCGGTCTCGAGCTCGTCGGCATCGACCAGCATCGGCAGGCGCTTGCCCTTCTCCGGCTGGACCTTGGGCTCCACGGTGAGGAAGTAGGAGCCGAGAACGATGTCCTGCGAGGGGGTGAGGATGGGCTTGCCGCTGGAGGGCGAGAAGATGTTGTGCGTCGCCATCATCAGCGTCTTCGCCTCCATCACCGCTTCCAGAGAAAGCGGGACGTGGACGGCCATCTGGTCGCCGTCGAAGTCCGCGTTGTAGGCGGTGCAGACGAGCGGGTGGACCCGGATGGCGTCGCCCTCGATCAGCACCGGCTCGAAGGCTTGGATGGAGAGGCGGTGGAGGGTCGGCGCGCGGTTGAGCAGGACCGGGTGGCCCTTGGTGACTTCTTCGAGGATGTCCCAGACTTCGGGCGACTGCTTCTCGATCATCTTGCGGGCGCCGCGGACGGTGTGGACGAAGCCCAGCTCCTTGAGGCGGCGGATGATGAAGGGCTCGAAGAGGACGAGCGCCATCTTCTTCGGCAGGCCGCACTGGTTGAGCTTGAGCTCGGGACCGGTCACGATGACGGAGCGGCCGGAGTAGTCCACGCGCTTGCCCAAGAGGTTTTGGCGGAAGCGGCCCTGCTTGCCCTTGAGCATGTCGGAGAGGGACTTGAGCGGGCGGTTGCCGGCGCCGGTGACGGCGCGGCCGTGGCGGCCGTTGTCGAAGAGCGCGTCGACGGCCTCTTGGAGCATCCGCTTTTCGTTGTGAATGATGACGTCCGGGGTCTTCAGCTGAAGGAGGTTCTTCAAGCGGTTGTTCCGGTTGATCACGCGGCGGTAGAGGTCGTTCAGGTCGGAGGTGGCGAAACGGCCGCCTTCGAGCGGAACGAGCGGACGCAGGTCCGGCGGGATGACGGGAAGGACCTCGAGGATCATCCACTCGGGACGGGTGCCCGAGGTCATGAAGCCCTGGATGGTCTTGAGGCGCTTGGAAACCTTCTTCTTGATCTGCTTCGAGCGGGTGGCGTGCATCTGCTCGTGGAGCTCGCCGATCGTGCCTTCGAGGTCGACGCGGGCCAGCGCGTCGCGCACGGCCTCGGCGCCCATGCGGGCGACGAAGGCGTCTTCGCCGTACTCGTCCTGGGCTTGGAGGAACTCCTGCTCGGTCAGGAGCTGGCGCTCCTCGAGGGGGGTCTTGCCCGGGTCGATCACGAGGTAGTTCTCGTAGTAGATGACGCGCTCGAGGTTGCGGGCGGTGATGTCGAGCAGCAGGCCGAGGCGGCTGGGCATGCTCTTGAGGAACCAGATGTGCGAGACCGGGACGGCCAGCTCGATGTGGCCCATGCGGTCGCGCCGGACGCGGGAGACGGTCACTTCGACGCCGCAGCGGTCGCAGATCACTCCCTTGTACTTGATGCGCTTGTACTTGCCGCAGGCGCATTCGTAGTCCCGCACCGGTCCGAAGATCCGCTGGCAGAACAGACCGCCCGGCTCCGGCTTGAAGGTGCGGTAGTTGATGGTCTCCGGGTTCTTGACCTCGCCGCGGGACCATTCGCGGATGGCCTCCGGGGAGGCCACGGAGATGCTGACCCGGTCGAAAGACTTGGTCGTTTCGTAACCGAGGACGTCGCGTGCTACTTCAGTGCTCATGGATTAAACTTTTTTTGGAATTGCGGTGGGCGTGGGCGGCTAAACGTCGATGGCGGTGCCGGTGGCGAGGTCGAACTTGCCCTCGGAGCCGAGACGGACATCCAGGCAGAGGCTTTGGATTTCCTTCATCAAGACGTTGAAGGACTGCGGCGTGCCGGCCTGCAGGCTGTTGTCGCCCTTGACCAGGGACTCGTAGATACGGGTCCGGCCGGCCACATCGTCGGACTTGACGGTGAGCAACTCCTGCAGGGTGTAAGCGGCACCGTAGGCTTCGAGCGCCCAGACCTCCATTTCCCCGAAGCGCTGGCCGCCGTACTGGGCCTTGCCGCCCAGCGGCTGCTGGGTGATGAGGCTGTAGGGACCGACCGCACGGGCGTGGATCTTGGAGGCCACGAGGTGGTTGAGCTTCAGCATGTACATGTAGCCGACCACGACCTCCTGGTGGAGCTTTTCGCCGCTGCGGCCGTCGTAGAGGATGCTCTTGCCGGTGGAGGGCAGGCCCGCTTCGTCGAGGTACTCGCGGACGCGCTTCTCGGAAATCCCGTCGAAGACGGGGGTGGCCACGGTGATGCCGAGCTTCTTACAAGCCCAGCCGAGGTGGGTTTCGAGCACCTGGCCGACGTTCATCCGCGAGGGAACGCCCAGCGGGTTCAGGCAGATCTCGACCGGCGTGCCGTCCGGCAGGTAGGGCATGTCCTCCTCGGGAACGATCTTGGCGACGACCCCTTTATTTCCGTGGCGGCCGGCCATCTTGTCGCCGACCTGCATCTTGCGCTTCTTGGCGACGTAGACTTTGACGCTCTTGACGACGCCTTGGTCGGCGTCCTCGCCGGACTCGATGCCCTCGATCTTGCGCTCGCGGTCGTAGTCCAGCTCGTCGAACTTGCCCTGGTAGTTGTTGACGATCTCCATGATCTTGATCTTGACCGGAGAGGGATCGATCTCGATGTGCTTGGAGACGGCCGCGAGGCGGCGCAGCAGGGTCTTGGTGATCTTGCGGTTGGCCGGGATGATGACCTCGTCGGTGTCGCCGTTCTTGACGTCGAGCGGGATCTTTTCCCCCAGCAGGATGTTGGAGAGCGCCTCGGTCAGGTCTTCCCGGAGCTTGTCGCTCTGTGCGCGGTACTCCTCGTTGATCTTCTTGATCTGGCGGCGGCGGTCGGAGGCCGAAAGCTGCTCCGGCTCGCCATCGACGCGGGCGGATACCTTCACGTCCATGATGATGCCGTGCACGCCGGAGGGAACGACAAGGGAGGTGTCCTTCACGTCGGCGGCCTTCTCGCCGAAGATCGCGCGGAGGAGCTTTTCTTCCGGAGCGAGTTCGGTCTCGGACTTGGGCGTGATCTTGCCGACGAGGATATCGCCGGGCTTGACCTCGGCACCCACGCGGATGACGCCGTCGTGGTTGAGGTCCTTGAGGGCCTCTTCGCCGACGTTCGGAATGTCGCGGGTGATTTCTTCCGGTCCCAGCTTGGTGTCGCGGGCGGTCACCTCGAACTCGTCGACGTGGATCGAGGTGAAGACATCGTCCTTGACGATCTTTTCGGAGATCAGGATGGCGTCCTCGAAGTTGTAGCCGTTCCAAGGCATGAAGGCGACGAGGATGTTGCGACCGATGGCCAGCTCGCCCTTGTCGGTGGAGGCGCCGTCGGCGATGACGTCCCCCTTCTTGACCTTCTGGCCCTTTTTCACGATCGGCTTCTGGTTGAAGCAGGTGCCGGCGTTCGAGCGCATGAACTTGCGCAAGTTGTAAACGTAGATGTCCTTCTTCGGATCGGTCTTCAGGTCCTTGGTGCGGGCCGGAAGCCCGCCGTCCTTGGTGACGACGATACGGCGGGCGTCGACCAAGGCGACCACGCCGTCGATGTCGGCGACCTCGACGGTCTTCGAGTCGATGGCGACGCGGTTCTCGATGCCGGTGCCGACGAAGGGGGCCTCGGACTGGAGCAAGGGCACGCCCTGGCGCTGCATGTTCGAACCCATCAGCGCGCGGTTGGCGTCGTCGTGCTCGAGGAAGGGGATCAGGCCGGCCGCGACCGAAACGAGCTGCTTCGGCGAGACGTCCATGTAGTCGACGTCCTTGCCGTCGAGCTCGAGGACCTCGTCCTGCCGACGGCAGGTCACACGGCCCTTGAGGAAGCCCTTATCGTCGATCTCCGAGTTGGCCTGGGCGATCATGTAGGGCTCTTCCTGGTCGGCGTTGAGGTACTCGACCTCGTCCAGGACCTTGCCGTCGACCACTTTGCGGTAAGGGGTCTCGATAAAGCCGAACTCGTTGATCCGGGAGTAAATCGAGAGCGAGTTGATGAGACCGATATTGGGACCTTCGGGAGTCTCGATCGGGCAGATGCGGCCGTAGTGCGAGGGGTGCACGTCGCGCACCTCGAAGCCGGCGCGTTCGCGGTTGAGGCCGCCGGGTCCGAGGGCGGAGAGGCGGCGCTTGTGGGTCAGCTCGGCCAGCGGGTTGATCTGGTCCATGAACTGGGAGAGCTGGCTGCGCGCGAAGAAGTCGCGGATCACGGTGCTGAGCGCCTTCGGATTGATCAGCTTCTGCGGGGTGATCGAGTCGACGCTTTGATCGTAAAGGGTCATGCGCTCCTTGACGAGGCGCTCGGTCCGAGCGAGGCCGACGCGGCACTGGTTGGCGAGGAGTTCGCCGACGGTGCGCACCCGGCGGCTGCCGAGGTGATCGATGTCGTCGAGGGTGCCGTCGCCGCGCTTCAGGCGGGTCAGGTACTTGGTCGCTTCGACCACGTCCTGCGCGTTGATGATACGGAACTCCAGATCCGTATCCATGTGCAGCTTCTGGTTGAGCTTGTAGCGGCCGACCCGACCGAGGTCGTAGCGGCGGGGATCTTGGAAGAGGCGCTTGAGCAGGGCCTTGGCGTTGGCGGTCGTGGGCGGCTCGCCTGGGCGGAGACGCTTGTAGATGTCCTTGAGCGCTTCTTCTTCGTTCTGGGTCGGATCCTTCTTCAGGCAGCGGATGATGGCGCCGTCGTCCACCGTCGTGTCGATCGCCACGACCTTCTGAAGGCCGGCCTTCTCGAAGGAGCGGACGATGGTCTTGGTGAGCGGCTCGAAGGCGCGCGCCAGGACGACGCCCTTGTCGGCGTCGACGATGTCTTCGGTCAGCACCAGGTTGGATACCGAGTCGCGCTTGAGCGCCTCGGCCACGGAGACCTCGTCGAGTTCGTAGAAAAGGTTGAGGATGTCGGCATCCGAGCTGTAGCCCATCGCGCGGAGCAGCGTGGTGAGCAGGAACTTACGCCGGCGGCGACGGCGGTCGAGATAGACGTAGAGCAGGTCGTTCTGGTCGAACTGCACTTCCAGCCAAGTGCCCCGGTCGGGAATGATGCGGAAGGCGTGGAGCACTTTGCCGCTGGTGTGGACGCTTTCCTCGAAGGCGATACCGGGCGAGCGGTGGAGCTGGCTGACGATGACGCGCTCGGCGCCGTTGATGATGAAGGAACCGCGCTCGGTGATCATGGGCAGCTCGCCCATGTAGATCTCCTCGTCCTTGATATGGTCCTCCTCGCGCAGGCGCAGCTTCACGTAGAGCGAGCAGGAGTAGGTGATGCCCTCGCGGATGGCCTCGATCTCGGACTCCTTCGGCGGAGTCACGTTGTAGCTGACATACTCGAGGTGGCAGCGGCTGTCATAGCTTTCGATCGGGAAAACCTCGGAGAAAACGGCCTCCAGGCCCACCGTGTTGCGCTGGCTGGGCGAGGTCTCCATCTGGAGAAACTCCTTGAAGGAGTTGATCTGATTCTCGATCAGATTCGGCGGCTGGATGACTTCCTTAAGTTGACCGAAGTTTTTGCGCTGTGACATAATATGAGGTCCTGGTGCGGTGGTGGAAAAAGGGACGGGGCAGTATTCGGGTGCCGGTCCTAGCCGGCGGAAAGACAAAAACAGCTAGGCGAATTCCGGGAGGTTCACCCCGGAATTCACCTAACTGTGTGTGAAATGCAAACTGTGACGTTTGATCGTAGCAGGTGTTACTTGAGTTCAGCCTTGGCGCCGGCGGCCTCGAGCTTCTTCTTGATCTCTTCGGCTTCGTCCTTGGAAGCGCCTTCCTTGACGGGTTTGGGAGCGCTTTCGACGAGCTCCTTGGCTTCCTTCAGTCCGAGGCCGGTGAGGGCGCGGACTTCTTTGATGACGGCGATCTTGTTGCCACCGGCTTCGGCCAGGATGACGTCGAACTCGTCCTTCTCTTCGACGGCCGGAGCTTCGGCGCCGGCGGCGGGAGCGCCGGCGGCGACGGCAACGGGAGCGGCGGCGCTGACGCCCCACTTCTCTTCGAGTTCTTTAACGAGGTCGGCGACTTCGAGCACGGTTTGGTTGCTGAGCCACTCGATGACTTGGTCTTTGGTGATATCTGCCATGGTATTTACCTTTCAATTGGCTAGCGCCCCGGAATGGGACATTTAAGGGGAAGCTCCCCCTAGCCGGATTATCTGTTGGTGTGTGGTGGAATCGCGCCGTCTTCCGGCAAAAGACGACGGCGCGAAAGTCTGGTGGAACCGGATCAGTCTTCGCCGTTTTCCTTGCGGACTTTGGCTTGGAGCAGGTTGACGACGCTCTGCGGCACCGCGTTGAGGACGCGGACCAAGCCGGTGCCGGGTTGGTTGAGCAGGCCGAGCAGCTGGGCGCGGAGCACTTCGAGGCCGGGCAGCTTGGCCAAGGTCTCGACCTCCTCCCTGCTGAGGGTGCGGTCGTTGACGATGCCCACCTTGACGTCGACCTTCTCCTTTTTCTTGAAGAATTCGCCGAGGGCCTTGGCTACGCCGGACGGGTTGTTGCCGCCGACGATGATGGCGGTGGGGCCGTTGAGGAACTCGCTCACGTCGGGAAGCTCGCGGGATCGCGCGGCGACGTTGAGGATCGTGTTCTTCACGACGTGGAATTCGGCGTCGTGCTCGGCCAGTGCGGCGCGCAGCTCGGCGGTCTCGTCGACCGTGATGCGCGAATAGTTGGCGAGGTAGACGTAATCGGACTTGCCGAGGTGCTGGTTGACCTCGTCGACGAGATATTGTTTTTCGGGTCTCATGGTGTGCGGTCCTCCTTAGCTCTTGTTGTAGGGGGCCGTTTCGACGGAGATCCCCGGGCTCATGGTGGCGCTCAGAGCCAGGCTCTTGAGAAACTTGCCGGAACAGGATTGCGGCTTCGCCTTGACGAGGGCGTCGATGGCGGCCTCCGCGTTCTCCGCGATCTGCTCGGGAGTGAAGGAGCGCTTGCCCACGACGATCGCGACGTTCGCGGTCTTGTCCATCTTGAACTCGACCCGTCCGCCCTTGACTTCCTTGATACCGGCGGCGACGTCGTCGGTCACGGTGCCGGACTTCGGGTTCGGCATGAGGCCGCGGGGACCGAGCACGCGGGCGACCTTGCGGACGCTTTTCATCGCGCTGGTGGTGGCGATCGCGACGTCGAAGTCGGTCCAACCTTCGTTGACCTTGTCGATCAGGTCGTCGAGGCCGGCATGTTCGGCACCGGCGGCGAGGGCTTCTTCCGGGTTTTCCGTGAAGACGATGACGCGGACGGTCTTGCCGCTTCCGTGCGGAAGCTGGAGCGTGCCGCGGACCATCTGATCGCTCTTGCGAGGATCGACGGTGAGATGGGCGTACAGTTCGACGGTCTCGTCGAACTTCGCCTTGGGCAGGTTGTTCAGTAGCGCAGACGCTTCCGCGACCGAGTAGGTCTTCGTAAGGTCGACCATTTCGGCGGCCTTACGGTAGCGTTTGCTTCCCTTGAGTTGCTGGGTTGGCATGGTGGATATCTCCTTGTTGGGTGAAAAAACGGCTTAGTCGACGACTTCGAGACCCATCGAGCGGGCGGTGCCGGCGATGATATGGAAGGCGGCCTCCGGATCTTTGGCGTTGAGGTCGTCCTTCTTGGTCTCGACGATTTCGAGGACCTGTTTGCGGGTGACCTTGCCGACCTTGTCGCGGTTCGGCACGCCCGAGCCCTTGGCGATGCCGGCGGCCTTCTTCAGGAGCACGGCGGCGGGGGGGGACTTCAGGATGAAGGAAAAGGAACGGTCCGCATACACCGTGATGACGGTGGGCAGAATCATACCGGCCTGGTCCTTGGTCTTGGCATTGAACTCCTTGCAGAAGCCCATGATGTTGACGCCTTGGGCACCCAGCGCGGGGCCGACGGGGGGCGCCGGGTTGGCGGCGCCCGCGGGCAGCTGAAGACGGATTTGTCCTACGACTTTTTTAGACATGGCTGTTTAACTTTCTTCGGTTCTCTGGACCTGCCAGTATTCAAGTTCGACGGGCGTGTAGCGCCCGAAAATGGAAACGGAAACCTTGAGTTTGCCGCGATTCGGGTCGATCTCCTCGATCTTGCCGTCGAGGTTCATGAAGGGACCGTCGGTGACCTTCACCATCTCGCCCACTTCGTATTCGATCTTCGGTTTCTCCTTGCCCTCGGACTCCTCGACCTGGCTGAGGATGCGCTCGATCTCGCTCTTCTTGAGCGGGACGGGGCGTTCGCCGCCGACGAAATTGATCACGCCCTGCGCCTCGCGGACGAAGTACCAGGGCTTTTGCAGGAGCTTTCCGTCGTCGTCGTAGAGCCGCATTTTGACGAAGACATAGCCCGGGTAAAGCTTGCGGGTCTTGGTCGTCTTTTTGCCGGCTTTGACTTCGGTGACGGTTTCGGAGGGCATCAGGACCTCGAAGACATAGTCGTCCATCTCCTCGATCGAGATGAACTTATCGATGTACTTCTTGGCTTTCTGCTCCTGGTTGGAGAGCGTTTGCACGGCGAACCAATTGGGTCCGGTGACTGTGGTGGATTCCGACATTAGCTAAAAAAGGCGGTGAACGATGCGGCGACCGGTCGACGGTCTAGCGGACCCAGGAAGTCAGGAGTTCGACACCGTTGAGGAGCGAAAAATCCGTCAGCGCGATGAAGGAACCGAGGATGGCGGTCGCGATGAGCACGACGATGGTCGAGTCGCGAAGCTCGGTCTTGCTCGGCCATGACGCTTTTTTGAGCTCGGTCATCATCTCCTTGTAGAAGAGACGAATGCTGCGGAAGGGATTTTTCATGAAAAGACTGGCAGGAGAGGAGGGACTCGAACCCCCAACTTACGGTTTTGGAGACCGTTGCTCTACCAATTGAACTACTCTCCTGTGAACAATGCGGGTGAAATTCTGTTGAAGACAGTGAAGCCGAGGGCCCAATGCAGAGCCCTCGGCGATAAACTGTGAGTAAACCCGGAGGCTTACTTGACGACTTCGGAGATACGGCCCGCCCCGATGGTGCGACCGCCCTCGCGGATGGCGAAGCGCTGGCCGGCTTCCATCGCGATCGGCTTGCCGAGGTCGATCTCGACCGTCAGGTTGTCGCCCGGCATGACCATCTCGACGCCTTCCGGAGTCTTGATGATGCCGGTGACGTCCGCCGTGCCGAAGAAGAACTGCGGGCGGTAGCCGTCGAAGAAGGGCGTGTGGCGTCCGCCTTCGTCCTTGCTCAGGACGTAGAGCTCGGCCTTGGCGGTGGTGTGCGGGGTGATGGAGCCGGGCTTGGCCAGAACCTGACCGCGCTCGATCGCATCCTTATCGATACCGCGGAGCAGCAGGCCGACGTTGTCGCCCGCCATACCCTGGTCGAGTTGCTTGCGGAACATTTCGACACCGGTGACGGTGGTCTTCTGGGTCGCGCCCATGCCGACGATCTCGACTTCTTCGCCGACCTTGACGACGCCCCGCTCGATCCGGCCGGTGGCGACGGTGCCGCGACCGGTGATGGAGAACACGTCTTCGACCGACATGAGGAAGGGCTTGTCGGTTTCGCGGGTCGGCTCGGCGATGTCCTTGTCGATCGCGGCCATCAGGTTACCGATGGCTTCGACGCCTTCCGGCTTGCCGTCGAGGGCGGCGGTGGCGGAACCGCGGACGATGGTGATGTCGTCTCCCGGGTAGTCGTACTTGGAAAGGAGGTCGCGGACTTCCATCTCGACCAGCTCGAGCAGCTCTTCGTCGTCGAGGAGGTCGACCTTGTTCAGCCAGACCACGATGGTCGGCACACCAACCTGACGGGCCAGCAGGATGTGCTCGCGGGTCTGCGGCATGGGGCCGTCGGCAGCGGAAACCACGAGGATCGCACCGTCCATCTGGGCGGCGCCGGTGATCATGTTTTTGACGAAGTCGGCGTGGCCGGGGCAGTCGACGTGCGCGTAGTGACGGTTCTCCGTCTCGTACTCGACGTGGGCCACCGCGATGGTCACGGTCTTGGTCGCGTCACGAACGGTGCCGCCCTTCGCGATGTCCGCGTAGGACTTGAACTGGGCAAGACCCTTGTCCGACTGGACCTTGAGGATCGCAGTCGTCGTGGTGGTTTTACCGTGGTCGATGTGACCGATCGTGCCGACATTCACGTGCGGCTTCGTTCTTTCGAATGTTTCCTTAGCCATGGTTGGTTTGTTTTAGTGTTGAGAGATGATTGGTTGTCTGCGGTAGATGGAGCCCTCGAGCGGGATTGAACCGCCGACCTCGTCCTTACCAAGGACGCGCTCTACCACTGAGCTACAAGGGCGCATGGGAGATCTGAAGAAAAGAGCCGGGCTTCAACGCTCGCAAGCGGGTTGAATTTTGAGAAAGCCCGCGAAAGTGATTCCCGCCCCTAGGTCAGTCAATACTTATTTGAAAAAAAACGGAAGCCGGGAAGGCCTTTTCCGAAGCGCCGCGGGGGCGGGTCCGGAGGCGCTCGGCAAGGGGCTTAGGGAAGCGCTCGCCCCTCCTGCCGGGGGGTGCCCGGGGACGGTTTCAAATTCCCGCGAAGCTCGTCTCCAGGGCGGCGGCGACACGCTCCAGATTGTCCGGATAATCGGCCGCCAGGACGTCGATCTCGACCAGCGGCACGCCCAGGGCCTCGGCCAAGGCGGACGCGGTTTGGCGCCCGAACCCGGGCTGGACGAAGACCGCCCCGATCCGGTCCGCCCTCGCTCGCTCGACCAGCCGGGCGAATTCCGCTTCGTCCGAAGGCGTCGCCGGGTCGGGCACCTCGATCTGCCGGAGGGCGTAACGCCGGGCAAAATGTCCCAGCGATGCATGGTTGATGTAGAACGCCCGGCCCGCGTAGGGCACGAAACGTTTCTGCAAATCCGCGTGAATTTCCTTCAGCAGGGACTCGATCGAAAGGGCGGTGTCCCGGAATTGGAGGGTTTTACGGGGCAGTTCCGAGCTAAGTCCCTGATAGCCGAGCATGGCGAACTCGATCATTTTGACCGGATCCATCCAGAGGTGGGGGTCGTCGAGGTGCATCTCCGGTCGGGTCCGGCCGGGGTCGTAGGCCATGATCGCGCGGGTGTCGACCACTCCGACCCAGGACATGGCGGTCTCCATTTCCGCGAAGAGCGCCTCCTCGAAGGGGACGCCGATCCCATAGACGAGATCCGCGTGGGCGAGGCGCTCCTTCAAGGCACGGTCGGGCCGGAAGGCCTCGGGCGCCACGCCGGGCGGCACCATCACGTCGATCTTCACATCGTCGCCCCCGATCTGCTCCACGAACCAGGTCTGCGGCGGGATCGACACCCAGACCTTGATCCGGGGGTCCGCATCCTTCTCTCCGGCGATCTCCCGCAGGCAGCCGGTCGAGCCGAAGGCGAAGGCGAACAAGAGAAGAACCGGGGCGAGCCGGCGGGCGATGGTCTGGATCGGAAAAGGGCGCATACGGAGAAATCAGGGCGTGTTGACAGCGGTTTCCCGCTTCGGCTCCCGCTTCGGCTCCCTCTTCGCCGGCAGGATTTTGCGAAGAAAAAGGGCCCGGTGGATGGCCGAAGGACCGCGCTCCATTAGAACCGCGCGGTGGGCGGGCGTTCCGTAGCCTTTGTGGAATTCGAAACCGTAGCCGGGGTAGGTCCCGCCCAAGCGGCGCATTTCCAGATCGCGGGTGACTTTCGCCGCAATGCTCGCCATGGCGATTGCGAGCGAGCGGCCGTCGCCCTCGACGATGCCTTCGTGCGCGTAGGGAAAGGGCTTCAGCGGATGGCCGTCCACCACCATGCGGACCGTCCGCCAAGCCTCGGAAAGCGGGCCGGCCGTCCCCGCGCAAGGCAAAGTCCAGCGCTCCCCCGCGCGGCCGGCCAGGCACTCCGCCGCCCGCCGCATGGCGAGCCGGGTCGCGCCCAGGATGTTGTGTTCGGCGATTTCCTCGACCGAGCCGGTCCCGACCTCGAAATCCAAGTGCCCCTCCGCTTGCAATTCTCGAATCAGATCGAACTGCCGCTCCCGGTCCTCCGGCCTCAGTTGCTTGGAGTCGTTGATCAGCCGGCAGCGCCGCCGGACCGAGACCCGCTCGAAAAAACCGCGCTCCAGCACGCAGGCGGCGGCCACCACCGGGCCGGCCAGAGCGCCCCGTCCGGCCTCGTCGATCCCGACCAGCCAGCCCGCGGAACCCAAGATTCTTCTATCGTGTCTCCAAAGACGGGTCATTTCCGGCCACAGATTGGCGCGCGGCCGCCCCGCCTTCAACTGTCTTTCCTTGCTTTTCCTCCTCTTGATCTTCCCGCAGTCCCCCGCTTTAATCTCCGCCGCGCTCGTCAAGCGCTCTCTTCCCGATGCACCCCCGTCCACAGCTCGCCCTTCCCTCGCCCGCCAGGAAAACGACCGGCGAGCCCCGGACGGAGCGTCCCCCGGTCTGGAAGGTGATCGTCCTGAACGATCCGGTCAATTTGATGAGCTACGTGACCATGGTCTTCCGCAGGGTCTTCGGCTTCGACCGGGAAAAGGCGCGCAAGCACATGCTCGAGGTCCACGAACTCGGGCGGAGCGTGCTTTGGACCGGCGAGCGTGAAAAGGCCGAGGCCTACGTCCACACGCTCCAGTCCTGGAAGCTCACCGCCAAACTGGAATCCGATGCCTGAGCTGCGGCTGAAACTCGATCCGCAATTGTTCGAACTGGTCCGCGGACTCTGCCTCCAGGCCTCCGCCAACCTTAAGGCCAACCTACCCCCGACCGAGGACCTCGCGGAGGACGACGAAACCCTGGCCGAAGCCTGGCTGGCCGACCTCCGGGACGGCCAGTCCCGGGAAGCCGCCGCTCTGCTCCAACTTCTCGGAAAGCCCGGCTTCGGTTCCCGGCCGCTCGCCCTCGACGAGACCGCCGCCGAGGAAATCCTCCGGGCCTGCGCGGACATCCGCCTCCGGATCCGCCACGACTGGCTGCGCGACCTCCCCGACGAAGCGCTGGAGCGGGGCGACCTCACCCTGGGCCGGCTCGCCCCCCCGCAGCGCGAGGGAGCGCTCGCCTACATCGTGCTCGCCGCAATCCAGGAAGACCTGATCGCAGGCCTCGATCCGGAGACTTAGGTTCTCGGGGCCGCGAACTCCGGTTTTAAGTTGAGCTCTCCGCACGACCCGGACATCCTCAAGCTTTTTCAATGCTGGAAAACCTGACAGAAAAGCTCGGCAGCGCCCTTCGCCACCTCCGCGGCCAGGGAAAGCTGACCGAGGAAAATATGGAGGAGGCGCTCAAGGAGGTCCGCAAGGCCCTGCTTGCCGCCGACGTGCATTTCAAGGTCGCCCGTGAGTTCGTGGCCCAAGTGAAGGAGAAGTGCGTCGGCCAGGAAGTGCTGAAGTCGGTCACCCCCGGTCAACAGGTCGTCAAGATCATCCACGACGAACTGGTGCGACTCCTTGGAGAAGGCACGACCGAACTGGAGGACAAAAAGCCCCTCCGCGTCATGATGGTCGGCCTGCACGGCTCGGGCAAAACGACCAGCTCCGGCAAGCTGGCGCGCTACCTCGCGAAGAAGCGCGACTACCGCCCCGCCCTCGTCGCCTGCGACGTCTACCGGCCGGCCGCGATCGACCAGCTGGAGACCCTCGCCCGGAACGAGGGCTGCGCCTTCTACGCCGACCGCGCGGAGCAGGACGTCGTCAAGATCGGCCGCCGCGGGCTGGAGGCCGCCAAGCAGGCGGAGGCGAACCTGATCATTTTCGACACCGCCGGCCGCCTCCAGATCGACGAGGGCCTGATCGCCGAGATCAAGCGCCTCAAAGCCGAGGTCCAGCCGGACGAGATCCTCCTCGTCGCCGACGCCGCCCTCGGCCAGGAAGCGGTCAACGTGGCCAAGCACTTCGACGAGGCGGTGGACTGCACCGGCATCATCCTGACCAAGCTCGACGGCGACGCCCGCGGCGGCGCCGCGCTCTCCATGAAGTCGATCTCCGGGCTGCCCATCAAGTTCATGGGACTCGGCGAGAAGCCCGACGAATTCGAAGTCTTCCACCCGGACCGGATGGCTTCGCGCATCCTCGGCATGGGCGACGTGGTGTCCCTCGTGGAAAAGGCGCAGGAGACGATCGACGAGAAGGAAGCCGAGCGCATGGCGGAGAAGATGCGGAAGGCGGACTTCAACCTCGACGACTTCCTGAAGCAGATGCAGCAGGTCAAAAAAATGGGCTCGCTCGGTTCCCTCGTCGGCATGATGCCCGGCATGAACAACGTCGAGATTGGCGACGCGGAGGAGAAGAAGATGGCCCGCACCGAGGCCATCATCCGGTCCATGACCCATCAGGAACGAGCCCAGCCCCGGCTGCTCCGGGGCAGCCGACTGAAGCGGGTGGCCGAGGGCTCGGGAGTCCAAGTGCGGGACGTGAACGCGCTGCTCAAGCAGTTCGGCCAAATGCAGAAAATGATGCGCATGATGCGCGGCGGCAAAGGCCGCAAGATGATGAAGGCGATGCAGGCGAAAATGGGCGACGAAGGCATGTCCGGCCTGCCCGGCATGTAGGGCGGGCTTGAATCCTGCTTGCGCCCCACGCAAATGAACTACGCTTCGAACCGCAACTCCATCGCAGACCATGAGTGCCCCGCTTGACGATATCGATAAAATCCTCGTCGACGAAGCGTCGATCAAACGGCGCTTGAAAGAGCTGGGCGACCAAATCACCGAGGATTATCGGGACCGCGAACTCGCGGTCATCGCCATCATCAACGGCGCCGTGATCTTCGTGGCCGACCTGATCCGGGAGATCGGGCGCCCCGTCCAGCTCGATTGCATCCGCGTCTCCAGCTACCGCGACGAAACCCATCCCGTTCGGAAACCCGAAATCATCGACCGCATCCGCCTCGACCTCCAAGGCGTGGACGTCCTGCTGATCGACGACATCCTCGACACCGGCAACACGCTCTCGAAAGTGGCCCGCCTGGTCGAAGACATGGACCCGGCGAGCTTGAAAACCTGCGTGCTGCTGGACAAGCAGACTCCCCGGACGGTCGACTTCGAGGCCGACTACGTGGGCTTCGAGATTCCGGACGAATTCGTCGTCGGCTACGGCCTCGACTTCGCCGAACGCTACCGGCAGCTCCCCTGCATCGGCGTCCTCAAGCCCGAGTTGCAGAACCCGCCGGAGTGGGCCTGAAGCAGCCCGTGAGCCCCCGACCGTGGCGTGCGAGCTCGCTCGCGCCCCCCGTGGATGGAACCCCGCGGAATAAGATTCTCCGCCGACGCCCCCGGACCGCCCCCAGGCTTCAACGCCCCGATCAGCCCGGACGGCCCCCAAAAAAGCCCCCGACCGTCTGGAAGGGGGCTTTTGCTGAAAAAAATGCCTCGGCTCAGGCCACGCGCTCGACGATCAGTTCCGGCGGATTCGGACGCTTGGGAGCGAGCCGGTAGGCGGTCTTCAGGAATTCGAGCGCCTCGTCCATCTTCGACTCGTCGTTGTAGTGGATCATCATGAGCGGCTCGCCCTGCTTGACCTGGGTGCCGACCTTCTTGATTTCCGATACGCCGACCGCGGGATCGTACTTGCCGTTCTTGTAAAGCGCCAGTTTCTGGACTCCCTCGGCGATCATTCCCGCGTTGATGGTGTGGACGTAGCCGCGCTTGGGTGCGGGGAGCTTCCGGATGTGCTTGGCCGTCGGGAACTTCTCGGGATCGTCGATCACCGACGTGTCGCCCCCCTGGGCCTCGACCATTTCCTTGAATTTCTCCAGAGCGGAGCCGTCCTTGAGGTGACGTTGGACGGTCTGCTTGGCCGAAAGCGTCGAGCCCGCCACGCCCGCGAGGCGGACGATCTCCATGCCGAGCTTGAGCACGAGCTCCTTCAAGTCCTCGGGCCCCTCGCCCTTCAGAAGCTGGATCGCTTCCTTGATTTCGAGCGCGGTGCCGACGGTGTCTCCCAGCGGCTGATTCATGTCCGTGACGAGGGCCACGCAGCGGCGCTTCATCGAGCGGCCCACGCGGGTGATCGAGCGGGCCAGTTGCTTCGCCTGCTCGACGTCCTTCACGAAGGAACCGTTGCCCCACTTCACGTCGACCACCAAGCCTTCGGCGCCCTCGGCCAGCTTGCGGCTGAGGACCGATCCGGTGATCAGCGGGAGGCTTGGAATCGTTCCGGTCTGCTGGCGCAACTTGTAGAGCATCGCATCCACCGGGGCGATCTCCTCGTCCTGCTTGATGAAGGTGCAGCCGACTTTCTTGAGCTGCGCCTTGAAGCCCTTGAGATCGAGGACCGGGTTGAACTTCGGAATCGCCGAAAGCTTGTCGAGGTTGCTGATCACATGCTCCTCGTCCACCCCGTTCATCGTCGGCATGACCACGCCGCAGGCGGCCGCAAGCGGACCGAGCACGAGCGTCGTCTTGTCGCCCACGCCGCCGGTCGAGTACTTGTCGATCTTCGGCCGGGCGATGCCGGTCAGATCGACGACTTCGCCCGAGAGCATCATCTCCTCCGCGAAGATCGCCGTCTCTTGGGCCGACATGCCCTGGAAAAAGACCGCCATAGCAAGCGCAGCTTGTTGATATTCAGGAATTTCCTCGTCCAGTATGGAGTCGACGATGTAGCGGATTTCCTCGTCGGTAAACTCGCCGCCATCGCGCTTCTTTTCCACCAAGTAGCTGTAAGAAGGCTTGATGAATTTTCGTGCACTAATGATCTTTTTTCTCATTCGCGTGGTGTTTATAAATTGCCCCTAAAACTGCCGAATTGGCATAAACCTTTATGCATTAGGTTATTAAGGCCCGATGTCGAGCCAAAAGTGACCTGATCGTAAAAATAGTAACACAATTCAGCCTGCATCGCGGGTCTATTAGAAGACGCGGGGGCGCGCGCCGCACAAGACGAAGCTTGACCCCGGACGCGCGGACTTTTGCTTCGCCGGATGCAGGTCTGGTTCAATCCTTCCCAAGGCATCGAAAGCGCTCTCAAAGCCGTCGCCGTGGAGACCGAGGGCTTCGGCCCCGATTTCGAGGCGGGGGTACGTCCGGCCGATCCCCGGTTCGGCGACTTCCAAGCCAACGGCGTGCTCGGCCACGCCAAGCGTCTCGGCGCCAATCCCCGGGAACTGGGCCAGCGGCTGATCGATGCCGCCCTCGCTTCGGGACGCTTCGACCCGGAGCGGATCGAGCTCTCGCTCGCCGGCCCCGGCTTCATCAATTTCAAGCTGACCCCCGCCTTCCTCTGGCAGTGGCTCGGCCGCTTCTCGACGGCGGAGGACTACCGCTCCGGCGCGAAGGAGCTCAAAGCAGGCCGCAAGGTCGTCATCGACTACCCCAGCGCCAACACCGCCAAGCAGGCCCATATCGGTCACCTCCGCCCCATGGTGATCGGCGAGGCGATCGCCCGGCTGCTTGATTTCTGCGGGGCCGACACGGTCCGCGACAACCACATCGGCGACTGGGGAACGAACTTCGGCACCCTCATCATGAAGATCAAGCTCGACGGGATCGACCTGTCGGCCCTCGAAGGCAATGCGCTCGCCACCCTCGACCGGCTTTACAAGGAAGGCAGCGCCCTCGAGCAGCAGGACCCCGCGATCCGCGATCGCTCCCGCGCGGAGCTCGTCAAGCTGCAGCAGGGCGACCCGGAGAATACCGCGCTTTGGCGGCGGATCGTGGATGTTTCCAATGAGGCCTTCGAGCGCCTCTTCGCCCGGATGGGCGTCCGCGTCGACCTCACCCTCGGAGAGTCCTTCTACCGCGACAAGGTCGAGCGCATCTACCGCGAGCTGACCGAAATCGGCCTCGCCGAGGAGAGCGACGGTGCCCTCGTGGTCTGGCACGACGAGGTGAAGAAGTTCGCCCGCGACAACGAACGCCCCTATCCCTTCAACATCCGCAAACAGGACGGCGCCTCCAACTACGCGACGACCGATCTCGCCACGGTTCTTTACCGGGTGGAGGAGTTCGGGGCCGACGAGCTCGTCTACCTGACCGACGCCCGCCAACAGGACCATTTCCAGCAACTCTTCCTGACCGTCGAAAAATGGTTCAAGGCGAAGGGCTATCCGATCCCCGAGATGCGCCACGTCTGGTGGGGCACCATCCTCGGTCCCGACAAGAAGCCCTTCAAGACCAAGTCGGGCGAGACCGTCAAGCTGCAGGCCCTGCTCGATGAAGCCCGCGAGCGCGCCTTCGCGGTCGTCAGCGAGAAGAACCCCGAGCTGGACGGGGCCGAGCGCTCGGCGATCGCCGAAGCCGTCGGAATCGGGGCGCTCAAGTACGCCGACCTCTCCTCCAACCGGACCCAGGACTACCTGTTCGACTGGGATCGTATGCTCGCTTTCGAGGGCAACACCGCGCCCTACCTGCTCTATGCCGTGGCCCGCATCAATAGTATCTTCCGAAAGGCGGAAACCGACCCGGAGGCGGCGATCGAAGGCGCCAGCCCGCTCCAGACCGAGACGGAGTTGGCGCTCGCGCGGAAGCTTCTCGGCTTCGTCAACGCGCTGGAGCTGACCCTCAACGACCTGCGCCCCCACTTCCTCTGCACCTACCTCTTCGAGCTCGCCAGCACCTACAGCAGCTTCAACAACGCCGACCGGGTGCTGGTCGAGGAGGCCGACGTCAAAGCCCGCCGCCTGCTCCTCTGCGCACGCACCCGGACCGTCTTGAAAACCGGTCTCGACCTCCTCGGCATCACGCCCCTGGAGCGGATGTGAGCGGCGGCTCGGTCGCCGGGCGTTCCGGCCGAAGCGCCGCGCTTCCGACGTCCGCGCTTCGCGAGGGACCCTACCGCCGGATGCGGAGGGTTCCCCCCTCAGTCACGGTGGGGATGCTCGCCCTGAAATCGATGAATTGTGAACGAAACGTTAGAGATTCGTAAATTCCGTTATAACCTTTGGATTTTGGCTTGCGGGAAAAAGCCTTCGGGAAAACCGTAAGGAATGAGCTTCGATCCGAAAAAGCTTCCGCCTCCCAAGCGCAAGGACGACCGCGCCCTGAACCTCAAATACAAGCTGGCCCGCGACGGGGTCGCGCAAGCCAAGGAACGAATCGAAGCCTCGCTGGAGAATGTTCGAGCCAGCCTCGACGGTTCCGGTGCCGATTCCGCTGCGATCCGCGCTCTGGAGGAAAATCTGGTCCTTCGCGAGGCGCGGCTGAGTGCCGAGCGGCGCCGTTTGCGAGAGAAGGAGCTCAATCTGGCGGCCAAAGAAAAGGAACTGGCGGTCCTCGAGGATAATCTCAAGCACCAGAAGCGCCTCCTGGACGAGCGGGAAGCCTACGTCGCCCGTTGCGAAAACGAAATCGTCTCGACCACCATGCAGCTCGAAGAACGGGCGGCCCGGATCGATCAGGACGAAGACGACCGCGATTGCGCCGTCCGCGCCGTCGGCGCCTGAACTGCGGGGCGGAGCGATTTCAGGGAATCTCCCAGCGGTAGTGCAGCGAAGAGAGCTTTTCGCAGCCTTCGGCCGTCACCCGGACCACGTCTTCGATCCGGCAGCCTCCGATATCGGGATAATAAAGGCCGGGCTCGATCGTGACCACCTGGCCCGTTCGCAAGCGTCCCGCCCCCGGCGAGACCCGGGGCGGTTCGTGGATCTCCAGACCGAGGCCGTGCCCGGTCGAGTGGATGAAGCCGACGAACGCGTCGCCCCGGCGCTCGGTGGCGTAGCCGGCCTCCTCGAAGACCGCGTTGGCGGCCGCGTGCACCGTCGATCCGGCCACGCCCGCCTTGACCTTCCTGATCGCGGCACGCTGAGCCGCCCCGACCGCACGGACCAGCGAGCGCTGGACCTCCGAGGCGCGCCCTTTGAGAAAGGTGCGCGTGAGGTCCCCGTGGTAGCCGGTCGCCTGGACCCGCGGAAAGACGTCGACGATGATCAGTTCGTTCGGGCGCAGGGGCCCGTGGCCGATCTCGTGCGGATCGCAGGCCTGCCGCCCGCCCGCCACGATGGTCTGCCGGGCGACCGCCCCGCGCTCGAGGCAGGCGCGGTCCACCACCGCCCGGAGGCGCTCGGAGGTCAGCGGCCGTCCCTCGTAGAACAGGCGGGACCCCTTGATGCGGGCCGCCCGCAGGACCGCTTCGGCCGCACGGATGCCGGCGGCACTGGCCGCATTGCCCGCCCGGATCGCGGCCGCTTCGTCCGCCGTCTTGCGGGCGCGGGCGGGAAAGAATTCCGCCTCTTCCACCCGAAGCTCAAGCCCCGCCGCGCGGAGCCGGGCGTAGAGCCCCGCCGGAAAGTCGGCCGGCACCACCACCCGCGCGGCCTTCTCCCGCTTCGCGAAAAAGCGGATCAGGGCGGAGGGATCGACGGACTTGGCCTCGATCTTCAAATGCTTCGCCGCCTCCTCCTTGGCGGCATCGAGCTCCAGAACCTCGTCGAAGCGCGAGTTCGCCTTCACCCGTCCGTATTCCAGCCGGTTGACCACCGCCAGCTTGCGGCGTCCGGAAAGGACCGACAAAAACGGATCGGGAACGAATACCCCGGCGAGGTAGAGCACGTCGGCGGATTGCTCGGAAGAGGCGAAGAGGCAGCGGATCTCGGAGGATTTTCTTTTCATGCAGGCCCTGCGCGTTATGTCTGTTTTCCGAATCACCGCAAGCCGCCAAGGCGAGCTCCCCGCCCCCTCCGTCCATGTCCTCGCTCCGTCTCCTCTTCACGCTGCCCCTGGCCCTGCTCTTTCTCGGCGCGGCCTGCTCGCCGCCGGGCCCTGCGGCAGACGCCACCAAGGGGCCGGATCATTACTTCCCGATCGCGCTCGGCGACCAGCCCCTGAAGCTGCAGCTCGCTTTGAGCGACGCCGAACAGGAACGCGGCCTGATGTTTCGCGATCCCCTGCCGGAGCGCCACGGGATGCTCTTCGTGTTCAGGGCTCCCGGGCCCCGCGCCTTCTGGATGCGCAATACGAAAATCCCCCTCGACCTCGGCTACTTCGATCCGGAGGGACGCCTGCTGGAAACCCACGCCCTCTATCCCTTCGACGAAACCAGCGTGCCCTCGCGCAGCCGGAACATCCAGTTCGTCCTGGAAATGAACCAAGGCGCTTTCCGCGACCTGGGAATCCGTCCGGGCTCGCGGCTTTCGCTCGACGAGGTGGCCGCGGCGATCGAGGCCCGCGGACTTTCATCCGAGCGATACGGCCTGCGCTAAGACCGCCCCCGGACCCACCGACCTCCACGCCGTGACTTCGAAATCAGGAAAAGCCCACTCCCGCCGGTCCGACTGGCCTCACTTCGAGATCGAGGCCCGGTCGAAGCGCCCGGGCTTCTGGACCCTTGCTTCCTTGGTCCTGCTTCCCCTGCTCGCCTACGCGGCCATGTTCGGCAACCCGCTCCTCTGGACCGATTATGATGCGGTCGAGCGGACGCCCTTCCGTCAGATGGACCGGTGGACCGAGGCCTGGTCGGTCGAATCCATGCGCGCCTACGATCCTTTAACACTCAGCAGTTATTTCGCGGAGGCGGCCCTGCCCGTCACCACCGCCTACGTCCACCGCGCTCTCAATCTCGCCCTGCATATCGGCGCGGTGCTGCTCTTCTTCGCGCTACTTCGTACTTTGCGGGCTCCCGGCGCCTACCTCGCCGCGCTCGCCTTCGCGCTCCATCCCGCTGTCGTCCAGCCGGTCTTCTGGCCCGGCTACCGGTCGGAACTGCTCGCCACCGCGCTGATACTGCTGACCCTCTTGCTCGCCTTTCAAAATCGGGGAAACGCCCGCTACGGGCTTTCCCTCGCGGTCGCCTTTTTCGCCGGCATCCTTCACCCGGCCGCTCTCCTGATTCCCATCCTCATCGCGCTCGGGGTGCTTTACCGCGAGAAGCATCCCGCGCTGCCCGACTTCAACCACGTCTTGCCCTACGCCTGTATCGCGCTCTTCGCCGGCGTTTGGACCAGCGCCGGCACCGGGGTCGAAGCTGCGGACCTCGATACCATGGCGCGGCTCAACAATGTCGGCGAAAACCTCGTTTTCTTCTTCGGGCAAACCGTCCTTCCGCTGAACCTCGCGCTCTTCCACCCCTATGCCCACGGTTCGAGCTACCAAGTCGGGGCCAACCTGAGCCTGCTGCCTTTCGTCATCTTTATCCCCTTCTTCGTCCTCGCCTTCCTCCGCTTTCGGAAGTTCTGGAGCCGTTCTCTCCTCTTCGGCGTCGTCGCGTTCCTCGTTCTCGGCACTTACGCCGCCATGCAACCGGGCCGTTTTCTCGACGGACGGCTGGCATTCGAAACCTCCGCCCTCTATCTCGCGCTGCCGGCCGCCCTCGCCCTCGTCATCTGCCACCTCGCGGGCTTCGTAAAATACCTCGCCCGTCCCGCCAAGCCGCTCTGGCTCGGCCTCGCCTCCCTCGCCATGGTCCTCGCCTTCACCCTCACCGCTTCTTTCGCCGCGGCCCTCGGAGACCCGCTCCGCATGTGGCAGACGGTCGAGGAGGCTTGGCCCGACTCATGGATCCCGAAGGCCGCCATTGTCGACTATGCGGCCGCCAACGACTTGCAAGTCTACTCCGCGGAGCAGCTGGCCACTACCCTCGAGGCCATCCTGGAACAGAGCCCGGAACGCCACGACCTACGCAAGATGCTCGCCCGCACCTACGAGGACCTCGGCCAGAACAACAACGCCAACCGCGAATACAAACGGATCCTCCGCGAAACCGAGCCGGGCGACGATTTCCTGGAGGAGGCCGCGCGCTTCTTCGAGAAGGTCGGAATGTCCTGGGACGCGCAGAACGCCCGCGCCCGAATTCAAAACCGGAGTTGAGTCCTTCCCCGAAAAGCTTAGCCCTACACAGCATGAACCAGCAAAAGAAACCCGGCCTCGGCACCCTCGCACTCCACGCAGGGCAAACGCCCGACCCCTCCACCGGCTCCCGCGCCGTTCCCATCTACCAAACCACCAGCTACAATTTCCGCGATTCGGAACACGCCGCGAAACTCTTCGCCCTCGAAGAACTCGGCAATATCTACACGCGGATCATGAACCCCACCACCGACGTGCTCGAAAAGCGCGTCGCCGCCCTGGAGGGGGGCACCGCCGCCCTCGCCCACGCCAGCGGCCAGGCCGCCATCACCAGTTCGATCCTCAACCTGGCCGGCGCCGGCGACAATATCGTCTCCTCCGCCCAGCTCTACGGCGGCACCTACACGCTTTTCAAATACACCCTTCCGAAACTCGGCATCGAGGTGCGCTTCGCCGACGCCGAGGACCCCTCGACCTTCGAGCCGCTGATCGACGACCGCACCAAAGCCATCTACGGCGATACCGTCGGCAATCCCCGCCTGAACATCTTTCCCTTCGAGGAAGTCGCCGCAGTCTGCAAGAGGCATCACCTGCCCCTCGTCATCGACAGCACGGTCGCCTCGCCGGCCCTCTGCCGCCCCTTGGAGCACGGCGCCAATATCGTCATCCATAGTCTCACCAAATTCATCGGCGGCCATGGGACGAGCATCGGCGGCATCGTCGTGGACGGCGGTAATTTCGACTGGGCGAGCGGTCGCTTCCCCGGCTTCACCGCGCCGGACGAAAGTTACCACGGTCTCGTCCACTGGGACGTCTTCAAGGCCTTCCAACCGGCCGGCGGGGCGAATATCGCCTTTGCCATGAAGATGCGCCTGCAGTGGCTCCGGGATACCGGAAACTGCGCCGCGCCCTTCAACTCCTTCCTTCACCTCCAAGGCCTCGAAACCCTCCACCTGCGAATGGAGCGGCACTGCGCCAATGCGCTCGAGGTCGCCCGCTTCCTGCAGGATCATCCGGAGGTCGGCTGGGTCAATTATCCGGGCCTCGAGGACAACGCGCACCACGGCGCCGCCGCCAAATACTTCGACAAGGGCCGCTACGGCGCGCTCGTCGGCTTCGGCTTGAAGGGCGGCCTGAAGGCGGGCGCCAAGTTCATCGACAACCTCAAGCTGTTCAGCCACCTCGCGAATATCGGCGACGCGAAGTCCCTCGCCATCCATCCCGCGACCACCACCCACCAGCAGCTCAACGAGGAGCAGCAGATGTCGACCGGGGTGACTCCCGACTTCGTTCGCCTCTCCGTCGGAATCGAAGATATCGAGGACCTCCTCGCAGACCTCGACCAAGCCTTGAAAGCATAACGCCCCGGATAATCGCCCGGCCGCCGGAAGCGCGGCGAGGCGGGATTTCTCGATCCCAATCCGCCCCCTTGCCGGTTATCCTTTCTTCCGCGGTTTGTCTTGCCGGGAAGGAGCGCGACTCAGGGCATGACCGGAAAGACCGCCGGGTAAATGCCGATCAGCACCGTCGCCAGCACGATCGCCCCGAGGAAGATCCGGTCGGCCGCCGTATCGTGGCGCGGCGCTTCCTGCACCACCTCGTCGGAAGACTGGCTGAAGAAGGCCTCGCGGATCCACCCGAAGTAATAATAGATCGAGATCGCGACGCCGACGATGGAGATGCCCAGCAGGCCGTAAAGTCCCGCTTGGTAAGCCGCGACAAAGATAAAAAGCTTACCGATGAAGCCGCCCAGCGGAGGAATTCCCGCGAGGGAGCCGAGCCCGACCACCAACACGCCGCCCAAAAACGGCCGCTTCTTTGAAAAATTCGCGTAGTCCTCGAACTCTTGGTCCGCGTCATCGGAACCCGCAACGATGCCCATCACCCCGAACACGGCGAACGATGCGAGCAGGTAGGTGACGAGGTAGAATATCACGGCGTAGATCGCCCAGGGCACGTGGAAGCAGGCGACCACCCCCACCAACAAGTAGCCGGCGTGGGCGATGCCGGAAAGCCCCATCAGCCGCTTCACATTCCGCTGCGTGACCGCCGCGATATTGCCGAAAAGAATCGTGGCGGCTGCGATGAAGGAGAGAAACGGGATCAGGATGCCGCTCAGCCCGAGGAAAGGTCCCGTCACCAGTTGCATCAGCACGATGAAGCCCGCCGCCTTGGAGGCCACCGCCAAGTAGGCGGTCACCGGAGTCGGTGCGCCCTGGTAAACATCGGGCACCCAGATCTGAAAGGGCACCGCGCCGATCTTGAAACACAGCCCGGCCACCACCAGCAAGGCCCCGATCTTCACGATCAGGTTGTCCGGATTCAGCATGATGAAGGTCATCAAGTCCCGGTAGTTCAAGGCGTCCTTGCTCGAACCCATCAGCTCCGGGTTGCCCGCGATCCCGTAGAGGAGGACTATCCCAAAGAGCAGGATCGCGGAACTCATCGCCCCGAGGATCAAGTACTTCAGGCCGCTCTCGAGGGAAAGCGCGCTGGTCCGGCAGTAGGCCACGAGCACGTAGAAGCCCACCGTCACCGTTTCCAGTGCCACGAAGAGCATGATGAAATTGCTGCTCTGCACCAGCAGCATGAGCCCGGCCGCGATCAGGATGACGAGATGGTAAAATTCGGTCTTCGCCAGCGATTGCTTCGAAAGGTAGATGTGGCCCAGGTAGCAGACGAAGATCGAGCTCGCCAGGAAGAAAGCGCGCATGATCTGGGTGATGTCGCTCTGGTAGATCAGCCCGCTGAAGATCGACTGCTCTTGGAAGCCGAAGAGACTCGAAGCCGTCCAGGTCACCGCCAGCACGAAGACTTGGCCCCAGATCGCGAGCCGCGGAATCAGCGACTGCTTCGACGGCGGCAGGACCATTTCGGCCCCCAGTAGCCCCAGCGCCAGAATCGCCAGCATGATCTCCGGCATGATCAAGGCCCAGTCGTTGGTCGCGGTGTAGCCGCGCAAAAATTCAGCAAGCAACTCGTTCATCAGTGAGCGGTCTCCTTCTCAAGCTCGTCCGCGGCGGGCAGGTCGGCTACCTTGTAAACCGGAAGGCTGTCGCCCTCGGGATAAATCCGGGCCAGTTCGCGGTTCGCGTGGTCCGATAAGATACGGGGGAACAAACCGATCAGGACCAGCGCCACCACCAGCACGACGGCCGGCAGCTTTTCAAATCCCTTCAAGTCCTGGATCGACTCGTCCTTGATGCGGGCCGCGAAGGCCTCGCTCGGCGGACCGAAGAAAATACGGGAGACCGCACGCAGGCCGTAGACCGCCGAAATCACTATCCCCAGCGCCGCGGGAGCGACGATCCAGCGGGTCTTTTCGGTTTCCGCCAAGGCGGCGAAGATCGTAAACTCGCCCCAGAAATTTCCGAAGCCCGGCAGCCCGATACTGGCCATCGTGGCGGCGACGAAAAAGGCCGCCAAGACCGGCGTCCGAGTCGCCAAGCCTCCCATCGACTGCAGGTCGAAGGTTTGGCTCCGGTGGTAGATGCAAGTCGCGAGCATGAAGAGAAGCGCCACCGAGAGCCCGTGCGCGACCATCATGAGAATCGCTCCGCCCACCCCGATCACCGAAAAGGTCGCGATCCCGAGGAATGCGTAGCCCATGTGCATGACCGAACTGTAGCCAATCATCATCTTGAGGTCGCGCTGCGCCAGAGTGACGAGGCCGATCAGGATGATATTGCCGAGGGCCAACCAGACGATCCAGGGGAACCAGTGCGCCAGTCCCTCGGGCAGAAGCGGCGCGCCGATCTGCAGGAGGCCGTAGAGTCCGAATTTTTTCAATACCCCCGCGTGCAGCATGGCGGCACCGGAGGGGGCCACCGCGTAACCTTTCGGCGCCCAGCTGTGAAAGGGGAAAAGCGAGACCAGAATCCCGAAACCGAAGAGCAGCAGCGCGAACAGGTTGCTCTGCACCGTCTCCGAAAGGGGCTGCGCCGCCAGATAGTCCCGCAGCACCGGGAGGGAAAAGGACTCCGCCCCGCTTTGCACGTAGAGCGCGATCAGGCCGAGCAGGGAAAGCAGCGCGCCCAGCGTGAGGTAAATGGTCATTTCGATCGCCGCTCCCTTCCGGCCGACCCCGCCCCAGATGCCGATCATGATAAAGGTCGGGATCAGCGCGAACTCGTGAAAAAAGTAGAAGAAGAAAACGTCGACCGAAGCGAAGGTCCCCATCAGGCCGCCCTGCATGAAAAGAAGCAGCGCCAGATAAAGGTGGAGGCGCTCGGCCTTCGAATACATCGCGTAGAGGCCCGCCGCGAAGCCGACCACGCCCGCCAAAAGAAACAGCGGCATGGAGATCCCGTTCAGGCCCAGATGCAGGTAGATCCCGATCGACTCGAGCCCGGTCGGCAGGCGCAATTCGAAGTTGTACGCCCCGGATAGCGAGGGCTCGAACAGGCAGTAAAGCATCAGCGCGATGATCAGGGGCCAACCGAAGCCGAACGCGCCGACGGCCCGAAGCGAGGAGACCTTCATCTGCGCTCCGAACAAGAGCACCGCCCCGGCCAACAAGGGGGCCAGTATCGCGACGAGAAGAAAAATCGAGGAAGTGTCGGGTGTACCCATGTCCGCTTAAAACTTGTCGAAGAATCCGGCCGCCACCGCCCAGAAAAGCAGCAGGCCCGCGAGGAACCAATAGACGTAGCCGTGAATGCTGCCGACGTGCAGCGAGCGCGCGCACATGCCGACCAAGCCCACGATTCCGGCACTGCCGCGCACCAGCACGCCCTTCACCAGGAAAACATCGAGGAAGCTCAGCAGCTCGGCGAAGCGTTGCTGCACCTTGGCCACGTAGAAATTGTAAACTTCGTCAAACCAGAGCCGCGCCTTCAGGAAACCGTAGACCGGCGCCGCCCGGCGGGCCAAGCGGTCTTCTTTGGCTCCGGCCCCGTAAAAGAGAAGCGAGCCCGCCAGTCCCAGCACCCAGGCGACGGATCCGACGATCAACACCGTCTTGTGCATTGCTTTGTATCCGTCGGCTTGGTGGAGCGCCTCCACCTCGCTTCGAATCAGTCCGCCCACCTGCTCGGGCCAGAACGCAAGCCAACCTCCGGCCACCGACAGCACGGCGAGAACGATAAGCGGGGCCAGCATGGTCGGTCCGCTCTCCTTCGCGTGCGAAGCGGCATCGGACTTGGGGGTGCCCAGGAAGGCCACCCAGAAGAGGCGCCCCATGTAGCCGGCCGTCAAGAAGGCGCCGGTCGAAAGCAGGACGAAAAGCGGCGTGCTGCCCAAACCGGCCGCGATCAGGATGTTGTCCTTCGAGTAGAAACCGGCCAAGCCATAGACCCCGCAGAGCGCCAGGGTTCCGATCAGGAAGGTCAGCGCGGTGAGCGGCATCTTCTTCAACAAACCGCCCATCTTGAAGATGTCCTGCTCGTGGTGGCAGCCGTGGATGACCGAACCGGCGGCTAGGAAGAGCAGGGCCTTGAAGAAGGCGTGCGTGATCAGGTGGAAGAGCGCCACGCCCGGATAGACCAAGCCGAAGGCGGCCGCCATGTAGCCGAGCTGCGAGAGGGTCGAATAGGCCAGAATTCTTTTGATGTCGTTCTGACCGAAGGCGCAAAAGCCCGCGTAAAGTGCGACCGCCGTGCCCAGAATCGCAATGAACTCGAGAACCCCGGGCGTGAAAAGGAAGTCGATCCGGATCAGGAAATAGACGCCCGCCGCCACCATGGTCGCCGCGTGGATCAGGGCCGAAACCGGAGTCGGGCCGGCCATCGCGTCCGGCAGCCAGACGTGCAGGGGAAACTGCGCCGATTTTCCGATGAAGCCGCACATGAGCAGCGCCGCGATCAACCAGTTCACACTGTCAGGATGCTCGCCGACGATCGCGGCCATCGACGAAAGCTCCGTGGTGCCGAAATGCCAGTAGGCGAAAACGATACCCACGAGAAAACCGAGGTCCCCGATCCGGTTGACGATGAAAGCCTTCTTCGAAGCCGCCGCCGCTTCCTCCGTGTCCAGATAATGCCCGATCAGCATGTACGAGCTGAAGCCGACCAGCTCCCAGAAGACGAAAATCATGATCAGGTTGTCCGCCAGCACGATCCCGAGCATCGAAAACATGAATATCGACAGCCCTCCGAAGAATCGGCCCTTGCCCGGATCGGTCGCCATATAGCCGAGACTGAACACGTGGATCAAAAGCCCGACGAAGGCCACCATCGCGAGCATCGTCGCGGCGACCCCGTCGAAATAGAAACCCATGTCGACGGAAAACTCACCCAGCTGCATCCAGTTCCAGGAAGCGGTCACCGCTTCGGTGCCCGCGCCGCGAATCGCGACGAGCGTGAAGGCGGCGATCCCCGCAGCCGCGAGGACCGACAATCCGGCTGCCAGCCCTCCGCGACGACGCCCGAAAAGCAGGATCAGGAAGGCGGCCAGCAAAGGGGCCAGCAAGGTGGCGGTGAGCGATTGCGTGACGGTCATGGCTAACGGCTCAAAGCGTTCAATTGATCGACCATCACCGTTTGCCGGCGACGGAAGAGGGCCACGATGATCGCCAGGCCGACCGCCACCTCGGCCGCCGCCACCGTGATGATGAAAAAGACGAATAAGTTACCGTCCATCGTTCCGTTGTAGCGGGAAAAGGCGATCAGGGCCAAGTTCACCGCGTTCAACATCAACTCGAGGGACATGTAGATGACGAGCGTATTCCGGCGCAGCAGAACACCGAGCATACCGATCGCAAAAAGCATCCCGGCGACGATGAGAAAGGCGTTCAATCCGACAGTCATGAGTCCTGATTCTCCTTCGGTTTCTTGGAAACGACAATCACTCCGATCATCGCCGCGAGGAGGAGGAAGCCCGTCACTTGGAAGGGAAGCATGTATTTGGTGAAGAGGCTGTAGCCGAAGGATTTCGAGGAGGTCGTGAAAACCAAGCCGTCCTCCGATCCGCTCGGATTCTCAGGGACCGGAAGCAGGGCCGGTTCGGGGAGATGCGCGCCGGAAAAAGCCTGGCAGACCAAAACTACCATCAGGGCAAACCCGACTACCGACGCGCCGATCGTCAGCTTTTCCCGCGAAAAAGTCCCCACATCGTCTTTCTCCACGTCCAACAGCATGATAATGAAGAGGAAAAGGACCATCACCGCGCCCGCATAGACGAGGATCTGAAGGATCGCGAGGAAGTAAGCCTCCAGTAAAACGAACATTGCCGCCGTCCCGACAAAGGCCACGATCATGCACATCGCCCCGTTCACGGCGTTCGGGCTCAGCACCATCAAAAGCGCTGAAACCAGCGTAATCGCTGCGAAAAAATAGAAGAGGAAGTCGAGCATTGCTTTCTTACAAAGCGAAGCAGGAAAGTGCGTTCGCCAAACCGCTGCAACATGTAAATGCAGGTTCCAAGCCCAAGCAGCGGCAAAACCGGGAAGTCCCCGGGGGAGCCTCTTCACGGCTTTTCAAGACCCCTGCTTCAGCGGCCCGGCTCTTAGCCGAAGACCCTACTGCGCAGCCCGCGGACGACGGCCAGGTCGCCCCAGTCGGCGCCCTTGAGCGCGCGGGGCCTGGGCGGGCGCTTGCGGGCGCGGTCGGCCGACCAGTCCGCGGCGAAGCCCCCGACGAACTCCCGCGTCCCGAGGACCGCCCCGTCCGTGAAGTAGCGCACCCGGCAGCGCAGCGCAGCCGCCTTCGGCAGCGCCCCGTCCTCCCGTTCCAACACCTTCAAGGCCGCCTCCCGGTCGATCGACTCGTCGGCCGCGCCCGCCGCGAAGATCAGACGCCGGTGCCGCTCCAGCGCCTCCCCCGCCCCCACCGGACGGACCGACCCGTCACCGTAGCCCGCCCAGACACGCCGCAGCCCCTCCCGAGCCCGGGCACGCCCCGCCACCGCCTCCGCGTAGCCGCAGAAGCGGTAGTCCTTCGGGTCCTTCGCCAGGCCCGCGCGCACCCCGTTCAGGTCGATGTAGGCCGCCATGGTCTGCAAGGGATTGCCCCGGCCCTCCACCAGCACGCTCTTGAACCGCTCCGACCAGAGCGTCCCGTAGCGCCCACGGCTCCGGTTGTACCAGACCGAAAAGCGCTGCTTGAGCGTCTTCATGAACTCCGAGACGTCCCCCATCCGCGCCAGAAGACGCCGCCGGAAAGCCTCCGCCTCCGGCCCGCCCGCCTCCAGCTCCTTTTCCAACGCGTCCGCGTCCCCCGGCGCGTAGGCGGTCGGCTCCGGATACAGCGCCCGGTAGCGACGCATCAGCTCCCCGTCCGGCACCTCCCCCCGCTCCGGAACCCGCACCAGCACGTGGAAGTGGTTCGACATCACCGCGTAGGTCAGCACCTCCACCCCCGAAAAATCCGCCACCCGCCAGATCATCTTCCGCAAAACCTCCTTCTCCCGGTCCCCGAACAGCCGCTCCCCGTTCACCGTCCGCGTCATGCAGTGGTACGCCGCCTCCCCTTCCCTCACCTTGATCCGACGATG
>Ga0208623_100366_pt1 | contig 34083 bp, 26 predicted proteins | sample HotLakConsUCCL28_FD_184737 | JGI IMG/M metagenome (GOLD analysis project Ga0208623, IMG submission 184737) | Hypersaline microbial mat communities from Hot Lake, Washington, USA - Hot Lake Consortium UCC-L28 (SPAdes) (version 2) ...
CGCTCGCCTGCAATTCGGCAAGGAAGGCGAGCGCCTCCTCGGGCGCGATGCGATAATCATGCATCACCCGCAGCGGATAATTCCGCAGCGCCATGTGCGCCTGGGCGAGAGCACGCCAGGTGCCGCCGACGGCATAGAAGGGGCGCCCGGTCAGGGATGAGAGCGGCGCAGCGCGCTGCAGGGCCGTCTGGACCAGCTTGCGCGCCTTCTTGAGCGAACCGCCGGACATGTCCTGCAGGGCGAGCCCGCCGATCTTGAGGCTGACACCGGGGGTGGCGCGCGCGCCCTTGATGTCGATGAGTTCGAGCGAACCGCCGCCAAGATCACCCACGATCCCGTCCGGCTCGTGAAAGCCGGAAATCACGCCAAGCGCCGAGAGTTCGGCCTCGCGGGCGCCGGAGAGGAGTTCAATTTCCTGCCCGAGAATGCCCTCGGCCTCGGCCAGGAAATCGGGACCGTTCTGCGCATCGCGGGCAGCGGCGGTGGCAAGCACATGCACCTTGCCGACCTTGATCGTGGCGCATAAAGCCTTGAACCGGGCCAGCGCGCGGAGCGCGCGCGCCACCGCTTCCTCGTCGAGCCTTCCGGTTGAAGCCACATTACGACCCAGGCCACAGAGCACTTTCTCGTTGTATATTGGTGTCGGCGCGCGGGTCAGCCCCTCATAAACCACGAGGCGCACCGAATTCGAACCGATATCGATGATGCCGACCGGACGCCCGACCTTGAGCCGACCGGGAGCCTCGTCGCGCATCAGAAAATTCTTAGTTGCGTTGTCCACGTCGCAGCAGTGACCTCGGGCTGGAGGTTTTCAGGGACTCGCCCCGGCCTGACAGGCTGGGATTGGTCATGAAGAACTTGTGGGCGTTGAAGGGCTCCTCGCCCGGCTCGGGCGTGATGCGCTCGCCCGCCCCGGATGAGAGCAGGCGCCAGCTCTGCTGGTTATCAAGCAGATTGGCCAGCATGATCTGCTCCAGCACCTGCTGATGGACCGTCGGATTGTGGATCGGCAACAGCGCCTCCACCCGCCTGTCGAGATTGCGCTGCATCAGATCGGCGGAGGAGATATAGACATGCGCCTTCGGCCCGGGCAGTCCCTCGCCATTGCCGAAAGCATAGATGCGGCTGTGTTCAAGGAAGCGCCCGACGATCGACTTGACCCGGATATTCTCCGACAGGCCCGCAATGCCGGGCCGCAGGCAGCAGATACCCCGGATGACCAGATCGATCTGCACGCCGGCGCCGCTCGCCTCGTAAAGCGCGTCGATGATCTCGTGATCGACGAGCGCGTTGCATTTCAGCCAGACCGCCGCCGGGCGCCCGGCCCGGGCATGCTCGATCTCTTCCGCGATGTGCTGGATGAGCCGCTTCTTCAACGTGTAGGGCGAGACCGCCATGCGCTCCAGCTCGGCGGGCTCGGCATAGCCGGTGATGAAGTTGAAGATCCGCGCCACATCGCGCGCGATCACCGGATCGGCGGTGAAATAGGACAGATCCGTGTAGATCCGCGCGGTGATCGGGTGATAATTGCCGGTGCCGACATGGCAATAGGTGACAAGCTGGCCGCCCTCGCGGCGCACCACCATGGAGAGCTTGGCATGCGTCTTGAGCTCGATAAAGCCGAAGACCACCTGCGCATGGGCGCGCTCCAGATCGCGGGCCCAGCGGATATTGGCCTCCTCGTCGAATCGCGCCTTCAGCTCGACCAGAGCCGTGACCGATTTGCCGGCATCGGCGGCTTCCGCCAGAGCGGCGATGATCGGTGACTGGTTCGAGGTGCGATAGAGCGTCTGCTTGATCGCCACCACATGTGGATCGCGCGCCGCCTGGTTGAGGAACTGCACCACCGAATCGAAGGATTCGTAAGGGTGGTGGACGATGATGTCCTTCTCGCGGATCGCCGCAAAGCAATCCCCGCCCTGGTCGCGGATGCGCTCGGGAAAGCGGGGTTTGTAAGGCTTGAACTTCAGATCCGGCCGCTCCAGCGCGACGAGTTGCGACAATTCTCCCAGCGCCAGCATGCCATCGATGGTCACGCGTTCTTCCGGCGCGACATGCAGCTCGGCGGCGACGAAAGCGCCAAGATCCTCGGGCATGCGCTCCTCGATTTCGAGCCGGATCACCGAGCCGCGCCGGCGCTCCTTCAGTGCCGTCTCGAAGACGCGCACCAGATCCTCAGCCTCTTCCTCGATCTCGATATCCGAATCGCGGATCACCCGGAAGGAACCCTGGCCGATCACTTCGTAGCCGGGAAACAACCGCCCGATATGCAGCACGATGGCCTGTTCCAGCGTGATGAAGCGCATGCCGCCGTGATCGCCGTAATCGGGCAGCTTGATGAACCGGTCGATCTTCAAGGGCAAGCGGATCAGCGCATTGAGCAGCTTGCCGTCGCTCTGCCGGCGCAGCTTCAGCGCCAGCGACATGCCGAGATTGGGGATGAACGGGAAGGGGTGGGCCGGATCAATGGCGAGCGGGGTCAGGATCGGGAAGATGTGATGCAGGAAGTGGTCTTCCAGCCAGACAGATTCCGATTTCGACAGATCATCCTCACCGATGAGGGCGATCGCCTCGCGCAACAATTCGTCACGCAATTCCCGCCAGCGCGCCTGCTGATCGACCGTGAGCGTGGCGACTTCCTGGCCGATGCGCGCCAATTGCTCGCTCGGCGTCAGCCCGTCCTGCGAGACGGCGGTGAGATCCTCGCGCACCTGCCCCTTGAGGCCGGCGACGCGGACCATGAAGAACTCGTCGAGATTGTTGGCGGAGATCGAGAGAAAGCGCAGCTGTTCCAGCAGCGGATGATTGCGGTTGGAGGCCTCCTCCAGAACGCGGCGGTTGAATTCCAGCCAGGAGAGCTCGCGGTTGACGAAGCGATGCGGCGTTCCCAGCAGATCGCGGCCCTGCGGCGGCGCGCCCTTCTGCACGACCGGCGGATCCTCGACATTGGCGATCTCATCGGCATCGGCTGCTGTACTGAGGCTGGCGCGCACCGGTTCTCTCCTTCTTCGTCACCCAAAAATCGCAATCTGACGCGCCTTTGCGACATTCTGGCGACGGGGGCATCTTAATCGATCATGTTTCGCTGTCGCCCCCGGAGGAAACCCCATCCCCATCTTCTTCGCCGGATTCATCACCCTCATCCGCCGCGAAGTCGGGCAAGTCGGCGAGAATTTCCAGTGCGAGATTGCGCGTCAGCCGTCGTCCCCGCCGCAGGGCTTCCCTGTCGAGCGCCGCGACGACCCGCCCCGCCTGGGCCAGCGAGCGGTCGATGCGCAGGGCGAGCGCATCGACGACACGCGTATCGACGAGCAATTGCCGATCGACGAAGAGCTTGACCAGCACCGCCTTCAAGAGCCCTTCATCTGGCGGATCAATCCGCGCGCCGGGGGCGAGCCGCAGGCGCGAGAGCAGATCCGGCGTGGCGAGTTCCCATGCGGAAGGTGGGGCGCTCGCGGTGATCAGCACGCTGGTGCCCTGTTCGCGCGCGAGATTGAGCAGGTGAAAGAAAGCCGAGTCGTCGCGGGGTCCGCGATCGGCATCCTCGATCACGAGCGCCCGGTTCGAGACGAGATAGGGCACCCGCGCCATGCTAATCTGCGCGGCATCCACCGTCCAGGCATGGGCGCGCTCGGCCCAGATCGCGGCGAGATGCGTCTTGCCGCTGCCGGGCGGACCCTCGATCAGGATGATCCGGTCGGACCAGTCCGGCCAGGATTCGATCAGGGCATGGGCGTGCTCATTGGAGGGGCCGACGAGGAAATCCTCGCCGCCATAGCGCGGCTCGAGGGCGAGATCGAGGGCGAGCTGATCCGCCTGCGCCGGTTTGCGGCGGGCCCGGTGCGGGCGCTCATTCATGACGCGGCTCCGCAACCTCTGTAACCGCCTCGCTCTCCCCCCGATAATAGCTGCTGGCGAGATAGCGGCGCAGTCCAAAGCGCATCAGAACACCCACCGCCGCCGCAAGCGGCACCGCCATCAGAAGGCCCAGAAAACCGAACAGCGACCCGAAAGCGAACAGCGCGAACATCAGCCAGACCGGATGCACACCCACCGACGCACCCAGCAGTTTCGGCTGTAGCACGTTGCCCTCGACGAATTGCCCGGAGAAGAAGATGACGAGCGTCATCACGATCCAGAAATATTCCGGCCAGAACTGAACGATCGCGACGCCGGCGGAGAGCAACAGCCCGGCGAACGAGCCGACATAGGGGATGATGCTCAGCAATCCCGCAGTAATGCCGATCAGCGCACCGAAATTCAGCCCGATCAGGCTCAGCCCGATGGCGTAGAAAGCGCCGAGAATCAGGCACAGGGCCGCCTGCCCGCGCACGAAACCCGCGAGCGCCGTATCAATCTCGCGAACCAGCCCCCGGATGGTGTCGCGATGGCGCAGCGGCAGCCAGGAATCGACCCTGGCCACCATCTTGTGCCAGTCGATCAGGAGGTAGAAGGCGATGACCGGCGTCACGACCAGCAGGGACATGACGGACAGCAATGTCTGTCCGCCGGCGAGGATCGATCCGAGCAGCGTCAGCAGGTAGCCGGAGGCATCTCCGGCCATGTCACGGATGGAGCTTTCGACGTCCCGCCCGGCCTCTGCGCCCCCGACCAGTTCCAGCAGGGGGCCGCCATGCTCGTAGGCGAGGCGCTGGAGCTGGCCGACGTAAGACGGCAGCATCTGCAGGAAGGCATTCAATTCCCGCACCGCCAGCGGAACGGCGATGATGAGGACGAGCACAAAGACGATGACGAACAGGCTGAGGATCAGCAGCGTCGCCCCGAGCCGCCCCAGCCCCAGACGCTGGAGCCGCGTGGCAACGGGATCCAGCAGATAGGCCAGAGCCAGCCCGGCGACGAAAGGCAGCAGGATGCTGCTGAAAAGCCACAGGAACAGAACGAAGACGACGAGCGCCGCGATCCAGAATCCGAGTTGCTTCTGTATGGTCATCGAACCCTCGGCAAAAGCGGCGCGAATGCGCAGGATCTGGTCACCGGGTCATGTGCCGCAACCAGATCACGAGATAGGCGCCGGCGGTGATGACGGTCAAGACCGCAACACCCCACAGCATGAAAGTCTCGACTTGCGGCGCGGCGAGGCCAAGCGCGAGCAGGCCCAGAACCAGCGCCACATAAGCGATCTGCAAGGCCGTGTTCACTTTCGAGATCATCAGCGGTCGGACCTTCATCGGGCGCGTCAGCTGCCCTGCCACCAAGAAGGCCATGACGATCATCGCATCGCGAAACACCACCAGGATGGCGATCCAGACCGGAATTTCGCCGACCAGCGCGAGTGTCACGAAGATGGAGATCACCAGGGCCTTGTCGGCGAGCGGGTCGATCATCGCGCCGAATTCGCTGCGCATGTCGAACCGCCGCGCAATATAACCGTCGACGCCGTCAGAAATGCCTGCGATCACGAACATGGCAAAGGCCAGGCCCCAGGCACCCTGCAGGATTGCCAGAATGACGAGCGGCACGAGAACGAGGCGAAAGATCGTGATCAGATTGGGAATGGTCATGCAATACGCCCCCCGCATCGCCGATGGTTAGCAGGCGTATTGAACGGGTCAAGCAATCATCGCGCGCCAAGTGCCGCTGGCAGACTTGCCGCTGGCCAACTGCTTTCACTGCGCAGCATAGACAATAAGCAGATCCTTGGCGTCGATCTGCTCGCCAGGCTGGACGAGCACCTCCGCGATGCTGCCGTCGCGCTCGGCATGCAGGGCGCTTTCCATCTTCATCGCCTCGATCGAGAGCAGCACGTCGCCCGCCTGGATCTTCTGACCGGCGGCAACGGCGATGGTCGAGACGATGCCGGGCATCGGCGCGCCGATATGGGTGACATCCCCCGGCGTCGCCTTGCGCCTGACCTTGCCGGTCCCCGCCCCGTGCGCCCGGTCGGGAACCTTGATGCGCCGGGGCTGGCCATTGAGCTCAAAGAAGACCGTGACCATGCCCGTCTCGTCGGTCTCACCGAAGGCGAGGCAGCGCACGACGAGCGTCTTGCCGCGCTCGATCTCGACGAGGATCTCCTCCTCCTGCGCCATGCCATAGAAGAAGTTTGGCGTGGGCAGGCGGGAGACCGGGCCGTATTCCTCCGAAGCGCGGGCGAAATCGGTGAAAACCTTCGGATACATCAGCCAGGAGGCGAATTCCGCGTCACTGACCGGGCGTTCGAGCTCGCCTTCCAGTGTCTTGCGATCGGCGTCGAGATCGGCCGGCGCGAGCAGCGCACCGGGGCGTTCGGTACCGGGCGCCTCGCCCTTGAGCGCCTTGGCGGTGATCGCCTCGGGCCAGCCGCCGGGAGGTTGGCCGAGATCGCCGCGCAGCATGGCGATGACGGAATCGGGGAAGCTGATATCCTTGTCGGGATCGGCCACGTCGGCGACGGTGAGATCCTGCGCCACCATCATCAGCGCCATATCGCCTACCACCTTGGATGACGGGGTGACCTTGACGATGTCGCCGAAGAGCAGGTTCACGTCGTGATAGGCCTGCGCCACCTCGTGCCAGCGGCTCTCCAGCCCCATCGAGCGGGCCTGCTCCTTGAGATTGGTGAACTGCCCGCCGGGCATTTCGTGCAGATAGACCTCCGAGGCCGGACCCTTCAGATCGCTCTCGAACGCGGCATACTGGTTGCGTACCGCTTCCCAATAGAACGAGATCCGCCGGATCCATTCCGGATCAAGCCCGGGATCGCGCTCATGGCCGCGCAGGGCCTCGACCAGCGAGCCGAGGCAGGGCTGGGAGGTATTGCCGGACAAAGCATCCATCGCCGCATCCACCGCATCGACACCGCTGTCGATCGCCGCGAGGACGGTGGCTGCCGCGATGCCCGATGTGTCATGCGTGTGGAAATGCAGCGGCAGGTCCGTCTCCTCGCGCAGGGTCTTGAACAAGACCCGTGCCGAGGCCGGTTTCAGCAGTCCCGCCATATCCTTGATGGCGATGATATGCGCCCCCGCCGCCTCCAGCTCGCGGGCGAGCGCGACGTAATATTTGAGATCGTATTTCGGGCGCGCCGCATCGGCGAGATCGCCGGTATAGCAGATCGCCGCCTCGCACAGCCGGCCTTCCTCGCGCACCGCATCCATGGCGACACGCATGTTCTCGACCCAGTTGAGACAATCGAACACCCGGAAAAGGTCGATCCCGCCCGCCGCCGCCTGCCTGACGAAATAGCGCACGACATTGTCGGGATAATTGGTGTAGCCCACACCGTTCGAGCCGCGCAGCAGCATCTGCAGGAGGATGTTCGGCGCCTCCTCGCGCACCAGCGCCAGCCGCTCCCAGGGGTCTTCGGTGAGGAAGCGCATGGCGACGTCGAAAGTCGCCCCGCCCCAGCATTCGAGCGAGAACAGTTCCGGCAGGGCGCGCGCATAGGTTCCGGCAATGCGGGCGATGTCATGCGTACGCATGCGCGTGGCGAGCAGCGACTGGTGGCCGTCGCGCATGCTGGTATCGGTAAAAAGCACCCGGTTTTCCGCACGCATCCAGGCGGCGAATTTCTCCGGACCCAGCGCATCAAGGCGCTGCTTCGTGCCCGCACGCGGCTCATCCGGGCAATAGGGAATCACGGGCGCCGCCGCTTCCGCGTCCGGGCGGGCGCGATCGCGGGTCTCGGGATGGCCGTTGACGCTGGCATCGGCCAGATAGTTCAACAGCCTCGTCGCGCGGTCCTGCCGCTTGACCTGGGTGAACAGCTCCGGCGTCTCGTCGATGAAGCGCGTGGTATAGGCATTGGCGCGAAATTGCGGGTGGCCGATCACCGCTTCGAGGAAGGTGAGATTGGTGGCCACACCACGGATGCGGAATTCACGCAGGGCGCGATCCATCCGCGCGATCGCGTCTTCCGGATTGGGCGCCCAGGCGGTGACTTTCTCCAGAAGCGGATCATAGAACCGCGTGATCACCGCCCCGGAATAGGCCGTACCGCCATCGAGGCGGATACCGAACCCGGTCGCGCCGCGATAGGCGGTGATGCGCCCGTAATCGGGGATGAAATTCTGCTCGGGATCTTCCGTCGTGATGCGGCATTGCAGGGCGTGGCCGTGGAGCCTGATATCGGCCTGTTCCGGCACGCCGGATTCCGGCTCACCGATCGCGGCCCCCTCGGCAATACGGATCTGCGCCTTGACGATATCTATGCCGGTCACCTCCTCGGTCACCGTATGCTCGACCTGGATGCGCGGATTGACCTCGATGAAATAGAACTGGCCCGTATCAGCATCCATCAGGAACTCGACCGTGCCGGCCCCGATATAATCCGTCGCATCGGCAAGTTTCAGCGCGTAGCCGGCGATCTCTTCGCGCTGGCTGGCGTCGAGATAGGGTGCGGGCGCGCGCTCGACGACCTTCTGGTTGCGGCGCTGGATCGAGCAGTCGCGCTCGAACAGATGCACGCGATTGCCATGCCTGTCGCCCAGGATCTGCACCTCGACATGGCGGGCACGCTCGATGAGCTTTTCGAGATAAACCTCGTCCTTGCCGAAGGCGGCCTTCGCCTCGCGTTTGCCCTCGATCACCTCGCGCTCGAGGCTGTCGGCGGAGCGGATCGTGCGCATGCCGCGCCCGCCGCCGCCCCATGAGGCCTTGAGCATGACGGGATAGCCGATCGCATCGGCCATTTCGCGCACTCGCGCCATGTCGTCGGGCAGGGGCTCGCTGGCCGGGATCACGGGAACGCCGGTCTCGATGGCGAGATTGCGCGCAGCCACCTTGTTGCCGAGCGCCGTCATGGTCCGGGGCGTCGGGCCGATGAAGATGATGCCGGCATCCGCGCAGGCCTGCGCGAATTCCGGGCTCTCCGAGAGCAGGCCGTAACCGGGATGGATCGCGTCGGCGCCGGAGAGCTTCGCGACGCGGATCACCTCCTCGATCGAGAGATAGCTCTCGATCGGCCCGAGATCGCGCGGCAGATGCGGACCGCGCCCGACCTGATAGGATTCATCCGCCTTGAAGCGATGCAGGCCGTACTTGTCCTCTTCCGCCCAGATCGCGACGGTGCGAATCCCCAGCTCGTTGGCGGCGCGAAACACCCGGATGGCGATTTCCGAGCGGTTGGCCACGAGAATCCTGGCGATCGGACGGTTTGCAGACATGACGCATATCCCTCAGCGCGTGATTGCCGCGTGAGTTTATATGCGATGCAACATCGCGCAAGAGGCTTGTCGCCCGCCCGCGATGCGAACCGTCCAAGCTTCTGAGTTTCAGACAAAAACCCCCCGATCCGGCGGGATCGAGGGGCTTGCAGATCATTCCGTGTCCGGTCGAACCGGCGCGTTCCTCACTCGCGGTCGCCGAGCAGCATGAGCAGGAACTGGAACATGTTGATGAAATTCAGATAGAGCGACAGCGCACCCATCACCGACGCCCTGGTGGCCGTAGCGGCGTCGAAGTTGTTGAACAGGTACATCTCCTTCAGACGCTGCGTGTCCCAGGCGGTGAGACCGGCGAAGATCAGCACGCCGATCACCGAGACGGCGAAAGCCAGAGCGCTCGATGCGAGGAAGATGTTCACGACCATGGCGATGACCAGACCGATCAGACCCATGAACAGGAACGTGCCCATCCCCGACAGGCTGCGCGTCGTGGTGTAGCCGTAGAGGCTCAGGCTGCCGAAGGCGGCGGCCGTGATGAAGAAGACCTGAACGATCGACTGGCCGGTAAAGACCAGGAAGATCGATGACATCGAGATGCCCATCAGCGCCGCGAAGGCGAAGAACATGATCAATGCCGTGCGTGGCTGCAGGGTCTCGATCTTGAAGGAGAAGAAGAAGATGAAGGCCAGCGGCGACAGCATCAGCACCCAGCGCAGCGGGCTCGTGTAGACGGCTTCGCCGAACGCCGTCAGCGCCAGACTGCCGTCGGGCGCCGTCGTGGTTGCCAGCATGTAGGTGCCGAGCGCGGCCAGCCCGGTGATGCCGAGGCCGATCACCATGTTGTTGTAGACGCCGAGCATGAACGCGCGCAGGCCCTGATCGATCTCGGCCTGCGACCGCGCCCGGGTCCCGCTCGCGGCAGCAGCGGCGGCAGCTTGGGTATGACGGTTCTGTTCGTTGATTTGCATCGTATTCCTCTACAGAAGATGCCTGTCCGGCTTTCGCATCGGGCACCCCGTCCCTTCCGTAGGACCGGGATCGGTCCATCCAGACATGACGGCATTGGCCCGGCTAGCGCCGGAAGCGACGTTCTCTGGTAATATGGAAAATGTAACGCTCCCGCGCAAGGGTTTTCGGGTCGCAATCAGCGTGAATCGAAGATGAAAAACGCCGCAGCCCCGAATCGCGGTGCCATTATACGATTTAATTCCGTAAAACCTGGCCTGCTGCCTACAAATTCCGCAGATAGCTCGCCGGCTTCTGGCTCAATATTCTCCAGGTGCCGAGCAATCCCAGTGAAATCGTGACCACGACCGCCAGCACCGCCGCACCCAGCGCCCCCTCCCAGACGAAGACGAATTCGAGCTGCATGATGCGCGTGACGATCACCCAGGCCGCGAGTCCGCCCGCAATCAGGCCGAAAATCGCGGTAACGAGGCCGAGCGCGCCGTATTCCAGCGCATAGGCGCCGAGCAGCCGGGAGCGGGTCGCTCCCAGGGTCTTGAGCACGACCGCGTCATAGAGCCGCGCCCGGTGTCCTGCCGCAAGCGCACCGGCGAGGACGAGCACGCTCGCCGCCACCGCGACACTCGATGCGCCCCGAATGGCGATGGCGAGCTGGCCGACGAGGTTGCTGACGGCTTCAAGTGCGTCGCGCACGCGCACGCTGGTAATCGTCGGGAAGGCCTGGCCGATATCACGCATCAGCGCCGGCTCGCGGGCGCGGTCTTCCTCATCCCCGAAAGTCAGCGTCGCGAGATGCATGTGGGGCGCGCCCGCAAAGGTGTTGGGCGAGAAGACCATGACGAAATTGATGCCCATGGAGCGCCACTCGATCTCGCGCAGATTGGCAATGCGCGCCTCGATATTGCGGCCCAGCACGTTCACGACGATCGAATCGCCGAGCCCGATTCCGAGCCCTTCGGCGATCTCCGCGTCGAAGGAGACGAGATTCTCGTCCGGCGTGTCGCCCCACCATGCGCCTTCGACGATGCGCGAACCCTCCGGCGGATCCTGCGCATAGGTGATGCCGCGATCGCCCTGCAGCACCCAGTTCACATCTTCCGGTGCATCGATCTCTTCCGCCGGCACCCCGCCCAGCGAGACGATACGCCCGCGCATCATCGGCACGCGCTCCAGCGTCCCGTCAGGCGCCGCGTCACGCATGAAGCTCTGGAAGGCTTCAACCTCCGCCGAGGGAATATCGACGAAGAAGAAGCTCGGCGCGTTCTGCGGCAGGTTCTCGGTGAGCTGGCGGCGCATGTTCGCGTCGATCAGGGCGATCGTCACGAGCAATGTCACGCCAAGCCCCAGCGACAGCACCAGCGAGGGCGTGAGCGCGCCGGGGCGATGGATATTGGCGAGCGCGAGACGCGGGCCGGCGCGGCGCGGCCGCGGCAGGCGGCGCGCCAGGGCCATCAGGCCGGCGGCGACGAGGCGCAGCAGCACGAAGGCGATGGCGATGGCGACGATGAAGATCGACGCCACGCGCGGTTCATAGGCAGCACCCAGTGACAGCGCGATCAACGCGCCCGCAGCGGCGAGCGCGACGGCAATGTAGCGCTTGCGCGGCCAGCGACGATCCCGGTCGATCTGGTCACGAAACAGGTGCGTCACCTCGATATCATGCACCCGGCCCAGCGGCAGGATGGCGAAGGCGAGCGCGATCAGCCCGCCATAAAGCGCGGCGATGCCGAGCTGGCTCCAGGCCAGTACCGGCGCGATCGGGATCGGCAGGACGTCGCGCAGGAGGAAGGCCGCAGCGAAGGGGATGGCGGCGCCGATGGCGAGACCGGCGAGGATGCCCAGCCCGGCGATTGTCATCACCTGCGTCAGATAGATTCCGACCACCTGCCCGCCCGGCGCACCGAGGCCCTTCAGGGTCGCGATCGAATCGCGCTTGCGATCGACGAAACCGCGCACCGCATTGGCCACGCCCACCCCGCCGACGATCAGGGCGGTGAGCCCTACAAGCGTCAGGAACTGCGCGAAACGCTCGATATTGCGCTGGAATTGCGGATCGGCATTGAGCCGCGAGCGCACACGCCAGCCAGCCTCGGGGGCCGCTTCGTGGATCGCCTCCTCGACGCGCGCGAGCAGCGCATCGTCGCCGGCCCCGCCGGGCAGCGCAATGCGATAGGTCCAGCGTACGAGACTGCCGGGCTGGATCAGCCCGCTCTCGCGCAGGGCCGGAACGGTCATCAGGAGGCGCGGGCCGAAACCGATCCCCTCGGCCACCTTGTCGGGCTCGGATTGCAGCGCGGCGCGGATCTCGAAACGCGACGTGCCGATGCGGATTTCGTCACCCGTCTCCAGATCGAGCCGCGACAGCAGCACCGGATCGGCGACGGCGCCGAAAACACCGTCACGCTCCGCCAGCAATTCCCCGATCGGCGCCTGCGGCGTGGTGGCAATCTCCCCGATCACCGGATAATCGGGGCCGACCGCCTTGATCTCGACCAGGGCCGAGCCGTTCTCATCCGCATGCGCCATGCCGCGCAGGGTGGCGATGGTGGAAATCTCGCCATAGCCTGCGAGCAGATCACGCTCGGCCGGTGTCGCCTCACGCTGGAGCAGCGAATAGGCCAGATCACCACCCAGAATGGTACGGCCCTCCCGTGCCATGCCTTCGGTCAACGCGCTCGAGAGCGAGGAGACGCCCGCGATCGCGGCGACGCCGAGCGCGATACAGCCGAGGAAAATGCCGAAACCGCGCAGGCCCGAACGCATTTCGCGCAAGGCCAGACGCAGAACCAGCGGCAGGCGCGCGGCGCGCCCTCCGCGCGGGGTATCGTCGGGCCGGGACAGGGTGCCGTGCATCAATCCGCCTCCCCGCGATCCGCCATCGTATTCCCCGCAGGTGTATCGGGTTCCTCGATCCGCCCCGACCGCAACCGCACCATCCGGTCGCAGGAGCGTGCCAGCGCGGTATCATGCGTGACGAGCACCAGCGTCGCGCCGCGATCGCGCTTGATGGCAAACAGCAGATCGACGATGGAACCGCCGGTGGTTTCGTCGAGATTGCCGGTGGGCTCATCTGCCACGATGATCGCGGGATCCGGGGCGATGGCGCGGGCAATCGCCACGCGCTGCTGCTCGCCGCCGGAAAGCTGGGCTGGATAATGGTTCAGCCGCTCGCCCAGCCCCACCGCGCGCAATTCCTTCTCCGCCCGCGCGAAGGCGTCGGGGCGGTCGGCGAGTTCGAGCGGCAGCGCGACATTCTCCAAAGCCGTCATGGTCGGTACGAGGTGAAACGACTGGAAGACGATGCCGATATTGCGACCGCGAAACCGCGCCAGCGCATCCTCGTCCATCCCTGCCAGATTCTGCCCGGCAATGGTGATACGCCCCGAATCAGGGCGCTCCAGCCCGGCCATGGTCATCAAAAGCGTCGATTTGCCCGAGCCCGAGGGTCCCACCAGCCCGATCGCCTCGCCCGCATCGACATCGAGCGAGATGCCCTTCAGGATATGCACGCGCGCAGCGCCCGAGCCGAGGGAGAGGTCGAGATTTTCGAGGGCGATGGCCTTGTCCGGCATGAACGGGGATCCAATCTGTCCTGGCAGGCGTTGTCTGACGTGCAGCGAAAAGCTGCACCCGTTGCGTTCTGATATGGGGGTTTACGCGTGATCTGCCAGTTCGGCCTTGTCGATGAACCGCTTCACAGCCGTTTTTTTCGCATCTGCGCGAAATCCGCGCGGCGCGCGGCAGCCGGAGGGCTCGCCATCATGACGGTCGCCACCCTTGCCCTCGCGCCGGCGCGCGCCGGTGAGCCCATTACGCTCGTGGCTCTCGGCGATTCGCTTACCGCCGGCTACAATCTGCCTGCCAGCGAGGCTTTCCCGACCCGGCTCGAAACGGCGCTGCGCGATCGCGGTCACGATGTCACGATCGTCAATGCCGGCGTCTCGGGCGATACCGCATCCGGCGGGCGGGACCGGGTCGACTGGTCGGTCGAGGACGGCACCGACGGGGTGATTCTGGCACTGGGCGCCAACGACATGCTGCGCGGCCTCGATCCCTCCCGCACCCGCGACGCTCTGGACGCCACCATCACCCGCCTGCAAGAGCGCGACATTCCGGTTTTGCTCGCCGGGATGATGGCCGGGCGCAATCTCGGGCCGGAATATGCACAGGCCTTCGACGCGATCTATCCCGATCTCGCCGACGAGCACGACGTCATGCTCTATCCGTTCTTCCTCGACGGCGTGGCCGGCGAGGCCACCCTCAATCTCGATGACGGCATCCACCCCAACCGGGAAGGTGTCGCCGTTATGGTCGAACGCATGCTGCCGACGGTCGAGGCGTTCATCGAAACGATCAGGCAAGAGCGCGGATCGACCGGGTGATCGGACGGGGCGCTTCGTCCCCCGTCTTGCCGTCATCAGCGGTGCCTCTATGATGCGGGGCGTCGCGCCCCTGCGCAGCCACCCGATGCGGAATCCTCATGCTGGTCCAGGCCTTTTCGTTCGACAGTCTGATGCTGCTCGCGATCATCCTGATGGCCGGGGCGGTTTCATACGGATTTGCCCTCCTGATACTGAAGATCATGCATCGTCGGCTGAAGGGTGAAGGCGCACGCCTTCCCGTGCCGGCCTATTTCACCGCTGTCACCACAATCTGGGCGCTGATCTTCGGTTTCGTCGCAGCAGAAGTCTGGCAAACGAACAATCGCGCCGTCGAAGCCTCGCTCGCCGAACGCTCCTCAATCCAGCGGCTTTACGGCAGCGCGGCCGTCGAAGCGCTGGATCTGTTCACGTTGCGGGTGGGGCTTGCGGATTACGTCGCCGCCGTGACGGAAGACGAATGGGGCGCTGCGGCCAATGGCGAACCGCACCCACGCGCCGACGCAGCCGTGCAGGCCATTCGCCTCGCGCTGCTGGAGGTAGCCCGCACGGATATTCCCGAGCCCGTCATCGCCAAGATGGTCGTGGATTTCGACGAGTTGCAGGACGCGCGGGAATTGCGCCTCGCCATCGGCCAGCGCCATGTGGCGGAGCTGAAATGGGCACTGGTCGTGGTTCTGGCCCTGCTTTCACAGATAGCGATCGCATTCGTGCATCGCGACCGTCTGCGCGCCGGCAGGACCGCCATCGCGCTCTTCACGGTCGCCGCTTGCCTGAGTATCTGGCTCGTCGCCCTGCACGCCTCACCCTATGGTGGCGCAGTGCGTGTCTCTCCGGAGAATCTCACCGCGCTCTTGCGACCATAGCGTCGACCTTCAGGGCATCAGATCCGATGGCATGACCGGATCAGTCCGCTCCTTGCGTCTCGGGCAGACTTGTCTGAACGATGATACCCTGATCGCGTGCGGCCTCCATGAAGGCTGCCGGCGCAGGGGTGTCTGTCACCAGCCTGTCGAAGCTGCCCAGCGGAGCGATGGCAATCGGTGCGCAACGCGCAAACTTGCCGGCATCCATCGCCAGCAGCGCCATCCGGCTTCGCTTGATCACGAGACGCTTGAGGAAAATCTTCTGAAGATCGAAGTCCGTCGGCGCCCACGCATCGTCATAGCCAGAGGCTGCGATCACGCAGGTATCGAAGCGGTACTGCGACAGCGCATCCGCTGCCCCCGCACCAATGAGCGATCCATCGGCTCCACCGATCACGCCGCCGACCACATGGGTTTCGATCTGCCGCGCCCCGGAAAGCGCGATTGCAGCCGGCAGGCTCGCGGTCACGACACGCAACGGCATATCTTCCAGCGCGAGCGTTTGCGCGAGCGTCTCGGCCGTCGTACCGACATCGAGGAACACGGTCTCGTTTGCGCGCAGCTGCACCATGATCGCCTGCGCAATCCGCTGCTTGGCTTCGCGCGCGAGCGTCTTCTTTTCGCTGTAGTCGCGCCGCCTCGCCTTGTCGACGGCACCGGCGCCACCGTGGAAGCGTTCGACGAGACCGAGCCGATCGAGATGGATCACCTCCCGGCGTACGGTCTGTACCGAAACACCCAGAAGGGCGGCCAGCGCATCAAGCGTGGCGAAGCCGTGGCGGGCGATATGATCGTGGATCGCACGCTGCCGCGCGCTCAGCGAAACCGAAAGGGCGCTGCTCACAGTCGAAGGGGACATGGGCACTCCATCACTGCATTCACCATACCAGATCGCAGATTTTTTTGGAAGAATATTTACACATTGAGCATGGCAACCTAGAACCGTCCGCAGGCTGCGCAGATGGCGCGGTGCGCTCGGTCGGATGGCGGATGATGACGAGGGACTACAGCATGGCGGAGCTATGGATCGACTCCGAGGGGGAAATTGTCTCAGGCGATGCCGTTTTCGACCCGTGGCGGTTCACCTGGGAAGACGGCGAGGCGCAAGAGCATCGGGAGCTGCGCGGAATAAACGCGCGCGACGCCCTGCGCCATCTGCATGAGACGGCGCCCATGCGCCGGCTGCCTGTCGGTGTGATCGGGCCACGGGAGGCGACCCACGGGCAATGCGCAATCGCCGAGACTCTGGGACGCGAACTCGCGAATCTGGGCCTGACACTGCTTTGCGGCGGCAAGGGCGGCGTGATGGAAGCCGTCTGTCGCGGGCATGCCGAGGCCGGAGGGTTGCCGATCGGCCTGCTGCCGGACGAGGATTGGCGCGCCGCGAACGACTACGTCGCCATTCCGATCGCGACCGGAATCGGCAATGCCCGCAATGCGATCATCGCGCGCGCCTGTTTCGCGATGATCGCCGTCGGTGGCGGGTACGGGACATTGTCCGAAATCGCGTTCGGCCTGCATTACGGCCGTCTCGTGCTCACCCTCGACGCGGCCCCCGATGTGGAGGGCGCAATCCGGTGCATGGATATCGACGAAGCGCTCGACCGCCTCGCCGCCCGGGTCTTCAGCCGTGAAACCGTCGCGATGCCGCCTGCATGAATGGTCACGGCCCTGTCATTAAACTATCATCAAGAGCTATTATGAACGTTTTCTATCAAACAGGCGCCGATCGGCGTATGGCGGAAAGCGTTCATGGCAGCTGTCACCCTGCAGGGAATCGAAAAGCGGTATGATGCCCACCAGGCCTTGAGCGGGATCGATCTCGAAGTCGCCGATGGCGAATTCGTGGCCCTGCTCGGCCCCTCCGGCTGTGGCAAGTCGACACTTCTGAAGATCATTGCCGGGCTGGATGCACAAAGCGCGGGCGCATTGCATATCGGATCACGCGCCCTGCACCACGAGCGCCCCTCCGAGCGCAACATCGCGATGGTGTTCCAGTCCTACGCGCTCTACCCGCATATGAGCGTCTACGAAAATCTCGCATTGCCGCTTGCGATGCGCGACCTTGCCGCATGGCAGCGCCTGCCGCTCGTCGGTCGCTTCACCCCCGGTTACCGTCGCCGTCGCGCTGCGATCGACCTGAGGGTCCGGGAAACCGCGCGCATGCTCGGGCTTGAGCCCTTGCTCGATCGCAGGCCCGCGCAGCTCTCCGGCGGGCAGAAACAGCGTGTCGCGGTCGGGCGCGCGCTGATCCGGCATCCGGACGTCTTTCTGCTCGATGAGCCCTTGTCCAATCTCGATGCGAAGCTGCGCGGTCAGATGCGTGAGGAGATCGTCGCCGTGCATGCGCGCACGGGGGTCACCACGATCTATGTGACGCATGACCAGATCGAGGCGATGACCATGGCCGACCGGGTCGCCCTGATGATGGACGGTGTCATCCAGCAGGTCGCGCCGCCACGGGAGATCTACGCCGATCCCGTCAATCTGCGGGTGGCCGGCTTCATCGGTTCGCCACCGATCAACGCATTGCCGGCGCGGCTCGAGGATGCGCGCCTCGCGATCGGCACGCGTGCGATCACGCTACCGAACGCCGTCGCCATGTCCGGCAGCTGCATTTGCGGCATCCGCCCGGAGGCTCTGCAGATTGCCGATGCCGATACGGCACTCGTCGCCGGACGCATCACCCGGATCGAATTTCTGGGTGCGGAGGCCATCCTCTCGCTCGAACCGGATCTGCCGGGCCTCCCGGTGGTACAGATGCGTTGTCATCCCGAGGAAATCGATCACCTTGCAACCGGCGATACGATCGGCCTCACGGCACGGCCCGAAACCCTTCTGCTCTTCAATTCCGAAGGCGCCCGCATCCGCTTCCAGGAGGCGCATGCCAGTCGGGATCAGCCCATGCCCGCCTTCCTGCCGCTGGGGAGTGAAGTCCATGGCTGATCGTGCGCCGGCGATATCTGCGCCACCCGCGAAACAAGCCGCGCCCCGGACCGGTCCCTCCCGCACAAAGGCGCCGCTGCGCGACCGTCTGACGGGGATTGCCCTTGCGACCCCGGCAACGGCCCTGATGCTGGCCCTGCTCATCGGGCCGACCCTCGCCGTCGGCTTTCTCTCGTTGACGGACTGGGGGTTCGGCGCACGCAGCTTCGCCTTCATCGGGCTCGACAATTATGCCGAGATGACCGGCGATCCGGTTTTCCGGCGGTCGCTGATCAACACGCTCGTCTATGTGGGCGTGGTGATGCCGGTCTCCGTGGCGCTGGCGCTCGGCGTGGCGCTGCTCATACAGGGTGGACGCTTCGGGCGCACCTTCTTCCGCACCGCCTATTTCCTGCCGGTCGCCTCGACGCTGGTCGCCATGGCGACGGTCTGGCAATTCATGCTCCACCCCAATCTCGGCCTGGTCAACGAGATGCTGCGCCTCGTCGGGCTGGCGGGCCCGAGCTGGCTGACGGACCGGGGTCTGGTCCTGTTCACCCTCGCCGGGATCGGGATCTGGGAGACGATCGGCTACAACATGATCCTCTTCCTCGCCGGCCTGATGGCGATACCGGGGCATCTCTACGAGGCAGCCGAGGTCGATGGCGCGCACCGCCCGCTCGACAAGTTCCTCACCTTGACCTGGCCGATGCTCGGCCCGACCACGCTGTTCGTGATCGTGATCACCGCGATCCGCTCCTTCCGCGTCTTCGAATCGGTGGCCGTGCTCACCCAGGGCGGGCCCGGCAACGCCTCGCAGGTTCTGCTCTTCACCATGTATCGCGAGAGCTTCGTCTATTTCCGCGCCGGCTACGGCGCTGCGCTGACGATCGTCTTCCTCGCCTTCATCCTGATCCTGACACTCATCCAGATCCGCGTGATCGACCGCCGGGTGCATTACGCATGAGCGTGCGCCAGCTTCGCATGATCGCCCTGGAAGCGCTGCGGGTCCTCTTGCTCGGGGCCGGCGCCGTGGTGATGCTGGCGCCCTTCGTCTGGATGGTGGCGACCTCGCTCAAATCGCCCTCGGAAATCTTCGCCGCCGGGTTCAGCCTGTGGCCGGAGGATTTCAACGCGCTTGCGAACTATACCCGCGCCTTCACCGAGGTGCCGATGCTGCGCTTCCTGATCAACGGCGTCATCGTCTGCACGGGCATCCTGTTCTTCCAGATCGTGACGGCGGTACCCTGCGCCTATGCTCTGGCGAAGCTCGGCTTTCGTGGAGGCACCATCGTCTTCGGCATGGTTCTCGTCGGGCTGATGATCCCCTCGCATGTCCCGGCGATCCCGCTCTATCTGACCTTCGCCAATCTGGGGCTGCTCAACACTTACTGGGCTCTGATCATTCCTTCTGCCGTTTCGGTCTTCGCGATCTTCCTGTTCCGGCAATTCTTCCGCAGCGTGCCGGATGATCTGATCAATGCCGCGCGGGTCGATGGATTGTCGGAATTCTCGATCGTCTGGCGCATCGTGGTGCCCACCGCCTGGCCGGCGATTACCGCCTTCTCGATCTTCTCCGTCGTCGCCAACTGGAACGACCTGTTCTGGCCGCTGATCGTGCTGACCGATACGGCGCTGGCGACACCGCCTCTTGGCATTCTCTTCTTCCGCGACCAGGAGGCCGGCTCCGATTACGGCGCCCTCATGGCCGGAACCACCATCATCACGGCTCCCCTCGTGATCGTCTTCCTGCTCGCGCAGAGGCGTTTCATCGAGGGCATCACCCTGAGCGGCGTCAAGGGCTGACCGCCAGGGCAACGCGTCGAAAGACAAGCCCAACCAGGAGGTTCACCAATGAAACGGTTTTCGACAAGTGTCGCTGCCGCAGCGCTGATCGCGGGCGCCTTCGCGCTCCCCGCCCAGGCGCAAGAGACCGAAATCGTCGTCCACTATGCCATGCCCGGCGTGTTCGGCGAGATCCAGGAAGAAATCGCTGCGCGCTTCATGGAAGAGAATCCGGATGTGCGCGTCACCTTCCGCTCACCCTCCGACAGCTACGAGGACGGTGTGCAGCGCGTTCTGCGCGAATCCATGAGCGGCGATACCCCCGATATCGTCTATGTCGGCCTCAACCGCATCCGCATCCTGGCCGAGCGCGAAATGGCCCAGCCGCTCGCGCCCTTCATCGAGGACCAGGAAGCCTTTGCCGAGGCGGGTTTCACGGAAAGCCTGCTCGGCCTTGGTCAGGTCCGGGGCGAGCAATACGGCCTCGCCTTCGCGGCCTCTACGCCCGTGGTCTACTACAATGCCGATCTCGTTGCCCAGGCCGGCGGCGACCCGGATTCCTTCCCCGACAACTGGGATGATCTGATTGCTCTGGGAGCGGATATCGACGCGCTCGGCGAGGATACCGACGGGATCTACTATCATTTCTAGGGCAGTGACTGGATGTGGCAGGCAGCGGTCGGCTCCTTTGGCGGCGAACTCATGGACGACGCCGAGGAAGAGGTTCTGTTCGACGATGAACGCGGCCAACGGGCGGCTGCCCTGCTGGCGCAGTTTCGTGAAGAGGCCGACATGCCGGCCTATGATCGCAGCGCGGCCCAGCAATCGTTCCAGGCCGGGCGGCTCGGCATCATGCTCGATTCCTCCGCATTCCTCGCCCGCCTCGAGGACGGCGTCGGCGATCGTTTCGATCTGCGCGTCGCATCCTTCCCCGTCGCCGACCGTGAGAACGGCTGGCTTCCCACCGGCGGTTCCGGCGTCGTCATGCTCACCGATGATGAAGCCAGGCAGGAAGCCGCATGGCGCTACATGACTTTCGCCGCCGGCCCCGAGGGCGCAGCCATCGTGGTGCGCAATTCCGGTTACGCGCCCACGAACCAGCGTGCCGCCGATGATCCGCAATTCCTGGGTGACTTCTATGCGGAAAATCCCAACCATCAGGCCACGCGCGACCAGGTCGCCTTTCTCGGCCCCTGGTTCGCCTATCCCGGGGAACGTGGCGTGCGCGTGACCGATACGATCATGAGCAGCCTGCGTGATGTGCTCGACACCGATGCCGATCCGGCTGAGACGCTGGACGCATTGGCCGATACCGTGCGCGGCGAGTTGGCACGGTAAACCGTAGCGTCACGAACCGGCGTGCAGTGCTCGATCGACAAGGCTGCACGCCGGATGATTACGATTCGACATGCGCGATATCGGTAAGGTTGCAGGCGCCGGATGCGTTCGTCAAAGCGTCATGCAACTGTCATCCGGCTGGATTAGCGATTGAAAGATGACCTACGCAGCATCCGCCAGCACCTTCGATCAGACGCGCCCGCCAAGTGACGCAGGGGAAGCATCACCCCTGCCCGCAGGGCTGAGCCTGCATCAGGTCAGCCGTCGGTTCGACAGTGCCGTCGCGCTCGACGATGTTGCGGTCAGTCTTCCCGAAGGCCGGTTTTCCGTGCTGCTCGGGCCTTCCGGCTGCGGGAAATCCACGCTGCTGCGCCTGATCGCCGGGCTCGACACGCCGACATCCGGCGTGATCCGCCTCGCCGGCCGCGACATTACCCGGCTGCCGCCGGCGGAGCGCGATCTGTCGATGGTGTTCCAGTCCTATGCGCTGTTCCCGCATCTGAACGTCGCCGAGAACATCCTATTCGGTCTGTCGGTACGACGGGTGCGCAAGGCCGAGCAGAGGCAGCGCCTCGAGCGGGTGGCGCGGATGATGGGCCTGTGGGAGCTGCTCGATCGCCGGCCTTCGCAGCTCTCGGGCGGGCAGCAGCAGCGTGTGGCGCTCGCCCGCGCCGTGATTTCCGAGCGCCCCGTCTGCCTGATGGACGAGCCTTTATCCAATCTCGACGCCAAGCTGCGCGCGGAAATGCGCGTCGAGATCCGGGCCCTGCAAAAGCGCCTCGGCCTCACCATGGTCTATGTCACGCATGACCAGGTCGAGGCGATGACCATGGCCGATCATATCGTCGTTCTCGACAAGGGGCGCGTGCAGCAGGTCGCCACGCCGCGCGAGCTCTATGCTGCGCCGGCGAACACGTTCTGCGCGCGCTTCATCGGCACGCCGCCGATGAACCTGATCCCGGCCCATGCGCTTGCAGGGCAGCGCGCGCTGCCGGAAGGCAGCATGCTCGGGATCAGGCCGGAAGATATCGCGATCGGCGCAAACGGCGTGCCGGCGCGTCTGGCGGATGTCGAATATCTCGGCGCCGATCAACTCGCCACATTCGAGATCGGGCCCGAAACCGCACCGACCCGCCTTCACGCCCGCCTGCCGGCCCGGGAAGCACTCGGCGATACCGGACTGCATCTGCGCTGGCATACGGAAGCCGAACATCTGTTCGGCGCCGACGGCCAGCGGATCACCTCGTTCACCCAATGAACCGTCTCACCCAGCAACTCATCCAGGGAATGCACTGATGACACGCCTGATGAAAACCCGCCTCCTCGCTGCGGCCTCGATCTTCGCCAGCGCAGCCATGCTGCCGGCGAGCGCCTCCGCCGTCGACCTCGAATTCTACTTCCCCGTCGCTGTCGGCGGTGATGCCGCCGGTATCATCGAAGGGATGACCAGCGCCTATATGGAAGAAAATCCGGGCGTCACCATCAACGCGATCTATACCGGCAGCTATGCCGATACGACGACGCGGGCGATCACGGCGGCGCGCGGTGGCAATCCGCCCCAGCTCGCCATTCTGCTTTCCGTCGACATGTTCGCGCTGATCGACGAGGACATCATCCTGCCCTGGGACGATTTCGTCACCGAAGAAGAGCAGGAGAACTGGATCGGCGGGTTCTACGATTCCTTCATGCGCAACAGCCAGACCGGCGGCCAGACCTGGGGCATCCCCTTCCAGCGCTCCACGCCGGTGATGTATTACAACAAGGAAGCCTTTGCCGCTGCCGGCCTCGATCCCGAGACACCGCCCGCGACCTGGGACGAAATGGTCGAGATGGGTCGCGAGCTGACCCTGCGCGACGACAGCGGCAACGTCACCCAGTGGGGCGTGCGCATTCCGTCATCCGGCTTCCCCTCCTGGCTGTTTACCGGTCTCGTCGCCTCCAACGGGCAGGACGGTCTGGCCAATGACGCGGGCACCGAGGTCTATTTCGACACGCCGGAAGTGATCGGCGCGCTCGAATATCTGGTCTCGCTGGCCGATGAGCACGAGATCATGGCGCCGGGCATTCTCGACTGGGGTGCGACGCCGCGTGCCTTCATGGATGGCGAGAGCGCCATCGCCTGGACGACGACGGGCAACCTCACCAATATCCGCAGCAATGCCCCCTTCGATTTCGGTGTCGCGATGCTGCCGGCCAATGTCCGTCGCGGCGCGCCCACCGGCGGCGGCAATTTCTACCTCTTCGAAGGTTCCAGCGACGAACAGCTCCAGGCGGCGGTCGATTTCGTGAAATGGGCCACGGCGCCGGAGCAGGCGGCCAGCTGGTCGATCGATACCGGCTATGTCGCGCCGCGCCCCGATACCTGGGAAACGGATGCGATGCGCGCCTATGCCGAGGAGGTCCCCGGCGCCCTCGTCGCGCGTGACCAGCTCGAATTCGCCGTTCCCGAGCTCTCGACCTTTGAGGGGCCGCGCATCACGCAGATCATCAACGATGCCATCGCTGCCGCGATCGTGGGCGACATGACACCGGCAGATGCGATGGCCGATGCGCAGAGCCAGGCGGATGCGATTCTCGCCGCCTATCGCTGATACCAGCCTGACGTAGACGATCGGGCGGCCGCCAGGGCCGCCCGAAATCTTTCTGCGCCCCTCAGAGAAACCATGCGTCCCGGAGAACCCATGCGCCGCGAATGGATCCATGCCGGATTGCTGCTTGCGCCCGCGCTCGTGCTGCTCTTCGCGTTCACGCATCTGCCGGCGGTCCAGACGGTGATCGACAGCTTTTTCTCGACGGCGCGGGGCCGCAGGCCGTCCGTCTTCGTGGGGCTAGCCAATTACGAGCGCCTTCTGGCCGATGCGACCTTCATGCGGGCCATGGTCAACAATGCCATCTATGCCGCGATCACGATCCCCGTCTCGATCGGCCTCGCCCTCGCCATGGCCCTGTTCGTGCACCGGCACATTGCCGGGCGGGCCTTCCTGCGCATGGCCTATTTCACGCCGACGGTGCTGCCGCTGATCGCGGTGGCGAATATCTGGCTGTTCTTCTTCCTGCCCGGATTCGGCCTGTTCGAACAGCTGAGGGGGCTGATCGGCCTGAGCCCGCGCAACTGGGTGGGTTCGCCCGACAGCGCACTCTATGCCGTGATGATGGTCACGATCTGGAATCAGGCGGGTTTCTTCATGATCTTCTATCTCGCCGCATTGCAGACCATCCCCGATTCCCTGCGTGAGGCGGCGGCAATCGAGGGCACGCCGCGCTGGGTTTTCTTCCGGCGCGTGATCTGGCCGCTGTTGATGCCGACCACGCTCTTCCTCTCGGTCAATGCCACGATCAACGCGTTTCGCATGATCGACCATGTCTTCGTCATGACCCAGGGCGGGCCCAACAATGCCTCGATGCTGTTGCTCTACTATATCTACGAGCAGGGTTTCCGCTTCTGGGATTCGGCCTATGCCGCCACCCTGACCGTGGTGATGGTGGTGATCCTCGCAATCGTCGGGATCGGCCAGTTCTTCCTCATGGACCGGCGGGTGCACTACAAATGAGCACGCTCGTCGTCACACAGACCCGCTTCGACCGCGCCCTGTTCGTCGCCGGCGCCTGGGCGCTCGCGCTCGTCTGGATCCTGCCGCTCGCCTATGCGATCTGGACGGCGATCCATCCCAGCGCCTACGAGACGCGTTTCGTGCTGCTCGCGCCCCTGACCTTCGAGAACTTCACCCGCGCCTGGAACGCGGCGCCGTTCGCGCGCTATTTCCTGAATACCATCATGCTGGTGAGCATGATTCTCGCAGCCCAGCTGATCCTGTGCATCCATGCGGCCTTCGCCTTCGCAAGGCTGGAATTTCCTGGCAAGAATATCCTCTTCGCCCTGGTTCTGGTGCAGCTGATGGTGATGCCTGACATCCTGCTGGTGCGCAATTACGCCACCATGGCGCAGCTCGGGCTGGTCGATACCATCCTGGCGATCGGCCTGCCCTATTTCGCCAGCGGCTTCGCCATCTTCCTCCTGCGCCAGACCTTCAAGACGATCCCGAAGGAGCTCGACGAGGCGGCTCGCATCGAGGGGTGCTCGCTGATCGGCCTGATCTGGCGGGTCTATGTGCCGCTGGCCAAACCCACGATCCTCGCCTTCGCCCTTGTCTCGGTGAGCCATCACTGGAACAACTTCATCTGGCCACTGATCATCACCTCCTCGGTGGAGACGCGCCCGCTCACCGTGGGCCTGTCGATCTTCTCGACCACCGATAGCGGCATCGAATGGTCCGTGATCACGGCGGCGACGCTGATCACCTCCGGGCCCCTGCTGATCGGTTTCCTGCTCTTCCAGCGCCAGTTCGTGCAGAGCTTCATGCGCGCCGGCATCAAATAGAAAGGATCCCTCCATGACCCTGCCCCGCCTTGGCGCCGCCGTGACGCTGGACAGCTTCGACATTCTGCGCGACTGGATCTGCGAGAGCGACCGCACCATCGAGATTCAGGATTTCGTTCATCCCTCCGTGATCGGCGCCGATCATTCCGGCCTGATCGCGCAATGGCGCGAGCGGCTGGAAGGTCATCGCGGGCTGCGGGGGATCCACGGGCCCTTCTTCAGCCTCGACATCGCCGCGCCCGACCCGGCCATCCGGGCCGTCGTGCAAGAGCGCCTGATGGCCGGGCTCGACGTGGCCGGCGCGCTGGGTGCGACGCATATGGTGATCCACAGCCCCTTCACCTTCTGGCACACGCTGAACTACGCCAATTACGCCTTCCTGCGCGGCGTCCTGTTCGAGGGTGCAGCCGAATGCCTCGCACCGGTTCTGGCCCGTGCCGCGGAGATCGATTGCACGGTCATGCTGGAGAATATCGACGATACCGACCCGCGTGACCGCACGGAACTCGTCGCCATGATCGAGCATCCCAATCTGATGGTCTCCCTCGATACCGGCCATGCCGAACTCGCCCACGGGCGCTACGGCGCCCCGCCCGTCGTCGATTTCATCGCTGCCTCCGCCGCGCGTCTCGGCCATGTGCATCTGCAGGATGCCGACGGCTATGCCGACCGGCACTGGCATCCCGGCGACGGCGTGATTCCGTGGCGTCCGGTCTTCTCCGCGCTCAGAGCCTGCCCGCAGAATCCGCGCCTCATCCTGGAAGTGCAAGGTGATCACGCGCGCCTGCCCGAGACGGTCTCGCGGCTCGAGCAGCGCGGCCTCGCCTGCTGAGAATCCGCCGGCGGGCCGTTACCGCATGATCACCACGCGGTCAGGGCCCGCAGGGTCGGTGTCTTCTTGAAGGCGTGATCTTCCATGCGACCGAGCAGGCGGTCGAGCAGGGCGACCGCCTCGCCGATTGCCGGCCCCTTGTTGAGCATGACGCATTCGGCGCGCGCGGCCATCGCCGCATCGGTCATCTCGCCGCGCGAGGGCACACCGTCCTTGACGAGCCCTTCGAGGACCTGTGTCGCCCAGATCACGGGAACGCCGGCGGCTTCGCAGATCCACAGGATCTCTTCCTGCATTTCCGCCATGCGCTCGAAACCGAGCTCCGCCGCGAGATCGCCGCGCGCGATCATCACGCCGAAAGGCCCGCGCGGCATGGCGCGGGCGATCAGATCCGGCAGATTCTTCACCGCATCGGGCCGCTCGATCTTGGCCACGAGACCCAGCGGCGCATCCGCGCGGGGATAGCGGGCGAGCGCGGCATCGAGCAGATCGATGTCTTCCGGGCGGCTGACGAAGGAATAGCCGACCATGTCGGCACAGGCGATGACGGTGGCGATATCCGCCTCGTCCTTGGCCGTGAGCGGCGCCAGCCCGAGGCTGGTATCGGGGCAGTTGAGGCCCTTTTCCGGCTTGATCCGGCTGCCTTTCGGCCTGGCCCGGACGACCCGGATGACCGCTTCACCGTCTTCGGCATGCTCCACGATCCCGCCGATCTTGCCGTCATCGTAGGAGACCCGGTCGCCCACGCGCAGCCGCGTGACGATTTCCGGCGCGCTGACCCCGGCGGCGACGGCGATGCCATCGCCGGTATGGGGCGCGCCATGCGCCACCAGCCGGAAACGCGCGCCCGGGAACAGGCGGGCATCGGCCGGATCGCAAATAACCGCCTCCGTACGCAGTTTCGGCCCGGCAATATCCATCAGAACCTGCAGGTCCCGCCCCACCGCAAGACCCGCCTTGCGCACGTTCCCGACCATGGCGCGCCAGCCTTGCGCATCATCATGAGCGCAGTTGATGCGCGCAACATCCATACCGGCGCGCGCCAGCGCCATGACGAGATCGGCATCCTGCGCGGCCTGGCTCGGCAAGGTCACCATGATCCGGTTGCGACGATGCGGCCGCGGCGCGCCGAACAGGGTATCGGTCGCCTGATTGAGGCGCATTTCCCCGGCAAAGAAGCTCTGCTCGTCCGGAGCTGCCGTCAGGCAGGTCTTGCCGGCCAGGGCGTGCAGGGCAGCGATCACGGCATCAAGCGTCGGCATGACCCGGCTCTCGGCACGGCCGAGCGACGACAATCCCAGCCGCATCAACCGCCGTTGCAGCGGGCGGATATCGTGGTGGCGCAGGACCAGATAATGCGCGAGATTGGTCAAGGCGGGATGCGCACCGCCCGCACGGGCTTCGAAGCGGGCCAGGAGTGGCGCGGCATCATGCAGGATCGTTGCGCGCAACTGTTCGAGCTCGGCCAGCAGCGCCGCAGCCTCCGGGGATCTCACCGGCATCGCATCATCGGCCCCCGGCATCACTGGCTTGTCCATCCCGACTTTCCCTTGACGAAATTCCCGGCGAGCAAAACGCTGTTTCATGAAGCTTTCACGACAATGCGCCCATGTCCTGTCGCGGATGGGGTTTTTCCGAATCGGAAACGACGAAAGAGGCGGTTCATGATCATCGTGCAACTGAGTGATCTGCATCTGCGCGCGGACGGCTGCTATCCCCGGCACGATCCCGGCGACACGCTGGCAACGGCTATCGCGGTGATCAACCGCATGCGCCCCCGCCCGGATGCCGTACTCTTCACCGGCGACATGCTCGATCGCAGCACCCGCAATTACGGTCTTGTGCGCCCGATGCTCGACAGGCTCGACGTGCCGCTTCTGCCGCTGCCGGGCAATCATGATGACGGGAAGGCGTTTCGCACGGCCTTTGCGGATTGTCGCGCCTGCGCGCCGGGCAAGGCGGATCTTGCACATGCCTGTCCCGACGGGCTCGTCATCGGCCTCGACAGCAACGGACCGGACGGCGGCGCCGCCATCGAGGCCGCGCAATGCGAATGGCTCGAAGCCGTTCTGCGCGACAGCGCCGGCCCGGTCCTGATCGGCCTGCACCATCCGCCCTTCAGGACCGGGATGCCGCGTTACGACGATGCACCCTTCCCCGGTGCGGATGCCCTGATGCGGTTGCTTGCAAGGCATGCCGCGCGGGTGCGTCTGGTGGCGGGCCACACGCATCGGTCGGTCCAGGGTGTCGTCGATGGCATCGCGGTGAGCACGGCCCCGCCTCTGGGCTATACACTGGCTCTGGCGCTCGTGCCCGATGCCCCCCACGCCCATACGCCCGAAGCGCCTGCCATGCAGATCCATCACCTCGATGGGCATGGTGCGGTGACGCATACGCTCGCCCTCGCCCCGCGCGCGGCGCCGCAGGCGATGACCGGGATGCTCGATGATGCGGGCCGCGCGCGGATCATCGCACCTTGACCGGCATCAGCTGGTAAAGGTGTTGTCCGAGCTGAGGCTGGGGACCGGCGGCGACAAAACGAACCGTTGACATCGAGACGGGCTATCTCCACAGCTGCCAGAAATGGCGTTTGCTTGCTGAACTTTTGTTGTTGCGCGATTGGCATTGCGCCCGTACAAACCTCCCTTTCAAAAATCGTTATCGTAAATCACATCGCATGCCTGCGCTGCGAAAAGCAATTCATCCTGTGAGAGCGATCATCATGATCACCGACACAGTCAAATGGTTCAATTCCACCAAGGGCTTCGGCTTCATTCAGCCCGACAATGGCGATGCTGACGCATTTGCCCATATCTCCGCCGTCGTGCGCGCCGGTATGCGCGAACTCGTCGAGGGCCAAAAGATCAGCTACGAGCTGGAGCAGGACAGAAAGTCGGGCAAGATGTCAGCCTGCAATCTGCAGGCTGCGTAGAGCGCGTTCCGACCTGACGGAGTCAGGCCAGGCGCTCCAGATCATTGGTTGACGCATCATTTTTCCGCCAGCCGGTATCCACCTGACGCAATGATGCTCTGAATCGGTACCAGCTCTCCCTTGGCCACGGATGTACCGGCACTGTCGAAAGCATGAGACTGAGCAATTTCAGGCATTTGCCTGAGCTTTTTTGGCTGCCGCTCGTCGTCAGGCGAGCCGGAAAGACGAACATGACGCAACACGGCAAGTCCCGCCAACAGTCGGAGAGCGCCTTTACGAAGGTTCACTCGCAGTTACTGGCCCGAAACCGCGCCATCGAAGAACACGACACAATGACCAAGCATCGTGAGGGCAAGACTTTGCGACTGAAGAATGCCCGCCTGGCGAAGGACGCGGATGATCGCGCGAGGGCAACCGCCGTCCTGATCTCGAAGCAAGCCACCAATGCCTAAACACAGAGTCACCAGACTTGAAACGGAAAACAGATTTGAAAAACGCCAAAGACAATGATCCCTCCGATCGCCGCAGTGCTGCTGCGGAAGCAAGGGCCGCTCTCCTGCAATCCTTTCGTGCCGCAAAGGATGCCGCTGAGTTGAGCCGACCCGGCTCGCACGGCAGCAAGAGCGTGTGGCGGTGGCTGAGGCCAGGGAAGAACGGAGAGCCCACAGAGAACGCCTGAAGGGCGATGAGCAGAAGACGGCCCAGGACTGTGGCGACCGAACAGCAGGAAGCCGCTGATGCTGCCGCCAGAGCCGAAGCCGAAGGACGTGAGAAGGCCGCGAATGACCGTCTCTCTCGTGTCATCGAGGATGAAAATGCCCGAAAGGCCGCACGCGATCTGCGCTACGCCAATCGCAAAGCGCGACAGAAATAATGGCCTCCCACGGTCCTCAGGCTTCGACCGTGCGGCTCCGGCGAATCAACTTTGCGATCATCGCCAGATGAAGACGCAGGGGCGGTGGTTTCCGGAGAGCTTGTCGGAGCGGATTGCGGCGCGGCGGAAGCCCTTGAGGCGGTAGAATATCGCCTGCACGCGCCAGCGTTCACACACCCGGAATATCCGAGCAAGGCGACATCTGAATGGAACCAGGATTCGCACAGATCATTATCCTCAGCGGCGCTTCACGAAGCGTCCTGGCCGCGAATTTGTAGCGGTGGGGAGCCCCGGCCAGATATTAGAAGGTGGAAACAGCGGAATATTGGGAGTTACTCTGAGGTGTGCCTCGCTGCTGCTCATCCGTTTACTAGCCTATCTATCGATATCAAACATTCTCGTTGAAGGTAACAAATGATAGAATTTTTACGCGGATTTACTTCATCAATTATCCCACTTTTTCTGACAGGCTGTGCCAGTGCAGGCCTCGCCGTGGCAAACCTTCCAGTTAGCTGGTTCAACGGTGAAGTAATAGAGGGTATCAGCTACGGCGAGGAACCTTGGGAGAAGCTCGATATCTATATTCCGCCTGACCAAACGGACGCAGCATGGCCAGTCATCGTTTTCTTTTACGGAGGCCGTTGGACCGAAGGCAGCAGGGAGGAGTATGCCTTCGTCGGCAGCGCACTCGCCGCCAAGGGGTTCGTCACCATCGTTCCGGATTACCGGAAATACCCTGCCGTTCGCTTTCCAGCCTTCATCAAGGATGGAGCGAAAGCGGTAAACTGGGTTCATGACAATATTGGACGATTTGACGGTCGAGCCGACAAATTGTTTCTCGCTGGGCATTCCGCTGGCGCCCATATTGCCGCCTTGCTCGTGAGCGACGAGCGCTATCTCCAGAAAGAAGGCGACGCGTTAAGTAGCATACAAGGGTTTGCCGGCCTTGCCGGCCCGTACGATTTTACGCCAGAAGCGGCAGACTTGAAGGCAATTTTCGGCCCATCTTCGAACTATTCGCAGATCCAGGTGACGACGTTTATCGACGGCGCCGAACCGCCAATGTTGCTGCTGCACGGCAATTCCGACCAAACCGTTGAGCGGTATAATCTTGAGCGGCTCGCGAATACGATTGAAGCTCAAGGCGGAAAGGTAGAAACGATTATATATCCAGAACTTAATCATATTGAAATTATCGGCGCACTCTCGTGGTTCTGGCGCAAAAAAGCTCCGGTTCTCAACGATATTTCAGAATACTTTATGGATCTTGCAGAATAAAAAGCGCCCAAACAATCTCAAAATGCAATTTCTCCTCTTATTCAAATTGACAATTTACACCTTTCGCTCTCCCTATAAGGAAAAATTTGCACAGGCGAGAACATCTCCCCCAAATATTTTCACTAGAGCACGTCTGGCGATTGATGAATCGATTGTGATGTGACGATGGCGTTTGCGCCTGATTCAACGGCGACCTTGATGGAGGTTGCTTATGGGAAGAGCGCAGAGCGGGGATCTTCGATTACGGGTCCTGAAGGCGTCGGATGAAGGCATGTCGGCGCGGCAAGCGGCGGCGCGGTTCGGGGTCGGCATATCGAGTGCAATCCGGTGGATCGCACGGGCGAAGATTGGCGAGCTGGCACCGCGACCACAAGGCCATCGCCGCACTGCGGGACTCGGTCGGCACGACCCTCGACTTGTTCGCACCAGCCGAATGCGCCAACTACTTCAAAGCCGCCGGATATGATCCAGATTGAACAGGATGCGCTCTAGCAAATCCCGGCGTCTCCCGTTGCCGGCTATTCAAATACCACAGTTACACCGCGTTTCTTGAAATATGATTCCATTAATTTGCGCCCGGCGCGGTTGTTTTGAACAAGCCGCGCTGGGTCAAAAACCGCCTTTTTAGTGCCAGCGGCAGCGAGCGCCCCTTTAAGCCGCTCGATATGACGATCGATATCCTCGTTGTCATTTTGCAGCGCCGTGTAAATGTCCCCGATCACTGCTTCGATCGTGTCTGCACTCATTATTGCTTCTCTCCTCAGGAGCTGCGCCGCAGCGTCGGACTGGCGTTCGCATGATGTTCCTTTCCACCATGCCGTAAGGGCGAAATTCCCAAGAGCCGGTTCGACAGACAACCTTTTGGAACCGCCTGAAGGTGGTGTCAATCGGCATTGGAAAGCGACCCAGGGCAATCGCTTCAGGTTAACGCGCGTGCGTTCAGGCGCGAACCGCGATTCATAGGGGGTCCTTTGATTCCGAGCCTTCCATGTGCGCCCAACCGTCGTCGCGCTCGCTGCTTTTTGGCGCTGAAGGATCCGCGTCAGTCGTGGAACGTGGCCTATCCTTTTCCCGAGATCCTGCTGCTGACGCCGTGCGGGATGATCGCGGGCATGGCGGATTTCGTCGAGATCCGCGCCTGGGGCGAAGTGCGGCTGCCGTTTCTGCGACGGTTCCTGCGCTATGAGCGGGGGCATTCCCTCGCACGATACGCTCAACCATGCCTTCAACGCGATCGATCCGGAGCTGTTCAAGACCTGCTTCCTGGACTGGGTGGAGACGCTGCGCGACGGCGAAGCCGAGGTGATTGCCATCGACGGCAAGACCTCGCGGCGTAGCCATGACCGCAGCGCCGGTCACGAGCCGCCGCACCGCGTCTCCGCTTGGACGATACGCGAGCGCCTCGTTCTCGGGCAGGAGGCCGTCACTGAGAAGTCCAACGAAATCCACGCCATCCCCCGATTGCTCAAGTGGCTAGAACTCACCGGAGCGCTCGTCACCATCGATGCCATGGGCACGCAGGCCGAGCTCGCTAACACGATCGTGCGCTGCGGCGGCGACTATCTGCTCGCGCTCACGGGTAACCGCCCTGCCATACATACCGACGTCGTCGCCTTCTTCGCAGATCCACCGTCCGGTATCACCATTGACATGCACGTGACCGTGGACGGCGACCACGGTCGGATCGAAGAGCGCAGTCACAGCGTCTGCCACGCGGTCCAATGGCTCTTTTCAGACAGTCGATATCCCGACGAGCTTGTTTTCCCCCACCTCGCGGCGCTCGCCATGATCGAAAACGCCTCGAGCAGGCGGGCAGGCTGCGCGTCGAGCGGCGCTACTACCTTTCCTCCGCGCCTCTCGATGCAAAGACCTTCGCAGCCGCCGTGCGCGCGCATTGGGGTATCGAGAACCGCCTTTACGGGGTGCTCGACGTCGTCTTCCACGATGACCTCGCACGCCTGCGAACCGGACATGGACCCCCGAAACATGGCTATGGAAATGATCCGCCCCCTCAAGGACAAGCACTCCCTCAAGGTCCGAAAAAAGATCGCCGCAATCGATGAGAATTACATGGAAGCCCTCGTCAGGCAGGCCCCGTCGTTAACCTGAAGCGATTCCCCTAGGCAGCCCCCTGTACCTTTTCCCTTGCGGTTTCTGGAATGTGCGCTGCGGGTCGTGCGCAGTGTAGCGTAGCGGAGCGAAGCACGACCCGCGGGTGACGGCCCGTGTCTGGCGTAGCTTCAAGAACCGAGCCGGTTCGCCGGGAGCAACCAATTGCCCCCTGTGGCATGACCACCTGGGGGGGGACGCGTGCCCCGTCGGATTGGCCGTGATCGATGCCCCGTGGGGAGTCTGCGCCGGACCGTCGAAGCATGATCTGAGCGCCAGTACAGGGATCGGCGAAGATCGCGGTGGCTCGCATGCTC
>Ga0208623_100368_pt1 | contig 33690 bp, 29 predicted proteins | sample HotLakConsUCCL28_FD_184737 | JGI IMG/M metagenome (GOLD analysis project Ga0208623, IMG submission 184737) | Hypersaline microbial mat communities from Hot Lake, Washington, USA - Hot Lake Consortium UCC-L28 (SPAdes) (version 2) ...
ACGCCCGATTGTGCCGCTGATCCGCGCCAGCCGCGCTCCTCCACCCGCCCGTCAACAACGCTGGACCCGCACCGACCCGGAACGCGCCAATCAGGCGCAACGGACACGCCTGCCCAGACCTCCGGCCATCAGTCCGCCACCGTCTCGAACGCCTTCACGCACCGGAAACCGCACGCTCGTGAGATATGCGGGCTAGGCGAGAGCATCGCGCCCTATCGGGTTCTCGACCTGCCGGAGGCAGTCATTCCTTGGGACGCCTCGTTACTGTCGGCCGATGAAGCCTATGGCCGAGGTTTCCGAGGTTTGGCTGCCTGGTTGAAAAAAGCAGAATCGATTTGGGTCGAGCACAGATCATCCAAATTGAGTTTCGTAGATCAGCTTGACTACTATGGAAAGCTTTCGTCGCAAGAGCCTTTCGGCGGATTGATGATCGTCTTTGCTGCATCTGGGACCATGCCGGCAGCAGCTATCGTCAATATCGAAAGATCTGTCATAGAGCACGCCTTGTACTGGCTTCGACCGAAGTCAAAAGATGAAGCCGCGTACCTGTGCACGATATTGAACTCCGAAACTACGCGACGTGCGGTCGAGAGAATTCAGGCGCGGGGTCAGTGGGGTGCGCGGCATTTCGATAAAGTCGTCTTCACTCTACCAATCCCGTACTTCTCAGAAAGCGATAGCCTGCACCTCGATCTAGTGCAGGCAGCAGCACAGGCGGAGCGGGTGGCCGCCAAGTTAAACCTATCTTCCGAAGCGAGCTTCATCGACACCCGCCGCCGGATCCGCGCGGCGCTGGCCGAGGACGGGATCGCTGCGGTGATCGACGACCTGGTCCGGCGGCTCTTGTTCGGCGACTGACAGTTAAGCGCGTGCCGTCGCGCGGAGACGCCGCGGAACGCACTCCGTCCCTTGAGGTCGTGGCTGTCGCCAGGACGACTTTCGAAAGTGCCAGGACGCCCCGGACGAGAGTCCCGGCTCCGGAGGCGTGGGCTGACCGCTCTGTGCCTCTGTGTCTCCGTGGGTCAGGAATCCCGCCGCAGGCGACAGGGCGCGCATGAACGCGCGCCATGAAAAAAGAACCGCGCGACCCTTGAGAGGCCGCGCGGGTGTCGTTGCTGGGACGGCGCCGTCGGGTTACGACGCTTCCTCCTTCTGGCTCAGGTCCTCGCCGGTCTCCTGGTCGACGGTCTTCATCGACAGCTTGACCTTGCCGCGATCGTCGAAGCCCAGGACCTTGACCTTCACCGAATCGCCTTCCTTGAGCACGTCCGAGACCTGCTTGACCCGCTGGGGCGCCAGTTCGGAGATGTGGACCAGGCCGTCGCGGGGGCCGAGGAAGTTCACGAAGGCGCCGAAGTCCATCAGCTTGACCACCTTGCCGGTGTAGATCTGGCCGACCTCCGGGTCGGCGGCGATACCCTTGATCCAGTCGACCGCCTGCTGCGCCTTGTCGGCGTCGTTCGAGGCGACCTTGACCACGCCCTCGTCGTCGATGTCGATCTTGCAGCCGGTGACCTCGGTGATCTCGCGAATCACCTTGCCGCCGGAGCCGATGACGTCGCGGATCTTGTCCTTGTTGATCTTGATCTGGGTGATCCGGGGGGCGTAGCGGTTGACCTCGCCGCGGCTGGTGTCGAGCGCCTTGGCCATCTCGTCGAGGATGTGCAGCCGGCCGTCCTTCGCCTGATCCAGCGCGACCTTCATGATCTCGCGCGTGATCGAGGTGATCTTGATGTCCATCTGCAGCGAGGTGACGCCCGCCTCGGTGCCGGCGACCTTGAAGTCCATGTCGCCCAGATGGTCCTCGTCGCCGAGGATGTCGGACAGCACCGCGAACCGGTCGCCCTCCTTGATCAGGCCCATGGCGATGCCCGCCACCGGCCGCTTCAGCGGCACGCCGGCGTCCATCAGCGAGAGGCTGGTGCCGCACACGGTCGCCATCGAGGAGGAGCCGTTCGACTCCGTGATCTCCGACACGACGCGCATCGTGTAGGGGAAGTCCTCCTTCGACGGCAGCAGCGGGCGCACCGCGCGCCAGGCCAGCTTGCCGTGGCCGATCTCGCGCCGGCCGGGCGGTCGCATGAAGCTCGCTTCGCCGACCGAATAGGGCGGGAAATTGTAGTGGAGCATGAAGTGCTCCCGGTACTCGCCCTCCAGCGCGTCGACGATCTGCTCGTCCTGGCCGGTGCCCAGGGTGGTGACCACCAGCGCCTGGGTCTCGCCGCGGGTGAACAGCGCCGAGCCGTGGGCCCGGTCGAGCACGCCGACCTCGGCGACGATCGGCCGGATCTGCGCGGTCGTGCGGCCGTCGATGCGGTCGCCGGTCTCCAGGATCTGGCCGCGGACGATGTCGCTCTCGAGCGCCTTGAGGACGCCCGGCGCGACCGCGATCTCCGCATCGTCATCGAGCAGCGCCAGGCCCTTGGCCTTCGCCTCGGCCACCGCCTCGACGCGGGCCTGCTTGGCCTTGATGGTGTAGGCCTGCTTCAGGTCGCCGCCGATCGCCTTGGCCAGCTTCTCGCGCACCGTCGCGACCTCGGGGGCCGCCTCCGGCACGTCCCAGGGCTCCTTGGCCGCCAGTTCGGCCAGGTCGATGATCGCGTCGATCACCGGCTGCATCTGATCGTGACCGAATGCCACCGCGCCCAGCATGACGTCCTCGGAGAGCTCGTGCGCCTCCGATTCGACCATCATCACGCCGTCCTCGGTGCCGGCGACCACCAGGTCGAGGGCGGTCTCCTCCATCTGGCCGAGGGTCGGGTTGAGGACATACTCGCCGTCGATGTAGCCGACCCGCGCGCCGCCGATCGGGCCCAGGAAGGGCAGGCCGCTCAGCGTCAGCGCGGCCGAGGCGCCCACCATCGCGACGATGTCCGGGTCGTTCTCCAGGTCGTGGCTCAGCACCGTGCAGATGACCTGGGTCTCGTTCTTGTAGCCCTTGGCGAACAGCGGGCGGATCGGCCGGTCGATCAGCCGGCTGGTCAGCGTCTCCTTCTCGGAGGGCCGGCCCTCGCGCTTGAAAAATCCGCCGGGGATCTTGCCGGCCGCGAAGGTCTTTTCCTGATAGTTGACCGTCAGCGGGAAGAAATCGATGCCGGGCTTGGGCTGGCGCTGGCCGACGGCCGTGCACAGGACCACCGTCTCGCCGTAGGTCGCCATCACGGCGCCATCGGCCTGGCGTGCGATCTTGCCAGTCTCGAGCGTCAGCTCGCGGCCGCCCCACTCGATCGTCTTGCGGTAAACGTTGAACATCTTTGAAACCGTCCTTCTCGGATGCCCCTGCCCCGGATTGGGCAGTCGGGCCGGGGCCGGGCCCCGTCGTCATGGGTCTTCTCGTCGTCGTTCATGGCGGCGGATCGCCGCCGAATTCGTGGCGGCGGATCGCCGCCGGCCGCCCCGCCGCCATCGGCCGGGCCGCGCGCGGGGCTGGGCTGCGGTTAACCCTGCCGTCGCCCCGGGGGACCGCCTGGCAAGGCGATCCAGACCACGGCAGCGGCCATGGAAAACAGGCGCCGCCCCCTCGACGGATCGAGGAGGACCGGCGCCCGGTGGTTTCTCCGGCAACGCGGCCGCCGGAAACGGCGTTCCCGAAACGAAGGCCGCCCGCCCGGGGAAACCGGGCGGGCGGCGGCCGATCAGCGGCGCAGGCCGAGCTCGGAAACGATGGTCTGGTAGCGCTCGACGCTGGTGGTCTTCAGGTAGTCGAGCAGCCGCCGGCGACGGCCGACCATCACCAGGAGGCCGCGGCGGGAATGGAAGTCCTGCTTGTGGCCCTTCAGGTGTTCGGTCAGGTTGGCGATCCGTTCGGACAGGACCGCGATCTGCACCTCCGGCGAGCCGGTGTCGCATTCGGTGCGGCCATATTTCTGGATGAGCTCGCTCTTGCGCTCGGACGTGATCGACATCGGGGTTCCTTCGGGATCAGGAGAGATTGAGGACGCGCACCGGATGGATCTCGACGCCCTGGAGTCGCGTCAACGCGACCGGGACGTCACCCAGAAACGCCAGCACCAGCGGCTCCCGAGCCTCCGGATCGATGGCCAGGCTTTCGAGCCTGCCGCGATCCGAACGGCTGAGGAATGCCACCGGTTGACCGCTTCGGAGCCGGTGCGCCTGGCTTTCCGACAGGGCCACCGCCGGGATGTCGTCCAGCGGGGTCTCGACGGGAAGCAGCGCGGTATCCGCGGCCGATTGCTCGGCCAGCGCCTCTATCTGCGCCAAGCCGACCGCGTCGTCAAGGGTGAACGGCCCGACCGACAGCCGGCGCAGGGCCGACAGGTGGCCGCAGGTACCGAGCGCCCGGGCGATGTCGCGGGCGAGCGCCCGCATATAGGCGCCCTTGCCGCTCGCCACCTCGAAGACCGCGTGGTCGCGGTCCGGCATGTCGACCAGCGTGATCTCCTCGATCGACACGACGCGCGCGGCCAGCTCCGGGGCCTTGCCCTCGCGGGCCAGGTCGTAGGCGCGCTCGCCGCCGACCTTGATCGCGGAATAGGCCGGGGGCACCTGCCGGATGTCCCCGACGAAGCGGTCCAGCACCGCATCCACGTCATCGGCCGTCGGCCGGCCGTCGCAGGTCTCGATCACCTGCCCGTCGGCGTCGTCGGTGTCGGTCGCCTGTCCCCAGGTCAGGGTGAAGCGATAGGTCTTGCGGCCGTCCATCGCCCATTGCACGGTCTTGGTCGCCTCGCCGAAGGCGATCGGCAGGACGCCGGTCGCCATCGGGTCCAGCGTGCCGCCGTGCCCGGCCTTGGCCGCGTTGAAGAGCCGCCGGACGCGGTTGACCACGTCGGTCGACGTCATGCCCTGCGGCTTGTCGACCACCAGCCAGCCATGGACCGGCCGGCCCTTGCGCCTGCGGGCCATGGCGTCAGTCGTCCCTCTGCGGGCCGTGCCGGCCCGGGCCGGCCGCCGCATCGTCGTCCGCGACGGAGCCGGCGGGGCCGTCCCTCTCCTCGCCCTCGTCAAACTCCGAATCCAGGTCGCGGGCGACCTCCGGGTCGTGCAGCAGGCGCTCGATCCGATCGGCGTGCTCGAACGAGGTGTCGGTCTCGAAGCTCAGCTGCGGCGCGAATCGCAGCCGCACCGCCCGCGCCACCTGGCCGCGCAGGAACGGCGCCGCGCGCCGCAGCGCCGCCACCACATCGGCCGTATCGCCGCCGCCCAGCGGCATGACGAAGACCGTGGCGTTCTTGAGGTCCGGGCTGACCCGCACCTCGGTCACGGTGACCGAACGGCCGGCCAGGACCGGGTCGTGCAGGTCGCCGCGCAGCAGCGCGTCGGAGAGGGCATGGCGAATTGCCTCGCCCACGCGCAGCTGGCGCTGCGACGGCGCTTTCGACGGCGTGGCCATGGTCGGAAAACTCCCAAGCGAACGCGAGACGCCGGGCACGGTCCGGCACGCCGGACGCCGGCACCCCGCCACAGGGGCAAGGGGGTGCCGGCGGACCTCCCGGCGCGGCCGGTCCGGCCGGATCAGAGCTCGCGGGCGACCTCCTCGGTCTCGTAGCACTCGATCACGTCGCCGACCTTGATGTCGTCGTAGTTCTCGAAGGCCATGCCGCATTCGTAGCCCTCGCGCACCTCGCGGACCTCGTCCTTGAAGCGCTTGAGGGTCTTCAGCCTGCCTTCGTGGATCACGACATCGTCGCGCAGCAGGCGGACGCCGGCGCCGCGGCGCACCACGCCGTCGGTGATCATGCAGCCCGCGACCTTGCCGACCTTGGTGATCGAGAAGACCTCGCGGATCTGGGCGTAGCCGATGAAGTTCTCGCGAACCGTCGGTGCCAGCATGCCGCTGAGGGCGTTCCGGACATCGTCGATGACATTGTAGATGACGCTGTAGTAGCGGATCTCGACGCCGTCGCGCTTGGCCAGATCGCGCGCCTGGGGATGGGCGCGGACGTTGAAGCCGATCACCATGGCGCCGGTCGACGCCGCGAGCGTGATGTCGGATTCGGTGATCGCGCCGACCGCCGCGTGCAGCACCCGGACGTTCACCTCCTCGTTGTCCTCGACCAGCTTCTCCAGCGAGCCCTGGATCGCCTCGACCGAGCCCTGGACGTCGCCCTTGATGACCACGGCCAGCTGCTTGACCTCGCCGGCCTGGGCCTGGGCGAACATCTGCTCGAGCGTGCCGCGCTTGGCCGCCAGCTGGTCCGCCTCGCGCTTCTTGCGCTGGCGGAACTCGGCGATCTCGCGCGCCCGGCCTTCGTTGTCGACCACGACGAAGTCGTCGCCGGCCAGGGGGGCGCCGGTCAGGCCCAGCACCTCGATCGGCTCGGCCGGGCCGGCCTCCTTGACCTGCTCGCCGCGATCGTTGACCAGGGCGCGCACCCGGCCCCATTCGGAGCCGGCGACGAAGATGTCGCCGACCCGGATGGTGCCGCGCTGGACCAGGACGGTCGCCACCGCGCCGCGGCCGCGATCGATCTTCGCCTCGATCACCGTCCCCTGGCCTGCCCGGTCGGGGTTGGCCTGCAGCTCAAGGATCTCCGCCTGCAGGAGGATCGCCTCCTCCAGCTGGGTGAGGCCGTCGCCGGTCTTGGCCGAGACCTCGATGGTCTGGACGTCGCCGCCCATCTCCTCGACCACGACCTCGTACTGCAGCAGTTCGGTGCGGACCTTGTTCGGGTCGGCCGCCGGCAGGTCGCACTTGTTGATCGCGACGATCATCGGCACTTCGGCCGCCTTGGCGTGGCGGATCGCCTCGACCGTCTGGGGCATCACGCTGTCGTCCGCGGCGACCACCAGGACCACGATGTCCGTGGTCTTGGCGCCGCGGGCGCGCATCGAGGTGAACGCCTCGTGGCCCGGCGTGTCGAGGAAGGTGATCCGGCCGCCGGTGGGCAGCACGATCTGATAGGCGCCGATGTGCTGGGTGATGCCGCCGGCTTCCTTGGCGACCACGTCGGTCTTGCGCAGAGCATCCAGCAGCGAGGTCTTGCCGTGGTCGACGTGGCCCATGATGGTGACCACCGGCGGCCGCGACTTCATCTCCTCGGGACGGTCCACCGCACCCTCGATACCGACTTCCACATCCGCCTCGCTGACCCGCTTGACGCGGTGACCGAAATCCTGCGCGAGCAGTTCGGCCGTATCGGCATCGATCGTCTGATTGATGGTCGCCATGACGCCCATCTTCATCAGCGCCTTGACCACGTCGGCGCCGCGCTCGGCCATTCGGTTGGCGAGCTCCTGCACCGTGATGACCTCTGGGATGGTCACGTCGCGGACGATCTTCTCCTGGCTGTCCATCTGCGCCCGGCGATCGCGCTCGCGCTGGCGGCGCATCGACGCCAGCGAGCGCTGCCGCCCGCCGCCGTCGTCGGTCAGCGCCTGGGTCACCGTCATCTTCCCGCCACGGCGCCGCTCGCCCCCGCGGGTGCGCGCCGGCGGCGCCTTCGAGGGCTTGCCGCGCTTGGCGCGCGCCGGCCCTTCGTCCTCGGTGACCGCGCCCGGGCCGACCTTGGCCACCGCGGCCTCGGCCGCGCGGTCGGCGACCTCGCGGCGCTTGCGGTCGTCCTCCTCGGCCTTGCGGCGCGCGTCCTCGTCGGCCCGGCGGGCCCGCTCCACCTCGTCTAGGCGGGCGCGCTCGGCATCGACCTTCTGCTGCTCGGCCTCCTGGATCGAGCGTAGCTCCTCCAGCTCGCGCCGGCGCAGGGACTCCGCGTCCAGCACCACCGGCTCTTCCGGCGGGGGCGGCTCCGACTCGATCGTGACCGACGCCTCGGCAGCCGGCTGCTCGGCCTCTCCCTCGGGCGTCAAGGCCGGGCGCGGGCGACGCGCCTCCTCTTCCTTCAGGGCGCGCAGGGCGCGTTCGCGGGTCTCCCGCTCGGCCGGCGTGAGGCCGCGCAGGGGCTTGCCGCCCCGTTGGCCACCCGCCGCCGGCGCGCCCTCCGCAGCCCGACGAGCCGCGGCGCCACCGTCGGCCAGGCCGGTCTGGTGGCGGTCCAGCGTCCGCTTGCGCTTGACCTCGACCTGCACGGTCTTCGACCGGCCGTGCGAGAAGCTCTGACGCACCTGGCCGCCTTCGCCCGAGCGGCCCAGCGTCAGGCGGCTCTTGCCGCCGAGGCTCAGCGTCTTGCGATCCTGTTCCTTGCTTTCGCTATCGCTCATATCGTCCAGCGCTAACCCTTCGATGCCGGGGCATCGTCCCCGGCGCGTCTGATCCCGTCAAGCCGTGCCGCCTCGACGGCGAGCCGCTCGGCCAATCCGCCCGCCGCGACCGCCGCATGTACCACAGCCTCGCGTCCGAACGCACGCCCCAAGGCGTCGGCGTCCAGGACATCCACCACCGGCGCTCCAGCCCCGGCCGCCAGCCCGGCGATCTTTCGCCGTCCGTCGGCCGCCCCGTCGCGCGCGGCGAACACCAGGGCAACCCGCCCGTGGCGCGCCTCGCCGCCGCCGGCCGCCGCGTCGCGCGACGCCCGCAGGCGCTCTTCCACCTTGACAAAGCCGGCGACCGCATCGCCGGCGCCGCGCGCCAGGCTCAGCAGCTGCACCAGCCGTCGCTCCACGAGGGCGTCGACCCGGTCGACCAGATCGTCCGGTACCCGGACCTTCCGGCGCGCGGCCCGGGCGAAGGCGTTCTTCGCCGCCGCCTGCTCCAGCACCGCCCGGTCGGCGGTCACCCACAGCCCCCGGCCGGGCAGCTTGCCCTCGACGTCCGGCACTACCGCCTCGTCGGGTCCGACCACGAAGCGCACCAGGTTCGCCTTCGGCCGCACGGCGCGGGTCACGATGCAGCGCCGCTCCGGCCCCGCAGGGGTCGGTTCAGCCGCCGCGTCGGAGCCCGTGTCAAAGCCTGCGTCGAAGCCTGCCGGTTCGCCCGCCGCCACCCCGCGGCCCGACTCCTCCCGCATCGCCGCGGCCGAAGGGCGCGCGGCGTCGGAGGGAACGGGGCAAGGGGCGGCTTGGGTCATTCGGCTCCCGGTGGTCCTCAGCTTGTGGGCGGCACGGCGTCATTCGCCGGCCGCGGTTTCCTCGGCCTGCCCGGCCCCGCCGGTCGCCGCGTCCTCGTCGGCGAACCAGTGGGCGCGGGCGGCCATGATGATGTCGTTCGCCTGGCCCTCGTTCATGGCGTCGGCGCCGACGATCTCGATCAACTCGTCCGAGGCGAGGTCGGCCAGGTTGTCCAGCGTCTTCACGCCGTTCTCGCCCAGCCGGACCAGCATGCCCGGGGTCAGCCCCTCCACGTCGACCAGATCCTGGGTCACGCCCAGCGCCTCCAGCTTCTCCAGCGCCTGGCGGTCCTGCTCCTCCAGCCAGTTTTGCGCGCGCTGCTGCAGCTCGCCGGCGATGTCCTCGTCGAAGCCCTCGATCTCGGTCAGCTCGTCGAGCGGCACGAAGGCGATCTCCTCGACCCGGGTGAAGCCCTCCGCGACCAGCAGATGGGCGATCACGTCGTCCACGTCCAGCGCGTCCATGAACAGCTGGCTGCGGCGCTGGGTCTCCTCCTGGCGGCGCTCGCTCTCCTCCGCCTCGGTCAGGATGTCGATATCCCAGCCGGTCAGCATCGAGGCGAGGCGGACGTTCTGGCCGCGCCGGCCGATCGCCAGCGAGAGCTGCTCGTCCGGGACCACCACCTCGATCCGGTTCTGCTCGTCGTCGAGCACGACCTTGGCGACCTCGGCCGGCGCCAGGGCATTGACCACGAAGGTCGCCGGGTCCGGCGACCACGGAATGATGTCGATCTTCTCGCCCTGCAGCTCGCCGACCACCGCCTGGACGCGGCTGCCGCGCATGCCGACGCAGGCGCCGACGGGGTCGATCGAGCTGTCGTGGCTCTGCACGGCGATCTTGGCACGGCTGCCCGGGTCCCGCGCGACCGACTTGATCTCGATGATGCCGTCGTAGATTTCCGGCACTTCCATCTGGAACAGCTTGGCCATGAACTGCGGGTGGCTGCGCGACAGGAAGATCTGCGGGCCCCGCGGCTCCTGCCGGACGTCGTAGATGTAGGCGCGGACCCGGTCGTTGGGCTTGTAGTGCTCGCGCGGGACCAGTTCGTCGCGGCGGATGATCGACTCGGCCCGGCCGAGGTCGACCGTGACATTGCCGTACTCGACCCGCTTGACCAGCCCGTTGACGATGTCGCCGATCCGGTCCTTGTACTCCTCGTACTGCCGGTTGCGCTCCGCCTCGCGGACTTTCTGGACGATCACCTGCTTGGCGGTCTGCGCGGCGATCCGGCCGAAATCGATCGGCGGCAGGTCGTCGACGATCACGTCGCCGACCTGGGCGCCGGGCTTCAGCCGCTGGGCCTGCTGCACGGTCACCTGGGTATGCTCGTCCTCGACCTCGTCGACGACATGCGTCACCCGCTGCAGCCGGATGTCGCCGGTCTTGCGGTCGATATGGGCGCGGATGTCGTGCTCGAGGCCGTATTTCGACCGGCCGGCCTTCTGGATGGCCTGTTCCATGGCCTCCAGCACCTCGTCGCGCTCGATGTTCTTTTCGCGGGCGACCGCGTCGGCAACCTGCAGCATCTCAACCATGGACTAGGCCCCGATCGTCCTTTCGTTCCCAGGCCCCGGTTTCCGAGGGAACTCCCCTCCGGCACCGGCCCTGAACCTTCGCCGGCCGCACGGCAGGCGCGCGCCCGCCGAACGGCAATTCCATCATCCCTGGCGACCCGGCCTGCCGGACCGCCGTCGCCCCCCGCCTCAGTGTCGCGCCGACGCCAGCAGGGCATCGGTCAGCACCAGCTTGGCCCGGTGCACGGCCTCCAGCGGGATTTCCACCGTCGCCGCGGCGCCGTCCTGGTCGATCCGCATCGCCACCCGGTCGCCGGCGTCACCGGCCCGGCCCATGACCGTGCCGCGGAACCGGCGCCGGCCGTCGACCGGCCGCCGCGTCTCCAGCTTCGCCTCGAACCCGGCGAAGCGGTCGAAGTCCTCCGGCCGAGTCAGCGGCCGGTCGATCCCGGGCGAGGAGACCTCCAGCGTATAGGCGCCGGGGATCGGATCCTCCACGTCCAGGAGCGCGGAAACCGCGCGGCTGACCTCGGCGCAGTGGTCGACCGTCATCTCGCCGCGGTCCGCGCGCTCGACCATCACCTGCAGCGTCGGCTGCCCGCCGCCCGACAGGTGGACGCGCACCAGTTCATACCCCATCGCCTCGACCGAGGGCGCGACGATGCGCGCCACGTCCGCCGTGCGCGCGTCGTCCGCGATCAGCCCGGCCGACGGCGCGCCATGCCGGTTCGCTTCCGTCTCGCCGGCTTCCGTCGCGCCGGCACTCTCGTCCACAGCGGTCCGGCCCGGGTCGTCCTGCCGGGTATCGTCTTCAGCCCTGTCGCCGGGTCGCGTGGTCACGTCGCTTCCGCTCTCGCGTCCTGTTGGGCCCCGGAGCCTCGGCGACCGGGCCCGAAGAACCGGGATCCCGATAACAAAAAAGGCGGGCCGGCCGGCCCACCCCTTAATCCGGTATCACCCAGGGGCCATACCGTATGGGATCGTTCGGCACCGTTATATAGCCACCGTGCCTTCCGCCGCAACCGTTTTCCGGTGCGGCGGCTGGCATTCCGGAGGGCCCCGGCCGATCACCGCGGCCGGCGGCGGAAATCCAGGAAAGCCGGCGTGCCGTGCAGGCGCTTGGCCTCGTAGCGGGTCGGCGGCCAGTCGGCCGGGCGCTCGCGCCAATCGGCCGCGCGCCGGGCGGTCCAGGCGAAGGCCGGATGGCGCCGCGTCTGCCACAGCATCCAGTCGACCAGCGGCGCGTCGTCGCTGGCCAGCCGCAGCACGCCGCCCTCGGCCAGCACCCGGGCCAGCCGGTCCAGCGTCTCCGGCCGGATGAAGCGGCGCTTGTGGTGCCGCGCCTTGGGCCACGGGTCCGGGAACAGCACGAAGACCCGGCCGACCGAGGCGTCGGGCAGGGCGTCGAGCACCTGGCGCGCGTCGTCGGCGTGGATCCGGACGTTGTCCAGCCCCTCCGCCTCGACCGCGGCGAGCAGGGCGGCGACGCCGTTCAGGAACGGTTCGCAGCCGATCAGGCCGATCTCCGGATGGGCCGCGGCCAGGGCCGCCAGATGCTCGCCGTTGCCGAAGCCGACCTCGAGCCAGACCTCTTCGACCGGCCGGGCGAACAGGCGCTTCGGGTCGAGCGTGCCCGGGCGGGCCGGCAGGGGCACCGCCAGCTCGGGCAGGCGGTCGTCGAGGAGGCGCTGGCGCCCGGGGCGCAGTGGCCGGCCGAGACGCCGGCCGTAGATCGTGCGCGGGCGGGCCGGCGATTCGCTCATGCTCGCAACCATCGACACGGACGGGACAGGGGCACGGCACCGGGGCCGGCCCGAGGGCCGGACCGGGGGCGGCCGCTCAGCCGAAGGCGGACCTCAGGTCGTCGACCAGGTCGGTCCTCTCCCAGGAGAACCCGCCGTCGGGTTCCGGCGGCCGGCCGAAATGGCCGTAGGCGGCGGTCCGCGCATAGATCGGCCGGTTCAGCTTCAGGTGCTCCCGGATGCCGCGGGGGCTGAGGTTCATCAGCTCGCGCAGGGTGAGCGCCAGCCGGTCGTGGTCGACATCGCCGCGCCCGGTGCCGTGGGTCTCGATATAGACCGACAGCGGATGGCTGACCCCGATCGCGTAGCTGAGCTGGATCGTGCACTTCTCCGCCAGCCCGGCGGCGACCACGTTCTTCGCCAGGTACCGCGCGGCATAGGCGGCCGAGCGGTCGACCTTGGTCGGGTCCTTGCCGGAGAAGGCGCCGCCGCCGTGCGGCGCGGCGCCGCCATAGGTGTCGACGATGATCTTGCGCCCGGTCAGCCCGGCGTCGCCGTCCGGGCCGCCGATCACGAAGCGCCCGGTCGGGTTGACGTAGAAATGCTCCTCGTCGCACATCCAGCCTTCGGGCAGGACGTTCAGCACGTGGGGGCGGACGATCTCGCGCACCTCCTCCTGGCTGATGTCCTCGGCGTGCTGGGTCGAGACCACCACCGACGTGGCGCCGATCGGCCGGCCGTCGACGTAGCGCAGGCTGACCTGGCTCTTGGCGTCGGGACCCAGCTTCGGCTCGGCGCCGGAATGGCGCGCCTCGGAGAGGCTGTGCAGGATGGCGTGGGCGAAGTGGATCGGCGCCGGCATCAGCGCGTCGGTCTCGGTGCAGGCATAGCCGAACATGATGCCCTGGTCGCCCGCGCCCTCGTCCTTGTTGCCGGCGGCGTCGACGCCGACCGCGATGTCGGCCGACTGCTGGTGGACGAAGATCTGGACGTCCGCGGTCTTCCAGTGGAATCCGTCCTGCTCGTAGCCGATGTCCCGCACCGCATACCGGGCGACGTTCTCGATCGTGGCGTGATCGATGTCGTCCGGTCCGCGCACCTCGCCCGCGACGACGATGCGGTTGGTCGTGCAGAGCGTCTCCACCGCCACGCGCGACTGAGGGTCGGCCGTCAGGAAGGTGTCGACGACGGCGTCGGAAATCCGGTCGCAGACCTTGTCCGGATGACCTTCCGACACGGATTCGCTGGTGAAGACATAGTTCCCCTTGGGCATCAGCCTCGACCCTTCCACAACCCGAACACGCTACAGCCCGGCTGCAAGCAACCCGACTTGGCGGTCGGTTTGTGGCAAGGTTCGCGGCCCCGGTCAAGCGATCCGCTGACCCGCCCGCGAAATCGCCCGCAACGGGCGTTCACGGTGGCTGGGACCGCCCCCCTCGTCGCTCCGGCACCGTCTCGCGCCGACCGATACCGGCGCCCCGGTGGGGGGAACCGGTGGGGGGAACCGGTCGGGGGAACCGGTCGGGGAAGCAGGAGGCCGCTCGGCCGGATCGGTGGCGCGGCTCAGCGGGCGGCGTCGGCGTTCGCGGGCGCCGCCGGCCGGGGCACCGGCGTCTCCATCGGCCGGTTGTCCAGGGTGGCGATCACCGCCCGCAGCATTTCCAGGACCCTGCGCCGGGCGAGCGGATCGTCGACCGCGTTGAACAGACGGATCACTTCCAGCGTATCGCGCTTGGTGGTCATCGCCGGGTCGTAGGGGGCCAGTTCCTCGTTGAAGGCGCCGGGCGGGTTGACGCCGTCCGGGGCGTCGAACCCGTCGAAGAAGAAGGACATCGGGGTCTCCAGAAGGCGCGCGATCTCCCACAGCCTGCTGGCGCCGATCCGATTGGTCCCGCGTTCGTATTTCTGGATCTGCTGGAAGGTGAGGCCGAGCAGCGATCCCAGCTTCTCCTGGCTCATGCTCATCATCGTGCGGCGCAGCCGAAGGCGCTGGCCGACATGGACGTCGACCGGGTGCGGCGCGCCCTTCCGGCGCATCTGGACGATGGTCCGGTCGGGATGGTAGGCCACGGGTCACCTCCTATAATTGATGAATGCAATGGCATTCGTTCAAAACGTGAGGTACACCGACTTTAACGGGAGACGCAAGAGGCAATTAGCATTATAAGGAATGTTTTTCAACCTGAGGGGCCGCGTTTTCCGGCGGCTCGCGGCCAAAGCACCGACGCGCCGGCAAAGAGCGCCAGGAGCAGGAAGAACCCCGCATCGCCATAGCGGGCGTAGACCGTCGGTTCCGGCGTCGCCACCGGCAACGCGGCATCCACCGCCGTCCGCTCGCCGAGGGCCGTCGCCACCCGCACGCGCCCCCAGGCATCGACCACGCCGCTGATCCCGCTGGTCGCCACCCGCACCAGCGGCAGCCCTTCCTCGACCGCGCGCATCCGGGCGATGGCGAAGTGCTGGTGGGGGCCTGCCGTTTCGCCGTACCACGCGTCGTTGGTGAGGTTCAGCAGCCAGGCCGGTCGGTCGCCCTCCGCCGTGACCGCGGCCGGGAAGATCGCCTCGTAGCAGATCAGCGGGCTGACCGGCGGCAGGCCGGGCAGGTTCAGCGTCCTCGGCCCCGGCCCGGCCGAATAGTCGGCGCCGGAGGCCACGGCCTCGAACGGCAGGACCGAGCGGAACGGGACGTATTCGCCGAACGGCACCAGGTGGACCTTGTCGTAGACGGCGACCACCTCCGCGTCCCGGTCGACCGCCTGCAGGCTGTTCCAGTACCGCCGCGGCACCTCACCCTCCGGCGTCGTGCGCGGCGCGCCGGTGATCACCAGCCCCCCCGGCGGCGCCACGTCGGCGATCGCCTCGCGCACCTGGGGGTAGCGCTCCAGATAGAACGGCACCGCCGTCTCCGGCCAGATCACATGGGTCGGGGAGCCTTGCGCGGCAGGGCCGCCGGCGAGGCTGAGCTCCAGGTGAAGGCGGAAATTGTCGGCGATCCGCCCGTCCTCCCACTTCTCCGACTGGGGGATCGCGGGCTGGACCAGGCGCAGGGTCACGTCCGGCACGTTCGCGTCCGACGCCGCCGCCAGCCGCGCCGCGCCGGCCGTGCCCAGACCCGCCAGGGCCAGGGCCATGACCGCGAACGCGGCCGCGCCGCCCCGATGCGCGTGGCCGTCGGGCCCGACCGCGGCCGCCGGCAGCAGCGCCGCCGCGACGGTCAGGAGGCCGAGGCCGTAGACTCCGAACCACGCCGCCGGTTGGGCCAGCGCCGGCCAGTCGGACCAGACATAGCCGACCAGGTTCCAGGGAAATCCGGTCGCGACGTGGCCGCGCAGCCATTCCGCGGCGCCCCAGGCCGCCGCCAGGGCGAGGATCCAGCCGGTCCGCGCGAGCGGCAGCCGATGCACCGCGGCCGCCGCCGCGCCGACGAAGGCGGCCAGCAGTGCAGGCAGCCCGGCCACGGCGAACGGCACCAGCCAGAAATACCGGGCGATGTCGACGCCCAGCGCGAAGGCGATCCAGTAGAGCGAGACGACGAACCAGCCGAAACCGAAGCCCCAGCCGACGGCGAAGGCGCCCGCCCGGGTCCGCACCCCGTCGAGCAGCCAGACGAAGGCCGGAAAGGCGACCAGGAGGGCCGGCCAGGCATCCGCCGGCGGCAACGCCACGGTGCCCACCGCTCCGAATCCGATCGCCGCGGCAAAGCGGCGGCCCGGCGACAGGGCCGCAAGCCGGCCGGCGAACCGGCCCATCACGGCGGTCGCCGCGGCGACTGGCCCGCCGCCGCTCGCTCGGACGCGCGGCAGTCCGTTCACGGCGCCGCGCGCCGCCGCCCCGCCGGACGTTCCAGCCGGGCAGAAGACGGCTGAGAAGACCGCGGGCCGGGGCGTCGGAACGGCCGGCGCCGGATCACGCCCGCTCCGGCGGCCGGTCTTCGCCGTTCTGCCGTTCGATGCGGCGGACGCGCAGGCGCTTGATCCGCCGCGGATCGGCGTCGACGACCTCGATCTCCAGCCCGGCGGGATGGATCAGCAGCTCGCCGCGCAGGGGCACGCGACCCGCCAGGGCGAACACCATCCCGCCGAGCGTGTCGATGTCGTCGCGCTCGTCGTCGTCGAGTACCGGACCGGCCCTTTCCTCGAAGGTCTCGATCGGCAGCCGGGCATCCGCCAGCCAGGAGCCGTCCGGACGATCCACCATGCGCGGCTGGGTTTCGGCCTCGTGCTCGTCCTCGATCTCGCCGACGATCTCCTCGACCAGGTCCTCGATCGTGATCAGGCCGTCGATGCCGCCGAATTCGTCGACGACCAGCGCCATGTGCCGCCGGCCCTCGCGCATCTCCAGCAGGAGGTCGAGCGCCGGCATCGACGGCGCGACGATCAGCACGTCGCGCAGCAGCTCCTGCAGGGTGAAGCCCTGCCCCTGGGCGAGGCGCGCGACCACGTCCTTCATGTGGACCATGCCGACAACGTCGTCGAGCGACTCGCGGTAGACCGGGAGCCGGCTGTGCGCCTTCTTCGACAGGAGCTGCAGCAGCTCGTCCGGGGGAGTCTGCAGGTCGACCGCGACGATGTCCGCGCGCGGGATCATCACGTCATAGGCGGTCAGGTCCTTGAGCTCGAGGATGTTGGCCAGCAGACGCCGTTCGTGCAGCGCGACCTGGGTGTCGGCGTCGCCGTTTTCCTCGATCAGCTCCTCAATGGTATCGCGCCAGCTGGACTCCGACTTGCCGCGCAGGGCCTGCCGGAGCCAGGTGCGAAAGAGGCCAGAGAGGCCGGCCTGGTCGTCAGCCCCGCCATTGCGGGGCTTGCTACTATAGGGCGTTTCGGTCATTGCACTCATTCGAGAGGCCGGTTGCCGCGTGTTGCCGTCAGCCGTCAGGTCGGTCCGATCCGTAGGGATCGGCCAGCCCCAGCCCGGCGAGGACCGCGACTTCCAGTCGTTCCATCTCCTCGGCCTCTTGTCCCGTCACGTGATCATAGCCGAGCAGATGCAGGATGCCATGGACTATCAGATGATATAGGTGATCGCCGCAGGTTTTTCCCTCGGATTGTGCTTCCGCGGCCACGGTTTCGTACGCCACCAGCACGTCACCCAGGTTTTCCGCCGCGCCGGGCGGCGGCGGCGGCGCATCGGCGTCGTCGACCGCGGCGGCGAAACTGAGCACGTTGGTCGGCGCATCCTTGCCGCGATAGCGCAGGTTCAGCCGGTGCACCGTCCGGTCGTCGGTCAGCACCACCGCCAGTTCGACCGGCCGCTCGAGGCGGGCGGCCGAGGCGGCGGAACCGGCCGCCCCCTCCAGCGCGGCGCGGGCGACCATCTCCACCGCCTCGGCCAGCGCCTCGGCGTCGAGGCCGAGCGCGGCGGCCCAGCGGTCGTCCTCCACCGCCACCGCGATATCAATGTCGCCGCCGGAGCCGGAGCCGACGGTCATGCCGACCCCTCCTCCTCCGGACCGTCGCCGTTCGCCAAGGACCGGCCGCCGTTCCCGGCGCTGCCAGCCCGGGCGGCCCGGCGTGCTGCCTTGCGGGCCTCCTCCCGCTCCGCCTCGCGGGCGTCGAGCGCGTCGTAGGCGCGCACGATGCGGGTCACCAGCGGGTGGCGGACCACGTCCGTGTCGCCGAACCGGATCATGCCGACCCCGTCGACGCCCTCCAGGATCTCGATCGCGTCGCGCAGGCCAGAGCGGGCGCCCGGCGGCAGGTCGATCTGGCTGATGTCGCCGGTCACCGCCATCCGGCTGTTCTCGCCCAGCCGGGTCAGGAACATGCGCATCTGCATCGAGGTGGTGTTCTGCGCCTCGTCCAGGATCACATAGGCGTTGGCCAGCGTCCGGCCGCGCATAAAGGCGAGCGGCGCGACTTCGATCGTGCCATTCTCGAGGTGGCGGGAGACCTGGTCGCCCGGCAGCATGTCGAACAGCGCGTCGTAGAGGGGCCGGAGATAGGGGTCGACCTTCTCGCGCAGATCGCCCGGCAGGAAGCCCAGCCGCTCCCCCGCCTCGACCGCCGGGCGCGAGAGGATCAGCCGGTCGACCCGCCCCGCCGCCAGCAGCGCCACGCCCTGGGCCACGGCCAGGTAGGTCTTGCCGGTGCCGGCGGGCCCCAGGCCGAAGACCAGCTCGTGGCGCTCCAGCGCCTCGATGTAGCGGGCCTGGTTGGGCGTGCGCGGACCGATCATCCGCTTGCGGGTGCGGATTGCCGCGTCGGGCCGGCCCGCGTCGCCGGTCGCCGGCGCCGGCTCCGGCTCGGCGGCGAACCGGATCGCCGCGTCGACATCCGCGGGGCCGATCAGCTCGCCTGCCGAGAGGCGGCTCCACAGGCTGTTGAGCGCCCGCGCGGTCTGCTCGGTCGCGTCGCCCGATCCGCGGATCGCCAGCGTGTTGCCGCGCGAGGCGATCGACACGTCGAGCTGATGCTCGATCCGCTTCAGGTGGGCGTCGTGCTCGCCATAGAGCAGCGGGATCAGCCGGTTGTCGTCGAAGACGAGTTCGATCTGTCGGGGAGCCATGGGCGGCGATCAGTCCCCGGCCGCGGCAGGGTCGGCGGGCGCGACGGTGGCCACGGCGCCGGTCAGGCTGTTCTGGGTGGCGGCGGTCACCTCGACCTCGGCGATCCGGCCGAAGAGCCGGTCCGACGCGACCGTTCCGACATCGACATGAACCGACTGCATCCACGGGCTGCGGCCCTGCAACTGGCCCGGCCGCTTGCCCCGGCGGTCGAACAGCACCGGCACCCGGCGGCCTGTGGTGGCGGCGTTGAAGGCGCGCTGCTGTTCGCCCAGGAGCTGCTGGAGCGCCTGCAGCCGGTCGTCCTTGTCGGCCTCCGGCACCTGGCCCGCCTCGGCCGAGGCGGGAGTCCCGGGACGGGCGGAGTACTTGAAGCTGTAGGCCTGGGCGAACCCGACCTCGGTGACCAGCCGCAGCGTCTCGGCGAAGTCGCGGTCGCTCTCGCCGGGAAAACCGACGATGAAGTCGGAGCTGAGCGCCAAGTCCGGCCGCGCCGCGCGCAGCCGGTCGACGATGGCGCGGTAGGCCGCCGCATCGTGCCTGCGGTTCATCGCCTTGAGCACCCGGTCGGAGCCCGATTGCACCGGCAGGTGAAGGAACGGCATCAACTGCGGCACGTCGCCATGGGCGGCGATCAGGCCGTCGTCCATGTCGCGCGGGTGGCTGGTGGTGTAGCGGATGCGGTCCAGCCCGTCGATCTCCGCCAGCCTGCGGATCAGCCGGTCGAGGCCCCAGTCCCGGCCGTCCGGGCCTTCGCCGTGGAACGCGTTGACGTTCTGGCCCAGCAGGGTGATCTCCCGCGCCCCGCCGGCGACCAGGCGGCGCGCCTCCTCGACGACCTGCGCCACGGGACGCGAGGATTCGGCGCCACGGGTGTAGGGGACGACGCAGAAGGTGCAGAACTTGTCGCAGCCCTCCTGGACGCTGAGGAAGGCCGAGGGGCCCTGGCTCAGGCTTTCCTCCGGCAGGGTATCGAACTTGCTTTCGGCCGGAAAGTCGGTGTTGAGCACCCGCCCGCCGGCGCGCGCGGCGCGGGCCACCATCTCCGGCAGCTCGTGATAGGTCTGCGGCCCGAACACCATGTCGACATAGGGCGCGCGGGCCAGGATCTCCTCCCCCTCCGCCTGCGCGACGCAGCCGGCGACCGCGATGATCATGTCGCCGCCAGCGGTCTTCCTCGCCTCCTTCAGCGGGCGCAGACGGCCGAGCTCCGAGAACACCTTCTCGGTCGCCTTCTCCCGGATGTGGCAGGTGTTGAGGATGACCATGTCGGCCCCCTCCGGCCCCTCGGCGGGGCGATAGCCGAGCGGCGCCAGGACGTCCGCCATCCGCCCGGAGTCGTAGACGTTCATCTGGCAGCCCCAGGTCTTGACGAACAGCCGGCGCGCCGGGGCCGGCCCGGACCGGGCCCGCACGCCGGGATCCGCGCCGGGATCGGCATCGGGGGAACGCGTCGCTTGGGTGTCGATCGTCATCGCCGTTTCCGGTGCCTGGCCGCGGACCCCGGCCGAGGCCGGCCGCATCCGCGGCAATCGATTGCTCGGTCTCCCGGGCCGCGCCGACCCCCGGGCCGCCCGCTCGCTCATGCCGGCGGCGCCAGCGCCTCGTCCGTCGGCGCGGTCGGCGCCTCGGGACGATCCCGGCCGGACAGTGCGCGGCTCATACCATCCGCGACGGCGTCCCTGCAATGCCGTGCCAGGTCCTTGCGCGAGCCGAAGGTCCGCGGGTCGACCGGCGGATGGAATTCCACCACCAGCCCGATCCGCCCCAGCCGGACCATCTGCCACATATGGGACACCAGTTCCATGTCGCCATACCAGGCATAAGCCGGGCGAAGCCAGCGGCCGATCGGGATGCCGTCGAGGGCCGTGCAGGCGACCGAGACCGGCTGGACCGTCACCGGCCGTCCCTCGGGCCCCACCTCCGCCGCGGCGAAGAGGGCACTCTTGAACGGCAGGACCCGATTGCCGTCGCTCGAGGTTCCCTCGGGAAACAGGATCAGGAAGTCGCCGTCGGCGAGCCGCCGTTCGATCTGGCTGCGCTGGTTCCTCGCGGCGCCGGGCCGGCGGTCGACGAAGACGGTCCGCTGCAGCTTGGCCAGCCAGCCGAAGAACGGCCAGGTCCCGACCTCCCGCTTGGCGACGAAGCTGCCAGGGATGAGCGCGCCCAGCACGGTGATGTCGAGATAGGAGCAGTGGTTCGAGACGAACAGGGTCGGACGGTCGCGGCTCATCGTGCCGCGCACCGTCAGGTCGAATCCGAGGATCCTCAGGCAGACGCCGTGGTACCAGAGCGGCAGGGCGGTGCGCAGCGGCAGCTTCAACGCGACCGCCAGCGCCTGTACCGGCATCAGCACCAGGGTGAACAGGCCATAGACGGCGAGCCGGCTCGCGCCCAGGGCATCGGAGCCGAGCCGGCCCGGCGGACCCGCCGCGGCACGGCCTTCGGCGACGGCCTCGCCGGTCATCCGCCGGTCGGGTAGGCCAGGACCGGACGGCGTTCCCGCCGTTCGTAATGGCGGTAGTACTTTTCCGTCACCAGGTCGGTCTTGACCACGACGCAGACATCGGTGGTCTGGAACTGGTGGTCGACCACGGCCCCGTCGCCGACGAAGCCGCCGAGCCGGAGATAGCCCTTGATCAGGGGCGGCAGCGTGGCGTAGGCGGCCTTGCGGTCCAGCGCCGTCGCCTCCATCAGCGCCATCTCGGCATAGCGCTCGTCCAGCGCCCGCACCCTGAGCGCCGGCGGGGCCAGGTGGTAGTGGTAGAGATAGCTGAGGGGCACCGCCAGATCCTTCGGGTCGACACCCGGGATCGACGCGCAGCCGAACATCAATGCAATGTCGTGCTGGAAGACATAGGCCGCGATTCCCCGCCACAGCAGCTGCATGGTCTGGCCGCTGCGGTAGTCCGCCGACACGCAGGAGCGCCCGAGTTCCAGGAGCTCGGCGTCCAGGGCGAGCAGGTTGGAGATGTCGTATTCGTCGGCGGTGTAGAACCGGCCGGCCCGGGTCGCCGCCTCGCGCCGAATCAGCCGATAGGTGCCGACCACGCCGTCGGCGCCGCTGCCGCAGGCATGGTCGATCACCAGAAGGTGATCGGCCACGTCGTCGAACGGATCGAAGTCGCGCCGGTCGCGCGCCATCTCCGGCGACGGCCGGGCGGCCATTTCCTCGTAAAAGATGCGATAGCGCAGGGATTGGGCCGCGGCGACTTCGTGCGGGGATTCGGCCAGCCGGACCTCAAGGGATCCGGCACGCAGGCTCCACCCGTAATCGCCGACCGGATCGATTTCAGCCATCGGCTCTCGCGTCGTTCCTGCCTCGTCCGCGGGACCGCCCGGGTTCGGGCGAATCCTCGGAACCGTCGGACGGCGTCGCCCCGTTTCGGCGGCGCGGACCGGTTTCGGCCCGACCGCCCGCTCCCGGAGCACCGACGCGCGAGTATGGCAGAAACCGCCCCGGCTTGGCCACCGCTACGCGACCACGCCGTGGGTGCCCCGCGGCCGCCGGCCAGATCCGGAAATCGGCGACCGGCCAGCCCGTGTCCGGTCCCCGGCGCGGTTCGAGGGGCGGCCGCTCAACGCGATCGGCGCCCCTTGGTCCCCAGGCCGATCTCCTTGGCCAGGCGGCTGCGCTGCTCGGCATATTTCGGCGCCACCATGGGGTAGTCGACCGGCAGGCCCCACCGCTCCCGATACTCCTCGGGCGTCATGTTGTACTGGGTCTTGAGGTGGCGCTTGAGCATTTTCAGCTTCTTGCCGTCCTCGAGACAGACGACGTAGTCCGGCGTCACGGATTTCTTGATCGGGACCGCCGGCTGCGGCCGCTCCTCTTCCGCAGCGCCATCTTTCCCGACGGTTGCCAGCGTCTTGTACACGCGCTCGATCAGCGGCGGCAGATCGTTCATCGCCACGCTATTGTTGCTGACATGGGCCGCCACGATCTGCGTCGTCAGGGCCATCAATTCTTCGTATCTCGGTTGTTCGCTCATCCGCTGGCTCCGCCGAACCCTCCCCGGGCATAAGTACTTGAACACTTAAATGGCAAGTTTTGTTTCTCATGTCAAAAGAGAAATTTGCTTTGATGGGGAAGGAGCCGGATGAGTTCGACCCGATCAAGCAAGAGGTGTGTCCGCCGGGGTTCTTGGGAATTCCGTTCAATGTCGAAGGATTGCCCGACGGGCGGACGCCGTCGCGGATCGGAGGCCGGCAACCCTTGGCCACGCTAAGATTTTGCTGCCCTAGCGCCGACGGTCGCCGGCAGCCGGATTCCGGCAGGATCCGGCGGGACGGATCGGCCGGTCCGTCGGCCGGGGACCGCCGTCTACCCGCTGTAGTTGCGGGCGAGGACGATGGCGCTGTCCGCCGTCGGCCCTTCGCCGTAGTAATTCCGGCGCATGCCGATTCGCACGAACCCCAGTCGCCTGTAAAACGCCAGGGCCGTCGTGTTGCAGGTGGCGACCTCCAGCAGCAGGCGTTTGGTGCCGCGCCGGCGCCCCTCCGCCGCCGCCGCCGCGATCAGCCGGGCGCCGCGTCCGGCGCGCCGGCGGTCCGGCAGCACCGCGAGGGTGAGGATTTCCGCGTCGCCGCCGGCGGCCTGGGCCAGGACGAAGCCATCGGGGACGCCGCCGGTCGCCGCCAGTCGGCCGAACGTCGTCGGCAGGGCGAGGAGCGCCGCCATCTCGGCTTCGCTCCAGGCCCGGGCCCAGCGTTCGGCCCCGACGGCCGACGCGAATGCCGTCTCCTGAAGCGCCGCCAGCAAGGCCGCATCGCCAGGCCCGACCGGCCGCAGCACCGGATCGGCGGGACCGCTGCCCGTGCCGGGCGGCCTGCGATCGCTCATGCCCGTATTGGCCGCGGCGGCGGCGCGGGTATCGCGTCGGGCGCGCGGAGATAGAGCGGCGGCGGCGGGTCCGGACGCGCCTCGGCGGCTCGGGCAGCGGCCAGGCGGCCCACGACGGCCGGATCCACCAGATCATGCCCGGACATCGTTCGGACCGCCAGGCCGGCGGCGGAGAGGGCGGCGGCGACGGGTCCGGCGGCATCTCCGACCACCAGGACCGGATGCCGCGCATCCGGCGGCGACGGCAGGCCGGCTCGGGCCAGCGCCTCGGCAAGCTCCGGCGGGCGGCGGCACAGCGGGGACCCGAGCGGGTGCGGCGATGCCGAGCCTTCCGCGAGGCCGGCAAGGCCCCCGCCCGGCGGAAGGCCCGGCGGTGCGAAGGCCTGGACGAACGGCTCCTCCCGGCGGCTGTCGACGGCGGCGACGACCGCGGAGACCGGCGTTCCCGCCGGGACGGCGGCAGCATGGCACTCCAGCGTCGTCACCCCGACGATGCTGCAGCCGAGCGCCAGGGCGTAGCCGCCCGCGGCGGCAAGCCCCAGCCGCAGGCCGGTGAACGCCCCGGGGCCGACGGTGACGCCGATCAGGCCGATCTCGGCGGGGCGCAGGGACGCCTCCGCCAGGCAGTCCTCGACCAGCGGCACCAGGGCCTCCGCCTGGCCGCGCGCCATCACCTCCAGGCGGGAGGCCAGGACGCGACCGTCGCGGACCAGCGCGACGCCGCAGCTGCCGCCGGCCGTATCGAGGGCGAGTACGATCATCCGCCGAGGCTTCCCGCTGCGCACGCGCGCGACTGGCCGGCCGGGGCGACGGCGATGTCGCCGCGGCGGAGGCGGGAACAGGATCGATCGGGAGGCACGGGCGTCAGCGCGGGCGCGCCCCGGCCGTCATACCGGCGAGCCGGACCCGACCGGCCGGGCGGTCGCCGGCTCCCCGCCGGCCTGCACCTCTCGCACCGGGCGAAGCCGGACCCGGTCGAAGGCCCGCAGCTCGTTGGCGCGGATCACCACCCGAACGTAGTCGATGTATTCCATCCCGAGTTCGGAGTAGGCGGTCAGCTCGCCCATCAGCCGGTACCCGTCGGGCCACTCGCCGGCAGCGCGCTGGGCCGCCCGCGCCGTCCGGAAGTCGGCGTAGGCCGGATGGGTGTTCAGGTTGCGGACATAGGAGGCGGCGCTGTCCTTCAGCGTCTCGAATGCCGCGAAGCCGTGGTCGCCGTCGGCAGCGGGAATGCCGTTCACCCCGGGAGCGACGATCTGGCCGAACAGGGCGTTGCCGTTGCGCGCGAGCCCCGAGGTGCCCCAGCCGCTTTCCACCGCCGCCTGGGCCAGCGCCATCGACGGCGGCACGATGTCGACCCGGACCAGCAGGTCGTCGAGCGCGAGGTTGTCCGCCTCGTAGTCGCGGGCGAGCGCCGCCAGCCACGGCCCGTCCGCCGCGCGCGGCGGCACGCCCGCCTCCAGATCCGCGATCAGCCGCTCCACCCGGGCCCGATCGGCCAGCACCCGTTCGTTGACCGCGAGCACCAGGGGCAGCAGCGAATCGAAGAACACCCGCTTGCGCAGGTCGATCGTGTCGATCTCGTCGATGTCCGCGGGAAAGGCGCTGACGAAGAGGCGCGGCACTTCCTCGATCCGGCCCTGGCGGACAGCGTCCCAGGAAAAGTCCTCGCCGTCGAACATCTCGACCAGCTTGTCGGCGGTGTCGACCGAGACGACGCGGTCGGTCGACTTGTCGAGCGGCGCGATTGGCATGGCGCGCGCGGTGGGGGGGGCGAACAGCACGTCGATCACCGGCCGCCCGGCCTCAAGCGCGACCATCATCGGCGCGCCCAGCACCGTCGGCACGCGAGGCGGCAGTCCGGCGGGGGCAGAGGTGGCGATCGTCGCGTCGGCGGCCGGGTCGTCCTCCCGGATCGCGTCCGGCTCGCGGATCAGGAAGATCGGCACCAGGCGATCCGGATCGCCCGGGATGATTTCCCGGTCGCCGGCGGTGTCCGGCACCTGGAAGCCGAGCCCGGCCAACAGCAGGCTGGCCGAAGGGCCGGCCATGGACGCCGGCGGCGACGGCCGGTGTTCCGGGTAGCCCTGCGGATAGGGACCGCTGTCGGGCGCGGGCGGCGCCGTCGTGGCGATGTCGATGCCGTGGTCGATCGGCGCGTCGCTGCGGCCGTCGTCGACCCGCGGCATCGGCGGGGCCGCGGCGCCCGCCAGGGTGGCGAGCGGATCGGCCGCCGGGGCATGGCGGCCGACCACCAGTTCCCATCCGACCGGCGTCGCCAGGAACAGCATCGCGGCGGTCAGGCCGGCTGCGAGAGGCGCCGGATCGATGGACGCAAGCAGGGCGGTGGCGTTCTTCTTCATTGTCGTTCGATCGTCTTTGCGGAGCCCGCCGCCACGGGCCCGATGGTCGCCCCGCCGGGCCCTTCCGCCGTGCCCGACGGCCCGTTCTAAGCGGGACTCGAGCAGGGCGGCGGGGCGCGCACGGGGCGGAGCGTCAGCCGCGGGGCACCCGCCGTCACATGACGGCGCGCACCTCCACGACCTCGGGAATGTAGTGCCGCATCATGTTCTCGATGCCGGCCTTCAGCGTCATCGTGGACGAGGGGCAGCCCGAGCAGGCGCCCTGCATGTGCAGATAGACGATGCCGTCCTCGTAGCCCTGGAACAGGATGTCGCCGCCGTCCTGCGCAACGGCGGGGCGCACCCGGGTGTCCAGCAGTTCCTTGATCTGCGAGACGATCTCGTCGTCGTCCTCGCCCCCGGCATGGGCCGAGTCACCGCCGGCGCCCGCCTCGGTCATCACCGGCCGGCCGGAGGTGAAATGCTCCATGATCACGCCGAGGATAGACGGCTTCAGCAGATACCAGTCGCGGTCGTCCGCCTTGGTGACCGTGACGAAGTCGGCGCCGAAGAAGACGCCGGTCACGCCGTCGATGGCGAACAGGCGGTCGGCCAGCGGCGACCGGGCCGCGGCATCCTCGGCCGACGTGAAATTGGCGGTTCCGCCGTCCAGCACCTCGCGCCCCGGAAGAAACTTCAGGGTCGCGGGATTGGGGGTCTGTTCGGTCTGGATGAACATCGTGGGCACGCTCTCCTGAATCGCGGACCAGGCGCCGCGGCCCCGGGATCGGGGCAGCCCCGGGATCGGGGCATCTGTCGTCCCGGCCGGCGAGTCCGGCCGACACGCAACCGACCGTTGCCCGGTGACACCTGCGCCACGGCCTGCGCGGAAATTGGGCCGAAACCTGGCGAAGTTCAAGTGCCGGACGCACATGGTAGGGTCACGCCCTGCACCCCGTCCGCCGACGACCGGTCCGACCGAAGAAGGACGACCGCCACAGTGACGACTGAAGCACAGCCCGGCCGCCAGGGCAATCCGCCGCCACCGGCGCAAGAGGGTGCCTCTGCGCCTCTTCCGAGGGAGGCGGCGGCTTCCGGTCGGGCGGACATGCCGCTCCAGGCGCAACGGCTGATCGACTGGCTGCTTTCGGAAGGTCGGTTCGTCGAGCGGCTGCCCGACCTGGTCGGCGGCTTCGCGGCCAAGCTGGCGGCGGAGGGGGTGCCGCTGTGCCGGCTGACCCTGCACCTTCGACTGCTGCACCCGGCGCTTCGGGGCGTCACCTATATCTGGCGCGCCGGCGGCGACGGCGTGGAGGAGATCGGCCGGGTCCACGGGGTCGAGGAGACGCCGCTCTACCTGAAGAGCCCGATGTTCACGATCGTCGAGCAGGGGGCGAGCGGCATCCGCTACCGGCTCGACCGGCTCGACCCGCCCTACCCCTACACCATCCTCGACGACCTTCGGGCGGAGGGCGTGACCGACTACGTCGCGCTGCCGATCCGGTTCTCGACCGGCCAGCTCAACCTGGTCAGCTTCGCCTCCGACCGGCCGGACGGGTTCGCCACCGGGATGCTGGACTGCCTCTATCGGCTGCTGCCGACCTTCGGCCTCGCGATCGAGGCCCTGGCGGTGCGGATGCTGGCAACCAACCTGCTCGACACCTATGTCGGCCATGCGGCGGGCGAGCAGATCCTGTCCGGCGCCGTCCAGCGGGGCAGCGGCGCCAGCGTGGGAGCGGTGATCTGGTTCTGCGACATCCGCGGCTTCAGCGGGCTGGCCGACCGGCTGGGGCGCGACGAGACGCTGGCGCTGCTCAACGACTATTTCGAGGCGGTGGGCGAGCCGGTGACGGCCGAGGGCGGCGAGATCCTGAAGTTCATCGGCGACGGCATGCTGGCCATGTTCCCCCTGGGGGCGGCGGACGGCGGAGCGCGTCGTTCCGACACCGAAACGGCGCGCGCGGCGTGCCGGGCGGCCTGGCGCGCCTCCGCCAACCTGGCCCGGCTGAACCGCCGGCGGGCTTCGGCCGGGGTGCCGCAGATCGACCACGGCATCGCCCTGCATGTCGGCGAGGTGATGTGGGGCAACATCGGAATGCCGCACCGGCTCGACTTCACCGTGGTCGGCCCGGCGGTCAACCTGACCGCCCGGCTGGAGCGGATGACCCGGACCCTGGGTCGCCGGGTGGTCGCGTCGGAGGCCTTCGCCGGAACCTGCGGCAGCGGCCGGCTGGAGCCGCTGGGCCGGCATCGCGTCCACAACATCGCCGAACCGGTGGCGATCTGGGCGCTGCCCGACCACCCGCCGGCGGAGGCGGGGCAGGACGGGCCGGCGCCAGGCTCCCCGACGAAGGCCTGAGGCCGCCTCACCCCAGCGCGTCGATCTCCTCCTCCCGCAACGATCCGGGCACCACGGTGACCGGAATGCGCATCTGGCCGACCTGCTTGGCCATCAGGTAGTTGATCAGCGGGCCGGGGCCCTTGTCCGACGGGCTGGCGCCGAGCACCAGGATCGAGATCGAGGGCTCCTCCTCGATCAGCTGCATCAGCTGCTCGCGGGGATCGCCTTCGCGCAGGTAGAGCACCGGCATGCTGCCGGTCAGCCGGTTGACGTCGCGGGCGATGCGCTGCAGCAGCTGTTCGCCGTCCTGGCGCTGCTCCTCCTTCATCACCTCCTCGACCGCCATCCAGTGCTGGAACTCCGCCGGCTCCAGCACACGCAGCAGCGCCACCCGACCGCCGGTATGCTGGGCCCGGCGGCAGGCGAAACGAAGGGCGTTGCGCCACTCCTCGGTATCGTCGACGACGACCAGGAAGATCCGGGGGTCGGCGGCGGGCGGGCTCGGGTCGCTGGCGGCGTCGCTCATCGAAACGGTCCTCGGCGAATCAGGGATCCGGCGGCGTCACCGGCGGCGGAAGGCGACGCTCGCCAGCCATCCGGCCGCGACCGCGATGGCCACGGCCAGCAGTCCGTAGGCGAAGCCGTGCCGCTGGGCGAAGGCAAAGACCCGGGCCCCGGTACCGACCTTGCTGACCACCAGGGGCGTGGTCTGGCCGGCGACCACCCGACCGTCGCGCAGCAGCAGGACGCCGACCGTATACTGCCCGGTCGGGACGTTGGCGGGAAAGGGGATGGTGACCCGAAATAGCCGCTCGCCCAGGAACGAGACCCGCGCCTCGGTGGCGGCATAGGTGCCCAAGTCCTGCTTGCGCCGGACCAGCGCCCGGCGGAATTCCGCCACCTCGGCCTGGCTGGCGGCCTCCGGATCGGCCGGGGCGAGCCGCAGATTGTCGAGGCCGATGGCGTGGCGCTCCAGCACCGCGGGGTCGGCCAGGATGTCCAGCGGCTGGCTGGTCGCCGACCAGTAGAACGAGGGCACCTCCTCGAAGGCGACCGACTGGGTATTGATCCAGATGCCGGCGACCCGCGACTTGCGCCGGACCAGCACCCGGTCGGCCGGGCCACGCACCGTGACGGCAACCGCCCCCGGCTCCGCGATCGCGCCGAACAGCACAACCTCAGTGCCCGTGAAATCGGTGGTGATCGCGATCAGGTGGTCGGAGAGGTCGGCCACCAAGTCCTGCGCCTCCGCCGGCCGGGCGACGAGGCCTGCCAGCACCAGCAGCGGCAGGAGCGCCAGGGCGGCCCGCCGGCTCACGGGAACCGGTCCCCGAGGATGCGCAAGGAATAGAGCTCCTCCGGCTCGGTCACCAGGTCGACCGCCAGCTTCAGGCAGACCGCCAGCACCACGGTCGCCAGCAGGGCGCGCGCCTGCTCCGGCTTCAGCGCGCCGGCCGCGCGGGTGCCGAACTGCGCGCCGATCACGCCGCCGGCCAGCAGGAGCAGCGCCAGGAACACGTCCACCGTCTGGTTCTGGTACGCGTGCAGCAGGGTGGCGATCGCGGTCGAGAAGATGATCTGGTAGAGCGAGGTGCCCGCCACGATCAGCGCCGGCATGCCCAGCAGGTAGATCATCGCCGGCACCAGGAAGAACCCGCCGCCGATCCCCATGATCGCGACCAGGAGCCCGCCCAGGAGCCCGATCGCGAAGGGCGGGATCGCCGAGATGTAGAGCCGCGATCGCGGAAAGCGCATCTTCAGCGGCAGGCCATGCAGCCAGATGTGCTGGTGCAGCTTCGCCCGCGAGGTGCTGGCCCTGCGCCGGCGCAGGATCGCCCGCACCGATTCCACGAACATCAGCCCGCCGATGATGCCGAGGAAGAGGACGTAGCTGAGCGAGATCACCACGTCGATCTGACCGAGCCGCTGAAGGATTCCGAACAGCCAGACCCCGACCACGGTGCCGAGCGTCGAGCCGACCAGCATCACGTTGCCCAGCTTGACGTCGACGTTCCTGCGCTTCCAGTGCGCCAGCACGCCGGAGACCGAGGCGGCGACCAGCTGGTTCGCCTGGGTCCCCACGGCGACCGCCGGCGGGACGCCGATGAAGATCAGCAGCGGCGTCATGAGGAATCCGCCGCCGACGCCGAACATCCCCGACAGAAAGCCGACGCCCGCGCCCATGCCGAGAATCAGCAGCGCGTTCACCGACATCTCGGCTATGGGCAGGTAGACGTCCATGAAGAACGGACCGTCGGCCGGGGCGCCCCCGGCGACGCGACTCGCGCCGGGCGGCAAAGGGGAAAGCGGACGCCCGTGAGCTTACGGTCCCGCGGCGGGAAAGGCAAAAGCTGGGGCAAGTCTCCCTCCCCGCCTGCGGGGAGGTGCCCGGCCAGAGGCCGGGCGCCAGAGGGCGTCGACGGTGGCGATGCCGGGCATCGGCGGGCCGACGCCCGCCACCCCTCAGTCCGGCTTCGCCGGACAGCCCGCCACGAATCGGGGCGAGATATCCCCGCCGGCCTTCGGCCGGACCACCCCGCATGGACCGGGGGCAGGGGCCCTAAACCCGCAGCAGCCCCATGATCTCCTGCGTCTCCGCCAGCGTGCGGTCGGCGATGGCGCGGGCTTTCTGCGCGCCTTCCGCCAGCACCTGATCGACCGCGCCGGGGTCGGCCAGCAGGCGGTTCATCTCGTGCGCCACCGGGGCCAGGGCCGCCACCGCCACGTCGGTCAGCGCGCCCTTGAAGATGCTGAACTGCGCCTCGCCGAATTCGTCCAGCACCTCCTGGCGGGTCTTGTGGGTCAGGGCGGCGTAGATGTTGACCAGGTTCTTCGCCTCCGGCCGGCTGTCCAGCCCGGCGTCGTCGGCCGGCAGCGGCTCGGGGTCGGTGCGCGCCTTGCGGATCTTCGACGCGATCGCGTCGGCGTCGTCGGTCATGTTGATCCGGGTCATGTCCGACGGGTCGGACTTGCTCATCTTCTTCGTGCCGTCGCGCAGGCTCATCACCCGGGTCGCCGTGCCGAGAATCTGCGGCTCCGGCAGGGGAAACTGCTCCACCCCGTAGCGATGGTTGAACGAGCCGGCGATCTCGCGCGCCAGCTCCAGGTGCTGCTTCTGGTCCTCGCCGACCGGCACGTGGGTCGCCTTGTAGACCAGGATGTCGGCGGCCATCAGCACCGGATAGGTGAACAGCCCGGACATCGCGTTGTCCTGCTGCTTGCCGGCCTTGTCCTTGAACTGGGTCATCCGCTTCAGCCAGCCCAGCGGCGTCAGGCAGCTGAACAGCCACGCCAGCTCCGAATGGGCCGGGACGTGGCTCTGCGCGAACAGGACCGATCGCGACGGGTCGATCCCCGCGGCCAGCAGGGCGCAGGCCATCTCCCGCGTGTTGCGGCGCAGCTCGGCCGGGTCCTGGGGGACGGTCAGCGCATGCAGGTCGACGACGCAGAAGAAGCACTCGAACTCGTCCTGCAGGGCCACCCAGTTGCGCACCGCGCCCAGGTAATTGCCGAGATGCATGTGCGAGGTGGGCTGGATGCCCGAGAGAATCCGGTTCATGGGCGGCTTCGATGCGAGAGGCGAAAGGCGGGGTGACGGGCGCCGGACCGTCGCGCGGCAGGGACGTCGCGCCCGGCGCGGCGGGTTATCGCCGCACGGGCGCGGCGGGTCAAGCGGTCTCCGGCCCCGGGCCGCCGGGGCGGCGGCTGCGCCGCAGCAGTTCCCGGAGCTCGCCCAGCCGCACCCCGCCGGCCGCCTGCGCCAGCCCGAAATAGGCCGCGGCGCCGCCCGCCACCAGCACCGCCAGGGCGGCGGCGCGGCGCGGCAGGTCGGCCTCCAGCCAGGGCGCCAGCGCCTCGGCGCCGAGCCACAGGCCCGCCGCCATCGCCAGCGCCGCCCCGGCCAGCCGCGGCAGGCGGCGGCGCAGCCGGCCGTCCGGCTTCAGGAAGCCGCGGCGGGCGAGGCCGCGGCCCAGCAGGGCGGCGTTCAGCCAGCCGGTCGAGGCCGTCGCGGCGGCCAGGCCCGCATGGCCGACCGACGGCGGCAGCAGCCAGACCGCGAGCGCCCCCAGCGCCATGTTCAGACCGGCGCAGGCGGCGGCGATCTGCACCGGCCGGGTCGTGTCCTGCCGGGCGAAGAAGCCGGTCGCCAGCACCTTGACCAGCACATAGGCCGGGATGCCGGCGGCGAAGAACCCCAGCGCCAGCGCCGTCGCGGCGGTGTCGTCGGCGGTGAACCGCCCCCGCTCGAACAGCACCGCCAGCACCGGGCCGGGAATCGCGATCAGCGCCGCGGCGGCGGGCAGCGCCAGCACCAGCCCGATCTCCACCGCCCGGTTCAGGCTGGCCCGCGCCTCGGCCGGATCGGTGCCCTGCGCCTGCCGGCTGAGCGTCGGCAGCAGCGCGGTCGCCAGCGCGATCCCAACCACCCCGAGCGGCAGCTGGTAGAGCCGGTCGGCATAGTAGAGCCAGCTGATCGCCCCGGCCGGCAGCAGCGAGGCCAGCAGGACGTCGACGAAGCTGTTGACCTGCTGCACCCCGGTGCCCAGCGCCGCCGGGCCCATCAGCCGGAACAGCCGGCGGATGCGCGGCGTCAGCCGCGGCGCGACCAGGCGCAGCCGGATGCCCTCGCGCGCGCAGGCCCGGGCCAGGAACACCAGCTGCACCCCGCCCGCCGCGGCGACCCCGAAGCTCAGCGCATGGCCCGGCGTCGCGACCAGCGGCGTCAGCCCCAGCAGGCTGGCGATCAGGGTCAGGTTGAACAGGATCGGCGCGGCGGCGAAGGGCGCGAACCGGTCGACGCTGTTCAGCACCCCGCCCATCAGCGCGACCAGCGCCATCATCAGGAGATAGGGAAAGGTGATCCGGGTGAACTCGATCGCATAGGCCAGCCGCTCCGGCTCGTCGGCGAAGCCGGGCGCGATGACGGCGATCACCTGCGGCATGAACGCCAGCGCCAGCACCGTGAACGGCAGCAGGACGGCGACCATGACCGCGAGCGCGCGCTCGGCGAACACCAGCGCCGCGTCCCGGCCGTGGTTCTCCAACTCGGCATTGAAGATCGGCACGAAGCTGACCGAGAAGGCGCCCTCGGCGAACAGCCGGCGGAACAGGTTGGGCAGCTTCAGCGCGACGAAGAACGCGTCGGCGACCGGCCCGGCGCCCAGCAGCGCCGCCGTCAGGATGTCCCGGGCGAACCCGGCGACGCGCGAGAGGAGGGTCAACCCGCCGACGGTCGCGACGGCCCGAATCAACGCCATCCCGCGGGTGTAGCGCCAAATGGCGGCGGCGGGAAGGCGGGGGGTCCCTGGGGGCAGGGCTATCGCACTTGGCCGAGGATGGAGCGGGCGAATGCGTCGGACCATCCGGAGCGTTTGCGTTTGCGCCGTATGGAGATGTCCCGACGGGCGGTTTGCAGGAGGTTGAGGGCGAGTTTCCGCA
>Ga0208623_100374_pt1 | contig 33235 bp, 29 predicted proteins | sample HotLakConsUCCL28_FD_184737 | JGI IMG/M metagenome (GOLD analysis project Ga0208623, IMG submission 184737) | Hypersaline microbial mat communities from Hot Lake, Washington, USA - Hot Lake Consortium UCC-L28 (SPAdes) (version 2) ...
TTTCCAATTTTAGTCGCTTCATTTTGTCACCTGTTGGGTGTTTCGGTTTTTTATGTTCAAGGCTACTTTAGCCACTGAACCCCAACAGGTTCCATCTTTTTCTTTAACTTTATCTCACGGATTCAGGAGGTATTCGTAACGGCGTAATTTCAGGATCTTTAATCGGCAGCGACCAGCCCGGCCTCGCGGGTTTCGCGCAGAGTCATGGGAAAGGGAGCGGGGCCGAGAATGCGGTCTGGCGGGCATTCGTTTCGGCGCTCGCGGTATTCCGGGAGGCGGTCGATGAGGAGACCGCTTTCAACGAGGTCTTCCTCGCTGGTGCCGCCGAGGTCGTTGACGGATTCGAGGTGCCGGTCGAGTGCGCTGCGGAGGCGTTCGAGGACCGGCGCGAGGGACGGCGCGTCGACGAGGTTCTGCATGCACTCGGGGTCGGCCTCGGTATCGAAGAGTTCTTCGGCCGGCTTTTCGTCGCGGAAGAAGGCCAATTCGGCGCCTCGCAGTTCATCGCGGCGGGATTTTTCGCGCATGACTCCCATGATTTCCTGCTGCTCCATGTAACGTTGATACTGCGCCCAAGGAAGTCTCGGGGCGTAGTTGCGGATATAATGCCATCGTTTGTCGCGGGCCACCCGGACGCGGTCGAAGACCTCGTCCATCCGGTCGCGTCCGGCAAAGACGCAGTCGCGCGGAGGCGCTGCCTGCTCGCCGAGGAAGACCTGCCCTTGGTAGTTCTTCGGGATCGGGACGCCCGCGAGCGAGAGGAGGGTCGGCGCGATATCCACCCAGGCGACGAGTTCGTCGCTCACCGTGCCAGGTGCCAACTCGCCCGGCCAGCGGATGATGAGCGGAAGGTGGAGGCCCGCATCGTAGCACCAGCGCTTTTCCCGCGGAAGGCCTCGGCCGTGGTCGGAGAGAAAGATGACGATGGTGTCGTCCCGCAGGCCCTGCTCGTCGAGCCATTGCAGGCGAGCTCCGATCTGGGCGTCGATTACGGAGAAGGCGTTGTAGTATTTCGCGAGTTGCTTCCGGACCTCCGAGCAATCGGTCAGGTGGGGAGGCACTCTTAGTTCGGTGGGATCGTGTGGCCCGAGTCCCCGCGCCTCGGGGGGCGGGTTTTCCAGCGCATCCTCGATATCGGGGAACATCCGACTCTCGTGGGTGGTGCCGAGATTTTCGTAGAGGAAGAAGGGCTGTTCGGGTGCGGGGCTCTCATACCAGTTCGAGGCCTCGTCGCGCCAACCTTCGCGCGGCTCGAAGTTGAAATCGAGCTTGGTGTTCCAGTTCACGAAGTAGCCGGCGTCGCGGAGTTCTTCCGTAAATGTGCGCGGCGGGTCGGCAAGGGTGCTGCGCATGTGGTGGTTGCCGAGCGAATAGGGGTAGCGGCCCGAGACCATCCCCCCGCGGCTGGGCGCGCACACCGGTGCGTGGGAAAACGCGTTGGTGTAGCGCATGCCCTCGGCGGCGAGCCGGTCCAGATGGGGCGTGCGCGCCGCCGGGTCGCCGTAACAGTCGAGGTGGCGGCCGACGTCTTCGCCTTGGAGCAAGAGGATATTTGGCTTTCTTTGCATCGGTTGGGAGGAAATTTGCGCTGCGGCGGTATCACCCGGGCCAGCGAAGCCAATTGGAATTCTGAACCGAACTAAAGAAAAGATAGCATACTCAGCCTTTGAAGACGCCGGCGACCTGTCCGCCGACGGAGGCCATGAGGACGAGGGCCCAGAGGTTGTTGACCAGGCCCATGCGGCGGAGCAGGTCGAAGAGGGTGACGAGGGCGGGCTGGACCTCGCCGTTGTTGCCGAGGCCGCCGTAGTAGTCGAAGCCCGTGTCGGTGCTGGCCACGGCCGGAAAGGGCGGGGCCTGGGGCATCGCTTTGCTCGCCCTCTACCGGGTCAGGTCGAAGCCGGAGCAGAGCCTGCCGGACTTCCTCGATCCCGTTTTCGCAGCCGACCGGAGAGAGGCGCTCCGGCCCGATCCGAAGGATGTCGAGGGCTTTGACCGCTTTTTCCAGCGCTACCACGCCGGCTTGCCGATCGAGCGGGCGGCGGTCGGGCACCTGTCCTGAGCCAACCGAAGGGCTTCGGCGGCTTTGCTCCCGGGGACCGACCCGGTCGGGCCTTTTCCCGGCAGGACGGGGGAAGAACGCAGGGTCCGGCCAAGTCCTGCGGGAGCTTGAGCTGCTCCTTTGCCGGCGATGTCTGTGGCCCGTTTTCTGCTGATTCCCCTGCATGAGACGACGTTCCTTTTGCACGCTGGCCGCCGGAGCCGCATCCGCCGGGGTCCTCGGAAGCGGACGACTGTTTGCGGAGGGCGGAAGTGCGGTCGGGCACCCGGCCGCGGCAGGGATCAACCGGGCCTATTTTATCCACGGGCTTCCCAAGGCCGAGCTCCACATCCACTTGGAGGGCCTCCTTGAGCCGGCGGACGTCATCGCGCTGGCCGACCGCTATGGTCTCGATTACCCCTACCGCACGGTCCAGGATGTCGTCGCGCGTCTGGCTTCGATCCACGACCTGGCGACCTTTATCGAGGTCTACGAAAGCCACGCGAAGGTCCTGATCGAGCCGCAGGACTTTTATGACCTGGCCTTTCGCTATTGTGTGCGGAGCCAGCAGCAAGGGGTCCGACGCATCGAGTTTCACTTCGACCCGCAGCTTCACGTCTATCGCGGCATTCCGCTCTCCGCCATCACCGAGGCGCTCGATGCCGTCGCCCTCGACGCCTCCCGGACACTGGGCCTGAGCGTCGCAGCCATCATGGCCTTTAATCGTAACCGGTCCTCGGAATCGGCCATGGAGCTTCTGCGCGAGAGCGAGCGCGTGAGGGCGTCGATTCTGGGAATCGGCCTCGACAATCCCGAGGTCGAAGACTTCCCCCAGAAGTTCGAAGCCGTCTTCGACCGGGCGCGGGAGATGGGGTATCGCCTGACTTCGCACTGCGATGTCAATCAGCCCAAGACCCACGTCCACCTGCGCGATTGCATCGAGTTGCTGCGGGTCGAACGGATCGACCACGGCGTCAATATTCTGGACCGGCCGGAGTTGATCCAGCTGGCGCAATCTGCGGGCATCAAGTTTACGGTCTGTCCGAACATCTTCGCCTCTCCCACCGGCTACCACACGGACTACTTTTCCATTTGTGCGAAGGCGCTTCAGGGAATGGAGGCCCACGGGCTTCCCGCCATGATCAACACGGACGACCCCGGGCTTATGGCGAGCACCTACCTGAACGATGTCTATCACGCGACGGCGGACCAGAACGGGTGGTCGGTGGCCGATGCGGCCGCCGCGGCAAAAAGGAGTTTCGAGGTCGCATGGATCACGGACGCCGAGAAAGCCGCCTACCACCGGGAGATCGACGCCTACCTTGAGGCTTGGGCGGATCCTGATTGACCGACTTCAAACGGAAGGTTCAAGCGTGGTCGAAGTTTGTGCCGCCTGGGCTGCGGTCAGGGGTCTAGCGCTTCGATCCGGTAGAAGAGGGACGCCTCGTTTGCCGCGGCGGAGTCCTCGATACTGAGCTGGTCTTGGCCGGAGGCGGCGGTGAGGGGACTGTCGGTGATCCGTGTCCAGCGGTCGCCGACCAGGTCGGTGCAGCGCCAGACCTCGTAGCTGCGTCCGGGAATGGCGGGCCAGGTCAGGACGGGGGTGCCGGTCGCGGTCGCCAAGCGGACGCGGAAGGCGCGATCGGGGTCGAGGCGGTCGAAGGTGCCGTCGGCCAGCCGGTCCTGAAGCGAGGCGAGGGGAAAGGCCATGAACTCGTCCGGGTCGAGGTTGCCGTCGCCGTTGCCGGCGGGCGCCTGGGCCGCGAGCAGCCCGCTGTTTCCGGTCTCGTAGGCGGCGGCCGAGAGGTAGAGCCGATCGGGCAGTTCGCCGAAGGTCTCGACCAGATCGATCACGCCCTCCATTCGGCCGCCGCCGGTCGGGCTGCGCCAGGTGGAGGCGGAGGGGCCGGCGTGAAACCAGCTCAGGTAGCTGTTGTCCGACTCGCCGGCGAGGAAGGGGGCGCCTTCGGGGAGGGCGGTCCGGCCCGCCTTGTCCCAAGGGGCGGGAGTGAGGGCGCTGCTCTCGAGCCGGTCGCCGAGAAAGACGAAGTGGTCGTTCGCTCCGCCGGAAGGCGTCCAGGTCGCGAGGTAGAGCAGGCTCCCTCTGACCGCGGCGAGGAGCTTCATGCCGGGTTGGGCGAGGAGGTAGCCGGAGGGCTCTTCGTCCGCGCCGAGCGTGAAGGAGGGGGGCGCGACCAGGGTGCTCGCCTCGGCGGGCGCGGAGGGGGCGGAGTTGCCGCCGGCGTTTTGCGCGAGCACGGTGTAGCCGTAGCGCGTGGCGGGGGCGAGCCCGCCGTCGGTGTAGTCGGGGGATTCGGTCGCGGCGATTTGGACGCCGTCGCGGAAGACGAGGTAGCCGGTCGCTTCGGGTACCTCGTTCCAGGCGAGGGCGATGGCGGTGGCGGAGAGGGCGGTGGCGCTCAAGCCGCCGGGGGCGGGGGGGGCGTCGGGGGCGGCCGGGGTGTTCACTTCGACGGGGGGCGAGAGGGCAGAGGCGCCGGCGCCATTGTAGGCGAGCAGGGTGTAGCGGTAGGTCGTCTCGGGCGAGAGGCCGCTGTCGTCGTAGTCCAGCGCGGAGGTATCGGCAATTTGGATACCGTCGCGGAAGAGGCGGTAGCCTCCCGCGTTGGCGACGGGGGCCCAGCTGAGGGAGATGCGGCCGCTGTCGACGGCACCGGCGGACGGGGTGGCGGGCGCGGCGGGCGGCTCGGTGACGGCGCCGTCGTCTTCCACGAAGACGTGCTGGATCTCGGACTTGTGGACGTTGCCGCGACCGTCGACGGCCTCGATGTAGTAGTCGAGGAGCTTGCCGCGGAATCCGCCGACGTTGTTTTCCGAGATCCGGACGAAGTAGTAGTCGGCCAGCTCGGGCGGCTCGATAAAGTAGTTGATTTGGCCGTTGTTGGCGGCGGCGTTAAGTTCGCTCTGGCTGCGCGGGAGGCTGCGGCGGGTCATCGGAAGATCGCGCCAGTCGCCGACATCGGGTCCGCCGGCAAAGGTCTCGTTCTGGTTGTCCGCGAGCGGGTTGACGCCGTCGCCGTCGATCCGGACCTTGAGGGTGAGGGAATCGAGGCCCGAGAGGTCGTAGGCGTGGGTCCAGATGTAAAACTCGGAGGGCATTTTCTTGAGGTAGCTGGTATTGCCTCCCGGGATGCTGTTGAACCAGCCGAAGGTGTAGCCGCCGGGGTTGTAGGGGAAGCGCTGGGGCTTGAGGACCGATGGAGGGGTCCGGTCCTGCGCGCGGCGCTCGTCCGTCATCCAAGGCTGGAGCAGCTGGATGGCGCGGGTGGTGGCGAGGGCGGGTTTGACCTCGTCGTCGTTGCCGAGGCCGCCGTAGTAGTTGAAGCCCGAGTCGAGCCCCGCGAGGTAGATGTGCCAGGCCCGCTCGACATCGTTGGGCGCGGTCCAGCTGCCGTCCCAGTCGTAGGGCGACTGGATCTTCCAGTCCTCGACCGTGCCGCCCTCGTCGCGGAGGATCTGCTCGGCGGTCTCGACCCAATTGGCCCCGGTGACGACCGGCGCCCAGCTCCAGAACTTGAGGGCGAAGCCGGGCGTCTCCATATCGATCACCGTGCCGGGCACGAGGGTGGGGCTGTCGGGCGCGCCGACCGGGGGCTCGATCCATTTGAGGAAGTAGGGGGAGCCGTAGTCGGACTCCGGAAAGATCCAAGCCCCGTCCTCGATATGGGCGAGCGGGGCGGCGGCGCCATGGGCGTCGACGAAGTCCTGCGGGGTGGTCGGGCGGTAACCGGCACTGGCGGAGTCGTTGAAAAAGCGCGGAGTGGCCTCGAACCAAGAAGAGGAGCCGCCGCCCCAGGCGTTGTCGCCGTCGGTCGCGGGCATCACGAGGACCGGGCGGGCGGGGTCGTCGGCAAAGGGGGCGATGAATTCGCCGATTTTGCCGATGCCTTCGTCGGCGTAGCCGTAGCGGTAGCTGAGGACGTCGTCGGAGGGCACGGCGATCATCTGCTTTTCGGCGCCGGTTTCCGGATCGACGTACTTGACCCGGTGGAGCTGGTAGGCGTAAGGCGCGACGTTCCAGGCGGCGTTTCCCGGGTTCGGCTGGCCGTACCACCAGCCCGTTGTCGGGGAGGGGCCGAGGAGGTCGGCGCGGTTGGGCGGGCTGGAGAAGATGCCGTAGTCGCCGTTTTCGAGGTCGAACTGGTCGAAGTAGGTCGGGCAGGTGCGGCTGATGTGATGGCTGGGGACGATCACCCATTCGTAGCCCTCGTCCACGAGCACGTCGACGATGTGACGGGAGTAGGCCATTTCGGTGGGGAAGAAGCCCTTCGAGTGGTCGCTGAGATCGGAATTGCCGCCCCAGGCCTTCCACCAAGCCTGTTTGAAGATGCGGATTTCCTTGCGGAGCACCTCCTTGGGGAGGAGCGGGGCAAGGGAATGGTGGTAGGTGAAGCCGACGAGATCGAGGCGCGGCGCTCCGGCCGGAGTGGTCCAGCCCCGGGCCTCCCGGTTGCCCCCGTTCCAGTCGCCGCCGTAACCGAGGTGGCCGCCGCCCCCGAGCTGGCGGACGTTGTCGATGAGCGAGCCGGAGTAGGAAAGCGCGAATCCCCCGCGCTGGTCGAAGATGCTGCCGAGCGAGTTACGCGGGCCGCTCTGGTAGGCGTTGCGGCGGTCGTCTTTTCCGAAGATCTCCTCAAGGTTGTTTTCCGGATGGCTCGCGCTGCTGCCGGCGTAGCTGCGGTTGAACTTGAGGACGATCGAGTCCCATGCGTATTCGACGCGGGACGTTTCGGCGCCGTTGTTGTTCCACTCCGGCCAGTAGATCGGCTGGTGGTTGTGCCAGAAGCGGGAAACGTGGACCTTGTCGTTGGCGGCGGCCGGCTGCGGGAGGGCGGGGCCGAAAGCGAGCAGGAGCAGGAGCAGGGGGAAGTGAAGACGGGGCATGATCGGAAGGGGTTTCCCTTGGAGAATGGCCCTCGTGATCGTAATGTGAATAGCGCGGGGGGCTCGACGGTTGAACTTGCCTGGCCCGAAACGGGCGGCGATAGGACCAGCCCTGTCCAAGCTTCTCGACGGAGCGCGGCCGGTCCCCTCCTGTTCCGGCTGCGCCGGATAGGCGGAGAATTGCTGGCGGCGTTCTCCGCCCTTGGAGTCTAACGAGCTTTGCGGGACTCCCCTCCTGTTCGACGAAGCCGGGACAGGCGAGACGCCTCGAGCTCCGTGGAGGGCGGGGTGGTCTACGCTCGTCGGGCGGCTGGCCGGCGCGCCTTAAACGAAATTCAGCGGCTCGAAATGCTCGCCGAGGATGGCGTCGGCGTCGGCCTCGAGCCAGCGGCCGAGGACGGTGGAATAGACGCTGCGGAAGTCGGTCGAGTAGTCGAGGTCCGTGTTGGGACCGACCCCGAGGTCGGGGGCTTCGCCGATCAGGCTGCTCCGAATGCCGGAGCCCATCACGAAGAGAGGCGCGGCGGTTCCGTGGTCGGTGCCGGCGCTGCCGTTCTCGGAGGGGCGGCGTCCGAACTCGGAGAAGGTCATGGTCAGGACCTGGTCGTCCTTCTTATGCGCCGCGAGGTCCTTCTGGAAGGCGTTCATGGCAGAGGAAAGTTCGCCCAGCAGACGCGCATGGTTTACCATTTGGTTGGCGTGGGTGTCGTAGCCGCCCTGGCTGACAAAGTAGACCCGGGTCTCGAGGTCGGCGTGAATCAGCGCGGCGATGCGGCGGAGGGACTGGGCTAGGGTGGAGCCGGGGTAGTTGACCGGGGTTTGGTACGTGCCGATGATTTTTTCGACCCGTCGTTCGGTCACGAGGGTGTTCATCATGACATGCTGCAGGTAGCCGGCCGCGCCCTCGCCGTGCTCGGCCCCGAGCAGGGTTTCGTAGGATTGGTCGGCCGAGCTGGGACGGCCGCCGCTGCGGCCGCGGGCCCGCAGGCCGAAGATCTGATGCGGGTGGTCCGAGAGGAAGGACTGCGGCACCATGTCGCCGATATGGATGGCGTTCGGTCCTTCGCCGGACTTGCGGGCGGCGTCGTCCTCCGGGCTGCCGGCGCAGGTGTTGTCGAGGTAGCGGCCGAGCCAGCCGCTGTGGAGGAAGCGGTCGCTGTCGCTGGCGGTTTCCCAGATTTCGGTCGAGCGGAAGTGGCTGCGGTTGGGGTTCGGGTAGCCGACGTTCTGGATGAGGGAGAGATTGCCCTTCTCGAAGAGCTGGTAGAGTTCGCCGCAGGAAGGGTGGAGGGCGAGCTGGTCGTCGATCGCGTGGTAGCCTTCGCGGATGCCGAGGTTGGGGCGGAGTTTGTAATAGCGGTCGTCGTTGAAAGGGATGACCGTATTCAAGCCGTCGTTGCCGCCGGCCAGCTGGATGATGACGAGGACGGTGCGGTCGCGCTCCGGGGCCGGCGTATTGGCGAGGGCACTACGCGCGAGGAAGGAGGGAGCGGCCCCGCTGAAGGCGAGGAAGCCGAGGCTTCCGGAACGGCGGAGGAATTCGCGGCGGCTGAGCGGTAGGGAGTTCATGGGGCGGGATACGGGATGCGGGATGCGTGGTGCGGGAACCGACAACGGGCAACCGGGAAACCGGAAACTGACTTTGCGGGATGCGGGTGGGAGCTGAAAACAGGGGACCGGGAAACTGAAAACGGAGCAACCGTCCCTTAACAAAGATTGTAGGCGGGGGACTGAAGGAGGGCGATGACGGCGTCGCGGACGCGATCGCGGGCGGCCTCCTCGCCGGTGTCGCCGATCAGTCGTTTGAGCGGTTCGGCGTAGATTTCGCGGGAGGGGGCGGTCACGAAGTAGGTCAGCAGGTGCTCGGCGAGGCGCGCGGTTTCGACCTCGAGGGCTTGCTCGATACGTTTGGAAGAGACGAGGAAGTCGGCCCGGCCCTCTTCCCTCGCCCGCTCGAGATCGCGTTGCTCGTTGCCGTTGAGCTTGTCTTCCCGGAGCTGCGAGAAGAGATAGCTGACGAGCTGTCGGCGCGCGCTGATGGTGGTGGAGTTGATCCAGTGTTCGCCGTAGAGCCAGCCGCGGACATTGGGTGGGTCGTAGTAGGCCTGGCCCATCGCCCGCAGGCTGTGGAGGAGACGGGTGTCGAAGGGGACGACATCGAGTCGAAGGTCTTGGCAAAGGCCGAGGTAGAACTGGATGGGGCTCTTGACGAGGTTGCCGCGATAAGCCGGGTGGTAGAAGAGGTGGCTCTGGAAAAAGCTTTCGAGCAGGAAGCGCAGGTCGAAGTCGTGCTCGCTCCAGCGGTCGCCGAGGGCGGCGACGTAGTCCTCGTGGGGAAGCGGTTCGCCGAGGTAGAACTTCATCAGCTCGCGCACGAGGAAGCGGCGGGCGGCGGGCTGTTGGAAGGTGAGGTCGATGACTTGGTCGCCGTCCCAGGCACCGGTCTGGCCGAAGACGGTTTTCATGCCGCCGTCGTGGAAGCGGCGCGCGAAGTGGAACTCCACGCGGTCCTTGACCCGGTAACCGGTCAGAGCGCGGGCGGCTTCTTTGACGTCCTGCTCGCTGTAGTTTCCCTCGCCGAGGGTGAAGAGCTCGAAGAGTTCGCGGGCGAAGTTCTCGTTCGGCTTCTGCCGGGTGCTCCGGTCGAGATTAAGGTAGCGGATCATGGCCGGCTCGCGGCTGACCGCTTTGCAGAGCTCGCGGTAATTGCCTTGGATGCCCCGGCGGAGGGTCTGCTGAAGGCTGTAGAGCTGGGGGGTCTCCTTGACCGTCTTCCGCTCGACCACGAAGACATCCTGTAGGAAAAGGACGAACTTTTCCCGCGCGCTGTTCTCCGGCTGGCGGGCGTAGAGGAACCAGTCCATCGCGAACTGGCGGAAATTCTCTTCGTCCTCCCGTTGCAATTCCCGCAGGAGTTCACGGCGCTCCATCGGGTCTTTCACTTTTCCGTAGATATGACGGTAGCGCTCGGCGGCGGAAGCCTCGTATTCGGCGAGGGCCTTGGATTTCGCGGGGGGCTGGGCCGGGCTGTAGGCCTCGTTGACGCTGGCCTCGATCGGCCGGCGGAGGGCGGAGGCGACCGCTTCGGGGGTGGCCGAAAAGCCCATGCGCCGGAGCAGGTGGGCGGCTTCTTCTTCCCTCCAGAAGCGCCGGGGAAGCGGTTCCCAAGCTTTCTCCACGGAAAAGGTGGCGGGGTCGGGCGGGGTTATCGACATGGTTCCAGCATTTTATTATGGAAACGAGGATGCGGAAAGCAAAGTTTCAAAAGCGGGAAAAGATTTTAATTTTCTTTCACTGGACCCCGGCTTGGTTGAGAACTTGGGCTTCCCGATGCCTTGGTTTTTCTACCATGCCCTGAAGCAGCTCTTTCCGAGCGGCCGCTTCTTTTCGTTTTTCTCCTTCATGTCGATCGTGGGGGTGATGCTGGGCGTTTGCGTGCTGGTGATCGTGCAGAGCGTAATGAACGGCTTCGGGGAGGGCATCCGCTCGCGCATCGTGGACACTCAGGGAGACATCCGCATCCGTTCGAACGAGATCATCCACGATTGGGAGGGGGTCATGGACCGGGTCGCGGCGCGGGACGGAGTCGCGGCGGTGGCGCCCTTCGCCGAAGGGGTGGTCATGCTCCAGCATGCGAGCCGGCCTCAGTTCCCGATGGTCCGTGGCGTGGATCCGGTGATGGAGGAGTCCGTCATCCCGATCGAACGCTTTCTGACGATTGGGGAGGGGATGGAGGCCTTCGACGACGAAGGGGTCTTCCTCGGCGAGGGCCTCGCTTACGCCTTGAAGGCGGGCCCCGGTTCCGTGGTGGAGGTCTTCACGCCGCTGATGCTGGAGCGCCTGAAGGAGGATGAGGTCCTCCTGCCGCGCGAGTTCACCGTGCTCGGCCTCTTCCGCACCGGGTCGCCGCAGGTGGACGGCAACCTGATGATCTCGACCCTACGGGTGATGCAGGAGCTCTATGGGCTGGAGGACGGCGTCCATGGATTGACGGTGAAGCTGGCGCCTCGGACAGATGCGGTGGCGGCGGCACGGGACTTTGAGGAGGAGGTGCTGCGGCCGGGCTTGGACGCGATCAGTTGGCTGGAGTCGAACCGCGACTTCCTCTTCGTGATCGAGCAGGAGAAGCGGGTGATTTCCTTCATCATCATTTTTATCATCCTGGTGGCCTCCTTCTCGATCGCGATCGCCCTGATGATGGCGGTCCTGCGCAAGACACGCGAGATCGGCCTGCTGGTGGCGATGGGCGCGAAGCCGCGCGAGGTGGCCTACAGCTTTTGTTTCCAAGGCTTCGTGATCGGAATGATCGGAACCGTGCTCGGTATCCTGATGGCGCTCGTCTGCCTGCACTACCGCACCCCGATCCTGGCCGGCTACGCGCGCCTGACGGGCTCGGAGGTCAATTTCCTCGGGGTCTACGACGTCTATGAGATCCCGGTCTATTATCTGGCCGCCGACTTTATTGTGGTGACCTGCTTCGCGGTCGTCATTTCCACCCTTGCCGGACTGGTGCCCGCCCTGCGCGCGGCCCGCCTGAAACCCGCCGATGCCCTTCGCAGTGAGTGATTCCGAAACCCTGCTTCTGGCCGCCCGCGGTCTGAAGAAAGCCTTTCCCGGAGCGGAGGGCCCGATCGACGTGCTCGACGGGGTCGACCTCGAATTGCGCCGCGGCGAGAGCCTGAGCATCCGGGGGGAATCCGGGAGCGGCAAGTCGACGCTCTTGAACGTCCTCTCCGGGTTGGAGCTTGCGGACGGCGGGGAGCTCAGCTGGGAGTGCGAGGAGGTGCGCGGGCGTTCGCTCGGTTGGCTGGCTTCGCGGCGGGCGGGCTTCATCGGTTTCGTTTTCCAGGCCTACTACCTGGCACCCGAGTTAAACGCCCTTGAAAACGTGCTGCTGGGCGCGCGCATCGCGGGTCGCGGAGCGGGCGCGGCGGTGCGGGCGGAGGCGGCGGAATTGCTGGAGCGGGTCGGGTTGGGGCGCCGGATCACGCATCCGTCGTCCAAGCTTTCCGGCGGAGAACGTCAACGCGTGGCCGTGGCCCGGGCGCTGATCAACGATCCGCCGCTGGTGCTGGCCGACGAGCCGACCGGGAATCTCGACGAGTCGACCGGGGAGGCGGTGATGGACCTGCTGCTGGATCTCGCCGGCGAGGGAAACCGCAGCCTCGTCCTGGTCACGCACAATCCGGATTTCGCGGCCCGGACGCAGCGTCAGTCGACCCTGCATTTGGGCAAGCTGACATGAAAGTCCTGGGGATGGGAGGAATTTCACCATGGAACGGAAACGATTGAGAATCGGATTGATCGGTGCGGGGACCAACACCCGAAAGATGCACATTCCCGGCTTTGCGAAGCTCGATGGGGTCGAGCTCACGGTCGTCGCCAACCGCAGCCGCGCCTCCTCCGAGAAGGTCGCGCAGCAGGATGGGATCAAGCGCGTGGCGGATGACTGGCGGGCGGTGGTGGCGGACCCCGAAGTGGACGCGGTCTGCATCGGGACCTGGCCCTACTTGCACGCCGAGGCCACGATCGCCGCGCTGGAGCAGGGCAAACACGTGCTTTGCGAGGCGCGGATGGCCTGCGACTTGGCGGAGGCCCGCCGCATGGTCGATGCGGCGAAGGCGCATCCGCACCTGGTCGCCCAGCTCGTGCCGGCGCCCTTTTCGTTGGATTTCGATGCGACGATCCGCGGGATGTTGAAGGACGGCCGACTGGGTCGTTTGCTGGAAGTGCGCGTGGCGCACACGACTGGCCAGGCCGCGGACCCGTCGGCACCGATGACCTGGCGGCAGGACCGCGAGTACAGCGGCAAGAACATCCTGAGCATGGGTATTCTGCACGAGACGGTGGAGCGCTGGGTGGAGGACGAACCGGAGTGGCTGATCGCCGATGGCCGGGTCTTCCAAACCGAGCGGCGCTACCCGTCCGGGGACGGGCCCAAGAAGGTGGAAATTCCCGACAGCCTCAGCCTGCTGGGCCGCTTCGGCCGGGAGGGCGCGCGCTTGATCTACCACTTCAGCGCGGTCGAATCGGGCCGGCCGCGGATGGAATTCCGTCTCAACGGATCGGCCGGCGCCTTGCGCTTCGACGCCTTCCGGGAGCAACTATGGTTCGCCAAGGCGGGTGAAAGCGAGGAGAAGAGACTCACGCCGCCCCCCGGGCAGAGCCGGGGCTGGCAGGTGGAGGCGGATTTCGTGGATTCGATCCGGGAGGGGAAGCCGGTCCTTCTGACTTCTTTCGGGCAGGGTCTCCGCTACATGATCTTCACGGAGATGGTTTCGGACTCGCTTGCCCATGAATCCAAACGGGTTTACTGGAGGGATTATGAATGAGGATTCTCGATCGCCTGAAAGTGCGAAGTCGGCGGTGTCGGCCAGCGCGAAGGACCTCGCCGAGCTGGAGCGCCTCTCGGCCAAGGGCAAACGCGACCCGAAACCGCTTGTGCTGAACGAGCTTCCCCGGGGGCGGCGGCGGGACTTCCGGGTGCTCTTCTTCCTCGGCAACGGACTTTTCGTCGCCGCAGTTTTTTTTTGCCAACGCTACCTCGGAGGCGTGGGCATTTTGCCGGTGGTGGCCTTCTGGCTCTTCTACAATGTCATGATCGCCTACATCATGTATGGCATCATGAGCCGTTATTGAAGGACGGGGCGCTAGAGCAGATAGGGCAGGCCGAATAGCAGGAAGAGAAAGAGCAGGCAGGAAAGGACGAAGAGGACGACGCAGCCGATCTTCGCGCGCGCGATATCGCCCCGCGGGTTCGGCTCGGGCAGGACGGGCTCCGGAATTTCGGGCCGGCTTGCCGCCGGGGCCGGTGCCGGTTCCCGAGGCGAGGGCGGTTCCGCCGCGGGGGAAGCCTCGGACGGGCTCGAAGGAGCCGGAGCGGTCGGCGCGCTCGCCTCGGTCGGCGCGTGCCCGGCGCCCGTCGGGGGAAACGGCGCCTCCGGCCCGGCCTGGGTTTCCGCGCGGCGAATCCGCGCCTCCAGCCAGTCGAGGTGCCGCCGGATCAGTTCCCGCTGTTGGCGCAGCGACTCGAGTTCCTCGTCCATAAAAAAATCCCGCTCCGAATGGAGGCGGGATTTTGAAAATTGTCGATGGTTTTCGCGGCTACTCGGCGGCGGCGTCCACCACGCTCACGCGGCGGTGGGCGGAGTCGAAAGCCACGGACCCGTCGCGCAGGGCGAAGAGGGTGAAGTCGCGGCCCATGCCGACGTTGCGGCCGGGGTGGTAGCGGGTGCCGCGCTGGCGCATGATGATATTGCCGGCGACGACTTGCTCGCCACCGAACTTTTTCACGCCGAGGCGCTTCGAGGCGCTGTCGCGGCCGTTGCGGGAAGTTCCTTGTCCTTTTTTGTGTGCCATGGGTCGGTTCCGGTTAGGGCTGGATCAATTGTGAGAAAGTCAGGCGGTGATCGAGTCGACTTTAACGACCGAGATATGCTGGCGGTGACCGCGGCGGACCTGGTAGCCGTGGCGGCGTTTCTTTTTGAAGATCGTGACCTTCTTGTCCTTCTTGTTTTCGAGGATCGTGAACTTGACGGAAGCGCCCTCGACAAAGGGGGAACCGAAGCGGGCGTCGGCGCCTTCGCCGACCATGATGACCTCCTTGATATCGACGGAGTCACCGGCCTTGGTTTCCGGGTAGGCGTTCAGCTTGAGGACGTCGCCTTCGGTCACGGTAAATTGGCGGCCTTGAGTTTTGATTGTGGCTTTCATGGGAAAAACGCGTGATAGAAGCCGATTGAGCGCCGGAATCAAGAAGTTTTTCAGGAATTCGAGCCCTCGACCGGCGGAGCTTTTGCAACTCGATTTGTCGAGCGAATCCGGCGGGTGCGTGCCGCTCGGTCTCCGAGGGCCATGGCACCATTGGAAAAGTCAGTCCGCGAATTGTGCCTCCTGGCGGAAAAAGTTCCGGGGTTCGTCCGATACGTCCGGACGCACCCTGACTTCCTCGAAGGGCGACCCCAGCTCCGGGTGGGGGCTCAGGACCTCGAAGGTCGGGAAAGGGTCCCAGCGGACGAATTGCTCGGAACTCTCGATCGTGTAGTCCAATTGCGACGAGGCGGGGTTGCGACGGACGAAGCGGAAGAGCGGCCCTTCCTCGCCGCCTTCGACCTCGACATAGGCCGGGTCGGAGCGTTCGTCGCGATCGGGGCTTCCGCCGAAGGCGAATTCCTCGAAAAGGCTGAAGCCGTCGCCGTCGTTCAAGTCGACCTGCCAGTCGGCCTCGCTCGGCGAGTCCTGGCCGGTGTAGCGGTAGTACCAGGCCTCGGCGCTCTGTCGGGAGGCGGCGTAAAGCTCGGCGACCTCCGCGGAAGACAGGGCGCGGTCGTAGATCCGCAACTCGTCGATATCCGCCTGGAGGAAGCGGTCCTGGGCGTCGGTGCCCACCGTGGGAACGGCGTTGACGGTGTCGATGTCGGAGAGCCTGAGATCGCCCACGGGTTCGAGCTGGCCGTCCACGTAGAGCAGAATGTCGCCGGTGTCGGGATTGCTCACCGGGGGCAGGACCACCGCGATATGGTGCCACTGGTCGTCGCGGAGATCGGTTTGGCCCTTGACGTAGCCGCCGCCCACTTCGCAGCGCAGGGCACCCGCGTAGGGGGCCTCGTTCTCGATCCGCACCATCCATTTGATGTTGGGCTCATCCGGCCCCCAGGCCACGATCGCGCCGTCGTCCCCTCCGATCGTGCGCACCCAGGCGGTCGTGGTGCGGGCGCTGGTCCCGGTCGGCGGGGTGAAGCCGTCCAGCTCCACCCGGTCGTCCACGCCGTCGAAACGCAGACCACCGCCGAAGCGTCCGGCGACCCGGGCGGCATCGACCGAGTCGAAGCCGACCATCCGGCCGGCCACGCCGCCTCCGGCATCGTAGACCGTTTCGCCGGAAGGCGCGTCGAAAGGCAGCCAGAGCCGGTCGCCGATGGGCACGACGACCTCGATGCGGATCTCGCCGGTGTCGCTCCCGCTGCCGTCCTCGATCGTATAATCGATCACTTCGGTGCCGAGAAAGCCCGGATCGGGCAGGTAATCGAGGGCGTTACCGTCCTGGCTGAGCTGGCCGAAGGCGGCGGGCGTGTAGTCGGTCAGGGTGAGCGTCGACGGGTCGATGGCGAAGTCGTTGTCGAGGGGCTCGATCCTAAGTGGTGAAGCGGAGTCGCGGTCGATCCGCAGGCGGTCGTCTCGGGCGAAGAGGGAGGCCCCGGCCGAGTCGTAACGGTAAAGGTTCTCGGCGAGGCTAGCCGAGCCGGAGGGGGGCGTCCAGTCCAGCTCCAATTGGTGGCTGCCTCCGCTCTGCCGGGCATAGACCAGACGGAGCGGATGGTAGCCCGCGCCAAGGCGGACGCGGCCGGAGACAGTGGAGCCGGCGCTATAGCCGCGGTCGGTTTCCGCAACGTTGATCGAGTGAAGCTGTAAGATGGCCTGGGCGTCGGTACGGAGCGCGAAGTCGTAGGCCCCCGCCACGGGGGCGTGGAGGAAGCCTTCAAAGACGACTACGATGTCGTCGTCGCGGTGGCGCACCGACAGGTCCGGCCCGGCGGCGAGCGCGTCCACCGCCGCGGCGGAGGGCAGCGCACCGGGCTCCGGAACCCAGGGCAGCGAGGCTTCGAAGACGCGGGCGCGCAGGCCGGGTGAAACCGGCTCGGCGAGCGGCTCGGCGGGCACGTTCTCGCCGTCGTAGGGCCGCGGGGCCGCCGCGTCGACCCGCCGCAGCCGGAGCACGTGATCCTTCATCGCCTGCTGGAGATCGACAAAGCCGCCGCCGCTCAGGAAGAGGTCGGTGCTTTCGGTCGGGTCGGCCGCGACGTCGTAGATCCGGAAAGGATCGGAGTGCGAGCCGATATTGGTGCGGATGCCTTTGTAGCCGTCGAGAAAGACCACCTGCATCTGGTTGCGGGCATCGCCGCCGTGGTTGACGAAGGCGGGGTAGTCCGGAGTCGGCTCGGAGTTCTCGTATTCGATGTAGATGCTGCGCTCCGCCACCCCCCCGGTGCCGGCCAGGAGGGGAAACAGGGAACTGCCGTTGGAGCGGGCGGGTCCGGGAATGCCGGCCAATTCGGCGAAGGTCGGCATCCAGTCGTAGAAGATCGTCGGCGTCGTGTCGAGCCCGCCGGCCGGAACCCGGTCGGGCCAGCGGACGATCGCCGGCACCCGGATGCCGCCTTCGAGGGTGTCCCGCTTGAGGCCCTCGAAGGGCCCGAAGCTGTCGAAGCGGTCCGCGCGGTAGGGTTCGGGCAGCGAAAGGTAGTCCTCCGCGTGGGGGCCGTTGTCGGAGGTGAAGATGAGGAGCGTCTCGTCGTCGATACCGAGGTCCGCCAGGGTCTGGACGAGGTCGCCCATCGCGGTGTCGATCCGGCGGACCATGGTGGCGTGGCGCACCATGTCCTCGGTCCAGGGCACCTCGGCGGTGTTCGGATCGTCGTCGTGATCGAAGGTGCGGCCCTGGTAGTCCGGATGGATGTAGGAATCGATGGTCAGGGGCTGCCCGTCGTCCGGGTCGGGGTCGACCGCCGTATTGATCATGGCCCCTGGGGTGCCGAGCCATTGCAGGCCTCCGGTCAGGCCCGCGCCCTCCGGGTAGGCCTGGGTCGGCACATGGAGCACGGCGTGGGGCGTGTCGAGGGCGAGGGTCAGGAAGAAGGGCGTGGAGTTAGAATCGACGTGGTCGGTGATGTACTTCTTGGCTCTGGCTACAAAGAGGTCGGTGGTGTAGCAGTTTTCCAGTTCGCCGCTGACGTCGAATCCGTTGGCGTTGTAAACCTCCTTCCGATTGTCGGCGGAGCTCTTGTCCACGTTGGCGAAGTTACCGTGGTAGGGATAGTGGCTGTGTGCGTCGCGGTGGCGCACGTAGCCGTAGAAGAAGTCGAAGCCCCGCTTGGTCGGGTAGGCCGGCCAAGAGGCCGGGGAGCTGCCGTTGCCCTGGAGGCCCCATTTGCCGATCAGGGCGGTGGCGTAGCCTGCTTCCTTCAAGACGGTGGCGAGGGTGGGCTGGTCCTCGAGCGCCTTGTCGAACTGGTTGTTGCGAACCGTCGCGTTGCCCTGATGGACGCCGGTATAGAGCGAGCTGCGCGAGGAGACGCAGACGGGTGCGGGCACGTAGTGACTCCGGAGCTGCAGTCCCTCGTCCGCCAGCCGGTCCAGTTCGGGCGTATCGATCCAAGGCTCGGAGGGGTCCGCCGCGGCGGCCCGCTGGTTCTGGAAGAAGCGTCCGAGGTCGCCCCAGCCGAGGTCGTCGCAGAGGACGAAAATGATGTTCGGGCGGTCCGCGGCGGAAAGCGCGGTCGCGGAAAGGAATAGAAGCAGAAGTCGGTACAAGATTTTCACGATAAAGGCGAACGGTCTGAGTGGGGAAAGAAGAAAGGACGGCCCGATCCGGACCGTCCTTGAAAATCAAGCCGGGCGGGGGGCTTGCCCGCGCGTTCGCAGGTCTAGCCGCGGCGGCGGCGCACGCCCGCGAAACCGAACGCGCACCCGGCGGCGAGGAGGGCGAAGGCGGAGGGCTCGGGGATGACGCTGACGGTGACGTCGACATCGTCGAAGACGACTTGGCGCGTCGTGCTGAAGTCACCGGTCGTGGTGACCGTCTTGAAGACGACGATCAGGTCGTTCCCGACAAAGGGAGAGCCCGTCGAATCCCAGCTGAAGTTGGCGATTGTGCTGCTGTCGGTCGGCGCGTAGTCGGCAAAGCCGCGCACCGCCAGGGCGGTGTCGGCGAGCGAGCTGTCCGTGGTGTAGAGCCCGAACTCGAAGCCGTCGTGCAGCGGCTGGTTGGTCCGGTCGCCGATGGTGACGGTGAATTCGTAGATCGAATCGTCCGCGATCGTGCCGATGTTCTGGTAGGCACCGCCTGCGAAATCGCGCTGGTCGAGGATGAGGACGCTGTTGCCGTTCATTCCACTGGGGATGCCGATGGTGGTGCTGTTCCACTGTACGACGGTGCGGTTGGTGTCGCCGGTGAGTTCGCTCCAGCCGGTGGGAAGGCTTTCACTGAAACGGTTGTCGTTGTTCAGGCTCGCGTCCTCGAAGCCGGGGTTCGTGATCGTGACCGCCTGAAGCGTGCAGGCACAGGCCAGGGTGGCGACAAGGCCGAGGGGAAGGGATTTTGCTTTCATTTAGTTTGATGGGTTGAATGGATCGAGAATTAAGTTGGACGGAGGCGAGGCTCTTTCGGGAAAAGAACGGGTTCAACCCTTTTGTTCCGCAACAAGTTGCGCCGTGCGGGGAGTTTTGCTTGAGGTCGGACCGTTCGGGGTCCTGAATAGCGGATCATGGGTCGAGAAGGGGAAGCCCGCGCACGTTCGATGCGGGAGGTTGCGGCGGCCGTCGGGGTGTCCGCCTCGACGGTTTCTCGTGCGCTGAAGAACGACCCTTCGATTTCGGAGGCGACCCGCGAGCGCGTCCGGCGCGCGGTCGAGCGTCTCGGCTACCGGCCGGACGCGGATTTCGCCCGGATGATGTCCCAATACCGGCGGCGGGAGCAGCGGAGGGCGACGGCCTGCATCGGCTTTATCGACCTCTGGCCGTCGGACCGGGGGAGCGGGCATCCGGCCGAGGAGAACGAAGTTTATTTCGCGGCCGCAGGGGAGCGGGCGGGGGAGTTGGGCTACCGCCTGGAGAGGTTCCGGCTGGCGGAGGACGCCTTGAGTGCGGAACGGTTGGAGAAGGTGCTTTCCGCCCGGAACATCCGCGGCCTTTTGTTTCCTCCGATTCCGGACGATCCGGATGCGGTGGGGCGGCTGCGTCTCGATTGGTCCCGCTACGCCAGCGCGGCGATCGGGTATAGCTTGCATCACGTCCGGATGTCGCGCAGTGCGACCCACCACTACCGGGATATTTGGACGGCTTTGCGCCGATTGACCGACGCGGGCTACCGCCGGATCGGGCTGGCCCTCGGGCCGACGCACGACAAGCGGGTGGACCACTTCTGGATGGCCGGTTTTCTCGCCTACCAGCGTTTCATACCCGAGGCTTGCCGCGTTCCGCTGCTGCTGGCGGCCGCCGCGCACCTGCGTTTCGACGAGGTCGAAAGCTGGTTTCAACGCAACCGGCCCGATGTCGTGGTGAGTGCCCAGTACTGCATGGAAGACTGGCTTTCGGCGATGGGTTTTCGGGTGCCGGGGGACGTCGGCGTCGTCCAGCTTGCGGTCAAACGCGGGGACCTGCGGCACACGGGCATTCGCCAAAGTTCGGACGCCATTGCGGTGGCGGCGATCGACCGGGTGATCGCACAGCTTCATCTGAACGAGCAAGGTCTGCCGCGGCACCCCCAGACTACCCTCGTGGAAAGCGACTGGGCGGAGGGCCGGACGGCACGGGGCGGAACGGCGAAACCGGGTGCGGCCGGTCTGGTCGACCTAGCCTGGATTTGAATGGGCGCGCCAGGAGGAAAGTCCCGGGAGTCCTGCTCGCGAAGGCTCCGAGATGAAAGCTTGCCAGCGGGGCAAGGATTGTCTCAATTGTGTCTCAATAATCGAAATGGAACCGAGCCCCCCCACCGCCCCGGACGCCCGGGAAACCTTCAAGGAGTTTCTCAGTAGCAAAGGACTCCGCGTGACGAACCAGCGCCTCGCGATTTTCGACGCGGCTTACTCCCACGGCGACCATTTCACGGCGGAGGAACTGTTGGATCGCGCGCGGGAGATCGACGACTCGGTCTCGCGGGCGACGGTTTACCGGGCCCTTCCGATTCTGACGGAAAGCTCGCTGATCCGGGAGGTCGACGTGGGGCGCGACTACAAGTTTTACATGGCGAACAAAAACGCCACCACCTTTCAGGCGCAGGTGATCTGCACGGACTGTGAAAAGATCTTCGAGATCGACGCGCCTTTCATGGAGTGGTATGGGAAGACCGTGGCCGACAAGCTGTCGCTCGAGGTCGAGAGCCAGCGCCTTCAGGTGAGCGCGAGTTGCAGCCTGCTGAAGGCGACCGGCGTGTGTGAGCGGGGCGGACGCAAATAAATGGCGAAGCGGGAGGACTACGGATTCGAGCTCGGATTCTTCGAAGCGCTGCACAGGCGCATGCCGAAGGATGTGAAGGTCGTCTCGATTCTCGCCCATCTCTACACGCGGGTCGGCCGGATCGACTCGGGGCTGAAGATGGACCGCAAGCTCGTCCGCCTCTCGCCCGAGGATCCGGTGGCGCGCTACAACCTGGCCTGCAGCCTGGCTTTGAAGGGCAGGGCGCTCGACGCGGTGAAAGTGCTGCGCGAGGCGGTTACGATGGGATACGAGGATTTCGACTGGATGCACAACGACCCCGATCTGGCCGAGATCCACGATCATCCGGCCTTCCAGCGACTGCTTGAGGATCTGGGGATCGACTAGCGGATCGCTACCCGCGCGCTTCCATGCCCGTTTCCGAAACAGTCGCCGTCGAGAACGTGGTCGAAGTCATCCCTCTGTCCGGCTTCGAAGCGGAGCTCGCGTACGCCGTGCCGCCGACCCTGCGGGATGCGATGCGGCCGGGCCTCCTCGTGCGGATGCCGTTGCGCCGGCGCAGCGAGCTCGGTGTGGTGACGCGGATCGGCAGCGGACAGGAGGTCCCGCCGGGCAAGCTCAAGATGCTTTACGAGATCGTGCAGCCGCATCCGGTCCTGCCGCCCGACCTGCTCGCCCTCTACCGCTGGGCGGTCGGCTATTACGCCGCCACGCCCGAGTCGATGCTGGAGGCCATTATCCCCGCGGCCATTCGCAAGGGCATGCGCCCGAAGACGCGCCGCGTGCTGGCAACGGGCGCGGTCCCGGACGAGGCGGCGATGACGGAGCTCGAGCGGCGGGCCCCGAAGCAGGCCGCGCTCCTGCGCTTCCTGCGGCAAAAGATCCGGCCGCTCCCGCGCGCTACCGTTTTGAAGCGCTTGAAACTAAGCGCCTCGGTCTGCGACGCGCTGGTCGAGAAGGGCTGCGTGATCGAATCGGACGAAGCGGACGAACGGGTGGCCTACGACGACGAACTGGGCGAGTTCGATACGGTGAAAAGCGAAATCCGCCCGACCCTGACCGAAGAGCAGGAGGCCGCGGTGCGTTCGGTGCGGGCGGCGCTCGACTCGGGCGGTTTCAGCGTGCGCCTGCTCCACGGGGTGACCGGATCGGGAAAAACGGAAGTTTATCTGAACGCGATCGAAACGGTCGTGGCGGAAGGCGGCGGGGTGGTCTTTCTCGTGCCGGAGGTGGCCCTCGCCCCGCAGACCGTCGGACGGGTTCGGGCGCGGCTGGAAGCCCGGGGCGTGGACACCGTGGTCTGGCATAGCCATCTCTCCGACGGCGAGCGCTACGACGCCTGGAATGCCCTCGCCGGCGGCGCGGCCCGGGTCGTGGTGGGCGCGCGTTCGGCCGTTTTCGCTCCGGTCGCCAAGCTCCGCTTGGTGATCGTCGACGAAGAGCACGAGCCCTCCTACAAGCAGGAGGAGTCGCCCCGCTACCACGGCCGGGACGTGGCGGTTTACCGGGCGCTGATCAACCGGGCGGTCTGCGTGCTGGGCTCGGCCACGCCCTCGCTGGAATCGCTCTATAACGTGGAGCGCGGGAAATACGCGGTCGACCGCATTCTCAAACGGGTCGATGACCGCCGCCTGCCGCGCCTGCACCTCGTGGACATGCGCCGCGAGGCTCTTTCCGGTAAGGGCCCGACGCCGATCTCGCGACTCCTCGCGGACAAGCTCGTCGACCGCTTTGAAAAGCGGGAGCAGAGCATTCTTTTTCTCAACCGCCGCGGCTACTCGACCAGCCTGCTCTGTCCCGACTGCGGTTACGTGGCCGGCTGCGAGCACTGCAGCATACCGCTAACCTTCCACCGCACCGACAAGACCCTCCGCTGCCACCTTTGCGGCGAGACGCACCCGGCCCCCCAGGCCTGCCCGCAGTGCAAGGCCCCCGACATCCGCTGGCGGGGGCAGGGCACGCAGAAGATCGAGGAGATCGTGCAGAAGATCCTCCCGCGGGCCCGCATCGTCCGGATGGACGCCGACTCGATGGCAAAGAAAAACCTCTACCGGAAGATCCTGAACGACTTCCGCCGCGGCAAGATCGACCTGTTGGTGGGGACGCAGATGATCGCCAAGGGGCTCGACTTCCCCAACGTCACCTTGGTCGGTCTGGTGGACGCGGATCGGTCGCTGCACGTCGAGGACTTCCGCGCGGCCGAGCGCACCTTCCAATTGATCGTACAGGTCTCCGGGCGGGCCGGGCGGGGCGACCGCGCCGGCGAGGTGGTGGTCCAGACCGCGACGCCGCACGCGCCGCCCATTCAGTTCGCCCGGCAATCCGATTTCGACGGATTTCAGCTCGAGGAGCTGGAGCAGCGGCGCGAGTTCAACTACCCGCCCTTCCGCCACCTGATCCGCCACCTGTTCCGCGGACGGAACCCCGAGAAGATCAACTTTTATATGGAGCAGTGGCTGAAAGTGCTCGAGCCGGCGCTCGGCGAACGCATTGAAGTACGCGGGCCGGCGCCCGCGCCGATCGAGAAGATCCGCGGCGAATACCGTTTCCAGCTCTGGTACTTCGCGCCCAGCGCCAGTCGGGTGATCGAGCCCATCGTGCGCCTGCGGAAGGGTTTCAAGATGGACCGCGAGGTGATCGACCTGATCGACGTCGATCCGATGCAGATGAGTTGAGCCGCAGCTAGGCGCCTTCCCGGCCGAGGTGTCGGGCAAGGGTGCCGTGGAGGCTGGCGAGGTCGAACGGCTTTCGAATAAAGGAGCAGTGCTTTCCCCCGGTCTCGATCTCGGGAAAGTGGACGGGGAGCTTGTAGCTGAAAAAGAAGCGGTGGACCGATTCATCCAACCTAGCGAGCAGCCCGAGCAGATCGCTCATGCGGCGCGCTCTGAACTCGTCGAGGTCGACGAAGAGACCGTCCGCCCCATCCTCGGCGAGCTGCCGCGCTGCCGCTTCGATCGTCGCGGCGCCCGAAATCCGGAAGCAATCGCCGCAGGCTAGGTCGAGCGAGTCGACAAGGCTGGGGTTTCCGGACAGCACGAGCAGGCTCGGGTTTCCGGAGGCTTCCGGCCGGGAACCGGCTTCGGCGGGTAGTCGGGAGCCTCCGCCCCTCACCGGAAGGCCCGCCGTCCCGCCGTCAGGACTTCGCGGCTTCGTTGAAAGCTCCCCGGTGGCTTGGACGGCGAGGCTGGAGAATCCAAGGTCCGCGCTGACGGTCTGCCGAAGCAGGTCCATGAGGAGCCGGAGGCGGGCCGGCTTATGCAGCAGGCCGGGGGCTTCGCCAAGATCGTCGAAGTCCATTTCGAGGTACTTCGCAACCGTATCGCCGGCATCGGTAAATGGCCATCGCAAGCCCGCGTTCAAGGCCAAGCGACTGACGCGTGCCCCCGCAAAGGGGCTCCCGCGCAACTGGCTTTTCAGCCTTTTCCATTCTTCCGGGCCGTAGGCTTGCATCTTTGGAAACCGCCAAGGCCGTCTCGCGGATATCCGCTGCGCGTTCCGTTGGATCGGCGGAAGCGGGAGATTCTGTTCGACGGTCTTCACATCGACTGAACCCTCACGCCGTAATGGCAAGCTCTAAAGGAAATCATTAGGTTAGGTTAAAATCATGATGAGCAAGCCTTTGGACTGATTCGATGGCTACGGTAATTGCCCCGATCTTCCTGCGTGATATTCGGTGCTCGTATCCGTTGAATCGCTTAGTTTTCGACAAAGGCTCGGGAGCGAGCCCGGCGGGGAGTCCTCGGGCGAGCCCGCATCGGCGGGTTGCCTCCGAGCCGATCGGGAGCTTGGCTGCGTCCGACCGGCGGCATGCGGCCGTTCCCCCGGCGCGCCGCAGTCGGGTCGATCAGACGGAGTGGCGGCGAGGGAGTTTTGGCCCGGTTGCCAAAGTCCAGGGCAGGGGCCCTGCCGCGCCATCCGCGATGAACCGGCAGACGGAAGGAGCCGGCGAGGTTCCCCGCGCCCGTCCGAAGCTCAGGCGTCGACCAGCAGGTCCCCGTCGCCCTTCGGCACGGAACAGCAGAGCAGTTCGCAGCCTTCGTCCGGTTCCCCGGTGTGGCCCATCGGATACTCGACCGCACCGGAGAGGATCTTCTGCTGACAGGCCGTGCAGTTGCCCATGCGGCAGCCATACTCCAAATCGAGGTCGTTGGCCTCGGCCAGCTCGAGAATGCTTTCTTCCGAGCCGTCCCATTCCGCTTCGACCCCGGACTTCTGAAAAATCACTTTTCCCATGCCGCGCACGAAAGCAGAACTCGGGCCGAAAGCCAACCGCGAAGTGTATCGAGCGACGGCTTGAACCTTCGCGCGGGGCCTGCAAGCTCCGCGCCATGTCCAAAGTCCCGCAGATCGACTACCAGACCCCGCGGACGCTCGTCTCCTACAATGGGCGGCGGGTGGTCCGGTTGACGGGCGGGGAGAGCCGCTATCGTTTCACCGGCATCCTCGTCGATGGCGTCGAGGACGAGTTTGCCAAAATCGGGGAGGAGCGGAAAGACTGGCAGAAGAGCGCCTTTCCCTTGCCTTGGACCGACTCGCCCGACCGCGTCGAGCCCTGACCGGTGTTGCGGACTGCATTTATCGCTTGATCTTGGCGACCTGCGCTCCATCTTCGCACGTTTTCCATTTTACGAACCTCCACGGACCCGCCATGGCCGCGCTTTTCATCAGCCTTCTCACTCTTGTTCTCCTCCTGATTTCCGCCTTCGTCGTGCTCATCGTGCTGATGCAGCGCACGAGCCAAAGCGGCGGCATGGGCGCCGCCCTCGGGGGCGGTGCGGCCGAATCCGCTTTCGGCGCGGAGACCAACAACATCCTGACCAAGGGCACGATCTACGGCATCATCGCCTTTTTCCTCGTCGCGCTGGGCCTGTACCTGATCTACCAATCGCAGGCCGGCGATCAGCTCCAGCGTCGCGACGCCGCCGCCTTGATCCCCGCCGGCGAGGCGACGGAGGAAAGCGGGCTTTCCGAAGGGGAGTCCGAGTTCCCTGCGGTCGAAACCGGGGTGGATCCCGAGTCCGCGGAAGAGCTCGCGCCCGAGGGAGGGACGGTCGAGAGCACGACGCAAGCGCTCGAAGGTGAAGCGCAGGAGGGAACCGAACTCCTCGACGCGCTGTCGGAAGGCGAAACCGTTCCGGCCGGAAGCCCCGAGCTTGAAGTCTCGCCCGAGTCGGATGCGGAAAGCCCGGCACCCGATTCGAACTAAATGCTCCCTTTTTCCGAAAAAGCCTCTTCTCTTTTCAATCGGCCGGCGATCGCAGTCCTGTGCGTCGCGGGCCTTTTTTTTGGCGCGCTTCCCTCGCCGGGCCAGTCGGAACGGGCGGGCGGAGACCGTCCGAAGATCGGACTGGAGCGGATCGACGAGGCGGAGGGGAGGGCGCGGCTGGAAGCCTTCCGCGCCCAGCGCCTCGAGGGCGACTTTGTTTTTCGCTTCGAACTCGCCCACCAGCCCTACCGTTCGAGCCGGACGATCCGTTACCGCGGCATCATGTGGGGCGCCTGGAACGCCCAGGGGCCGATCACCCGCTTTCGGATCTCGCCCCTCGCCGACGGAAGCGAGGGGGAGGCCGAGCCGATCGAGATGATCGTGCAGGGAGGGCTCGAACCGACGGTATGGATGCGCCGCGGGGTGGAGACCGCGTTCGAGGAGCTCGGCCCCGAAGCGCTTTTCGATCCGGTCTTCGAGGGCATCGTGTTCCGCCCCTTCGACCTGCAGATGCCTTTCGTCTACTGGCCGGAGTTCCGTTACGAGGGGCCCGGCCGGATGGGCGCCTACGCGGCGGTGCAGCGCTTCGTCATGAAGCCGCCCGAAGGCTCGCCCGCGGCGGCGGAGGGTCTCTCCGGGGTGCGGCTGCTGATCGACGACGACTACAACGCCCTCCGGCGTATAGAAGTTCTCGATACGGAGGGAGAAGTCGCGACCGAGTTTTCCGCCCGCGGCTTTAAGAAGGTGCGCGGCCAGTACATTGTCAGCGAGGTCGGCCTGAAGGACGAGCGCAGTCGGGAGCGGACGGTCTTCGAAGTGGAGGCGGCGGCGCTCGGGCAGGAGCATCCGCGCAAGTGGTTCGACCCGTCTTGGAAGGGCGTTCCCGAAATGCCGGAACCGGCCGCCTTCGAGGGCGTCTGACGGGATCATAACGAAGCTTCGGCCTCCGTTATTTTTTTGTATTGACTTTGTGACTACAGTGGGCTTGTTAGGTCCCGTCAATCGACGCTTTTTTATGGCCAGCGCTACAGCGAGTCCCCTGACCTTCGATCTGGATCAAGATCTACTCGACAAGTTGAAGCGTCTGCAAAAGCAGACGGGAGCGCGATCCGTTAGTGAACTGATCCGCTACGCCGTTGATGTGTTCGACCCCTCCGGCCTTCGGCCCGACACCATCTCCCACCGCCAGATTTCGGTGCGTCTCCCGCCAGACATGCGGCAGAAGCTCCTTCGATTGAGCAAGGCGAAGAAGATGAGTGTCGGCGAGGTGCTGCGTTCGATCGTGGACGCACTGCCGGCGACCATCACGGATTTTAACCCTGAAAACACCATGCCTAAGAAAAAAACCACCCAAAAGAAGGCCGCCCCGAAAAAGGTAGCCAAGAAAGCTCCAGCCTCCAAGAAGGCTGTTAAAAAGAAGACCCCGGCCAAAAAGGTCGCGACGAAGAAAGCCGCGAAGAAAAAGGCCGCCAAGAAAACCGCCGCCAAGAAGGCCGCCAAAAAAGCAGCTAAGAAAAAGACAACGGTTCGCAAGAAAGCAGCCAAGAAGGCGGTGAAGAAGAAAGTCGCCAAGAAGGCGGCGAAGAAGGTCGCCAAGAAGGCTGCCAAGAAGGTTGCCAAGAAGGTTGCTAAGAAGGCGGCCAAGAAAAAGGCGGCCAAGAAAGTAGCCACCAAGAAGGCCGCGAAGAAGGCCGCCAAAAAGGCCGCGCCGAAGAAGAAGGCCGCCAAGAAAAAGAAGAGGTAAGCCCGCTTACTTCGGGACTTTCTTAGGCAAGGCTTGCTTTTGCCGGGGCAGAAGTTTTCATTCTGCGCTCTTGTGCACCCGTCCTCCGACGGTCCTCACGAGAGCGCTTTTTTATTCCATGTCCAAGCCACCCAAACTATCCTCATGGGCCTCCAACATCGCTCCGTCGCCGACCTTGGCGGTGGACGCCAAAGCGAAAGAGCTCAAAGCCGCAGGTGAAGACGTCTGTGGTTTCGGCGCGGGGGAGCCCGATTTCGACACGCCCGAGTTTATCAAGGAGGCCTGCGTCCGCGCCCTCCGCGAGGGAAAGACGAAATACGCCCCGGCCCCTGGACTGATGGACCTTCGCGTCGCGCTGGCCGGGCGCTACCGTGAGGGCAACCGTATCGAGGGCGTCGAGGCGAACCAGGTGGTCGTCAGCCCGGGAGGAAAGTACTCCTGTTACCTCGCGATTCTCGCGGTGGTCAGCCCGGGTGACGAGGTGATCGTACCCGCTCCTTATTGGGTCAGCTATCCGGAGATGGTCAAACTGGCGGGAGGCAAGCCGAAGACGATCTTCGCCGGCCAAGAGAGCGAGTTCAAAATCCGGCCCGAACAGCTGGAGGAAGCAATCACCGACCGGACCCGGATGGTGATTCTGAACAGCCCCTCGAACCCGACGGGCACCGTCTACACGCGGGCCGAGATCGAGGCCTTGGTGGAGCTCGCGCTGCGGCGTGGCATCTACATCATGTCGGACGAGATTTACGAGCACCTGCTCTACGACGGGGTGGAGCATGTCAGTCCAGCCTCCCTTTCCAAAGAGGCGGCGGCCGCTACGATTACGGTCGGCGGCTTCAGCAAGACTTTTTCCATGACGGGCTGGCGGCTCGGCACGCTGATGGCGCCGCCGGCGATCGCCAAGGCGGTGGCCAGCCTCCAGAGCCAGACCACTTCGAACGCCACGACCTTCGCGCAGTATGGCGCGCTGGCGGCCCTGAACGATTGGAAGCTCGCGATGGAGGCCGTGCGGGAGATGCTCGCCGTCTTCGACCGTCGTCGCCTGCGCCTGCTGGAAGGTCTTCGGGGGATCGAGGGGATCTCCTGCGCCCGCGCCCAAGGAGCCTTCTATCTCTTCCCCAATATCGAGAAGTTCGGCCTCGGCGCAAACGAGTTTGCCTCGCGCCTGCTCGAAAAGGAGAAGGTGGCGGTCGTGCCGGGCGAGGGCTTCGGCGCCCCCGGCTACATACGGCTCAGTTATGCGACCTCGGACGAGGTGATCGGGAAGGGTATCGAGCGGCTGGCCCGCTTCTGTCGGAAGCTCGGTTAAGCCGGCCTTCCTTCCCGGTAAAGCGGCGGCTCCTTCGGGCCGAAATTCAATTTACGATACGATGAGCGATAAGGAAAAAATTCTCTACACGATCACGGACGAGGCGCCGGCACTGGCCACGCATTCGCTGCTGCCGATTATCGAGGCTTTCACCAAAGCCGCCGGCGTGGCGGTGGAAACACGGGACATCTCTTTGGCCGGTCGCGTCCTCGCGGCGCTGTCGCCTTGGCTGCCGGAGGATCAGCGGGTCGCCGACCATCTCGCGGAACTCGGCGAGCTGGCCAAGACGCCGGAGGCCAACATCATCAAGCTGCCGAATATCTCCGCCTCGGTTCCCCAATTGATGGCCTGCATCAAGGAACTGCGCGGGCAGGGCTACGATCTGCCCGACTACCCCGCCGAGCCGAAGTCGAAGGACGAAGAGGCGATCAAGGCGGCTTACGACAAAGTCAAGGGCAGCGCGGTGAACCCCGTGCTCCGCGAAGGCAACTCCGACCGCCGCTGCGCGCCGGCGGTCAAGGAATACGCGCGCAAGCACCCGCACCGAATGGGCGAGTGGAGCGCCGATTCGAAGTCCCGCGTGTCCAGCATGACGGACGGCGATTTCTTCGGCCACGAGCAGTCCGTGACGCTCGATCGGGCGACCGAAGCAATCATCGAACTGGAGACCGACGACGGGGGCCGCAAGGTCCTGAAGGAGGGGCTGGTCCTGCGGGAAGGCGAAATCCTCGACGGCACCTTCATGAGCGTGAAAGCCCTGCGGGAATTCCTCGAGGCGCAGATCGAAGCATCGAAAAAGGAGGGCATCCTTTTCTCCCTTCACATGAAGGCGACGATGATGAAGGTTTCCGATCCGATCATCTTCGGCCATGCGGTCTCGGTCTTTTTCAAGGAAGTCTTCGCGAAGCACGAGGAGGTGTTCAAGTCCCTCGGAATCGACCTGAAGAACGGCTTCGGCGACGTGGTGGCCAAGATCGACGTCCTGCCTCCCGAGAAGCAGGCCGCGATCGAGAAAGACATTCAGGCCGCGATGGCCGACCGGCCGGACATCGCCATGGTGGATTCGGACCGCGGGATCACCAACCTGCACGTGCCGAGCGATGTGATCATCGACGCCTCGATGCCCGCCGCGATCCGCAGTTCCGGCCAGATGTGGAACCGGCTGGGAGAGTTGCAGGACACGAATTTCGTAATTCCCGACCGCAGCTATGCGGGCGTCTACGCCGAGACCATTGATTTTTGCAAGCAGCACGGCGCTTTCGATCCGCGCAGCATGGGCACGGTCCCGAATGTCGGCCTGATGGCGCAGAAAGCGGAGGAGTATGGCTCCCACGACAAGACTTTCGAGATTCCCGCGGATGGCAGCATTCGGGTCAAAGACGCCTCCGGCAAGGTCCTGATGGAGCACCGGGTGGAGCGCGGCGATATCTGGCGCGCCTGCCGGGTCAAAGACGCCGCCGTGCGCGACTGGGTGAAGCTCGCGGTCGGCCGCGCCCGTGCCACCGGCGCGCCGGCGGTGTTCTGGCTCGACCGGGAGCGGGCGCACGACGCCCAGCTGATCCGGAAAGTCGAAGCGTATTTGAAAGAGCATGACACCGCCGACTTGGATCTGCGCATCCTCTCTCCGGTCGAAGCGACCCGCTTCACTCTGGAGCGTGCGAAGGCGGGGAAGGACACGATTTCCGTCACCGGCAACGTCCTGCGCGACTACCTGACCGACCTTTTCCCGATCCTCGAACTCGGGACCAGCGCGAAAATGCTCTCCATCGTCCCCTTGATGAACGGGGGCGGCCTTTTCGAAACCGGCGCCGGCGGCTCGGCCCCCAAGCACGTGCAGCAGTTTGAAAAGGAGAACCACTTGCGTTGGGACTCGCTGGGCGAGTTCCTGGCTTTGGGCGTTTCCCTCGAGCATCTGGCTGCGGTCTTCGACAACCGGAAAGCCAAGCTCCTGGCGGCCGCGCTCGATCGCGCCAATGCCAGGTTCCTCGAAGAAAACAAGTCGCCGTCCCGAAAGGCGGGGGAGCTGGACAATCGCGGCAGCCATTTCTATCTCGCCCTCTACTGGGCGGAAGCCCTCGCGTCGCAGGACGAGGACGCCGAATTGAAAGAGCGTTTCCGGCTCCTCGGCGAGGCGCTGCGAACTTACGAAGAGAAGATCGTCGGGGAATTGAACGCGGTGCAGGGCTCGCCGGCGGATATCGGCGGTTACTACCGGCCGGACCCGATCAAGGCCGCCGCCGCGATGCGCCCGAGCCAGACCTTCAACAATGCCCTGAGCGCTCTTTAGGAACCGCGTCCGTTCCTTAAGCCGAAGCGGCCGGGCGAATCTTCCAAAGTCTCGGGACTTCGGCTGCGGCGAGGTTGGAGACGAAGCGACCGGGTTTTATTAAAGCCGCAGCAGCCGGAGGCCGATGCTTTTCAGACTCGGGCAAAGGGCTTGCCGCCACGTAGGCGGCCTCCCACCGCCGATAAGGGTCCGTCGCCATCCGTGCTTGCCTGCGGGTGCCGGGTCTCGCAGGATGCGCCCAATGTTCCAACGCGCCAAATGCTTCGCCATGCTCTTTCTTGCTTCGGCGCTCGCTGCTGCCGGGCAGGAAGATTCCTTGCAGCTTTCGCGCATACTGAACGCTTATTCGAATCTTTACGAGGCTCGGCCGGGCCGAAGCCCGATCGAGTCGCTCCACTTCGAAGGGCGCCAAAGCCAAAACGGGCGGGAGTACTACCTGAACATCTATAAGAAGCGGCCCGACCTGCTTCGCTACCAACTTTCCTCGGGCTCTTCGTCGGTCGTGGTCGGCTTCGATGGCGAAACCGCTTGGAAACAGACACGCTCCTTGGAAGCGGATAAGGTCGAACTACTCGACGGCGCGGCCGCGGAGCTGTTCCGGTCGGAAGTCCGTTTCGAAAGTCCTCTCATGGACGGTCTGTTCGACCCGAGGGTGAGCATTCGGCTCGTCGGAGCGGAGGAAGTCGAGGAGGAGATGGCGGACGTGCTCGAGGTGGAAGGAACCGAGTCGAGTCGGGTGCGTTACTTTCTTTCCAAGCGAACCGCCATGCTTTTGAAGAAAGAACTCCTCGGAGAGGACGGCGAGGTCTTGATCGAGATCTATTACCGGGATTACCGGGATGTCGAAGGCTTTCCCTTCGCCTTCGAGGTGGAGAACCAGAGGGATGGGGAAACGCTCGCGCAGACGCGCTTCGACCGCATCCGGGTCAACACCGGAACGCTCAGCTTTTATTTCGAGGTTCCGGACTAGATTTGAATCGCTTCGCCGAGCCGCTCAGTTCCGGTCGAAGTCTTCCTCGTCCAGCTCCCCGCGGAGCTGTTTCTCCAGCTTCAAGCGCCGAATCTCCGCCCCCAGGTAGGCGCTGAAACGCTCGGCCCGTGCGAGAATCTCGGCGGTTTCGAGAAGCTCTTGCCGCAAGTCGTCGGAAGCGCAAAGGGTGGAGATCGCCAAATCGAGGGCTTCTTCGGCACCCTCCGTGTCGCGGAGGAAGCGGAGCACTTCTCTGGGGATGGCCGCGCCCAGCTTGATCTGCGTGCGGATGAGGTCGAGCAGGCGTGGTTTGACCCGGCGCATCAGCTCCTCCGGTCCGCCCGGTTGGCTGGGGTAGGGCTGGACGCGCGCCCGTCGAAACGGTTCCTCGCTCAGGATGCGTTCGAAGCGCACGCGGGCGAGCCCCTGCAGGATCAAGTTGGCCGTCCCGTCGGCGTTCTTGCGGCAGGCGCGCACGACGCCGATTCCGGCTATGGGAAAAGGCGTCTCGTTCTCGCGGTTCGCCTCGCTGCTGTCGTCGAGCCCGGCCACCGCGAAAATCCGGTTTCCGCCCAACACCTCCTCCAGCATCGCCCGGTAGCGCGGCTCGAAAATATGGAGCGGCAAAATGGCCCCCGGGAAGAGCACCGCGTTGCTCAGGGTCATCACCGGAACGTCGGCCGGAATCTCGACTTGCTCTTGCTCGCTCATAGGTAGAGCCTGTCCCAGGGTTGGAAGCCGTTATCAATGAATAGGTTGCGGGTAAAAAAGTGGGGCGAAAACAGGTAAAAAACCTGGATTCGCCCCGAAAAAGGTGCTTATAAGTTATGTGTGACGAAAA
>Ga0208623_100378_pt1 | contig 32886 bp, 6 predicted proteins | sample HotLakConsUCCL28_FD_184737 | JGI IMG/M metagenome (GOLD analysis project Ga0208623, IMG submission 184737) | Hypersaline microbial mat communities from Hot Lake, Washington, USA - Hot Lake Consortium UCC-L28 (SPAdes) (version 2) ...
ACCACAAGCTGGCCGATCTTGGCGTGGAGCTTCTCGACGTCGGCCTCCCGGCTCGCCTCCGCAGCTTCGGCCTTGCCGGAAAACACCGAAGCCACCCCGTCCATTGCCTGCTTGCGCCAAGTGGAGAGCCCACCAGGTCGAGATCATCGTCTGATGCACCCCGTGCCTGGCCGCCAGCTGCGCCAGCGTCAGCTCCCCCTTCAGCGCTTCAAGAGCCACCTTCGCCTTGAAATCCGCCGCATAACGCTTCCTCGTGTTCGCCAGCGATATCGTCCTCTCGTCAGAGCGATACCAGCTTGCCTCCCCGTCCGAAATCCGGGGGCCACCTCACTTCCCGTGAGCCGCAGGTTCGATTACGAGGCTTGCCGATGTTCCAGCCGCCAGGCGAGGCTCGACGATGGGCCTCGAAACCAGAAGCTCGGCCCCGCCGGTTTGGGTGAGGTATTCCATACGACTGCCGAGATAGGTGGCGGTGAGCACCTTCGCCGGCCCGCCCGGAAACAGGCCGATGCGTTCCGGGCGTATCGATACGGTCGCAGGGCCTTCGGGTCCATCGATCGGCAGATCGATCCCGGCACCGGTGAAACGCCCGCCGGTAACGGTGCCTGCAAACAGGTTCGCATCGCCGATGAAATCGGCGATGAAGGCGTTCGCGGGGCGATCATACAGGTCCTCGGGGGTGCCGATCTGGGCAATGCGGCCCCGATCCATCACCACGATATGATCGGAGACGGCAAGTGGCTCTTCCTGATCGTGCGTGACGTAAACCGCGGTGAGGCCGAAACTGCGCTGAAGTACACGGATATCCTGCCGCACGCGGCGTCGCAGTTTCGCATCGACATTGGAGAGCGGCTCGTCGAACAGGATCACGTCGGGCTGCTGCACGATCGCGCGGGCTACCGCGACGCGCTGCTGCTGCCCACCCGAAAGCTCGGCGGGCAGCCGCTCACCGAGCCCTTCCAGCCCGACCTGATCGAGAATGACGCGCGCGCTCACGCGCTTCCGCTTTCTTCATGCCGCGGATGATCGGAGCGTAGGCGACATTATCCAACACGGAAATATGCGGAAACAACGCATAGGACTGGAACACCATGCCGACGTTTCGCGCAGATGCGGGATCCTTCGAGACATCGTGCCCGGCAATGCGCATCACGCCGTCGCTGGGCAATTCGAGGCCGGCGATCAAGCGCAGGCAAGTCGTTTTCCCGCAGCCCGACGGGCCGAGAAAGGTAACCAGTTCGCAGCGTGCGATCGTCAGCGATACGCCATCGACGGCCACAATGGCTCCGAACCGTTTTCTGACACCGACAAACTCGATAGCCGCTTCGCGGGATCGGTCTTCTCCGAGCATAGTTGATGTCCACTGGTCAGGAATGTGTCTGTAACGCGATCCGCCGTCCGGGCCTGCGGCGCCCGACGCCGAGTTGGATCAGCATGACGCAAATGATCATCACGATCATCAGAGCTGCGGCATAGGCAATGGCGAGGGCGTATTCACCGTTCTCGACGCGCCCCATGATATAGGCCGTCGCCATGTTGTAGCGCGCGGAGACGAGAAAGATCACAGCCGACACCGCGGTCATGGCGGTGACGAAGGCATATACGAGTGCGGTGAAGATTGCCGGACGGATCAGGGGGAGGACGACGTCACGGAGCGTGCGGGCACCGCCCGCGCCCATGGTCTGGCTCGCCTCCTCCATGCTGCGGTCGATCTGTGCCAATGCGGCAAGCCCGGCACGCATCCCGACCGGTAAATTGCGGAAGACGAAGCAGATCACCAGGATAGCCATCGTACCGGTAATATCCACCGGGGGCACGTTGAACGCGGCGATGTAGCTGACGCCGACGACCGTGCCGGGAATGGCGAAGGACAGCATGGTGCCGAATTCGAAGGCGCGACGACCCACGAAGTCCTGGCGTGCGATCAACCATGCTGCAAGGATGCCGACAGCCATGATCAGCGGCGCCGAAATGGCCGAGACCCATAATGTGGTGATCATGGAATTCCAGGCCGACCCGAAGAGACGGAGCCCCTCTGCGGTTACTTCGAAAGAGAAGGCCGTCCAGAGATACGCGGTCGAGGGGGTGAGATCCCAGCGACCGATATCGTGAACGAAACCTCCCGCGACGACGATCGAATAGACCCCCACCGTAAACAACGCGAAGGGTACCACGGCCAGAATCGCCGCCCATCGGATTATGGCCGGTACCGGCGGATGCAGGCCGGCATCGGACTTGCCCGTGACGGTCACGTAGGAGGCCCGTCCCAGCCAGCGGTGCTGGAGCCAGAAGGCGAGCAGCGTCAGCCCCAGAAGGAGCAGCGAGACTGTCCGGCACCGCGGACTTTTGCACGACTGCTCAGCAGTGCACGGGGCAAGCTGACCCGAAACGAATCGATCATCGTTGCAATCGCCGAGCGGGCCGCGCCCGAGCTTGTGACCGCCCGCAGGATCGTCGATGACTACCAGGATCTGATCCGTAAACACCAAGCCGATGACCTTGCCACCTGGCTCGAACGAGCCCTTTCTTCACCGGTGGCGAGCTTCGCGAAAGGAAACGCAGCGGATTATGCAGCCGTTGCGGCTGCGATCACGTCTCCATGGTCGAACGGGCAGACCGAAGGAACCATCTGTCGGCTGAAATCCCTCAAGCGGCAGATGTATGGTCGCGCCAATATCGACCTGCTCCGCGCCAGATTGATGCCGATCGCAGCATGAACTGCACCAAAATTACGACAGAGCCCCTATTGCACGCCGCTCAACAGTCAGGCGATTTATCGTCAACGCGGCGCAGCGGTCGAACCCGTCTTCGGACAGATGAAGGATCGCCAGGGCGCGGATCGCTTCAGCATGCGTGGTCTGGAGCGGTGCCGGGGCGAATGGCAGCTGGATGCCGCCGTCCATAACCTGCGGAAACTGCACCGGGACTCCGTCAAAAAAACAAAAAGCTACGGTGAAATCGAAGAAAACAGGCCAATTATCGCCTGATACAGGCATCAAATCGCCATCTTCGACAAAATACTGACGCACTGCCGCTGATCAGGCGCAAGTTTCAATGCATTCAGCGACAGGCTCTAGACAGCAAGAAATATGTAGAGCTATAAAAAATAGCTCGCAAGTTCAAACTTGGTCTAATTGGTTGCCAGCAGGCAAGTTGGATTGTTGATTATTTCCGGGGGGAGATAAGCTTTGGACAGGCCTGACGTAATTGGACAGGAGCCAACCGTCGTTCCTGTCGACCTGATCGACATTATTTATGCCGCGACCCTTGATCCGAACCGCTACGACGATCTCGTCGCGCGTTGGCAGCAGCATTTGGATGGCTCGTTAGATACGGCGGATAACATCGTTGATCCAAGCCCGGCCGTCAGCAGCGAGGAGATCGTGCGCCATTTTGAGCGCGCCTTCGCCATCATGGAACGGATGGGGCGTCGGGATACAGACAGCCGCAGCCATGCAGCGCTACTGGCGGATGCCAACCGTCCCGCCCTGCTGGTTGGGCAGGACGGCAGGATCAGGGCAATCAATGCGCGTGCAAGGGAGCAGTTTGGCATCGCCGAGGGCGACTCAATCGAGTCGCTTGAATTCGACGCGTCGGGATTGGCCAATATCCCGCGTGCTCTGGCACGCCTTGGCGAGGAACCTTCCGGACGCCTGCTGACCTTGTGCCGCGTCTATTCTCGTGACGGTGACGCGGCACCGATCATGGCGCTCAGCAGGGTTGACTCCTCGCAAGGCGAAAGCCCGGTTGCCCTGATGTCGGTTGCCGACATCAGGTGGAGCGATCGTGTAGGCGCAATGCTAAGGGAGGTTTTTGGACTCACTCCCGCGGAATGTTCGGTCGCCTCCAGCATCATCAGCGGACATTCGCCCGAATCGATTGCGGCGCAACGCAAACGCTCGCCGCAGACAATCAGGACGCAGCTCAAATCAGTTCTGGCCAAGCTCAGCGTCCACACCCAGGCCGAACTGGTCCGCATGGTCGCGGCCTTGCTACAGATGGATGGAGAGCCTGCCCTTGCTGCAAGCCTGGAAGCCGATCCCGTCAAGGCGCGGGTGACGCTCTCTCGCCCGCGCGACCGAACCCTTGAGATCGTCACCATCGGACCCGACAACGGTCGACCGATCCTGTTCATTCATGGCATGCTCGACGATTATGGCGTGACGCGGGAGCTATCGAGGGGGCTTTACGCACGCCGGGTCAGACTGATCGCGCCGGTGCGGCCCTGGTTCGGGGGGTCCAGCCCAGACAAAGGACCCGCGGCAACGGCCCCGGAAAGGTTCGCGGATGACCTTTCGGCGGTGCTCGATCAATACGGAATCGAGCAGTGTCCGGTGGTGGGTCACCTCGCCGGATCGGTCTATGCGTTCGCGGCCGCCGGACGGCTTGAATCACGCATCAACCATATCGTGAGCATTTCGGGTGGCGTGCCAATTCTCAGCATCGATCACTTCGCGGATATCGCGCCACGACAGCGAACGTTTTCGTACACCGCCCGACTCGCACCACAGTTGCTGCCGATGCTGGTGCGCACGGGGGTGGCACTGATCGACAGGGGCGGATTCCGCAACATCGTCGAGGCAATGCACCACGCTTCACCGGTCGATCTGGCAACAGCAAGCAATCCCGAGATTTTTGAACTGATCAGCCAGGGCTACCGCTTCACGGTCTCCCAGGGACACCGCGCCTTCGTAATCGACGCGCATCACGTCGTGCGTGACTGGTCGGAATATGTCGATGGCTCCGACCAACCAGTCACGCTGCTGCACGGCGCACACGACCCGGTCGTGCCAATCAAGGCCGTGCGCAATTTTGCCAACCGTCTGGGCGCACGAGCGCAACTGGTCGAATTGTCCGAGCATGGCCAGCTCCTTCTTCACAGTGCACCAGCCAGAGTCCTGGAACTCCTTGAGCGCTTGCTGAATGCCGTCGACGCTTGAGCGTTGCCTGTCTCCCGGCGCATGCTGCCGTGGAAGTCGGGATACTGGCTGCATACCCCATGCAGGGTATGAACCGGTTCGCGTAATCGGCTAGCTGGAACATCGCCGGAATGGTCCGGCACATCCTGCCGCCTCGGCGATCCGGCTGCGCTTCATGATGGAACAGATCGAAGATCCGCCCGCAATCGCGGAACGCGTTTTCCGGGCCCCTGTCGGAAGCGACCTCTCTGTGGTTGACTGTCCCGCACCGGAGGCCGCAGGGGATGAGGGAGCCAGACAGGACGGGAAGGTAAGCCTCTTCCCGCTCGGTCATCTGGACATACGTCAGAACGGGCACACCGTATTGCCGCAGCGCAAGCTTCCGCACGCGGCCGCCGGGCTGGTTTCTGTCGATATTGGCCGAAAGCGGGACGTCGCCTGATGCGTTTCTTGCACGGCATCCGGGCGCGCAGGCTGATGAATTCGGCGTCGGCCCCGGCGCTTGAGTCCTCTCTCTGCGCGCAGGGGTCGGGACCGCGGCAGGGCCCGGACCGGCGGTCCGACGCCGTGACCTGCCTGCTTGTGGACAGCGCGTCCCGGCGACTGTCGCCGCGTTCGATCGACCCGACCCTAGCGGCCGGCGGGCTCGACCTCGGCGTCGAGCCCCTGGAGCCGCGGCTGCTGTTGTCCGCCGATCTGGCGCCCGGTGCCGAGCTCGCGTTGACGAGCGGGCTCGACGACTTCACGAGCTTCCTGCGCGATCTTGAGGAAGACGAATTGCTGCGCCAGCAACTGCCGTTCGTGGATCGCTCGATCGCCAGCTTTGTCGACCTGGAGGGTTTTGCCAACCGGCTCGCAGCGGCCGCCGACGCCATCATCGACGACGCGGACGTCCCGACGATAGATCCGGCCGGCTTTGCCGCGGATCTCGCCGCCGCCATCGACGCGCTGCCGGAAACCGTCAATGACGCGAGCGACGTGACGTACGACGGGGCGAGCGTCATGGCGTCGGTGTCGATGACCGCGACGCTCGACCCGGTGCCGCTGATCTTCGACCTGTCCGCGATCTCGTCGGCCTTCGACATGGCATTCGAGACCGCCCAGAACCTCACCGTCAACGGCGTGATCAGCTTCGACTTCGACTTCGGCGTCGATCTCGCCAGCGAAAGGTTCTTCCTCTCGAATGTGTCGGCCTCCGCCCAGCTCCAGATCGACGCGCCGGACATTGATGCGGCGCTGCGCATCGGAGCCGCCGACCTCGCGGTTTCGGACGGATCACTGGCTGCCACGGTCGACGTCGCCATCAGCCTCGTCGATCAGGACGACACCGATGGCCTCGATCGGATCACGATCGCCGACCTTCGGGCAGCGCCCCCAGCGACGCTGATCGACGCGAGTCTCTCCGGTAACGGCTCGCTGGTGCTGCCGGTGGAAGCCTCGTTCCTGCCGATCGGGAACTCCGAGACGATTACCGTGAGCCTCGCCGGTGATCTCGATCCGGGCGAGACCACCGTCTCGTTCGCGCCGGGCTCGTTGATCGAAGACGTCGCCCGCCTGTCGGCGGCCGATTTCGAGGCGATCGTGCGCAGTGGTCTCGACAGGCTGCCGCAGCTCGTCGCCGACGCGCTTGCCACCGCCGCCGGTGATCTACCGTTCGTCGGCGACCGCCTCGCGGCGCTGTCGGGCATCGCGGAGGCGGTCGAGGACGCGATCGACGACGTCGGCGACTTCGCCACGACCGGAGATCTCGTCGATCGCCTCACCGGCGCCCTCGGAACCCCGGTCTTGCTGTCTTTGGACGGCGCGTCCGTCCGGTTCGTGCTCGCGATCGAGCGCGGCTTCGCAGGCGACGTCGACGTCTCGGTCGACCTCGCGGCGGCGCCGCTCGACGCCGGTTTCGCCTTCGACGGCGTCGCGCGCGCGCAGGGCCAGGCGACGGCCTCGTTGGAGGTCGAGATCGGCCTCGATCCGGCTATTGCCGCTGGCGAGCGGGTGGCGATCGTCGAAGGGGCGTCGTCCTATGTCGAGCTCGCCTTCCAGATCCTGACGCTCGCACCAATTGCCGCCGACGCGCGGCTCGGTCCGGCTCGTGTGTCGATGACGGGCGGCAGCCTCACGGCCGGCGGGGGCGGCAGCAGCGCCTCGGTACGAGCGGACATTCGGGACGGACGCACCGGCGTGGCGGACGACGGCCGCATCGCGATCGGCGACCTGGCCGCGATCGCACCCGCCGACCTCGTTGACGTTGTCGCATCGGGCGCCGCGACGTTCTCGGCGGAGCTGTCGGCCGACTACCAGGAGGCCGGCGACGCGGTCCCCCTGTCGATCGCATGGGCGTTCGACGGCACGGCGCCGGTCGTCCAGGTGGACGGCAACGCGCTGGAAGGCCTCTTGATCGATCCGGCGGAGCTGCTTCAGGCGGCTCTGGCGACAACGGAGGCCGAGGCCGCCCTGGCCGCTCTCGAGGGCTGGTTCGATCGGGCCACGACGGCGCTGGAGGCGCAGGACCTGCTGACGCGGTCGCTGCCCTTCATCAATCAGTCGATCGCCGATCTGCTCGGCATCGGCGGCCTGCTCGACACGCTGGGCGACGCGATGCGATCGGCGACAGCCGCCGGCGCCCCGACCGACGGCTTCGCGGCCGCCATCGAAGCGGCGTTCGCGGCGGCGCGGGCCGCCGGCACCGACATCGCGCTCGACGGCTCGGCGATCACCGCTGGGCTGTTCGACGCGGCTAGCGACGCCGCAGCCGGGGCGCTGTCCTTCACCTCGGCGGGCGAGCGGCTCGTCTACGGCTTCGGCTTCACGGCGAGCCGCACGTCGGCGGGCATCCCCGTCGCCTTCGCCGATGGTGCGGGCCTCGAAATCGCGACCGCGTTCGATGCGACCGCAACTCTTGCAGGGCGGATCACCTTCGGGGTTGATCTCACGCCCGGGCTCGCTCCGGCCGATGCCGTCTTCGTGCGCATCGAAGGGCTGACCGCGCAGGTCGAGGCCGCGCTCGCCGCCGGCGCCCAGATCGCCCCGCGCATCGGCCTCTTGGACGGCGTCACGGCGACCGGCAGCCTCGAGCTCGAGGCCGAGGTCGGCCTCGCGATGCCGGGGATCGGCGGTTCAGCCCCGGCGCTCTCGCTCAGCGAGCTCCAGGGCACGTCGGCGAGCGCCGCCTTCGCCGCCACGCCGCGAAATGCCGCGATCGCCGGGGCGATCGCCCTCGAAGCGACGCTGCCCGACGGCTCGGCGCTCGTCGGGACGCTGACGGTTGCCGGCGATCCGCTGTCGGGCCTTCCGCCAGAGGTGACGCTCGAAGGCCTCGATGCGGACGATCTCGACCGATTCCGCGACCTCGACGCCAACGATGTTGTCGCGATGATGCACGAAGTGGCGCGTTGGTTCGACCGCGTCACGGGGTCGGACACGCTCGACCAGAACATCCCGTTCGTGAACCGCAGCCTGGGCGAGATATTCGACCTCGCCGAGGCGCTGAGCGAGAGCGTCACCGCCTTCCTGCAGGATCCCGACGAGGCCGCGCTGTTCGACACGCTCGACGGCCTGATTGACCGGCTGGAGGCGTCCGCCGGAATCCCCGAGGACACGGTCACGCTCGGCTACGATCCGGTAGAGAACGAAATCCTGCTGGCGTTTGCCTTCGATCACACCTTCCTCGACGCCGAGGCGACGCTGTTCGACTTCGATCTGGATCTGGGGCTTCTGGCCGGAATAGAGGCGTCGGCGACCGGCACGATCGAGGCCGGCGTCGACGTCGCGCTGGCGCTGGGCTTCGACCTCGACCGCGGGTCGGGAGCGATCGTGGCGGCGCGCGACGCCATCGCCGGCGGCGTTCTCAGCGGCAGCGCCAGCTTCGACCTGGTCATCGACGGCGAGACGCTCGTGCCGATTTTGCTCGCCCGCCAGGACACGCTGGACAACAGCAGCCTCGCCGATCTCGCCGCCGACCTTTCCGCCGCGCTGGCGTCCAGCCTGGCCGCGGCGGGGCTCGCGCCCGACAGCGTCGTCGCGCGGGTCGCCGACAGCGGCGCGCAGAGGCTCGTGATCGAAGGAAATTTCCCGGACAACCTCGGCTTCCTGCTACGTGCCTCGCCGTCGGGCACCGCGTTCACGGAACTCGGCTTCGGCGCGACGAGCGGAACCCAGCCGAAGATCGTCGGCGGCGCACCAATTCCCGCGGACGGCGTTCTCAGCGGCGACGCGCGGTTCACGCTGATCGTAGACGGCACCCCCTACGGCGCCGTCACCGTCGCCGCGGCCGATACCGACGGAACCGTGGGGCCAGCGAATGTCGACCGGGAGGATCTCGTCCAGGACATCGCGCGGGCGCTGTTGCCGATCAACGCCGCCTTGCCCGGTCAGCAGCGCATCTCCGTCGACGTGAATGCGAACGGGAAACTCGTCTTCACGGCCCAGGGCGGTATTGTTGGTTTCGAGATCGCCACAGAGACCGCTTCTGGGAACACGGCGCGCACCGAACTCGGGCTCGTCGCCACGCCTGGCGCGACCGCTGGCGACGGCGCGCTGGCTCTGGGTTTTTCTGCTGGTCCGACGTTGTTTGCGATGGGCGAGCCGCAGGACGCGGTGCGGTTCTTCCCGGGCCTGGACGATACGTTGGACAACCCGCTGGCGGCGCCCGCGACGCTGACGCTGGTGGTCGACGGTGAGGCGATCGGCGATCTGGTGATCTCGTCGACATTGGGCGCCCGTATGGCGATGGAGCAGGCGATCACAGCGCTGGCGGCCGATCTCGCCGGTGCCGGCCTGTTCGGCTGGGTGCGCTCCGATTCGTCCGGTGCCCTGTACTTCGAGATTTACGGCGTCGGGCCCGAGCGGTCGGTAACGATCGAGGTGGCGGACGGTGATCCGGCGACGACGCTCGGTTTGACAGCGGGCACGACGCAGAGCACGCCGGCATTCGTGGATAAAACGTTCAGCCTGACCGCAGCGCACGGTGCGCTACCCTCGGACGGGCGGCTCACCGACGACGCGACGTTTTCCATCCAGCTGACCGAAGAGCCCGATTTCGTCTCCACGCTCGATCTGACGGTGACTGCAGCGGCGACGGCCGACAACACCAGCCGCGCCGATCTCGTCGCCGACATCAACCAGGCGATCGCAGACGTCACGGCGGGGGGCTTCATCTTCGCGGGCGTGGATGTCGATGGACGGCTGCGCCTCGTGCTACAACCCAGCCATATATTCGACCGCGTTTCGATCGTGCTGCCCGGATCGGTCCCACTCGCCTCGAACGGTGCGGTGGCGCTGGGCCTGGCGGACGCGTCGGGAGCCGGCGATCCGGCGCTCGACGAATTCACCCTGTTCTCGGCTGGCGACATCAAGCTTGCCAGATTGTTGCCGTTTGGCGCCGGCTCCTCCAACCCGCTGACCTCGGAGGCGGTCGTACAGGTGTCGGTCGACGGCACGCCGATTGGTGATCTCGTCATTCCCGACGCTCAGTCCGAAGACTTTTTTCCGTCGGCCTTGTCGAGCGCGCTCGAGCCGCTGCGCGTCCAACTCGCCGGCTTCGGCCTGTTCGTCGATGTTGCATGGGACGCGTTGCGCTTCTTCGGCGCGACGGCCGAGACGGAGATCGTGCTGACGACGTTGCCGGGCAGTCCGGCGGCGACGGAACTCGCTCTCGATGCCGGAGCGAACACGCTCCGACTGTTCCCGCAGCCGCGGCTCGGGATATTCACAGGCGACACGCCGCTGCCCGCCGACGGCCGGCTCACGGAAGACGCGCGCTTCACGTTCTTCCTGTCCGACACAGCGGCCTCCTCCAGCTACGAGATCGTGGTGCGTGCCGTCCAGACCGCCGGCAATACGAGCCGGGCGGACCTCGTCGCCGACATCAACGCCGCCATCGCAGAGGCCAGCACACTCCTCACCGCCGGTCTCGCCGCAGGCCTCACGTCGGATGGACGCCTCGTGCTGACCACGAGAACCTTCGGCATAACCGGCGAAAGCTCGGTCGTGCAGGTGTCCACGCCTGGCGCAGCCGCTGGCGACGGGGCGCTGGCTCTGGGTTTTTCTGCTGGTCCGACGTTGTTTGCGATGGGCGAGCCGCGGGATGCGGTGCGGTTTTTCCCGGGCCTGGACGACACGTCGGACAACCCGCTGGCGGCGCCCGCGACGCTGACGCTGGTGGTCGATGGTGAGGCGATCGGCGATCTGGTGATCTCGTCGACGTTGGGCACCCGTATGGCGATGGAGCAGGCAATCACCGCGCTGGCGGCCGATCTCGCCGGTGCCGGCCTGTTCGGCGGGGTGCGCTCCGATTCGTCCGCTGCCCTGTACTTCGAGATTTACGGCGTCGGGCCCGAGCGGTCGGTAACGATCGAGGTGGCGGACGGTGATCCGGCGACGACACTCGGTTTGACAGCGGGCACGACGCAGAGCACGCCGGCATTTCTGGATAAAACGTTCAGCCTGACCGCGGCGCACGGTGCGCTGCCCTCGGACGGGCGGCTCACCGACGACGCGACGTTTTCCATCCAGCTGACCGAAGAGCCCGATTTCGTCTCCACGCTCGATCTGACGGTGACTGCAGCGGCGACGGCCGACAACACCAGCCGCGCCGATCTCGTCGCCGACATCAACCAGGCGATCGCAGACGTCACGGCGGGGGGCTTCATCTTCGCGGGCGTGGATGTCGATGGACGGCTGCGCCTCGTGCTACAACCCAGCCATATATTCGACCGCGTTTCGATCGTGCTGCCCGGATCGGTCCCACTCGCCTCGAACGGTGCGGTGGCGCTGGGCCTGGCGGACGCGTCGGGAGCCGGCGATCCGGCGCTCGACGAATTCACCCTGTTCTCGGCTGGCGACATCAAGCTTGCCAGATTGTTGCCGTTTGGCGCCGGCTCCTCCAACCCGCTGACCTCGGAGGCGGTCGTACAGGTGTCGGTCGACGGCACGCCGATTGGTGATCTCGTCATTCCCGACGCTCAGTCCGAAGACTTTTTTCCGTCGGCCTTGTCGAGCGCGCTCGAGCCGCTGCGCGTCCAACTCGCCGGCTTCGGCCTGTTCGTCGATGTTGCATGGGACGCGTTGCGCTTCTTCGGCGCGACGGCCGAGACGGAGATCGTGCTGACGACGTTGCCGGGCAGTCCGGCGGCGACGGAACTCGCTCTCGATGCCGGAGCGAACACGCTCCGACTGTTCCCGCAGCCGCGGCTCGGGATATTCACAGGCGACACGCCGCTGCCCGCCGACGGCCGGCTCACGGAAGACGCGCGCTTCACGTTCTTCCTGTCCGACACAGCGGCCTCCTCCAGCTACGAGATCGTGGTGCGTGCCGTCCAGACCGCCGGCAATACGAGCCGGGCGGACCTCGTCGCCGACATCAACGCCGCCATCGCAGAGGCCAGCACACTCCTCACCGCCGGTCTCGCCGCAGGCCTCACGCCGGACGGACGCCTCGTGCTGACCACGAGAACCTTCGGCATAACCGGCGAAAGCTCGGTCGTGCAGGTCGATTCCCTCCCCGGCGATACTAGCGCAAGCACGGACGACGGGCCTCAGACACTGGCGAGCGCCGATCCGGTCGCCGTGCAGACGTCGAAGAGCGCGTTGTGGGATCGGATCAGTGTGCACGAGCTCGCGATCGGTGCGACCTTCAGCGCCGAGGCCACGTTGGACGCCACTGCGCGCCTGGCCTTTGCGGACATCGCCGTCATCGGCGGCACGGCGACCCTCACGGCGGCGCTCGACCTGAGCCTGACGTCGGGCGGAAGCATTCGCGAGCTGCTCGCCAACGACGTGACCGTCGAGAGCCTGCTCGATGCGATCGTCCTCGACAGCGAGGCGCAGATCGTCCTTCCGGTCGACGTCTCGCCGGCATTGGAGGCCCTGCTCGGCATCGGTGACGACGCCCTGATCACGATCGGGTCGACGGATCTCTTCGACGCAGCGAACTACGAGATCGCCTATCATGGCCTGGACGATCTGCTCGCTTTTGATCTGGACACCGAGGACTGGATCGCGCTGCTTGCAGCTGCCGCCGGGTTTCTTGAGCAGCTCGCCGACGAGTCCGTCCTTTCGATCGGCGTCCCCTCGGTCGACGACGCCATCGCGGATGTGCTCGGCGTCGCGTCCGATCTCGCCGACGCTGCGCTGGCGTTCGCGGGAGACCCCGTCAGCTCGCTGGACGATCTCGAGGATAAGCTCAACAGCGCGATCAGCGGCGCGCTGGGCGTCTCCGGCGACTACGTCGATTTCGCTTGGGACGCGATCGACCGGACGTTCGAGATCACGCTGAGCTACGCTCCGATCCTGCAGCCGCTTTCCCTCGACCTCGCGCTCGATTTCGACGCGCTCGGCCTCGACGGCGGCGTGCTCGACGCGATCACGGATCTGGTCGATATCGACGGCACCGGCGCCATCCTGGTCACGCCGACGGTCGACGCCGACATCGTCTTCGGCTTCGACCTCTCAACCGCCGGGGCGCCCGAATCCTATCTGTCGTCCGCGACGGGTCTGGCCCTGGGCCTGCTAGTGACGACGCCAGCACCGATCAACGCGCGGCTCGGCGGCGGCCCGGTCGGCATATCCGTCGTCGACGGCACGGTGCGGCTGACCAAGCGCGGCCAGATCGCCGCGAGCGACCCCGAAGCAGCGACGATCTCGGTCGGCATCACGGACGACCCGAGCGGCGCCGTGCGGCGCATTGCCTTCGACGCTCTCACCACCGGCGGCCTGAGCGGAACCGGACCCGGGAGCGTCGCCGAGGTCGTCGTCGACGGCGCCTTCGAAGCCGTCTTGCCGGTCGCGCTGGATCCGATCGGGCCCATCGGCGATCTGGTACTCGCCATCGACGATTTCGGCGAGTTCCTCACGGACGTCCTCACCGGCGCCGACGTCTTCGCGGCTGATCCGCAGAACGTGATCCTCACCGTTCCAGACTTCGCCGAGGCTTTCGCGAGCGCCGATCTCTTTGGCGACCTGAGCTGGGTCGACGGGATCGATCTGGCGCTGCAGGCCATCGAGGACATCCTGCGCGGCGAGGTGCTCGGCATCGAGCTGCCCTTCGTCGGGGACGGACTGACGGACGCCGCCGACTTCGTCGCCGACATCCGCGCAGGGTTCGGCGCCGTCGCCGGCAACGGCGGGGTGGACTTCGTGCTCGTCCAGCTGCGCGAGGTCCTCGGCACGCAGCTCGGCATCCTCGACGACGTCGGTGACGATGGGGATCTCGCCAACGACATCGTCGCGCGCTATCGGCTCGTCAGCGACCCGCCCGAAACCGAGAGAGTCTGGGTCGAGGGCGTCACCAGCGTCGATCCGCTCGAACTCGCCGACGTCTGGTTCGATCTAACGCTCGCCGGAACCTGGCAGTCATCGGCGCCCATCGCCTTCGACATCGGCCTGCCGGGTCTCGGTCTCGAGGTCCTCGACGGATCCGGCATCGAAGCGGTCGTCGACTGGATGCTGAACTTCGATTTTGGCATCGATCGAGACCAGGGCTTCTATCTCGTCACCGACCAGGCCGACGAGCTGACCCTCGACGTGGCGATGACGCTGGAGGACGAGTTCCAGGCATTGGCCGAGATGGGGCTGTTCCGCATCCTGCTGGAACAAGGTGACACGCCGACGGGGCTGGCGGGCAGCGTCGCGGTCGACCTCGAGGCCAACGGCGCGGGCGGTCGAAAGACCTATTTCGGCAGCCTCGTCTCGGGCCTCGGCGAGAACACAGGCCTCGACTTCGCCCTCGTCGCCACCGCCGACCTCGACGCCCGGCTCGGCTTCGATTTCGCATTCGACGCGGCGACGGGGCGCTACGGCGCCGAGACCAGCCAGCTGCCGTCGCTCGCCGCGACGTTCCTGCTCGATTGGCAGATTCTCGGCAGCGACCCCGCGACGAGCGCCGACCCGGACGTCGGCTTCTACGACATCCAGCTCTTTTTCGGCGAGTTCGTGAACGACTTCCTCGCGCCGATCTTCGAGCCGGTCATCGACATCATCGCGCCCTTCCAGCCGATCCTGGATTTCCTCACCGACCCGCTGCCGATCGTCTCCGATCTCACCGGCCAGGCGATCACGCCGCTCGACATCGCCGCCGAGTTCGGCGACTTCCTGGGCGTGGTCGAGTGGATCGAGGCAGTCGACCGCATCGTCGATTTCGTCGCGCTGTTCGGCACGATCGAGGACGAATTCGCGCTCGACCTCGGCGATTTCGTCTTCTCCGGGGTGGACCTGCGTAAGCCGCAGGGCGCCTTCGGCGGCTTCGATCCGGCCGACTTCGAGGCCTTCCTCCTGGCCGCCGGCGCGACGCCCATCGAGCAGCTGACCGGCAGCACCGAAGCGACCGCGGCGGAGTTCGCCCTGTCCTTCACCAGCGGCGATCCGAGCTTCTCGTTCCCGATCATCGAGGACCCGTCGTCCCTGATCGGCCTTCTGTTCGGGCGCGACGTGGAACTCGTCGAGATCGACCTGCCGACGTTCCGGATGAACTTCCAGTACAGCCAGACGTTCGGACCCGTCTGGGCGCCGCCGCCGATCCTGGTGACGCTGATCGGCTCGGTCAACGCCGAGATCGATCTGGCGCTGGGCTACGACACCTTCGGGATCCGCCGCTTCATCGAAACCGACGATCCGCTGCAGCTGCTCGACGGCTTCTATCTCGACGACGATCCGCGTGAGACGGGCGGCGACCCGGCGGAATTCCGCGTCCGCTTCGGCCTCGACATCGGGGCGACTGCGGACTTCGTGGTCGGGGCGGTGTCGGCGTTCGGCGGCATCTTCGCCGAGCTCGGGCTCAATCTGCGGGACACGGACGGCGACGGCCGGGTGCGCGGGTCTGAGTTCGCCGACTTGCTGGCGCTCGGCCCGTTCTGCATCCTCGATCTCGAAGGCGCGCTCGGCTTCCGCGCCTTCCTCGAAGTCCGGCTCGGTCCGCCCAACCCGGCGCCGAATCTCAGCTTCGGTCTGCCGATCGTCCCGGACACCGTGATCGTCGACTTCGACATCGACCTCTGCGGCCCGCAGCCTGAACCTCAGCTCGCGACGCTCGAATCCGACGGCACGCTGCGGCTCAATGTCGGGAGCCGCGCCGCGGAGCGCGGTGTCTCCATCGACGAGATAGCGGAAGTTTATTCGGTCACCGGGGTCGAAAACGGCGTCGTCGCGGTCACCGCCTTCGGCATCACCCAGACATACGGCGACGACGGGCCGGTCAAGGTGCGACGGATCATTGGCGACTTCGGATCCGGCGACGACGAATTCAGAGTTTCGGGGGACCTGCGGAAAGCCGACGGACGCGCGATGGGGGTGACCATCTCGGGCGGGAACGGGAACGACCTGCTGCAGGGTGGCGGCGGCAACGACGTTCTGGAGGGCGGCGCGGGCGACGACATCCTCTTCGGCAACGGCGGCGACGATATGCTCTACGCGCATCTCGCCGGAGACCCCGGAAGCGCGTTACGCCAGGATTTCCTCCTGGGCGTCGTCCCGGTCAGGGACGAGCTCTACGGCGGAGACGGGAACGACAGACTCTACGGCGGCGCCGGCGAGGACATGATCCGCGGCGGTCGCGGCAACGACACGATCTACGGCGGCGGCGGCTCGGACATCCTGTTCGGCGACGATGGACGCGACACCATCTTTGGCGGCGCAGGGACAGACTTCATCTCCGGCGGCGACGGCAACGACGTCGTGTTCGGCATGGAGGGCGACGACATCATCGTCGGTGGCGGCGGCTTCGATACGCTGACCGGCGATTCCGCCGGCGCGGTCTACGACGATCGTGCCGTCACGCTCTACGGCCTCCCGGACAACGGCGCCGACGGACGCGATCTGATCTTCGGTGAGGGCTTCGACCGCCAGGCGATCCTCGACAGCGGCACCAGCGTGCTCGTCCAGTCGCTCTATGGCTTCGGCCTCGACGAGCTTGAGTCAGTTATGGGCTCGTCCTTCGAATCCGTCCTGCCGGCCCTGTCGCTGAGCTCTGCAGGCAAAGGCGGAGGCGCCGGCCTGATCCTGACGGGCGACACCATTGCCGGCGGAGGCGGAGACGACCTGATCTTCGGCGGGGACGGCGACGACACGCTGTCGGGCGGTCTGGGTGCAGACCGCATCTTCGGCGGGGCGGGCGACGACACCGTCAAAGGCGGGGACGGCGACGACGTGGTGGATGGCGGCGCCGGCGACGATACGATCGAAGGCGGATCGGGGGACGACGTGCTGTTCGGCGGGGACGGCGACGACGTCATCAGCGGCGGCAGCGGAGACGACCTGATCGAGGGAGGCGCGGGCGACGATGTCCTCGACGGCGGGTCGGGAAGTGACCAGCTCTATGGCGGTCTCGGCGCCGATCTGATCTTCGGCGGATCAGGCGACGATCTCGTCCTCGGTATGGAGGGCGACGACACGATCTACGCCGGGACGGGCAACGACGTCGTATTCGGCAACGCCGACGACGACACGATCTTCGGCGAGGCCGGAGACGACTGGCTCGACGGCGGATCGGGCGACGACTTCATTTCGGGCGGGGACGGCGACGACTATGCGGCAGGCCGCGACGGCGCCGACGAGATCCAAGGCGACGCCGGCAATGACACACTGCATGGCGGCGCCGGCGACGATACGATCCACGGCGGTGACGGCGACGACATCGTGGACGGCCAGAGCGGAAACGACCGGATCTTCGGTGGAGCCGGTCAGAACACCCTGCGGGGCGGGCTTGACGACGACGAGATCGATGGCGGCGACGGCGCCGATCTGATCTTCGGCGACGCGGGCGACGATATCCTGCGCGGCGGCGGCGGCGCCGACGTCATCGAGGGTAGTGCCGGCGACGACACGATCTCCGGGGGCGACAGCGACGACATCCTGCACGGCGGCGACGGCGACGACCACATCTTCGGCGACGACGGCGACGACCTCATCTATGGCGGGGCGGGCGACGATCTGCTGCGCGGCGGGGCGGGCGATGACCGGGCCTACGGCGAGGCCGGGGCCGATCGCCTGTTCGGTGACGCTGGCGACGACATCCTCGACGGCGGCGTCGACGGCGACCTTCTCGACGGTGGTGCAGGCGACGACCAGCTGTTCAGCGGGGCGGGTGCGGACATCCTCCGCGGTGGCGACGGCGACGACCGCCTTCACGGCGGCGATGGCGACGACCTGATCGAGGGTGAGGCCGGGGACGACCTGATCTTCGGCGACGCCGGTGACGACCTGCTCCGCGGCGGCGCGGGCGACGACACGATCTTCGGCGGCGCGGGCGATGATGTCATCCACGGCGGCGCGGGTGTCGATACGCTCTACGGGGAGGCGGGGCGCGATTTCCTGCACGCCGGGAGCGGCGTCGGCAACTATCTATCGGGCGGCGACGGCGATGACGAGCTGCACGGATCGCACGATGGCGATCCGAAATCGACGGGCGACACGATCGACGGCGATGCCGGCGACGATCTGATCTTCGGCCACGGCGGGGCCGACCTGCTGCGCGGCGGTGCGGGCGACGACACGATCTTCGGCGGCGCCGGCGACGACGTCATGCTCGGCGGCGCGGGGCGCGACGAGCTTCATGGCGAAGGCGGCGACGACATCGCCTTTGGCCACGACGATGGCGCGACGCCAGACGACGGGGCGGCGGACATCCTGCGCGGCGGAACGGGCGACGACCAGCTCTACGGCGAGGCCGGTGACGACTGGCTGCTCGGCGGCTTCGGGACCGACACGCTCCACGGCGGCGCCGGCGACGATCGTCTCGAGGCGAGCTTCGGCGTCGGAAACCTGCTGCTCGGCGGCGACGGCGAGGATCTGCTGATCGGCGCCGACGACGGCGCGGACATTCTGCGCGGCGGGGCGGGCAACGACCGGCTGTTCGGGCGCGGCGGCAACGATGTCATCCAGGGCGGCCCGGGCCGGGACATCGCCGACGGTGGCGCCGGCGACGACGTCATCGAGGGCGGCGCTGGCAGCGACCTGCTGCTCGGCGGGCTCGGCAACGACACGATCTACGGCCACACTGCGGCCGATATCGAAGGCGACGCGGCGATCGACATCCTGTTTGGCGATCTCGGCACCCTCGGCGGCGAGGCCGGCTCCGGGAACGACCGGCTGTTCGGCGGGGCCGGCAACGACCAGCTCTTCGGTGAGGGCGGCGATGATCTCGTCGATCCGGGCACCGGCACTTCGGACACGTTCGATGCGGCCGACCTGCCGGGCGTCTCCAGCTACACCGCCCCGGCAGCGACACCAGACCCCTTGCCGGTGGCGGAGGACCGATTCGCCGAAACCGTGTCGCCGCCGCTTCCCGCCGTCGGGCCTGCAGCCGGTCGTTTCGTGGCGCTGGCGGGGCCGGCTGCGGGCGACGTTCCGACCGGCCTCGACCGGGCGACCGGCGTGGCGTTGGCGGTCTCAGACAGTGCCCGTTTCGTCGCCTTCTCAACGATTATCGGCGGAGCGGAGGAGATCCACGTCGCGGTCCAGGACGCGGCCGGCTGGCGCGAGCTGGCGGGCTCGGCGACGCTCGGCGGGGTGTCCGACAGCCCCGGCCGGTCGCATGCCCCGGCGATCGTAATCGACGCGTCCGGCGCTCCGGTGGTGGGCTGGATCGAGACGACCGATGCCGGAAAAACGATCCGGGTGAGCCGCTTCGACGCCGGGGCGAATGGCGGCGCGGGAGGCTGGACGTTGCTCGGCGGCGCACCGATCGACACGCCGGCATCCGATCTCGGCACCCTCGAGCTTCTGATCGTCGACGGCGAGGTGGCGGCGTTCTGGCGGGATGCGTCCACCGGCTCTGCGGTCTTGAAGGCCGCGGTCTTCGACGGATCGGGCTGGGGCGCGCTCGGCGCGGGTGGGCTCGATGCCGCCGGGATCGGCGGTATCGACGTGGTGTCAGCCGAGGTCGCCGTCGCGACGGACGGCGGCGCCGTGACCGCCGCTTTTGTCGCCGCGCACCCAGAAGGCGACCGGCTGGTGCTCCGCCAACTCTCGGGCGGCGTCTGGAGCGATCTCGCCCCGCCGGTCGCGGGCGCTGCATCGGATCCGACTCGCGTCGTCGCCGCGCCGACGCTCGCCTACGCGGGCGGCGACCTGTTCCTCGGCTGGCAGCAGCGCGCCGCCGAATCGGACTCCATCGATACCATCTACCTGGCGCGTTTCACGGAGGGCGCATGGCAGCCGGCTGTCGCCGGCGCGCTCGAGGGCGACGGCCTCGCCGCCCCGCAGACCGGCGCACGCATGCCGGTGCTGGCCACTGCGCCGGACGGTACGCTCCATGTCGGTTGGCACGACGTCGTTCACGAGACCAACGGCATCAGCGCGGCGTTCCGCGCCGGCGTCTGGACGCCCGGCGGGCTCGTCGCGCCTCTCGGCTTCGAGCTCTCGGCGGCGGGCGCGTTCGGCCTCGACGGCCTGCCGAACGAGACGGATTTCGCCGTGGACGGCGCGGGGCGCCCGTTCGTCGCCGTCGATGCCGGGGTGGGCCGCGGCGCGGCGCTGCTCGGAACGCCCTCGTCCCCGGGCGCCATCGTCGTCGCCGACGGCTCGGTGTCGCTACAGAGCATCCTCGACGGCGGCGTCTTCGTCCCCGGCGACATCCTGGTCGTCACGGCGGACGGACTCGTCGGCGACGTCCTGCTGGGGCCGGCGCACAGCGGCCTGACGCTGATCGGCGCGCCGGGATTGGTCATCGACGGCGCGGTGCGGATCTCCGGCGGCGCGGACATCGTTCTGCAAAACGTGGCGATCAGCGGCGACGTGACGATCGAGGGCGGCCTTGGCCACATGCTCCTCGGCGTCGAGGTGGGCGGCGGCCTCCTCGTCGACGAGGGGGCGGCGCACCGGATCGACGGCGCGACGGTGCTCGGCGGAACGCGGCTCGTCGGGGGTGTCGATGCGCTTGAGATCACCGATTCCACGCTGGCGGGGCAGGTGGCGCTGACGATCGAGGAACCGGTCTCCGCAGTTCGCATCGTCGCGAACGCCATCTCCGGCGAGGCGACCGGCCTCCACGCAGCCGCCGCCGCCACCGGCGAGATCGCTGGCAACCGGATCTTCGGCGGCGTCACCGGCGTCCTCTACGACGCGCCGGCCGCGCTCGGCGGCAACACGATCAGCGGCGGCGTGACGGGACTGCGGTCGACGGTCGCCCTGGCCTCCGGCGCGCTCGGGTTCGTCTCGGGTTCGGGCGGCAACACGATCTCGGGCGGCGCCGTGGGCGTCGAACTCGTGAACGCGATCATGCAGGATCAGATCGTCACCGAGTCCGACATCGGCGTCAGCGGAAGCGGTACACTCGGCGGTGACGATCTATCACTGTCCAACCGGATCACTGGTAACAGCGTCGGCGTCGCCCTGTTCTCCGGTGACATCCGCAACAGCCGTGTCTTCGGCAACGAGATCGGCATCGCGGCGACGGACGACCAGACCATCGCCAACGCGCTGGTCTACCGCAACTCGGCGACCGGCATCCTGATCGACGGACGGCAGAACGTCAAAGTGACCGCAGCGACCGTCGTTGCCGAAGGGGACGCGATCGGCATTGCGGTCGAGGGGCTGTCGCGCGACACCGAGATCACGCGCTCCGTCATCGAAGCCGATGCAGGCATTGCTCTGTTCATCGGTGAAGAGGCGATGGACGAGACCAATGCGGGCTTCCATTCCGACTACAACAGCTTCCATGCTGGTCCGGGAGGCGCTCTCGTCCACTACACGCGGCCGTTCGTCGACCTCCTCGACTGGCAGGCGGACGTCGCCCGCTACGATCTCAACTCGCTGGGCTCGACAGTCCTGGACCCCGTTGCTGGCAAGGCGATGTTCGAGAACCGTGCGACCGACGACTACGCGCTTCTCGGCATGGCGGCGGGTCGGGAGGATTCGGCCCCCCACGTGCTCGGTGGTGATCCCGGCAGGCCGCTGCTCGGCGCGGTTGCCGCGCCGGTGGACGCGCATGCGGCGGCTGTGTCGACGCTCGTCGTCACCGGGCCGGATCTGTACCGCGACTGGGAAGCCGCCGTCCGCTGGCCGATCACCTGGCAGAGCCACGGCGCGCTCTCCGGCGAACCGGTGCGGATCGAGCTCTGGCAGGACGGCCCGGATGGTCCGGCCTTCCTCGCGTTGATCGCCGCCGCTGCGCCCGATACCGGCAGCTACGACTGGGCTCCGGAAGACACCGCGATTGCACCGGGCAGCCACGGCCTACGGATCAAGCTGTCGCATGCGGCGGCGCCGCACGTGTCGGACATGAGCGCGGAGCCGTTCTCCGTGCCCGAGGACACGTCGGACTATTTCGTCGCTCCGTCGGTGCACGAAGGCGGGACGGGCGACAACCGCAACACCGGCCGGCTCGCGGACGCCCCAAAGCCGAACCCGGTGAACATGCTGCGGACCTACGACCTGGCGATCGGCGACACGCTTCACGTCGCGCCGGGGAGCTACGAGCTCATCGACCGCATCCTGGTTTCGGGCGCGACCGACCTCGGCTTCGGCATAGACACGAGCTTCACGCTCGACGGCGCCGGATCGCCCGCGGTCCTCTTCACCCAGGCGCGCAGCTGGTTCGACGAGCCCGCGATCGTCGAGGTGGTCGATGCGGACGGCATGACGCTCAGCGGCTTCTCGACGATCGGCGCCATGCACGGCGTCTTCGTGCATTCCGGATCGGATGATCTCGTCCTGACCGACATCGCGGTGTCGGGCACCGCGTCGGATGGCATGCGGATCGAGACGCATTCCCCGGGCAACACGTTCAGCGATCTCAGCGCCGAGGCCGCCGGCGGCCACGGCATCTCCATCAGCGGCGCGTTGCGTACGATGGAGCGTCTCGCCGCGAACGAGGCCGTACTGGACGCGATCCGGCTTGAGGGCGACTTCGTCGAACTCCTGGGCGCGACCGGAACGGAGAGCCGAAGCGGCCTCGTCGTCGTCGGCCGGCTCGATCTCATCGCCGGCTCCGTGTTCCGCGACAACCGTATCGACGGCGCGCGGCTCGCGCTCGTCCAGCCCCCGGGGGCCGCTCTGACCGTGACCGGATCAGAGTTCGACGGCAACCTGCGCGACGGGCTCGCGATCGACGGCCGGGTCGCCGCCGTCATCGGCTCGGTCTTCGTGGAGAACGGCGCCACCGGGCTCGCGATCGACGGTCGGGCCGATCTGATCGCAGACAACGTGTTCGACGCCAACGCCGACGGCGCCATCGTCTCGGTCGCGCAGTCCGCCGACGCGCCGCTCGCGCTCGAAGCGAATCTCTTCACGAACAACCAGCGCGGCCTCGATCTCGCAGTCACCTCGCCGGGCACATCCGTCGCCGGCAATGTCGACCTCGATCTGGAGCGCGGCAACCTCTTTCTCTACAACACAGCGATCGGCGCGCGTGTGTCCGGCGACCTGACCTTCACGGGCAACACCGTGGCCGGCTCGACGATCGGGGTCATCGGGTCGGACGGCGCCGTGATCGTCGGCAACGCGATCTACAATGCCGAGACGGGCGTGCAGATCGACGGTGGCTCGGACGTCCTGCGCAATCTCCTGTTCGGCATAACCATCGGCATCGAGGCGATCGAGGGCGATTCGCGCATCCTGGAGAACTACCTCTACGGTTTCGGCGGCCTCGTCTTGGGCGGTGTCGTCGGTGCGGGCGCAGACCCGCTGACGATCCCGGTCGGCGTCCTGGTGCACGCGGGCACGCAGACGATCCGCAACAACATCATCCTCGCGTCGATCGAAGGAAACTTCGCCGCAGTCAAGGTGCTGGGCGGCGCCGGCACACGCATCGTCAACAACACGATCCACATCGAGACGTTCGGCGTGACGCCGGACGCGTTCGGACCGGCTGCCGTCCTCGCGCGAACGACCGACGACCTGGCCATCCAGAACAACGTCTTCGTGATCCCCGGCACCGCGGCCGTGTCGGTCGACACGACGGACGCCATCGCCGTGTCGGACTACAACATCTTCCACTATCAGAGCCTCCTCTTCCCGGATGGTGACTTCCCCTCGGTCACGGGCTTCATCGGCGATACGGGCTACGACTCGCTGGCCGCTTGGCAGGGAGCGAGCGGACAGGACGCGAACAGCATCTCGACCCTCGACCTGCCGAGCGGCGAGAGCGTGCTCTTCGTCGATCCGCTGGGCGCGGACTCGCCAGAGACCAGCGCGACGTGGCTGACCGACTGGCACCTGCTGAGCACGGAAGGGGTCTATGTCGGCGGCACCCTTTCGGTCGTTCTCGACGAATTGGAGGGCCTCCCGCGCTTCAACGAGCAGGACATCCCGACGCCGGCGGACGAAACCTCGCGCGGCGTCGACGAGGGCGACCCGTCGTTGCCCATCGGCGACGAGCGCACGCCCAACGGCTCGGCTCTCAACATCGGCGCCTATGGAGGCACGCGGCAGGCATCGCTTAGCGCCGGCCCCACCGTGCGCCTTGAGAGCCCGGCTCCGTTCGCGCTCATCGAGCAGGGCTCGACCGTCGAGATCGACTGGACCGGTATCGCCAGCGCCGACATCTCCTACTCGATCGACAACGGCGAGACCTATACGCTGATCGCGGCGGGCGCGCAGAGCGGCTATCAATGGTTCGTCGACCCAACGCTGTACACGGTCGGAAACAACTATACCCTGCGCATCCAGGACCCCGGCGATGCGAGCCGGTTCGACGTGATGGCGCAGCCGTTCTCGGTCGTCCGTCAGGACGGTATCGGCATCTACTACGTCGACGACGATTCGAACGTGGGTGACCAGTACACGCCCGATGCGGTCGGCGACGACGCCAACGACGGGCTGACGCCGCTGACCCCCAAGGCCAGCATCCAGGCCGTTCTCGACGCCTACGACCTCCAGCCGGGAGACATCATCCTCGTCGACACGGGCATCTACGGGCTGACCGCGAACATCGTCGTCGCTGGCGACGACGCCGGCGACGCTCTGTCGAGCCTCGTCATACGCGGCCCGACAGACAGCGGCAAGGCGGCCGTCATCGATCGCGCCGACACCGCGGACGGGGCCATCGGGTTCCAGCTCCTGGCGGATTTCATCACCCTGTCGCATCTCGACCTGACGGGAGCCTGGCGGAACGTCGTCGTGGATTCGGGGGCCGAGGGTATCGTCCTCGACACCGTGACGGCGCGCGACGCCGCCGACGCCCTCGCGCGGATCGACGCGTCGGGCACGATCGTGCGGAATTCCGAGTTCCTCACGCGCGATCAGGGCTCGGGCAGCGTCGACGGCCTCGTGATCGGTGACGGCGCCTTCGATCTGCGGATCGAGGACACGGTGTTCCGCGATCTGGCGACCGGAATCCGCAGCGACGCCGCGCCCGCTGATGCCGGCGTCGACGGGCTTGTGCTCGACGGCGTGACGCTCCGCGACAATCTCTTTGGCGCCGATCTCGTGGGTTCGGGGATCGTGGTACGCGAGGCGACCGTCGACGAGAACGGCGCCGGAATCCTGATCTTCGGACAAGCCGACGGTGAACGCAGCCTCATGACGGAGTCGCGCTTCTTCGGCGGCAGCGGCTGGGCGCTGGTGATCGACGGCGCGGTCGACGCCAGCGGCAATCTCTTCGAATCGATCTTCAGCACCCCCGCGCTGATCGTCGACGGTGGCGACGGCCGGATCACCGGCAACGTCTTCCAGGAAAACAGCCGCGGCCTGCAGCTCGACAGCCCCGACGCCGTCGCGTCCGGCAACCACTTCTTCGACAATGGAACCGGCGCCGTGCTCCGGTCGGGAACGCTCGAGTTCAACACCTTCACCGCCAACGCGGCGGGGGTCACGGTCGAGCACGTCTTCGGACCGGCCGGCGCTGCGGGCGCCGTCGTCGGCAACAACGTCTTCTACGGCAACGCCACCGGCGTCCGCGACATCACCGAGAATCCCTTGTGGATCGTCAACAACACGTTCGTCACCACGGCCTCCGAATTCGGCTTCGACGGCACGACGGCTATCCGCTCGGGCGACGACAATCGTGGCGGAACGCTCACCGTCGAGAATAACATCTTCGCCATCGCCGCCGACACCGCGGCCTTCACCGTGCAGGGCCAGGCTCAGTCCGGCTTCGAGAGCGACTGGAACCTGTTCGACATCGCGCCGGGCGGGAGGCTCGCCGACTGGGACGGCGCCGAGTTCGCGACGCTTGTGGCGTGGCAGGCGAGCCTCGGACGTGATCTGAACGGCCTCGCTGCCGATCCGCTGTTCGTCGATCTCGTCGGACCCGACAGCATTCTGGCCATCGACGACAATGGCGCGGACGGCAGCCACGACAACGTCCCGCTCCTGCTGCCCGGATCGCCGGCGATCGATCGCGGCAACCCCGCATCCCGGTTCGACCGCGAGCCCGAGCCGAACGGTCGACGCATCGACATCGGCCATACCGGGAATTCCCCGCTCGCCACGGCCTCCGCCACGGAAACGGTGCAGGTCCTGCTCCCCGGCGGCACCCGCTTCGTCCAGGTCGGCGACACGATCCCCCTGATCGTGCGCACCACGGGGCTGGCGGAGCGCGAGCCGTACCTCTTCGTCAACGTCGCCGGCGGGGCGGTCTCCGGCGCCGCCGTCTGGGACAGCTGGGCGGCCGGCGACGGCCCTGGGCTGCGGCTGGAGGCGGGCGTCGATACGACGTTCGGTAGCGCCGTCGCCGGCGCGAGCGCGCCCGAGGACGTCCATGCCAGCGCGGCGCAGACGGCTGCTCCGGACGGCGGCGGACCGGCTTCGACCCGATTCTCCATCGACGTCGGACCCATCGCCGCGCCGACGACGTTCGGCGTCAGGTTGCATTTCACCGACACCTCCACTGCCGGCACCGTCCTCGCCGACATCGTGGTCAACGGCGCCGTCGTCGGCGGCGGGACGGTCGACATCGGCGCGATCGCCGACGGCTCGGCGGCTCAGGGCAGTCCGCGCGCAGCAGCGACCGAGACCTTCGCGGTGACGCTCCAGCCGGGCGACGATCTTCTCGACATCCTCGTCTCGCAGGCTGGGGACAACGGCCTCGCGCTCGCCGGCATCGAGTTGTCACGGGTCTTCGCGGTCGCAGATCCTGGCCAGGGGGCCCGCGTGGCCTCGCCGCGGGCGCTGGTGGAGGCCAGCTTCGATGACGGCGCGACCTGGGTCACCGTCGCAGCGGACGTGCCTCTCGACGCCTATGGCGCCGCGACCTTGGATTGGCCTATCGACCAGACCGGTACCGGTGTGATCGTGCGGGCGACGGTACAGTCCGGACTCGGCGCCGCCGTCGTCGGAGCCAGCGAGCTGCCGATCGACGTCTTTGCGCAAACGAACGCGTATTACGTCAACGACGCTGCCACGGACGGCGATCTCTTCACGAGCGCGACCGGCGCATTCGGCAATTCGGGCCTGTCGCCGGATTCGCCGCTGCCCAGCCTCGACGTTCTGCTCGCGACATGGTCCCCGGGCGCGGGCGACACGATCTTCGTGGACACCGGCGTCTACCAGCTCGACCAGGCGATCCTGCTCGGCGCGGGCGACGGCGGCGATGCCGGGGCGCAGCTCGTCATCCGCGGGGCCGGCAGCGATCTGACGGTGTTCGACCGCGGCACGACGCTCTCTGGCACCAGGGCCGTCGTCTTCGCCGGCGCCGATCACGTGACCCTCGCCGACATCGGCTTCATGGGCGGCGAGCGCACCATCCAGTTCGAGGACGCCGACGGTCATGACGGCGTCGTGCTCGACGGCGTCTCGGTGTCCGGCTATTTTCAACGCGGCGTCTCGATCGAGCGTGGTGACCAGGCCGTCACGATCACCGGAGCGGACTTCGACTCTCCGAGCTTTCCGAGCTTCTTCACGCCGTCGATCTGGATCGCGTCGGGCCAGACCGGCACGATCGACATCGTCGGCTCGACCTTCGTGGGCGCCGGCGTCTCGGTCCAGTCGCTCGGGCAGATGGCCGGCGAGATCCGCGACAACGTGATCGAGACCCGGCACGACGGCATCAGGATCAACGCGGCTCGCGACGTGGTGATCACCGGCAACGCGATCGGCGCCTCGACCGGCATCGACAGCGGCGCGGGAGCGACGCTCGGCGGCGCCGTCACGTTTGTCGGCAACACGGTGTCGGGCTTCACGGGAACGGGCTTCGGCGATGGCTTCGGCGTCGTGGTGAACGCGGGCGCGGTGGCTGCGGACAACACGCTGTTCGGGAACCGGCTGGGCGCGTCCGCAGCCAACAATGCAGCTGTGCTCGCCAACCGGGTCTACGCCAACACCGAGGCCGGCATCACGATGTCCGGCGGTCGCGCGGAGGCCAACACGGTACACGCCAACCCGATCGGCATCCTCGGGAGCTTCGGCTTCTCCGGAAGCGCCGAGATCGTCGGCAACATCATCTACGCCAACGCCGACGCCGCCATCCAGCTGTCGAGCGGCCGCCTGCACCAGATCATCGCCAACACCGTCCATCAACCGACCGGCGACGCATTGCGTCTGCTCGCCAGCGCCGACCAGGCGACCGTCGTCGGCAACATCCTGAGCGCCGCAGCCGGCCTCGCCATCGAGACGGCTGGCGCCAGCGATGTCGGGCTCGTCTCCGACGCCAACCTGCTGTACACTGAAGTCGGACCTTTGGCCCGACTCGAAGGCGCGGACATCGCCGATCTCGCTGGCTGGCAGGTGGCGACGGGCGGCGATGCGGCCAGCCTGTTCGGCGAACCGCTATTCCTTGATGCCGACGGCGCCGACGACAGCTTCGAGCTCGCAGCCGGATCGCCGGCGATCGACGCAGGCGACGCCGACAGGATGCCCGCGACCGACGCCTTGGGACGCCCACGGCGCGATGATCCGGGTACGCCAGACAGCGGCATCGGCGCAAACGCGTTCACCGACATCGGCGCCCTCGAGTTCCAAGGCGACAGCGACGACGCGACGCCGCCGCAGATCATGGCCGTCGGTGGAATCCCGGCGGACGGCGAGGACACCAACGGCGACGTGTCGGAGATCGTCCTGACGCTTTCGGAAGTCCTTCATCCGGCACGCGCGCTGGCCGAGGCGAGCTATCGCCTCGTGGTAGCGGGAGCCGACGGCGTGTTCGGCACCGGGGACGACATCGTGATCGCGCTCGCGCCCGCCTACGTGCCGCTGTCTACCGAGGTGCACCTCGCGATCACCGGCGCGCCGCTGGCCGCCGGCAGCTATCGTCTCGTCGTCGAGGGCGCAGACGGCCTCGCCGACCTGGCGGGCAACCGCCTCGACGGGGACGGCGACGGGATCGCCGGCGGGGACTATGTCCACACCTTCGCCGTCACCACGATCAACACGCCGCCCACAGCGGTCCCCGACACGGCGACGGTGGACGAGGACGGCACGGTCGAGATCACCCTGCAGGGCAGCGATCCCGATCCGGGCGCGCTGGCCTTCGAGATTGTCTCTGGCCCGGCGCAGGGCGCGATCGAGGCGTTCGATGCTGCGACCGGCACGCTCGTCTACCGACCGGCCGCGGACTACGCGGGCGCCGACGCGATCCGCTTTGCCGTCGTCGACGCGGACGGAGCCCGCTCGGAAGCGGACGTCACGATCACGGTGCGTCCCGTCAACGACCGACCGACGCTCGCCGGACCGGCCGCCGTGGCGGCGATCGCCGGGCAGGACGTGGTCGTCGCCCTGACGCTCGCCGACCTCGAGACCCCGCTCGCGGATCTCGTCGTGTCGATCGAGGCCGGTCCGGCGAACGGGACGGCGACGATCAGCGGGCAGTCGCTGATCTACCGCGCCGATCCCGGCTTCTCGGGCGCCGACGGCGTGACGCTGCGCGTGACCGACACCGGCCAGCCCGCCGGCACGGACGTCCTGCAGAGCCTGCCGCTGACCATCGGCTTCGACGTGAGCCTGCCCAACCGCGCGCCGGAGATAGCGCCGATCGCCGACCTGTCCGTCGACGAGGGCGCCGAGCTCGTGGTGCCCGTCGCCGCGATCGATCCGGAGGGGGCGGGCGTGACGCTGAGCCTGGTTACCGGGCCGGCGGGGGCCACACTCTCGGGCGGCGCGATCCGCTGGTCGCCGACGGGCGGCGAGACCGCGCCGGTCGTGTTCACGGTGCGCGCGACCGAGACGGGGCCCGACGGCCTGTTCTCCGAGGCGACATTCATGGTGAGCGTCGACAACGTCGACCCGGAGCTGGAGACGCCGGCGAGCGATCCGGAGACGGCGGACGTGCTCACGGCCACGAACAGGCCGCCCACCACGTTCCCCAGCGCAGCGGCGTTGAACGAGGGCGGCACGGTCGCGATCACCCTGCAGGGGAGCGAACCCGATCCAGAGCCGCCGGCCTTCGAGATCAATTCGGCATACGGTGGCGCACCTCCGCTCCCCTTCGACGCGACCACCAACAACGGCATCTTCCGCGACGCCGTAAATTCGGTGAGTATTTTCGGCTCGGGAGCCGCTGATGTAATCGAAGGCGGGATCAACGACGATACTCTGTTCGGAGGCGGTGGCGACGACCGCATCTCCGGCGGCCCCGGTAACGACACGATCGATGGAGGCGATGGCGACGACGAGCTGTCAGGTGGCGCCGGTGACGACCGCATCTCCGGCGGTTCCGGTATCGACACCGCAGTTTTCGGTGGCAACATTGAAGAGTATGAGATCGTCGCGCTTGATGACGGAACGTTCCTCATTCGCGATCTCGGTGACGCGGATACTCTGGATCGCGCACATGACGGCATCGATCAAATCGATGGGATAGAGCGCCTGATGTTCGCCAACGGCATCTTCGAGTTGAGTGCCGACGGCAGCCTGGTCCCGTTCGACGAGGCGGCCAATGCCGACAACCAGCAAAGCAGATTACTTCTGATCGACGGCATCGATATCTCACGATATTTGAACAATACTGTCGACTCGACGGATGAAGCCGTTCATACAGATATGGTACCCGGCTTTTATACGCTGCACGAAGGTGCCTTATCACGTCTCGAAAACGATCCGCCGCCGGTGGGCGAATGGATTGCGGCAGGGCTCGCGGCTTCCGCGGTGGCAGGCGTCCATATGGGCAGCCGTGATGTTGTCGGAGGCCGCCGCGCACCCGCGGATAAGAGTGCGGCTGAATGCGCGCAGCGAGAGTTGCCAGCACGAAAATTTCCATGTCAACATGTATCCTCATGATAGGAACGGAAGGAGAGGCGAATGAGCGGGGTCGGCACGTCCAAAGCCGAGGAAGTCGGCGCAACGGCGAATTCACCGGAACAGCCGACGAAAGTCGTCTGGGACGACAGTCGGATGGAGACGACGTTCGCGAACGTCGTCAACGTGCTGTCCACGCGCGAGGAGTTTACGATGCTCTTCGGAACCAATCGCACATGGAACGTTGTCGGCTCCAAGGAGCTGACGGTTGGGCTCTCGCATCGCATGGTTCTTACGCCCTACGCCGCCAAGCGACTGGCGACGCTTCTGCAAGCCCGGCTGCAGGATTACGAGAACCGTTTCGGCGAACTGAAGCTCTGACGGCGTCCGGCCGAACTGGCAGCGCGCAGGGACGGGGGGCACGGCGATGAGCACAACGCGCGATGACACCTCCGGATCGCGGCACGTCGATCTCTGGTCGGTGCTTTTGTCGTCGGACGACGTCGGCCGCTTCATGAATGCGTGGCTGACGCTGGCGTGTTCGGCGCTGCCGGAGATCCGCCACGGCATCGTTCTGCGGCGCGAGACGCACGGCGAGCCGCTGCGACCGGTTGCACGTTGGTCGCGGCCTGGCGCCGCCGTCAACACGCAGGTTGTCGCGGACGCCGCGAGACGGCTGATCGCAGCGGCGATGGACACCCCCGGCGGCCTGGTGGAGGCCACGGAATCCGACACTTGGCACGCCGCGATCGGCTTCGGTCCGGAGGCACGGCAGGGCGGCGTCGTGGTCGAGACCGACGCCCTGTCGGCTGAGCGGGCGAAGCGGCTGCTTCGGCATCTGCAATGGTCGCAGGCGTGGGTCGAGGCGTTCGACGTCCGGCAGCGCGACCGCGACGGAGGCACGGTGGCCGAGCGCGCGCGCCGACTTCTCGACATGGTCGCACAAGTCAGCGCGCGCCCCCGACTGACGGATGCGGCGCGAACCCTCGCAGGCGTTCTCCAGATCGATCTGGAGGCCCAACGCGTCGCCGTCGGCTTCGTGCGCGGCCGTCGGGTTGACGTCGAGGCGCTCGCCCAATCGGCGACGCCCGAGAAGTCGATGGATCTGTTCAGGGCGATCTGCGAGGCGATGGCGGAAGCCGTCGACCAGCAGTGTTGCCTGCTTTTCAGCCGCGAACCGCACCCGGACCGCGTCAACGCGCGCGCCGTCGCCCGGCTGGCGGCCGGCGGCGGCGCCGTGAGCGTTCTCGTCGTCCCAATGCCGCTCGACGCCGATGTCGTCGGAGCGGTCACCATCGAACGCTTCGGGCCCGATGCGTTCAGCCAGGCCGAGATCGATTTTGCCGATGCACTCGTGGCAACAGCGACGCCGATCCTGATCGACAAGCAGGAGCGGTCGCGGGGGCTCGCATCGATCGCCGCGCGGCGCCTAGCGCGCGGCCTCGGCTGGCTCGTCGGGCCCCGCGCGCTTGGCTGGAAACTTGCTATCCTCGCCGTGGCCGCCGTGGTGGCCGCAAGCCTGCTGCTGACGACCGAACACAGGATCAGCGCGCAAACAATCGTCCAGGGAGAGGTGCGGCGCATTTTGTCCGCGCCCTTCGATGGCTACGTGGACGCCGCCTACGCGCGGGCCGGCGAGATAGTCTCCGCCGGGCAAGTTCTTGCGGAGCTGGACGACGGCGATCTACAGCTCGACCGGCTGAGGATCCTGGCGCGCCGCGAGCAGCACAGGCTGGAGCTCGATCGCGCCACCGGCACGCGCGATCTCGCCGAGATCAACATCGTCCGGGCTCAGATCGCACAGGACGATGCCGAGCTCTCCCTGATCGAGGACCAGCTCGCCCGGACGCGCATCCTCGCCCCCTTTAATGGAATCGTCGTCCTCGGCGATCTCAGTCAGACCATCGGTCAGGCGATCGGGCGCGGCGAC
>Ga0208623_100380_pt1 | contig 32795 bp, 26 predicted proteins | sample HotLakConsUCCL28_FD_184737 | JGI IMG/M metagenome (GOLD analysis project Ga0208623, IMG submission 184737) | Hypersaline microbial mat communities from Hot Lake, Washington, USA - Hot Lake Consortium UCC-L28 (SPAdes) (version 2) ...
TCATAATTAAGATTTTCCATTCAACAAATGGAAAAAACTTTTTCGGAGGTGTCCAGACTTTTATTTTAACCTTCTAGTCAGTATGACTTTAGCACTATTTTTTCATAGGCGGTGGCTGGATTCCTGATGCGGAGCCGTAGCGCGTCGCTTCAGCAAGCGTGCGGTGGAGCGGAAAGGGTGCGGACGGGATGCTTGCTGAAGCTGCGCACTACGGCTTAGGTCGCGAGGCCGGCTTCGATGGCGGATTCTTGGAGGCGATTGAGCTCGGCGATGCCTTTAACGCCGAGCTCGAGGAGGGTGTCGAGATCCTCGCGGGCGAAGGTGGCTTCTTCGCCGGAGCTCTGGACTTCGACGTAGCGGCCGGAGCCGGTCATGACGAGGTTGGCGTCGACGGTGGCGGCTTTGTCTTCGAGGTAATTGAGGTCGAGTACGGGCACGCCTTGGAAGACGCCGACGGAGACCGCCGCGACGGAGTCGGTGAAAGGGTTTTGCTCGAGCTGGCCGAGTGCGATAAGTTTGCGGATGGCGATCTGGGCGGCGACGTAGGCGCCGGTGATGGAGGCGGTGCGGGTGCCGCCGTCGGCTTGGAGGACGTCGCAGTCCAGCCAGAGGGTTTTGCCGGTCAACTTCTTGAGGTCGAAGACCGCGCGCATGGCGCGGCCGATGAGGCGCTGGATCTCGATCGTGCGGCCGTCGGCCTTGCCGCGGCTGATGTCGCGCTGTTTGCGCTCCAGCGTGCTGTAGGGGAGCATCGAGTATTCGGCCGTCATCCAGCCGCCCTCCACGCCTTGGGCGCGCATCCAGCCCGGCACGCGGTTGTCGATCGAGGCGGCGCAGATCACACGGGTCTGGCCGAAGGCGACGAGCACCGAGCCGAGGGCATGGGGCGCGATGCCGGTCTCGAAACGGATCGGGCGGAGTTCGTCGACGGCGCGGAGGTCGGGGCGGGCGAAGGGAGCGGGTTCGGTGGTATCGGACATGATGAAGGGAGCAGGCTGAACTTGGTCGGGACCCGAGTGAAGCCGAAAGCCTCACCGCTTCGGCTACGGGCTGCCGCGGTCGGCCTCCTGCTTGGCGGTGAGGGCGGGAAGGTACTTTTCCCGCGCGAGGCGCCAGAAGACGAGGAAGAAGGCGGTCAGCGGGATGGCGAGGATCATGCCGAGAATTCCGCCGAGCGCGGTGCCCCAGAAGAAGATGGAAAAGATGATCAGCATCGGGCTCATGCCGGTTTTGTCGGCCATGATCCGCGGGGTGAAGACGTAGTCGACGAGCAGCTGGCCGATGACGAAGACGATCGCGCACTTGAGGATGAGCGGCCCGCCCCCGCCGTCTTGGAGGTAGGCGAGCGGCAGGACGCTGACGATCCCGAGCACAGTGCCGAGGTAGGGGATGATATTGAGGAAGCCGAGGACGAAGCCAAGGACCAGGCCGAACTTCAGCCCGACGATTCCGAAACCGATCGAAAGGACGATGCCGAGAAGCAGGCCGATCAGGATCTGCCCTCGGAAGAAGGCGATCAGGATCTCGCTGAACTGGCGGGCGAGGAAGACGAGGTCCTCGCGGCGGTCCTTCGGGAGGAAGCTGAGTTGTTTGTCGATCGCGCCCCAAACCTCTTGGTCCTGACTACGGTTAAGGAGGAAGAACAGGTAGATGGGAATGACCGAGTAGGCGGCGATCTTGCCGAAGACGCCGCCGAAGAAGGCACCGACCGAGCCGAAGCTCTCGCGAAGCTGGTCGAGCGCACCCTTCAAAAGGGTGGTGTTCCTCTCGACGAAGTCTTTCAGGTAGGCCTCCGGCGATTCGCCGAGCTGCTCGCGCATCCAATCCCAGACCGTGGGGAAGCTGGCCCGGATGAATTCGAAGAGATTGTCGCGGAGCTGCGGGAGGCTCTTGAGGAAATCGGTGGACTGCTCGAGCGCGGGCGGGATCACGAAGACCGCGACCACGCCGAGCAGGAGCGCGACGAGCAGGAAGAGGAGCACGACGCCCTGGGCCTGGCTGAGGCGGGAGCGTCGCTCCAGGAAGGTGATGATCGGCCGGAGGAGGGTGGCGAGGATGGCCGCGATGGCCAGCGGCAGGAGCACGTCCTGAAAGGTCAGCACGAAACGCTGGAGCAGGACGAACAGAAAAAAGAGCGTCGCAAGCAGCACGAAAGCGGCGAGCGCGGTGGCCCCCGCGGCGACGATCCGGCGCTGGTTGGTGGAAAAGATGAACTTCGGAGGTTCGGACATGGGCGTTGCGTGGACCGAAAGTCCATGGCGCGGGCGGGCGGGTGGCAATCCTCAAGATGGTTCGGATTTAAAGCGGGACCGTTTCGGCTGGGGGATTTGCTGGCCTCGCAGCCCGGGAAACAACGGCTGTCGCCGTCGTTCTACGAGTTCGGCGGACCCGGATGGCGTGATAAACGTTCGGTCTGCTTCCTCTGATTCCTCCGCCGCCTAAAAGCTTGACTGCTTCGGCTACGGAGTGGGGTCTTTGGGGTGCCGGGGGACGCTGACGGTGAAAGTGCTGCCGGCTCCGGGGCGGCTTTGTGCGGTCAGTTCGCCGCCGAGGAACTCGGCGAGCCGGCGGGAGAGGGAGAGGCCGAGGCCGGTGCCGCCGTATTTTTTATGGGTGTCGTCCTCCGCCTGAACGTAGGGATCGAAGATTTTCTGCAGTTGTTCCGGATGCAGCCCCGGCCCGCTGTCGCGCACGTCGATCCGGTAATGGGGCTCGGGGTCTTCGAACAGGGCGAGGTGGACCTCGACGGCCCCTTCGGAGGTGAACTTCGCGGCATTGCTCAGCAGATTGTTGAGGATCTGCCCGAGGCGCTCTTTATCGGTCCGGATGGGGCAGGCCGGCTCGGGAAGCCGAACGGAAAAGCTGAGCCCCTTGCGCTCGATTTGCGGCCGGAACAGCTCGCTTTTCTTTCGGATCAGCGTCTTCAGGTCGAAGTCGCTAAGATGGCGGATCATTTTGCCCGCCTCGAGCTTCGAGGAGTCGAGCAGGTCGTTGAGCAATTCGTTCATCGAGAGGGCCGCCTCTCGGATGATGTCGATCATCTCCAGCGTTTCCGGCTTCCGGCAGTCCTCCCGCAGGATTTCGGCGAAACCGAGGATCGCGTTGAGCGGCGTTTTGATTTCGTGGCTGGTTTCCGCGAGCACTTTTCCCTTCAAAAGGCTGTCCTCGGCCGCGCGGGCGAGCGCCTTTTCCCGGTTTTCCCGCTCGTGGACTTCAAGGGTGACATCGACCGCGATCGAGTGAAACTCGGCGATCTCGTCCTGCGCGTTCTTGCGCGGCACATTGTGCCACTGGCACCAGATCACGCGGCCGTCCTTCGTCAGGTTGCGGTTGATCCGGGTGAAGTTCCCGGCGTTGGAGAGGGTCGTCCTTCCCTCTTTCACCGTTGCCAGATCGCTTTGGGGAACCATGAACTCGGTCGCGATCCGTCCACGCACCTCCTCCTCGCGCCAGCCGAAGGTGGTTTCGGCGGCACGGTTCCAGGTTTTGACGCGCAGATCGCGGTCCCAGGTGATGAAGGCGAGCGGGGCGCCTTCGTGGAAGGCGCGGTACTCTTCCTCCCGGCGGCGCATGGCTTCCTCGGTCTGGCGGCGCAGGCCGATTTCCCTCCGGAGCGTGCGCTTGTCGCGCTGGAGTTTCAACACCAGCAGACCGAGCGCGAGGCTGACGAGGAGGGAAGGCAGCAGCCAAGGGAGGAAGTTACGCGGACGGGGCGCCTCCGGATATGTCGGGTAGACGAAGGCGTCGAGATCCAGCGGACCGTCCAGCATGCCGTGTTCGCGGAAGACCGAAGCGATGTGCTCCCAGCGCCTGCGGTGCATGGAACCGAGCGGTACCATGTCGCCCCGGATCAGGCGCGCGCTCTGCCCGGCCTCGAAGCGGAGGTGGTCGCGGCTTTTATCCGTCGGATAGTCGCTCAGGATCAGGTCGACGACCTCCTCCGGATGTTCGAGCGCATATTCCCAGCCCCGGAGGGTGGCATCGACAAAGGCCCGCACTTCCCGGGGGTTTTCCTCGATCCGTTCTTCGGTGGTGAAGAGCAGGTCGCCGTAGAAGTTGATCCCGGCGCTCTGCGGCATGAAGACAACGGGCTCCAAGTCCGCCTGCCGCAATAGGAAAGGTTCGTTGGTGATGTAGGCGGCGAGGACGTCCGCTTTTTCGAGGCGCTCGAGCGGGCCGCTGGCTTCGTAGCGCATCGGCTTGATGGCGTCGACCGGCACAAAGGAAGCCCGGAGCAGGGCGAACAAATCGGCCGAGCCATGTTCGATCATAACCTCCTTCTCGACTAATTCCTGGATCGTGTGGATGCCTTTTTCCCGCGTGGTGATGAGGGCGAGCGGGGAATTCTGGAAGATGGCGGCGAGTGCGACCACCGGGGTGCCTTCCGCGCGCCGGACGATCAGATCGGAGGCGGCGATCCCGTAGTCGGCGCGGCCTTCGACAACGGTCTCGACGAGCTCCTTGCCGACGCGGTTTCCGGGTTCGAAAAGTTCCACCCGGAGGCCCGCGTCGCGGTAGTAGCCCTGTTCGATGGCCGCATAGTAACCGGCAAACTGGAACTGGTGCAGCCATTTGAGCTGCAAGCGGACTGTTCTCAAGCCCTCCTCGTCCGCCGCGTATGCCGGAGCGAGGATGCACGCCGTTAACAAAAACCCGCCCCATTTCATTGGAAATGAGAAAAATAGGGGTTTGACCTTAGGGGCCCAATCCTCGAATGCGATTCCTGGAAAAAGCGCGTCGGTTACCGTTTTCGCAGGCCGCGTCTTGGCCGGGCGGCTGTCGCTCCCCGCGATTCCGCCTCCCGGGCCAAGGCGGCGGGGCTCCCGGTCATGCCGGCCGGTGGCGGTACAGCGCGCCGCCGCTCCCGCCGGACGCTTTAGCCGGTCCGGCCCCGACGGTTGGCGTTCACTGGCCGTTTGGGGGGCTTTTCCGGCGTCGCCCAAGTTCCCGCCCGGAGGTCTTTCGGGCTTTCCATCCGGCCCTCTTTCGCTTCGATGGGCGGTACGTCATGAGTGAAGACAGTTGGAAGATTGCGGCCTTTTACCGCTTCGCGGAGCTCCCGGACCGGGACGCCTGGGCCGAGCGCCTGGTGGCGCACGGTCTTTCGGTCGGGCTGCGCGGGACGATTATTCTGGCCCATGAGGGGATCAACTCGACCTGCGCGGGCCGGCCGGAAGCGGTCGACTCGACGGTCGCGCTGCTCCGCGCGGACCCCCGTTTCGTCGAAATGGAGGTCAAGTACTCCTACGCCGATTTTTGTCCCTTCCCCCGTTTCAAGGTCCGGAAGAAGCGTGAGATCGTGACCTTCCGCCAGCCCGGCGCCGATCCCAAGGCGGCGGTCGGGACCTATCTGGAGCCGGAGGAGTGGAACGAGTTGATCGGCGATCCCGAGGTGCTGACGATCGACACCCGCAACGACTACGAGGTGCGGGTCGGGCGATTCAAGGGCGCGGTCAATCCGCGAACGGAGGACTTCACCGCCTTCGCCCGCTTCGTCGACGAGCAACTGGCGGACGCGAAGGAGCGGAAGATCGCGATGTACTGCACGGGCGGCATCCGTTGCGAGCGTTCGACCGCCTATTTGAAGCAGAAAGGTTTCAAGGAGGTCTATCACCTGAAGGGCGGAATCCTCCGCTACCTCGAAACGATGCCCCGGGAGGACAGCGTTTGGGAGGGCGACTGCTTCGTCTTCGACTACCGGGTGGCGGTGGACCACGACCTGCGGCCGGCGCGGTGGAAGATCGATCCGGCCACGAGCGAGCCCGTGCCGATGGCGGAGGAAGAGGTCGAGCGCGTCGCCCAGCGCCGCCGCAGTGGCGAAATCTTCCGCAAGCCCTACCAAGGTTGAGCCCGTCCATGCGCCCGGGCGGGGAGCGGACTCCGGGCTGCCTTTGGAGAAAAAGGGAATTCGGTGCCTCCGCGGGGAGTGGGGACGGGTGGGAGGGTGCAGGCGAAGCGGTGAGGCTTTGGACGGCGGTGGAGTAAGAGGAAGAGGACGAGGAAGAGGAAGAGGAAGAGGATGCGGAAGAGGAAGAGGACGAGTAAGAGGAAGAGGACGAGGATGAGGACGAGGAAGAGTAAGAATAAGCGGACCGAACGCTTATCCGGCCATCCGGGTCCGGCGAAGCTGTAGAACGACGGCGACAGCCGTTGTTTCCCGGACTGCAAGGACGGCAGATCCCGTAGTCTAGGCGGTCAAGCTTTGGACGGCGGTGGTATGGCGGCCCGGGCACGGCGGGAGGGGGCCGAACTCTTGCGAATGAGAGTCCTCGGCTGCGCCTCGGATCGGCTGCGAAGCTCGAAGCGGAGGCGGCGAGCCTTTGGATGCGGGCGAGCGGCCATGCAGTTCAGGGGAGCCGGAACCATGAGCCGCCGCAACTGTCGTTAAAATAGGGTCCCGGGGTCAGACCTCTCGCATCCCCGGTGGTTTTCCAGCCCGTCGCCCGATATGCCGCCTCTCCACCGTTGACAGCCGGGTGCTTTGAGGCGAAATTCATCCATTTATATTCCCCAGAATGATTTACCCCCGTTCCCACGAAATATTTCCTTCAGTTGATTCGGCTGCTGCCAATCGCGGTTCCTCCCGCTCCGGCTTCACCTTGATCGAGCTGTTGGTGGTCATTGCCATCATCCTGATCCTTTCCGGTATCACCTTCGGGATCTCCCGCGGCGTGCGCAACGCCCAGGCACGGGCCCAGGCGAAGGCCGAACTGGCGGTGCTGGCGCAGGCGATCGAGCAGTTCAAAGCCCGCTATGGAGATTATCCCTGGCACAAGTCGGGCGGAGGGTTTCCGGGTGGTGCGGACGATACGAACGTCATGCTCACTTATGCCCTCACCGGACGGCTCAAGCTCGAACGGGATCCGAATCAAGGTAATGAGATCAAGGCGGTCAAGGTCGCCGACGAGCTGGATGATCCAGAGGTCATATCGAACCCTTCGTTTATCGATATTACCAAATTTGAAACGACGGGCAGCGACAACGTCCCTGAGATGATCTTAGATCCGTGGGGAAACCCTTATAAATATTGGTACAAATGGGACGATGCGCCCGGAGACTGGGAAGTTTACGGCTTCCACCTCTACTCCCTCGGACCGGACGGCGCCGAGGATAACAGTCGGATCGAGCAGGCACCGAGGACCGGGGTCATGGACGACGATTATTTCGACAGCCCCGAAAACGCAGACAACATTTTCTCAGGACAATAATGAAGCATCCAAAGACAGCCCTTCGCGCGTTCACGCTCATCGAGTTGCTGATGGTCATCGCCATCATCGGCATCCTCGCCGGTATCCTGATCCCCGCGGTCGGCGAGGTGAGGAAGCGGGCCAACATCGCGGCTTCGAAGTCGCAGCTTTCGCAGTACGTCAACGCGATCCAGTTGTTCAAAGGGGAATACGGCTATTACCCCTTCGATACCGCCGAACTCACGCTGTCCGATCCGGAAAACAGCAAGGAATTCATCGAGACGCTCTCTGGTCGCACCATCACGGGAACGCCTGAGGCGGTCGGCGGCAATCGGCGGCAAATCGCCTTCCATAGTTTTTCCCGGCAGGAGTTCTACGTCGACCCGAGTACCGATCAGCCTGCCGACGATCAGCTTGCGGACCGCTTCAATAATACGAATATCGTTATCGTGATCGACGAAGACGGCGATGGCCGGGTAACCCCAACGCTCAACGGAGCTCCCGAGCTCAAAACGCCGATTACCGCTTATGTGGTCGGAGACGAGACGCAAGGCTTCCCCTCCTACAATCTCTGGGACTAAAGGACCGCACGCATGTTTAGGACTTTTTCCAAGAAACAATCGGGATTCACCCTGATCGAACTGCTCGTCGTCATCAGCATCATCCTGATCGCCGCGTCGGTCATCATTATCGGAACGGGAGGCGGGGACGGGGCCGCGCTCAGCTCGTCGAAACGGATTGTTTCCGGCATCGTCCAAGGCGCCCGGGGGCAAGCGATTCTCAAGAATCAAAGAACCCGCCTGATCATTCACAACGATCCGAGTGACGTTGATAAGTTTCGTAGGTTCTTTGGTATCGTCTACGAAGGTGAGACCGAGAACACTTGGATTGCTGCGACGCAGGGAACCTATTTGCCCGAAGGCATTTATTTCGATGCGGAGACGAGTGCTGATGAGTCGGGTTCATGGGCGAAACCCACTATGACCATTGATTTTCCCCGGACGGTTGCCCAGAGCGCCGGTGGCGGGTCGACGGAGTTTCTTTATTACGAATTCAATTCTAACGGGACCACCAACACCGAAACTCAAAATGCTTGGCTGGTACTTCGGGCGGCTACGATGATACCGGACGAGTCCGGAGTATCGGAGTTGCGGGTCGAACCGGAAAAGGAGGGCTTGAAAACCGCACTTATCGTTCGTCGCTCCGGCAACGCGACCTCAGTTGACGAGCCATCGGCCATCACCGTTTCCGGCGATATTGTAATCGAATAATTCAACATGAAGATCACCGCAGCAAACTTTGACGGAAAAGACGGGAAAAAGGGATTCTCCCTGATCGAGGTCGTCCTCGCCATCGGCATTTTCCTGGTCACGATTCTCGCCCTCGTCGGCTTGTTGGGGCCGACCCTGAAGTCGGTCGACGACGTCGAAAAGACCGATGAAATCGTCTCCGTGGTGAATACCGTGAACGCCTTCCTGCAGAGCTCGAAGGATATCGCTCCGAATGGATCGAAGTTCGACAGGATTTATAATGCGGTTAACGATGGAAATCGTGCCGATATTTTCGTGTTTCGGGCGTTTCGCGGCACTGGGTCCGACATCGAACTGAAGGTGGGCTTTGCCCCTGGCGAGGTTTCTCCCGGTTCGACAATTGGGCCGGATGCCTATATTGAACCGGGCGATTTTGAGAACGCCGCCGGTCCGATCTATCGGGTGGTGCTTTCGCCCTCATCCGTGATCCCGGAGAGCGGAACGGACTTTGACGGAAGTCCAGCCCAGTATCGAAACCCCAACCGAGACGATGCCCTGGGCGTTTACACACTAACGACTTCGGGCGTGGACGAGTATTACGAAGGCTACTTCGCGATGGAGGTCCGCATCTTCGCCCGAGAGGCCGACATGCAGGCGGTCACGGACGCCATGCCGGAACCAACTCTCCAGGAATTAGCCGACGAGGAACCCCTTTTCACTTACAACACCGCCGTAGTGCGCTGAGGAAGCCATGATGCAGACACGCAAGTTCAGAAACGCCGTGCGCCGGGGTTTCACCCTGGTCGAAATCCTCGTCGCGACCGCGATCATGGTGATCATGGTCGGCATCGTCATTCAGATCACTGCGGAAGTATTGAACGTCTGGAACCGGTCGTCCGGCAAGCTTTCGGCCAACGCCCAGGCGCGCATCGCCCTCGAACTGATGACGCAGGACATGGAGACTGCGGTCCTGCGGAACAATGGACAACAGTGGCTGCGGGTCGAAGGACCGGTTACGGTCACGGGTCCCGACAATTACGCCTCGCAAACGGTTGCGGTGAAGCTTTTCTCGCCCGCTCTCGACCGCGAAGAGGGCCCAGGGGACATCTGTGCGATCGCCTACCGGCTGGAGTTCAAGGAATCCTACGACGGCGGCCCGAATGTCTACGCGCTCTACCGGGCAATCGAGACGCCGGAAGAAACTTTCGACGATCTTATGGGATCTCCCAGCGACGACCCTAGTCCCCAGGAAAGATTAGACGGGACTAAGCTCGATGGTAATGATTTTTGGGAAGCGAATTCGATTTTAGATACTGAAAATTTCCTGGCGGCGAACATCGTGGATTTTCGGGTGATCGTCTACACGGAAGATCCGAGTGATCCATCGAAAGTGATTCCGGTAAACGTCAATGAATCCACCCTTGCCGTCGAAGGGAATTACTTTTTCGGCGGCGACGATGCGACCTCCTCCCGACCCCCGGTTTACGTCGACATTATCCTTACGGTATTGTCGGACGAGGGCGTCCAGCAGCTTGAAAACGTAGGCCGGAGCGGAGTGGCCGGCACGGCCGAAGATGTCATCCGCGAGCACGGAGAAATCTTCACCCGCCGGGTGAATTTCCTCGCCCGCCCATTGTAGCCGAAGCGGTCAAGCTTTGGACGGCGGATGAGGACGAGGAAGAGGACGAGGAAGAACAAGCGGACCGAACGCTTATCAGGCCATCCGGGTCCGGCGAAGCTGTAGAACGACGGCGACAGCCGTTGTTTCCCGGGCTGCGAGGACGGCAAATCCCGTGATCGAAGCGGTCACGCTTTGGACGGGGGAGGAGAAAGAGGACGAGGAAGAGGACGAGGAAGAGGATGAGGACGAGGATGAGGATGAGGACGAGGACGGGTAAGCAGACCGAACGCTTATCCGGCCATCCGGGTCCGGCGAACTCGTAGAACGACGGCGACAGCCGTTGTTTCCCGGGCCGCAAGGTCGGCAAATCCCGAGGCCCAAGCGGTCACGCTTTGGACGGGGCTTGCTACGGGGCTCGGCGCGTGCGGATCCTCGGGTCCAATTTCTTTCGAAATCAGCTTGTCGGCCTGCGGTCCCGGTTCGGCTAGGGGATTCGGGCTCTGAAATTCACTTCCGGCCGAGTCCGGTCCAGGCGATGGCGAGGGTGGCGATGGAGCTGAGGGGCATGATGATGGCGGCGAGCAGGGGGTGCATCCAGCCGGCGAGGCAGAGACCGACGGCGGCGAGGTTGTAGGCGAGGGCGGCGGCGAAGATGGTTCGGGTGGTCAGGCGGCGGCGGCGGGCGACGGCGAAGAGCTCGGGCAGGCAGCGCAGGCTGCGGCCGAAGAAGAAGAAATCGGCCGAAGCCTCGAGCACGCTGCGGTCGACCACGGGGGTGCCCCGGCAGACGGCGTGGTCGAAGGCGAGGCTGTCGTTGGCGCCGTCCCCGATCATGAGGGCGCGGCCGGGGGCTCGGGCGCGGATCCAGTCGGCCTTGCGTTGCGGCGAGCATCCGGCCAGCGCGAGTTCCGGGGCGAGCGAGAGCGCCTCCGCCACCCGGGCGACGCGCGGGGCGTGGTCGCCGCTCAGGATGGCGGTCTCCATGCCGAGGCGGTGCAGGAAATCGACGGTCTCGCGGGCGTCGTCGCGCACGTCGTCCTCGAATTCGAAGCTTGCGACGAGCAGGCCGTTTTGGCGGAGGACGGTCCGGCCCTCCGGTGCGGAAGCGGCTGCGGCGGACTCCTCCCATGCGGGCTTGCCGAGGGTCCAGCGGTTGCCGGCGGCATCCCGCCAGGCGACGCCTTGGCCCACGATCTCGTCGATCGTGCCATCCGGAGCGGGCTCGCTCGAAAGGTTGGAGGCATGTTCGGCGAGGAGCGCTTCGCGCAGCGAGCGTGCGACGGGGTGGGGATTGTCGCGGACGAGATGGAGGAGAGCGGTGCGGGCGAAAGGGTCGAGTTGGCGGACGGCTCCGGGGTTGCGGAGCCGGGGCACTTCGAGGGTGAGGGTGCCGGTCTTGTCGAAGACGACGCAGCGCACCCGCGCGAGCCGCTCCCAGAGGTCGGCGGCCTTAACGAAGAGCCCGCCGCGCCGCAGCCGCGCGGTGGCGAACTCGTCGCACATCGGGAGGGCCACGCCGAGGGCGCAGGGGCAGGAGACCACGAGGATGGAAACGAGCACCTGCATAGACTTGAGGGGATCGCCGGTGGCGGCGAGCCAGGCCATTCCGCCGAGCAGGGCGACGGCAAGGACGCCCCCGATGTAGAGCTTGAGGAGGGTCTGGAGGCCGTCGTCGCGGAAACTTTGCTCCGGGCGCTCCAGCAGCTGCGCCAGAAGGCTGCGCGCCCAGGGCTCGCGGGCGCGGAAGCGGAGCGGACCGAGGCCCAGGTTGATGGCGCCGGCCGGGACGATGCGGCGGGCCGGCCAGTCGACCGGCTCGGCTTCTCCGTTGATCCACTCCAGGCTGAGGGTGGCGGCGGGGTCGAGCAGCTCGGCCGCGACCGGATTGACCTTGCCCGGGGCGACGCTGTACTCCCGTCCCTCGCGGACCTGTTCGACGGGCAGGCGGCGGCCGTCGTCCGCGCCGCCGACCGCGGTCACGGTCTTGGGCCGGAAATCGCGCCGCAGGAGCCGGGCGCGGTTGCGCTCGAGGGCGAACTCCTGGAGCCAGCGTCCGACGAGCATGAGGAAGACGAAGGTGGCGACGAAGTCGAAATAGATCAGTTGGACGTAGCCGGTGGCCCAGCCGAGGAGCGAGCCGAAGTAGGCGGCGAGAAGGCCGAGCCCGATGGGCAAGTCGATATGAAGGACGCCTTGCCGCAGCGAGCGCCAGGCGCGCTGGATAAAGTAGCCGCCCCCGACGACCAGGCTGAGCGTGGCGAAGCCCGCCCCGAGCAGCTGGAAGAGCGGGGCGAGGAAGAAGTCGCCCCCCATCCCGAGGTAGCCCGGGAGGGTGAAGAGCATGGTGTTGAGCAGGAAGAAGGCGCAGAGCCCGATGCGGTGGGCGAGCTCGCGGCAGACGGGGCGGGCGTGGTCGGCATCCTCCACGGGGACCAGCCGGTAGCCGATGCGGCGGAGTTCGGCCGCGAAATCGGCGAGGCTGAAGGTGCCCTTGCGCCAGCCGAGCCGGACGAAGCCCTCGCTGGGGCGTAGGTGGATGACGGAGGCGCCCGCGCGCTGTTTGAAGATGGCCTCGATCAGCCAGACGCAGCCGATGCAGCTGATGCCCTCGATCCCGAGGTCGGCGCGCGCGATTCCGCTCTCACCGGTCGCTTCGCAGTGCTCTTGAAGGTCCTCCAGCCACTCGCCATCGAAGGTCTCGAAGACCCGCGATCCGACCGGAGGCAGGGCCTGCCCGCCCTTCAGTTCGTAAAAGCGTTCCAAGCCGCCCTCGTGGAGCAGCTGGCTCACATAACGGCAGCCATGGCAGCAAAAGGTCTCCTCCGCCTCCCGCGGACGGAAGGGCGTGCCGCAGTGTTCGCAGGCGACGAGCTGCTGGCTGGTGTCGGGCATGGTTTGGCAGTAAAGCGGTGGCGGTGGGAGCGCTCGCAAGCGAGCACGCCACGAGCGGTGTCCGTTTAATCAGCGGGACTTGATTTCGATCATTTCAATGGGGTTTTCCTGGGCGAGATTGATGCGGACGATCCAGCCGAGGATGATGATGAGGAAGACCAGGATGACAGGGATCCAAAGGGACCAAGCAATACGGGATTTTTGAGGAGAAGGCATGTCTGTCTTATCGCGACGCTTCGGCGGGCGTCCGGTGGAGCGGTGGATGAAGCGATGGTGCTGGATGATGAGGGTGCTTGCCAAAGCTGCGCGTTAGGTAGCGCGACGCTTCAGCGAGCGTCCGGTGGCGGCGGATGAAAAGGCGGTGATCGATGATGAAACCCTCCGTTCGGACCGTTTGGAAGTAGTTGCGGGGATCGGGACCACCCCGCTCCGGCGGTTGCCGGACCACCCCTCCTTTTCCGGCGGCCGCCGGACAGGAGGGGAGTCTTTTGTTGGTTGTTCGGGCTTCATTTTGGGCCACTTCGTTCGAACATTGAACCTTCAACGCTCAACTTTGAACATCGAGGCGGCTGGGCCTGGCGGCCAAAGATGGACTGGAAAAATTGAACGTTGGATGTTGAGCGTTGGATGTTGGATGTTGGCTTCGGCCGTCCGGCCGAAGCAAGCGCGGGCCGGTCAGGGTTGGATCAGGCGGGGATCGGGGCCGAGGAAGTTGGCGCTGCGGCGAACGATGGACCGGCCTTCGGGGCCGGTCAGTTCGATGCTGAGATCAAACTCGCCGGTATAGTCCTGCCGCGCCACGGAGACCACGAGGGGGCGGACCTCTTCGCCCATCGCCGGGACCGCGAGGGCATCGTTTCCGCTGAGGGCGATCGGTCGGCCGTCGTCCGCGGTGGCGCTGACGCTAAAGGTTTTGGCGGTATCGGACTTATTGATGACGCGGACCATGTACTGGTTGCGGATGCCGGATTCGCCCACGATGTAAGGCGCGCCGGACATCCGGACGACGTTCAGGTTGGCGCTGCGGAGGCTGGAGACGGAGAGGGTGAAAGCGGCGGCGCCGGCCAGCATGAGAGCGAAATAGAGGAAGATGCGCGGGCGGAGGAAGCGCCGCGTGCGCCCGGCGAGGCCGGTTTGGGAATCGTAGCGGACCAAGCCTTTCGGGCGGCCGAGCTTGCTCATGATGGCATCGCAGGCGTCGATGCAGTTGGCGCAGCCGATACACTCGATTTGGAGGCCCTGGCGGATATCGATGCCGGTGGGGCAGACCTGGACGCAGCGGAAGCAGTCGATGCAGTCGCCGAAGCCTTCCTTTTTGGCGGGCCCGCGGGGCTCGCCCCGTTCTTCGTCGTAGCCGATGATGACGGAATCGTCGTCGATCAGCGCGGACTGGAGGCGGCCGTAGGGGCAGATGACGAGGCAGAGCTGTTCGCGGAACCAGGCGAAATTGAAGTAGATGATCCCGCCCGCGATGAAGACGAAAGCGAAAGCGCGGAAGTGTTCGGTCGGGCTGCCGCGCATCCACTCGTAGAGCTGGGGAATGGAGATGAAGTAGGCGAGGAAGACGTGGGCGATGAGCAAAGAGATGCCGGCGAAGAGCCCGTGCTTGAGGATGCGTTTAACGATCTTGGCCCCCTGCCAGGGGGCTTCGTCGAGACGCCGTCGGCTGGGCGCGTCGCCCTCGATCCAGCGTTCGATGCGGCGGTAGACGTGTTCGAGAAAAACGGTCTGCGGGCAGGCCCAACCGCACCAGACGCGGCCGAAGAGGGCGGTGATGAAAAAGAGCGAGAAACCGAGGCCGGTGATGAGGAAAAAGGTGAGCCAAAGATCCTGGGAAGCGAAGGTGAGGCCGAAGAGATGGAAACGGCCTTGCATGACATCGAGAAAGACGGCCGGATGGCCGCCCACGGGAATCCAAGGGAGCAGCACGTAGATCCCGATCAGAAGGAAGGCGAAAAGCCGCCGCCCGGTCGTGAAGCGTCCGGAGACATCGGCCGGATGCAGGAACAGCCGGGAGCCGTCACGGTTGATCGTGGTGACGGATTCTCGATTGGGGCGGGTGGGCTTCATTTCTTGTGATGTTTTTGATCGGACGGATCGATCCGATGCGAAAGAACCGTCCGATCTGCTCCGCTTCAGCCTTCCGGCTGAAGCCCCGGGTTTTGGCTGAGGATAAAGGCGACGACTTGCGCGATCTTCTTCTGGCCGAGCTGGTTTTCCCAAGCCTGCATGCCTTTTTCGGGGACGCCTTCGCTGATGACGAGGTAGATATCGGAGGGTTGGGAGCCGTGGACCCATTCGTCGTCCACCAGGCTGAAACCGATCCCGCCCTGAAGTTCCTTTCCGTGGCAGGCGGCGCAGTTGGATTGGTAGATCTGGCTTCCCGAAGCGACGAAGTCGGGATTGCCGCTCATCTCGAAGAAGAGGCCGTTGTCGGTGACGTCGATGGAGTTGGACAGCTTGGCGGTCTGGATGGCGACGAGCTGTTTCTCGAGGGCTTCGTTGTCACCGCCGGTGTAGGATTTGACGTCGAGGATGAACCAGTAGACGGCGGAGAAGGCGATGGCGCCGTAGAGGGTGAGCAGCCACCAGCGGGGCAGGCGCTGGTCGTATTCGCGGATGCCGTCGTAGCTGTGCTCCTTGAGGACGACGCCCTCGGGCAGCTGCTCCTTGCTGAAATCGCTTTCCTCGTGTGAATCCTTGGCTTTCATGATGGGTCCTTTTTCGAATCGGGGGTGCCGACTTCATCCGGGCGTTCGGGGTCGTCGTCCTCGAGGGGGAGGTGGCTCATGTGCTTGACGTCTTTTTTCCGCATCCGGAGGACGCGGATCAGGATCAGCAGGAAGACGAGAAAGGTGAGCCAGAAGGAGAGCTGGGCGAAGCCGTCGGCCCATTCGCCGAAGTCGAGTCGTTTGAACATTTCGAATGCGGTTGTCGTGTTGTCGGTTTACCGGTTCTCGGTTTGAGCGGCGGCGGCGGCGACTTCCTCGCTGAGGTCCTCGAACACGCCGAGCTTTTGCATGTAGGCGATGAGGGCGATGATTTCCTTGGACGCCAGTTCCGGGACCAGCTCGTCGGCCCGCTCCCGGATTTGTTCTTCGCTCCAGTCGGGGTTGAGGTCGCGGAGGTCGTCGACGAGGATCGTCTCCGCGATCTCGCGGCTCTGGATGGCGACCTGTTCCTCGATTTCGTTGAGCCCGTAGTCGAGCGGATAGGGGACGCCGAGCATGCGCATGGCGTCGATTTTCGAAGGCAGCTGGTGGACTTTGGTATCCTTGATCGCAAGCCAGGGGTAGCTGGGCATATTGGAGCCGGGGGAGATTTCCCGCGGGTTCATGAAGTGGCGGTAGTGCCAGGTGTTGTTGCGCAGGCCGATGCGCATGTATTTCGCGCCCTCGGCGATGGGGCCGCCTTCGCGGGCGAGGTCGGGTCCGGTGCGCTTGGAGCCCCACTGGAAGGGATGGTCGTAGATCGACTCGCCGAGGCGGGAGTATTCGCCGTAGCGCAGGACGTCCGGGACCATGGTGCGGATCATCTGGGAGTGGCAGTTGTAGCAGCCCTCGCTGATGTAGATGTCGCGCCCCGCGAGTTCGAGCGGCGTGTAGGGGATCTGGAGGCGGTCCTCGATATTGCCGGCGCGCTGGAGCGTGACGGTGGGGATGATTTGGACGGCGCCGCCGATGGCGGCGGCGATGATGGTGAGGACGGTGAAGGCGAAGCCGTGCTCGAGGAGTTTCTCGTGCCAGTCGGACCAGCGCGCGCCGCTCACCTCGAAGTGGGCCACGGCCATGATGGAGACCGCGATGCTCACGATGATTCCGCCGAGGAAGAAGATTCCGTCGCTGAAGATGGTCACGCAGACCGCGAGGATAAGGAAGGTGGCGTAGAGGACCGGCGCGTTGAGGAAGCCGCGGAAGCGCTTGGCCGGCTCGGGGCTCTCCTCCGCATCGACCTCGATGGTGCCGTTGACCGGTTCCCCCGAGCGCATGGTGCGCCAGATGTTATAGGCGAGCAGGACGAAGCCGATGAAGTAGAGCACGCCGCCGATCAGCCGGAAGAGCATGAGCGGGCGGATGGCTTGGAGCGTGTCGAGGAAGTTCGGGTACTTCAGGAGGGTGCCGCCTTCGGTCGTGGCGTTGAGCATGAGGCCCTGGACCATGCCGCCGGAGACCCACATGGAGGCGACGTAGAGAAGGATGCCGACCATCCCGAGCCAGAAGTGGAGGTTGGCCATGCCGACGGAGTAGAGCTTCGTCTTCCAGAGGCGGGGGGCGAGCCAGTAGAACATACCGGCGGCCATGAAGCCGTTCCAGCCGAGGGTGCCGCCGTGGACGTGCCCGATGGTCCAGTCGGTATAGTGGGAGAGGGCGTTGACCGACTTGATGGACATGAGCGGCCCCTCGAAGGTGGCCATCCCGTAGAAGGTGATGCCGGCGGCGAAGAACTTGATGACCGGGTCGTGGAGCAGCTTGTGCCAGGCGCCGCGGAGGGTGAGCAGGCCGTTCAGCATGCCGCCCCAGGAGGGCGCCCAGAGCATTAGGGAGAAGAGCATGCCGAGGGACTGCAGCCAGTTCGGCAGGGAGGTATTGAGGAGGTGGTGGGGCCCGGCCCAGATGTAGATGAAGACGAGAGACCAGAAGTGAACGACCGAGAGCCGATAGGAATAGACCGGGCGGTCGGCCGCCTTCGGCACGAAGTAGTACATGATCCCGAGGATCGGCGTGGTCAGGAAGAAGGCCACGGCGTTGTGGCCGTACCACCACTGCACGAGGGCGTCCTGCACGCCCCCGAAGATCGGGTAGCTGTGGGTCAGACTGGTGGGCAGGGAGAGGTGGTTGACCACGTAGAGCATGGTGACCGTGACGATGGTCGCGATGTAGAACCAGATGGCCACGTAGAGGGACTTCTCGCGGCGTTTCGCGATGGTCCAGAAGAAGTTGGCGGCGAAGACCAGCCAGATGACGGCGACGAGGATATTGATGGGCCAGATGAGCTCGGCGTATTCCTTGCCCCGGGTGAAGCCGATGGGGAGGGTGATGGCGGCGAGCACGATGATGATCTGCCAGCCCCAGAAGTGGATCTTGGTGAGCAGGTCGGAGGCGAGGCGGCAGCGGCAGAGGCGCTGGAGGGAATAGTAGATGCCGGCGAACATCATGTTGCCGACGAAGGCGAAAATCGCCGCGTTGGTATGGAGCGGGCGGAGGCGGCCGAAGGTCAGGTACTCCACGCCCTCGCTGCGGAAGGCGCCGAAGGTCAGCCATTCGAGGAACTTGCCGTTCATCTGCCAGAAATTCAGTTGCGCGGCGATCAGGACGCCCACGCCGAGGCCGACGAGGGCGAAGACGATCGATGCGATCATGAAGTGACGCACGCAGGCGTCATCATACACGACGGTGATTTTCGAAGTGCTCGGATTCATTTGGAAAGGTGGGATTTGGGCGTTTCCGGATCGAAGGGGCGGAGCGAGTCCTGCTCCGCGCTGCCCTCGCGGCCGCGCTGGTCGCGGATGAAGCAGAGGAGGAAGACGCCGGCCAGGAGCAGGCTGAGAAAAACGGTGAGCAGGAGGACGTTCATGCGCGGTGGGGGTCGGCTGGGTCGAGCGAGGAGAAGGGGCAGTCGTGCCGGAAGCGCCGGTGCTTGCACTCGGCGATTTCGCCGAAGAAAAGGCTGGAAAGCGCGTGGTTGATGAGGTCGCCGCAGCACTCGCGGTCGAGTTCGTTGAACTCCTTTTCGGTATCCCAGTCCTCGCCGAAGACGCTCATGAAGGCCTTCAGCCCGGAATCGTGGAGTTCGATGCAGGCGCGTCCGCCGAAACGCCGGCCCTCGCAGGCGCAGGTCAGGCCGAGAAAGGCGTCGAGGTGCAGGCCGGCGGCCGGGATCTCGGCCGGCTTGCCCCGGCGGAGCCCGTCGATCACCGTGTCGACCGCCTGCTCGAAAAACGCGACCGGCACCACGCCCGACCCGTCCCCGTGCGTTCCGGGCGGGGGCGGGATCTCCGCTTCGGTCAACCAGTGCTCAACGATGTGGGCCCGGTTGTCGCGGAGGTAGTGGGTGAGGCGTTCATGCATGACTTGATTATTAGCAAGGCTCGTGCATCCTGTCTCCGCAAATTAGGCTCTTTGCTGCGCAGATTTTCGCAATTACCCCACTTCACCCCCTTAATGCCGACCCAGACCCCAGACTTGCGGCCCGCCGAGATCGGCGTCTCCGAGGCCGGACTCGCGCGTAGCCGGAGGATGGTGGAACGGCTTTCCGAGGCCCGCCTGTTCCGGGACTATCAGGACGCTTTCAAAAAGGCGACCGGCCTGCGGCTGATGCTGCGTCCGCTGCGTGCGTACGAGGAGGTGCGCACGCAGGCGGAGGGGGGCAACGAATTTTGTGCGATCATGGCGAGGACGAACCAAGGCTGCGCCCAGTGCCGTGCGGTGCAACGGGAACTGGAGGAGAGGGCGCGGCTCGGGCCCGGCTCGATGCACTGCTTCGCCGGCCTCTGCGACAGCGCGGTGCCGATCCGGGTGGGAGAGGAGCTGGTGGCCTTTCTCCAGACCGGCCAGATCCTGTTGCACCGGCCGAACCGCGAGGAATTCAGCCGGACCGCCCGCCAGTTGCTGGCTTGGGGCAGCGAGGTGAATTTAAAGGCGCTGGAGGAGGCCTATTTCCAGACCAAGGTGCTCGATTCCGAGCAGTATCAGGCGATGCTCCGCCTGCTGGCGATCTTCGCGGAGCACCTGGCGACGATCGGCAACAGCATCGAGTTGGGGGCGGCCGACAGCGAGCCCGCCATGGTGGGAAGGGCCAAGCGCTACATCCGCGAGCACTTCAGCGAGCGCATCTCGCTGGACGAGGCGGCCCAGGCGGTGAACGCCAGCACGCGGCACTTCTGCAAGGTCTTCAAGCAGGCCACCGGGATCACCTTTACCGAGTACCTGGCCCGGACCCGGGTGGAGAAGGCCAAACACCTCCTGCGCAATCCCCATATCCGCGTGAGCGAGGTCGCGTTCGAGACCGGGTTCGAATCGATCTCCCAGTTCAACCGCTCGTTCAAGCGGGTGGCGGGGATGACACCGACGCAATTCCGCGAGGAGTTCTAATGCCTTCGTCGAGCGCCCGGTGCGGGCGGCCCTTGGCCTATTGAAGGCGGAAGTCCTTCAAAACCTCGGCGAGCCTGCCGTCGTTGGCGGCGCCGCCCATGGCGAAGTTCGGCTTTCCGCCGCCCTTGCCGCCGAGCTTTTCGCTCAGCTCGCGGATCAGTTCGCCCGCTTTGTAACCGGCGTCGACGGCCTTCGGCGAGACCACGGCGCAGACGGAAACCTTGTCGTCGAACTCTCCGCCGAGCACGACGATGCCTTCGCCGAGTCGGCCGCCGAGCTGCGTGGTCATGCTGCGGAGTTCGTTGGGATTGGGGGCGTCGACCTTGGCGACGAGGCATTTTAGCCCGCCGGCGATTTCGACGGCCTGGTCGATCAGCGACTCGGCGGCACCTGCGGCGGCCTTTTGCTGGAGGCGCTTGAGCTCCTTTTCGAGCTCCTTGCGCTGCGCGGCGACCTGCTCGACCTTTTCTTCCAGTTCGTCCGGGGCGCACTTGAAGCTTTCGGCGATCTGGCGGAGGCGTCCGTAGGTGTCGGCGGCGAGGCGGTAGGCGGCCTCGCCGCAGACGGCCTCGATGCGGCGCGTGCCGGCCGCGATGCCGCTTTCCGAAACCAGTTTGACGAGGCCGATCTCCCCGGTGGCGCGCACGTGGGTGCCGCCGCAGAGTTCCTTGGAAAAGCCGCCGATATCGACCACGCGCACGCGGTCGCCGTACTTCTCGCCGAAGACGGCGACGACGTCATCCGGTTTCTCGTCGAAAGGAATTTCGAACCATTCGACCCGGTCGTTCCGGAGGACCGCCTCGTTGGCCATTTCTTCGATCCGGCGGAGCTGCTCGTCCGAGACGGCCTCGAAGTGGGCGAAGTCGAAGCGAAGGCGGTCGGGCCCGACGTAGGAGCCGGCCTGGCGCACGTGGTCGCCGAGGGTTTCGCGGAGGGCCCAATTGAGGATGTGGGTGGCGCTGTGGTGGCGCTGGATGGCGCGTCGGCGCTTGAGGTCGAGGGAGAGCGTCACCTCGCCTTCGAGGGTTTCCCCGCTCTCGATCTCGTGGTAGATCACGCCGTCCCTGACCTTGGTATCGATCACCGGATAGCCGTGGTTGCCGACCGTGAGGCGGCCGGTGTCGCCCACCTGGCCGCCCATTTCGCCGTAGAAGGGCGTGCTTTCGAGAACCACGAACTGGCTGCCGCGGCCGCTCAGGCTGGTGGAGAGGATCTTCGAATGCCACTCGGCGTGGTCGAGGTCGAAGCCGACGAAGTCGGTCGGCTCCAGCTCGCCGTCCCCGCGCACCTTGATGACCTCCTTCTTCCTCGCGGCCCGGGCGCGCTCGCGCTGGCGCTCCATGTGCGTCTCGAAGCCGGCGGTGTCGACCTCGATGCCGCGCTCGCGGGCGAGCAGCTGGGTCAAGTCGAGGGGAAAGCCGTAGGTGTCGTAGAGGGTAAAGGCGTCTTCGCCGGAAATAAGGCCGCCGGTGCTCAGACGCTCGAAGAGCTGGAGCCCCCGCCCGAGAGTCTTGTCGAAAGCCGACTCCTCGCTGGCGATCACCTTGCGGATGACCTTTTCCTGCTTCTTCAGCTCGGGAAAGAAGCCGCCCATTTTTTTCACCAGCACGGGGACCATCTCGGCGAAGAAGCCGTCCGGCAGTTCGAGGCGTTTGCCGAAGAGGACGGCGCGGCGGAGGATGCGGCGGAGGACGTAGTTGCGCCCCTCATTGCCGGGCAGGATGCCGTCCGCGATGGAGAAGGAGAGGGTGCGGATGTGGTCGGCGATGACGCGGAAGGCGCAGTCCTTCTGCTCCAGCCCGCTCATCGTACCGCGGTCCTCCGGCATGCTGCGGGCGTAGCGGTGGCCGCAGTGCAGCGAGAGGTGCTCGAAGAGTTCGGTAAAGAGGTCGCTGTTGTAGTTGCTGGGGGGCTGGGAAAAGTCCTTGAAGCCATCGGTCGTGGCGAGGATGCCGGCCACGCGCTCGAAGCCCATGCCGGTGTCGACGTGGCGGGCTTTGAGCGGCGAAAAGCTGCCGTCCTCATTGGCGTTGAACTGGATGAAGACGAGGTTCCAGATCTCGATGCACCAGGGGGAGTCGGCGTTGACGAGGCGGCCCCCGCTGTCGCCCGCGGGCGTGAGGTCGATATGCAGCTCCGAGCAGGGGCCGCAGGGGCCGGTCTCGCCCATCATCCAGAAATTGTCCTTCTTGCCGCCGTTGCGGATGTGGACTTTCGGGTCGAGACCGGCCTGCTCGAAGATGCGGGTCCAGTGCTCGTGCGCCTCCCGGTCGAACTCGGCCGGGTCGCCTTCGCCCGGCAGGTAGACGGTGGCGTAGAGGCGTTCTTTGGGAAAACCCCAGACTTCGGTCAGGAGCTCCCAGGCCCAGTCGATCGCCTCGGCCTTGAAGTAGTCGCCGAAGGACCAATTGCCGAGCATCTCGAAGAAGGTGTGGTGGTAGGTGTCGAAGCCCACGTCCTCCAGGTCGTTGTGCTTGCCGCCGGCCCGGATGCATTTCTGCGTGTCGGCCGCCCGCGGCCAAGGCGCGTCGCGGTCGCCGAGGAAGTAGGGCACGAACTGGTTCATCCCCGCATTGGTGAAGAGCAGGTTCGGCGAGCCCGGCATGAGCGAAGCCGAAGGCACGATCGCATGCTGCTTCGAGGCGAAGAAATCGAGGAACGACTGGCGGAGATCTGAAGAGGTCATCGGGGAAGGCTTCGGCCTTGGGCGAAAAATGTCGAGTGTGGGCGTTGAACGAGGAATTCCAACATTCAACAACCAACATCCAACGCTCAACGCCCAAGGAGGAGAATGCTAGTCTTTGGTAATGCGCTTTCGGGCGGTTCGAATACTGGAGTAAAAAATTCGGATGAGTTGCTCGGTTTCGTCGAGGAGCGGATCGAGGAGGGCCGATTTCTCGACTAAAGGAACTTTCTTGATAAGCCGAAGCCACCGCTTGGTCTCGCGAAATTCTTTCAGGCAAAGCTTCATTTTGTGGATGAAGTCGTTCGTCGATTCCGCCGCTTCCGCTTCGCCGTGATTGGCCAGTGGCGAAGTCGAGGAGCGTAGGAGCTGTTTCGCTACGTGGGTCCCAGCTTGTGTTGGTCGTATCGACTCAGTGAGGCGAATCGTTCGGGCGGAAAATTCCAAGAGTCGTTCTTCAAGATCGTACATCGATCCGCCCTCCTCGACGATCCAATCGTCCCACTCAGATTCCCTTTGTTCGTAGGCCATCGCGAGCCGAATCTTGAATGTTGAGCGTTGAATGTTGGATGTCGGACGTTCCGTGCTGGCGAAGCTTCTAGAGCTTCGCCAGCACGGCGGCTCCCATTTGTCGGGTGGTGACGGGGGGGAGGCCGAAGGCGATGTCGCCGGTGCGGGTGCCGCCGGTGACGGCTTCGCGGACGGCGGCCTCGATGGCGGCGGTGGCTTCGAGTTCGCCGAAGCTGTAGCGGAGCATGAGGGCGGCGGAGAGGATCTGGGCGCAGGGATTGGCCACGCCCTGGCCGGCGATGTCCGGGGCGGTGCCGCCGGAGGGCTCGTAGAGGCCGAAGGGGAAGCCGCGGTCGTTTTTCCGGGCGCCGAGGCTGGCGGAGGCGAGCATGCCGAGGGAGCCGCAGATCACCCCCATTTCGTCGGAGAGGATGTCGCCGAACATGTTTTCGGTGAAGAGCACGTCGAACTGGTTCGGATCGCGGGCCAACTGCATGGCGGCGTTGTCGACGTACATGTGGCTGAGCTCGATCTCCGGAGCCTGCTTCTTGAAGTAGGCGGTCACGACCTTGCGCCAGAGGACGGAGGTTTCGAGGACGTTGGCCTTGTCGACGGAGCAGACGCGCTTGCCTCGGTCCCGGGCGGTGTCGATGGCGACCTGTGCGATGCGCTCGATCTCGCTGGTCTTGTAGACCATCGTGTCGACGGCCTGTTCTTCCCCGTTGTCGAGGGTGGTGGTGGACTTCGGCTGGCCGAAATAGATGCCCCCGGTGAGCTCGCGGATGCAGACGATGTCGATGCCCGTCGGGATGCGCTCCTTTTTAAGGGGCGAGGCGTCGGTCAGCTCCGGGTAGAGGAGGCCCGGCCGGACGTTGGCATAGAGCGAGTAGGCTTTGCGGATGGGCAGGAGGGCGGCGCGCTCGGGCTGCTCCTTCGGCGGGAGGGACTCCCACTTCGGTCCGCCGACCGAGCCGAAGAGGATGGCCTGGCTGGCGTCGCAGACCTCGCGGGTGGCCTCGGGAAAGGCGGTGCCGTGGCGGTCGATCGCGATACCGCCGATGTCGGCCTCGCGGCCTTCGATCGCAAAGCCGAACTTCTCGCCGGCGGCGTTGAGGATGTCGAGGGCGACTTCCATGACTTCGGGCCCGATGCCGTCACCGGGGAGGATTGCGATCTTGAAGGTCTTCATGGTCTGGGAAAACGGTCGAAATTGAAGCGCCGCGAAAGTGCTTCAAGCTTTTTCCCCGGACCGGAGGGTGACGGGCGCGATTCAAGGTGTCGCCGGACCAAGGAATGCGGCGCCGAAGCTGCCGCGCGGGTCGGCTGGGGCGGCGCTGAAATCGAAGTGCAAGAACCGAATGGGAGCGACCGCTAACCGGACTCGTTTTCCGCCGTTTTCCGCTCCGGGATGAAGCTCAGTATCAGGTAGCTGAATACGCCGATCACAATGCCGCAATCAGCCACGTTGAAGGAGGGATAGCGTCCGCCTTCGAGCACGTAAGGGATGCTGAAGGGCAGGTGGAAGTCGAGGAAGTCGATGACGTGTCCGTGGACCAAGCGGTCGACGAGGTTGCCGAGCACTCCACCGATCAGCAGGCCGAAGGCGATCTGCATGCCGGGGCGCTTCAGCTCCAGGCTATGGCGCAGCAGGTAGATCGCGAGGAGGGCGCCGACCGCGAAGAGGGCGAGGAAGCCTCCGTGGCCGGAAAACATGCCCCAAGCGGCACCCTCGTTGCCGATGTGAACGATGTAGAAAAAGCCCTCGATCACCCGGATCGAATCCGGGTAGTGGTAGCTGTCGAGCGGCAGGTTCTTGAAGATCCAGTGCTTCGTGACTTGGTCGAGCACAAAGACTGCCGCGGCGATGCCAAGAAGCCGGGCATAGGCGAGGGGACCCGATTGCTCCGGCGTGCGGCTGGCGTCCATTTTCGGAAAGAGGGGGAACGACTCAATCTTCGTCCTCGTCCGACGCGATTTTCGGGCCATCGGAGGCATCCGCAAAGAGGCCGGCGGGGCTCCGGTCGGTCTTGCGGCGCTTGTTCTTCTCGTATTCGGCCTGGCCTTCGACGGAGAAGCGGGCGAAGGGCACGGCCTCCAGGCGCTCCTTGCTGATCGGCTCGCCGGTCACTTCGCAAACCCCGTAGTTGCCGTTCTTGATGCGGAGGATGGCCTCCTCGATTTCGTTGAGTGCTTCCTGTTCGTTGGACACGAGGCTGAGCGCGAAATCACGGTCGAAGGTATCGGTCCCGGCATCGGCCTGGTGGTTGCCATAGTTGGCGAGGTCTCCGGAGTCCTCCCGGGAGGAGTGCTTGAGCGTATCGGCGGTATGGAGATCCAGCTCGTCACGGACGTGGTCGCGCAGCTCGATCAGGAGTTTGTAATACTTCTTCCACTTTTTCGGGATATCGTCCTCCTCGAGCTGGGTATCCTTCTTCTTGGCCGCGGGGTTGAAGCCGAGGATATCGGCGAGGGAGGCGGCCCCGAGCACCCGCTTTTCCACCGGCTTTTCGTCGACCACCGATTTGGCGGCCTTGCTTTGCGGGCCGGCTTTGGATTCGCCGGGCTGGGAGGCGGAGCTCTCCTTCGGCTGCTCGTCCTTGCGCTCGGCCTTCGCCTTGACGAAGGCCTCGACGTCATCGATGGAAAATACGATCGGGGTCGCTTTCTTGTCGGCCCCGTTGGTCCGCGCGACGGAGGCTTTCTTCGCGCCGCGCTTGGTCTTCGGCTCGGCCTTTTCCCCTTTCGCCGACTTGGAAGCGGCTACCGGTGCGGCTTTCGGAGCGGCGGATTTCTTTTTCGAAGCGGGCTTCCTGGCCGCCTTCGGCGACGGGGATTTCTTCGCGGACTTTTTGGAAACGGGCTTCTTTTGGGCCGCCGTCTTTTTCGTCACCGTCTTCTTGGCGGCGCTTTTCTTGGCCGCCGTTTTCTTCGGCGAGGCGGTTTTTTGTTGGGCGGAAGTCTTCTTTGTTTGGGAGGTTTTCTTGGCCATGACGGTTTGTAGTTTGGCTTAAAGGCTGGCTTGGGAGATTTGTTCGAGAGCTTCCTTGCAACGGGGCGAAACCTTGCCCCACTCGCCGGCGTCGACGAGCTCGGGCACCCAGCGCCAGCTGCGCGGGCAGCGTTCGCCGTCGGCGTGGTCGACTTGGACGGAGATTTCGGGGCGGCCCGGTTCTTCGCGGACGGAGACTTGGGAGAGGATGAAAAGTTCCGGCAAATCGGCCTCGTAGCGCTTCAGGCGGACGAGGTCCGGGTCCTCCGGCGGGCCGGCGATGGTCGCTTTGGCGTCGAGGCTCTGGCCGATGATCTTTTTCTGGCGGAGGGCCTCGAGGGGGTCGTTGAGCCGGTCTGCGAGGAAGCGGCGAAGCGCCTTGATGTCTTCGGCCGCGCCCTCGTTCTCCCAAGCGGGATCGACCTCGGGCCAATCGGCGAGGGCGATCGGCGTCGCGCTGAAATCGGAATCGGAGGCGGCGAAGCTGGCGGCCTCGTCGGCGGTGAAGGGCAGGAGGGGCGCGATCAGCCGGCTGAAGGTGGAGAAGATCGCGTGGATGGCGGTCTGGGAGGAGCGGCGCAGGGGATCGTCGGGCGCGCGGGTGTAGAGCCGGTCCTTCAGGATATCGTGGTAGGTTGCGGAGAGGGTGTTCGCGCAGAAGGGATCGATATGATCCTTGAAGGCGCGGTGGAACTCGTAGGCGTCGAAGGCTTGGGTGACTTTGCGGACCAGTTGGGCGAGTTCGTGGAGCGCCCACTTGTCGAGCGGGTGAAGCTCGGCCAAGGGAAGCGCGTCGCGGGCCGGGTCGAAGTCGTGGAGGTTGCCGATCTGGAAGCGGAGGGTGTTGCGGATGCTGCGGTAGTTGTTGGCGACGTTGCGGACGATCTTGTCGGATACGGGGACGTCGCCGCGGTAGTCCTGCGAGCAGATCCAGAGGCGGATGATGTCGGCGCCGTAGCCCTCGATCCACTCGACCAGAGGGCGGGCCGCGCCGTCGCTCTTGGAAAGCTTGGTGCCGTCCTCCTTGACGATGAATCCGTGGGTCAGGAGGTTTTTGAAGGGGGCGGCTTTGTCGACGATCACGCCGGTCCAGAGGGAGCTCTGGAACCATCCGCGGTGCTGGTCGGAGCCCTCGAGGTAGAGGTCGGCGGGCCAGGAGAGGTTCTCCCGTTTCCGGAGCACCGCGCGGTGGCTGCAGCCCGAGTCGATCCAGACGTCGAGGGTGTCGCTGCCGCAGCTCAGGGCTTCGGGGGCGGGCCATCCGGCGGGCAGGTCGATCCCCGCGAGGAGCTCGGCGGCGCTCTGCTCGAACCAGATATTGGAGCCCGCGCGGGCCACCTTGGCGGCGATCCCGCGGATCACGCCGGCATCGATGTAGGCCTTGCCGTCGGCGTCGTAGAACGCGGGGATCGGCACGCCCCAGGTGCGCTGGCGGCTGATGCACCAGTCCGGGCGGTTCTCGACCGCCGCGCGGATGCGGTTCTCGCCCCAGGAGGGGATGAAGTTCACCTCGTCGAGCGCCTTGAGGGCACGCTCGCGGTCGCCGCCTTTGTCCAGCGCGATGAACCACTGGTCCATGGCGCGGAAGACGACGGGGGTCTTCGAGCGCCAGCAATGGGGGTAGCTGTGCTCGATGTTCTTTTTGGCGAGCAGGGTGCCGTTGCCTGCGATCAGGCGGAGGACGCCGAGATTCGCCTCGGAGGGCTTGCCGTAGTCGGCTTCGAGGACGGAGAGGCCGACGAGTTCGGCGGGCATCCGGCCGTCGTCGACGTAGCGGCCGGCGTCGTCGAGCGGGCAGTAGATATCGAGCTGGTACTTGACTCCGGTCAGGTAGTCTTCGAGGCCGTGCCCCGGCGCGGTGTGGACGCAGCCGGTGCCGCTCTCGGTGGTGACGTAGTCGGCGGCGAGGACGGGCGAAGCCCGCTCGATAAAGGGGTGGCGTGCTTCGAGCCCTTCGAGCTCGGCGCCGGGGAGGGTCTTGAGGACTTCGACCGCTTCGAGGCCGCAGGCGGCCGAGACGGATTCGAGCAGCGCCGCCGCCACGACGAGGACGCCACGGTCGCTCCGAACCACCTGGTAGTCGACCTGCGGATGGACGGCGACGGCGAGGTTGGCGGGGAGGGTCCAGGGAGTGGTCGTCCAGATCAAGATGGAGGCGTCCGCTTCCTCGATCGAGAGGGCGGCGCGCGCCTCGGCCGAGAGCGGCATTTTCACGTAGATGGAAATGCTTTTATGGTCGCGGTATTCGATCTCGGCTTCGGCCAGGGCGGTGGCGCAGGGGATGGACCAGTAGACCGGCTTTTTCGAGCGGTAGACCAAGCCTTGCTCGACGAAGCCGGCGAAGGTTTCCAGCTCGGTCGCCTCGTATTCGGGTTGGATGGTCCAGTATTCGTTGGCCCAGTCGCCGAGCACGCCGAGGCGCTTGAGCTGTTCGCTCTGGATATCGTGGTACTTCCGGGCGAAGTCGGCACAGGCGCGCCGCACTTCCAGCGGGGTGTAGTCCGTGCGGCCCCCGCTCTGCAACTCGCGGGAAACCTTGTGCTCGATCGGCAGGCCGTGGCTGTCCCAGCCGGGCACGTAGGGCGCGTCGTAGCCCCGCATCCACTTGTAGCGCAGGATGGTATCCTTCAGCGTCTTATTGAGCGCGTGGCCGAGGTGCAGGTCTCCGTTGGTGAAGGGGGGACCGTCGTGGAGGATGAAACGCGGGCCGCCTGCGTTCTTGGCCTGGATTTTCCTGTAGAGCTCGAGCGATTCCCAATGCCGGATTCGCCCAGGCTCCCTCTCGACCAAATTCCCGCGCATTGGGAATTCGGTTTGTGGCAGATTGAGCGTATCTTTGAGATCTTGCGGCATGTCGGACGGCCGGAATCGAATGAAAAGCGCGCGAGTGTGGTTTTTTGGTTTACCAAGTCAAGCACTCAGCGTTATCTCGCGGCTTTGATCGGAAGCCGCCTCCCGAGTCGCTTCCAGAGCGCTTTTTCAGCTTCTCCGATGCCGCTTTCCCTCCTCGATCTGAATTTCGGGACTTTCCCCGGCTGGCTCCTTGTGGCCGTGCTGGCCGTCGGTTTCGTGGGACTTATTTTCGGAGGCGACGCCCTGACCGAAGGGGCCGCGTCGATTTCGGTCAACCTCTCGATCAACCCGGTGGTGGTGGGTCTGACCGTGGTCTCGATCGCGACCTCGATGCCGGAGATGTTCACCTCTCTGTTGGCGGCGCGCGAGAGCCCGGACATGGCGCTGGGCAACATCCTAGGGAGCAACATCGCCAACATCGGACTGATCCTCGGGATCACGGCGGTGATCGCTCCGCTTCGAATCCAGCTTCGCCTGATCCAGCGGGAGGTCCCGATCCTCTTGGTGGTGACGGCGCTCTACATGGTCATGGCGGGCAACGGCTACAGCCGGGCCGAGGGGATCTTTCTGTTGATCGTGACGGTCCTCTACCTGGGCTTCGTGGTCCGTTGGGCGCTGACCGAGTCCCGGGACTCGCTGGCCGAGTTCGGCGAGACTGCGAAGGAGGAGGCCGGGCTCTCCACGCCCAAGGCGGCGGCCATGATCTTGGTGGGCGGCGGAGCGCTTGCGATCGGCGCGGAACTGCTGGTGGGGGGCTGCGTGGAGATCGCCGCGCGGGCCGGCTTGAGCGAGGCCTTGATCGGGCTGACGATCATCGCGGTCGGCACCAGCCTGCCGGAGCTGGCCGCCTCCATCGCGGCGGTTCGGGCCAACCACGGCGATATCTGCGCGGGAAACATCGTCGGTTCGAACCTGTTCAATATCATTCTGATCGGCGGCTGCACGGCCGCCTTTGTTCCCTTCCAGGTCGATCCCCGCATGCTGTTGGTCGAGTTTCCCGCCGTTCTGATCCTCTCGGCCCTCCTGCTGGTCATCTTCAAGACCGGTCATATCGTCAGCCGTCGGGAAGGTGTTTTCTTGCTATTCCTCTACCTCGTCATTCTTTCATGCTCCGGCCTTTCCCAGCAGGGCTTCATTTTCTAAACCACCCAACCACGATCCGAATCGAAAGCGCGCTTTATGGCAGATAAACAACAACCGGTCGTCCTCATCATCCGCGACGGATGGGGGGAGAATCACAACCGCTCCCAAGACAATTTCAACGCCGTCAAACTGGCCAAAACCCCGGTGGCGGACCGCTTGACGGCGGATTGGCCGCGGACGGAGATCCTAGCCTCCGGTTTGGCCGTGGGCTTGCCCGAAGGCATCATGGGGAATTCCGAAGTCGGACACCAGAACATCGGAGCCGGGCGCATCGTCGACCAGGAGATCGTCCGGATCAACAAGGGCATCGCGACCGGTTCGGTCAAGGAAAGCGAAGCCCTCCGGCAGGCGCTCGAGAACGTGAGGTCGAAGGGCGGCACGCTCCACTTGATGGGGCTGGTCTCGGACGCGGGCGTGCACTCGATGTTGGACCACCTCTACGGTCTCCTGCGCATCGCCAAGGACGCCGGAGTGGAGCGGGCCCGCGTGCACGCCTTCACCGACGGCCGGGACACCGGACCCTTCACCGGCAAGGGCTTCATCGAGCAGGCCGAGGCGGAGATGGAAAAAATCGGCCTCGGCCGCTTCGCCAGCCTCTCCGGGCGCTATTGGGCGATGGACCGCGACAACCGCTGGGACCGGGTGCGCCGCGCCTACGATTGCCTGACCGGACGCGCGATCGAGCGCCGCGCCAAGTCGGCTGGCGAAGCCATTCAAATGCAGTATGATTCCCCCGAGACCGAGGGGACCAAGGGCGACGAGTTCTGCCCGCCCACCGCCATCGTCGACGAAAGCGACGAGCCGGTCGGAACGATCCGGGACGGCGACACGGTCGTTTTCTTCAATTTCCGGGGCGACCGGCCGCGGGAGCTGACCCGGGCCTTCATCGAGGACGGCTTCGATGCCTTCGACCGCGGGCCCAAGCTGGACCTCTTCTTCGCCACCATGACGGAGTACCAGAAGGGCCTGTGCCCGAACATCATTTTCCGCAAGCCGCCCAAGATGGGCGACATCCTCGGCGGCTATGTGGCCGAGCGCGGCATTCCCCAGTTCCGCTGCGCCGAGACGGAGAAGTTTCCGCACGTCACCTTCTTCTTCAACGACTACCGCGAAGAGCCCTTCCAACTGGAAGAGCGCGAGCTGATCCCCAGTCCGCAGGATTGCAAGACCTACGACGAGAAGCCGGAAATGTCGGCCTACGGCATCCGCGACGCCTCGCTGAAGGCGATCCGTTCCGGGAAGTACGGGCTCGTCGTGATCAACTTCGCGAATCCGGACATGGTCGGCCATACCGGCGTTCTGGAAGCCTGCATCAAGGCCTGCGAAGTGGTTGACGCATGCGTGGGCGAGCTGCTGGAAGCGATCGACGAGGTCGGCGGCCGCGCCGTGATCACGGCCGACCACGGCAACTCGGATCAACTCTGGAGCGACGAAACCGACGGTCCGCACACCGCCCATACCTTGAATCCCGTCGAGCTCGTGGTCTATGGCCGCGGCTGCGAAAGACTCACCTTGAGTGAGGGTGGTTGCTTGGGCGACGTCGCGCCGACCCTGCTCAAATTAATGGAGCTTCCCCAGCCCCGGGCCATGACCGGGCGGTGCCTGATCGAAGGCGAGCTCGGTTGAGATCCGCCGGATTTGCGCGGGGCCTGTCTCCGCCTATCCTTCGGACAGGAGGAGAGTTCAGGGGCCGGAAAACGGGCGCCCTTCCTGCGGTTCTTCAAAGTCCGGCGACATCTTGGATTTTATCCGGACGACGAATTCGGTCGCGCAAAACGTTGACAAGGTCAAAGGCGGAAGTTTCTGTGACGGCTTCCCATTTTTTCGGGGCGTAGCGCAGCTTGGTAGCGCGCGTCGTTCGGGACGACGAGGTCGCAGGTTCAAATCCTGTCGCCCCGACCAATTCAGAAGCCCAGTCGATTCGACTGGGCTTCGTCGCTGGAAGGGCGGGTGTTCGGGCGCGTAGGGTGCCCGCGGGAGCGGGTGCCTGGGCTTGGCTTGCGGGGGGAGGCGGGTTTTCCGGCCGGCCGGGCGGGTCTGCACATCGGCTGTCGCCGACGTGCTACGGGTCGGACCTTGGCTTGCGGGCGAATGCATTCCTTGGCCGGCGTGGCCTGGACGGTGCGGATGGGTCCTGCCGTGTGGCCCGAACCGCTTCGAGCTCCCTCCGGCGCGCTCGTAGGGGTCGAATTTTCCTTTCCTCCGCCGCCCGGAGGGTTCGTCCCCCGGCCGGTCTTCCGTCCCCATGCCGGGCTGGAAACCGGCATGAGCGAAAGAGCTGGGGACTCCCTCCGGCCGTAAAAAAAAGCCCGGCCGTGCGGCCGGGCTTCGGTGAAGTCGGGTCGGAGCTCGCCTAGACGGAATGGCACTTAGTTAAGCTAGGTTGTCGAGGATTTTCATGGGTGGATTTTCCGAGCGGAAGTGTTCGAAGTATTCGTGCCTTGGCTTCTGTAACCAGCGGGTGCATTTTGGTCTTCGTTTCACTCTTCTCGGTTCGTTCCTGCCAGGTCTTTCGGTTACGGTTCTCTCGATCAGATGCAGCCACATTTTCGCGCGTTGCCGCATCCGCAGGATGG